>Ga0184605_10000590_pt1 | contig 10905 bp, 12 predicted proteins | sample PLM0_30_coex_FD_132995 | JGI IMG/M metagenome (GOLD analysis project Ga0184605, IMG submission 132995) | Groundwater sediment microbial communities from an aquifer in East River, Colorado, USA - PLM0_30_coex | ecosystem: Environmental > Terrestrial > Soil > Riparian zone | place: USA: East... | reverse complement strand
TAGAATCTTCGGTCACAAGACAACTTGTTGGTGAATTGGCTATTTTCAAATATTTACAGGATTCTAAAAATCATTATGCAATTGGTCAAATAATAGAAATCGCGCTAAAGAACTTTTTATTGGAGGATCCTACGATAAAGTCTGTGGCAAGAAAAAGAGGATCAGTTAATCCTATTAGTGGTATACAGGATGTTCATGTGGGAAAGTTACTTTGTAGCGCTATATTTACTAGTTCTGAAGATCTAGTTGAACCAAGTTTATTAGGAACGGTGCCACCTACTGGAACGTATGTTTATCAAGTAAATGATAATATTTTAAGTACTATTTTAGAAGAGCAAAAGAACAGTTTGTTCTATTTGGGGAATAGTTATGGATCCAAAACTAAATTGCCAATGTGGTTTAAGCATTTTGATTATGGGGAAAGCGGTGCAGGTGAAGCCTATCATTTAGGAATCTTTGGAATAACTGGATCTGGAAAATCAACATTGGCAAAAATGATTCTGACAGCATATTCCAAATTTCCTCATATGGGATTATTAGTAATTGATCCTGTCGGGGAGTTTTCTAAGAGTTTCGCAAATGATTACAACACTAATACGGACAAGAAATACCAGAACTACGGTTCTAATTTCAGTATGAAAAAAATTATGAATTCTCTCAATAAAGAAGTTCTGGCAATTAACGTTAGAAATCTTGTTTTAGATAGATGGACGTTGTTTGAAGAAATCTTATTGCAATCACATTTCTTTCATCAATTAACAATTAATGGCGCAAACAGGAGATTTGCCGTAGACGCATTGATACCCAAACTTAGAAATAAAACATCATTAACTAACTTGATAAAAAGAGAGTCCTTTGACCTTTTTATAAATGAATTGCGGAAGGAAGAAGTCCAGATTCTCATATTTTCAACTCCAGAACCAAGGAAGAGAGTAAATAACCTTGTTTCTAGTTTGGATCAAAAAAATTTAGATAATTTGTATTCTCAATTCTGGACCCCAATTTGTAGTCTATTTGAAAACAGACAGGATGCATTAACGATTGATGATCTTTTAGAGAAATTTTCTTGGAAGTTAAAACCACTTATTATAATAGATCTTTCTGAACAAACTGCTCACAAGATGCAACTGAAATACTGGAATGAAACTATTCAATCCTTAATACTGAAGCGATTACTTAGAGGGTTGGTTAGTCTAGGAGAAAAAACCTGGCAGAAGAACACTTCATTAAATACGCTAGTTGTTCTAGATGAAGCACATAGATACGCTAGGAAAGACGAATTCACGGATACAAATCTTGAACAATTGAGACTAACTTTGCTAGATGCTGTGAGGACCACGAGAAAATATGGATTGGGATGGTTGTTTATCAGCACATCATTATCTAGTATCCACAGGGATATACTGCAGCAACTAAGAATTATTTTCTTTGGATTTGGGCTCTCACTAGGTAATGATTTAGTAACACTTAGAGAATTAGTATCTGATGCAAAAGCTATCGATTTGTATAGGACATTTACCGATCCGGCAAGTTCTTTCAATACAAAGACCAGAAAGTATTCGTTCATGACTCAGGGACCAGTTTCGCCATTATCATTTTCAGGATCTCCATTTTTCTTCAATGCCTTCAGTCCGAATGTCTTCATGAAGGAAAATAATTTAGATATAATGATATGAGATACAATACTTCTCTAATTTAGAGTCAAAAAATATTAGAGTCAAAAAATAACTAAAATCATATTAGACTAAAAACAGATTTACAAATTCAATCCTTCCAGAAAGGAGATTGAAGTATACTGTCACGAACACAATCTGAGCATTCTAACATGTGTAAGCATCCTTTACTATACATCGAGTCAATACATGTATTTATAGTATTAATGGGTTATAACTTTAGATGCAAAATGCAAAAAATTAGTCCGTGTTTGTGGTTTGATAATAATGCCGAGGAGGCAGTGGAATTTTATATCTCAGTTTTTAAGAATGCAAAGATTGGTAACGTTACACGATACGGAAAAGAGGGATATGAGATTCATAAAAAAGAGGAAGGAACTGTAATGACAATTGACTTTGAAATCGAGGGACAAAAATTTTTGGCCCTTAATGGCGGACCAATCTTTAAATTTAATGAAGCCATATCTTTCCAAATCTATTGTGAAACACAAGAACAAGTTGATTATTACTGGGAAAAACTTTCTGTAGGCGGTGATAAAAATGCCCAGCAATGCGGATGGCTCAAGGACAAATTTGGAGTTTCGTGGCAAGTTGTTCCAACTGTTTTGATAAAGATGCTACAAGACAAGGATTCTAACAAAACGGAAAGAGTCATGAAGGCAATGCTACAAATGCACAAGCTTGACATTAATGCCTTAACAAAAGCCTATCGAGAAGAATAACTAGCTTATTGAAGCAGGCCGTGCTTCACCGTATCAGATCCTTCCCGTAGTCAAGATGGATAAGCAAGAAGATGTTGCAATTATTATAATATTATTTAGAATGCAATATGAACGCCTAAAACCTGATGATAAACAAAATTATATTTAATCATCAAAACTTTAGGGTTATGGTTCTTAGCTTGCATATTTATTTTTTGTCTGCATTTAATACAATATTGAACTCTCCAATGTAGCCAACACTGTCTTTTGTTAAATTGAGTATTAGCCGTTCACCACTATTTCTATCGATTAGTCCATCAACTGAGCCTTGACTATAAACAATATCGTCTTCATTTGTAATTTGAGGAGGACCATGATTACTATATGGAGCTTGTTTGTGTACTTGTTGATTCATGGAATTGTTAAAGTAAAGCTGGCTTGTCCATTCCAAGATTGTCTCTGATCCGTTGAACACACGAACCTTATCATGAATATGGATTGTTCTACCTTCATACCAACCTGGATAAATAGTTGTAAATTCAGCAGTCCCATTACTATCTGTCACTTGATATCCACGAAGGAAATTCCTTCCCGAGGTTCCCATGTCCTTAACTGCTGAATAGACACCTTGTGAATCTGTATGCCAAATATCTACTTTTGCTCCGCTCAGAGGAACACATATGCCATTATCTACATCATATACGTGAGTGATTAGACGCAATGGAATTCCTTTTTTTACTGAGCCATCAGAACTATCTGATCTTATATCGGAGCGATTAGGCATTTTGTCTACAAAGTATGGACCCTCAGTCTGCTGAGGAGTACCATTTAGTTTAATGGAAGGTGTAAGTGCACAGGATCCTGATGCTGAGGCAGCTTTTTCAGATGGAGAAAGTTCCGACAAAAAGCCAAATTGAACAGGTCTTATTGACAATACTTCATCTGATAGTGCATTTACCACTTGTCCCAACGGATTTGGCATACTATCAATTTTCACATACGTCAAAACGAGAACTAGAGAGAACAGGCTGACAGTTAACGCCCTCGAAATCTGTTTTGACATTCTAAGTCTGTGCAACACAATGAATGTACAAGGCTTAGTCCCTTTAAATTTTGTTAAAGACATTACGGCAGAGGTCTGGCTGGCATTACAGCATCAGAAAACTAACAATCGGTTACATTATTTATGATGCATTACTTGATAATTAATAATTAATGAATCTACAAGAAATTGATCGTGTAAAAATAACAATCCTAGTAGACAATATTACTGATAGGTTACTCCCTAGTACATCCATAGTAAAAAGGCCTTCCATGATAAGTAATCAAAGGATCGCCGAGTCTCCTATAGCCGAACATGGATTCTCATCGATACTGGAAATATCTTATACCCATGGTAAGTCGATCAAGACCAACAAGTTTCTATTTGATACTGGAGTTAGTAAAGATGGCATAGTTCATAATTCCGATGTATTAGGAGCTAATCTGACAGATATTGAGACAATAATATTAAGTCATGGACATTTTGACCACATTTCAGGACTAATCAGTACTCTGAAAAGAATAGAAAAACCAATTGAAATCATAGTGCATCCTGAAGCTTTCCTAAAACGCTGGCTTATATTTCCAAATGGTAATAAAGCAAGGATGGATTCTTTAGATGAGGAGGAAATACTTCAGGCCGGTGGAATAATAAGAAAAATAGACAAAATTAGTTTCCTTCCTAGGAATGAAAACGAACCCGACGAAAAGGGCAGCAATATTGTCAATAACAGGGTAATGATTACAGGAGAAATTCCAAGAGTTACTGAATTTGAGAAAGGATTTCCGCTGCAGTATAAAGAAGAAAAAAATGAATTTGATTTAGTACCTGATCCATTGGTCAAGGATGATCAAGCATTGATAATGAACATAAAAGACAAGGGGTTACTAATTCTGACCGGTTGCGGCCATGCTGGAATAATAAACACCATTAAATATGCAAAAAAAATGACCGGTGTTACAAAAATATATTCTGTTCTTGGCGGCTTTCATTTATCAGGGCAGGGATATGAAGAATTGATTCCATTTACGGTAGCTGAACTGAAAAGAGAAAATCCACGATATATTGTTCCATGCCATTGTACAGGTTGGAAAGCAGCAAACGAGATCATAAACTCAATGCCCGAAAAATTCATACAACCAAGTGTAGGCTCAATTTTTTGGTTTTAATATGCAAAATGTAATGGTTATTAAAGGCATATTACGGTAATACAAGCCAATATATCCTAGGTTTGCTTGCCTGAACCACTTTGTTGAATTCCATCAATCTAAATGTACTAGAAAAGTTTTATATAATATGATAAGTAATATATCAAAGAAATGTTTAGGCCTGAACGGTGTGAGTTGTGCGAAAAGAAAACGAACTCGATGATGTACTGGTTTGGAAGTATGATTTGTCCAAAGTGTTACGATTCTCAGAGATCAAATCCACAGACAATTTTAGTGAGCAATCTTCAAGACTAAAGTATAGCCACTATCTAGAAATCTAGATCCAGAAAATTCAAATCAACCCACTTAAACTTACCTAGGTTAACGAAGTAGTTTAGAATTTAGTTTACTATATGAGTAATGACTTTGTAGTCCAATTTCTATCCAAACTATATAACCCTTAATAGTTATTCTTCTGTATTCAATACCATATGACAAATTTCAAAAATGTAAATGCTTTTTCAAGTTTTGCCGTTAAAGATATCGAAGAGGCCAAAAAGTTTTATGGCCAAACATTGGGACTTGAGATATCAGAATCGGAAGAAGGACTAAATTTGCGTCTCAAAGGTGGTAACGAGGTATTCATCTATCCAAAGCCCGATCACAGCCCTGCAACTTTTACCATACTTAATTTTATAGTTGATAAAGTTGACCAGACAGTTGACGAACTAACTAAATTGGGAGTACGTTTTCAAATTTATAATGAAGGTGTGCTAAAAACGGATGACAAGGGTGTTTTTCATGGTAAACCGAAGATAGCATGGTTTAAGGATCCTTCTGGAAATTTTTTGTCGATACTTGAAATTAAATAATATTTAGGTTCTATGACTATAATACTCATATGAGTATGAGCATCTAATGATATCATCGTGAGTTCCGCAGTAAGTACTTTTGGTATTGCAAGAATAATATTGTTTTTGCTTGGAGTAAAGACACATTACTAGTCTACATTTCTATGTTGCTTGATTTTATTTCCGCCCTATTTTTCTTAATTATTATTATAGATAAAATGATGAAAGCGATCTGGGAGACTTCTACTGCAGCTTGATTTGCATCTACCGGATGTCCACTGCCAGGCACAGCAACAAGCCACATTATAATCAAAATTACTGTTCCAGCTATACCTACATAAAACCAGAGATTACTCCATCTCCTTAGCACGGGTATAACCCAGAAAACTTGAGCTAGTCCTGATATTAGAAAGAATAATGTAATATTTAATGGCATTATCTTGAAAAACATTGGGATAATTGCAAGATGCAATATACCAGCTATAAATGTGGACGCTGCAGCAGCATAAAGTAATAGCTTGTCTGTCAAAATATTGTCTGTCAAAATATTGTTATTCCCACACATTTCTATATCTGTACAAGTGGGAATAAAATCATTTTCGACTCTTATTTTGGTTAGTTATGGTGAAGAATTAACTATTTACTAGAACCCCCTTGTACCTCACTAGAACCCCCTTGTACCTCACTAGAACCCTTCGATACATCAACATCCACAAATTCTGGTCTACTTAGAGGAGAATTCTTTCCTTTAGTACAATCAACTTTAAAGTTTTCCATTTTTATTGTACATACAGTATAGGGATCTCCATCATTTACCGTCAAATTTGGGAATGTCATTATGTAACTCACTTTGTCCTGGTCCTGGCTTTCAGGGTTTTGGGCATTGAATAGTTTTATTTTCGTCTGATCATTTACGTTAACTATTGTCACAATGTCTTTTGTTGAATTTGTTATACCAAATAGGGTGACAATCACCTTAAATACATCCTTACCGACTCCTGTTTCTGCTGTCACTTTAGCCAATAAATTCACGTTTGCCAAAACGATTGCGAATATAAAACCCGTTACAATCATTGACTTCATAAGATTATTTCTTTCCATTAGAGTAGTAATGGCAACAACGTTCATAAATATTTTCAATTATAATTCCATGTTTTAATACCTAAGGAAAATTATATCAAAAAAAGTATCATTCGTTTAGCGAGAATTTAGTTACAATACTATATTTACATCAGCTTTTTATACTTTGCATCTCTACTTCAAGGAAATGGTTAAAGACAACACGACCTTGCCGTTTGAAGTAACATATACAGAAACGCCCGGAGAAAAGTCTAGGACGATGAAGAGACTTGCTGTACTAGTGAAAGCCGAAAATGTTAGGGATATTATCTCTTCGCTCAAAGAATTGAATCTTGAAGCTACTATTTACGACGTAAAGGGGGTAACCAAAGATAAAGAGAGGGTTGCGTCAGGCAGAGGAAGTGGTACAGTTGAACTTACATACAATTCTAGAAAAGTTGTGGCTACTGTGGTAAATTCTTCTGATGTTGAGGAAGTGGTAAACAAAATGAAAAAAAGTCTGGGAGGAAATAAGGCAGTTGTTATGATATCGTCTGTAGATGATCTTGTAATGATCTGAAAATACATATTAAACTATTTGATACAAATTTTTCGTCTTCTACTTTATCCTCCCATTCAGGTTACTTTTGATTTTCATATTTCTAAATCTAACAAAGAAGTTGAATCAAAATTAAGCAAGATGAACCAGTAAAATTTGCAGAATTAAAGAGAAAAAAAATCTCCGTAAAGTTGTACCATGGCGATTGTATTAGTGGAATTAAAAATAAATTATTGGAGAAAAAAATCGATGTAGTTGTTACATCACCTCCATATAACATAGGCGTAAGCTACAATCGTTATAAGGACACCCTACCCAGAAGTGATTACTTGAAATTCCTATCTAATGTGAGTGTAGCAATTAAAAAAGTTCTTGCTGATGATGGTTCTTTTTTTATAAACGTTGGAAGCAAACCTTCCGATCCTTGGATTGCTTTAGATGTAGCAAATGTTTTGAGGGAATATTTCACATTACAAAACGTTATTGTTTGGGTGAAATCCATAGCAATTCCAAAATCAGATGTAGGAAGCTATCCAACTATAACAGCAGACATAGCCGTTGGACATTTTAAACCACTAGTTAGTGATCGATTTGTAAATGATTGCTTTGAATTCATCTTTCATTTTACTAAACACGGAAACGTTAAATTGGATAAACTTTCCATTGGCGTTCCTTATCAAGACAAAACAAATATTGGCCGCTGGAAAAGTGCAATTCGAGATTTAAGAGATCGTGGTAACACTTGGTTCATCCCATATGAGACTATTTGGGATAAAGAACAGAGACCTCATCCATCTACTTTTCCGATTAAACTTCCAGAAATGTGTATCAAATTACATGGTGTTAGCAAATGCAATGTCGTTCTGGATCCATTCATTGGAATAGGTTCAACTGCATTGGCATCCATCAGATTGGGAGTTTCATGCATAGGATTTGACATAGACAAGAGATATTTGGAAATATGTAAGCAAAGGATAACAAGTTTTCCCTTCGATTGATAATTAAGTTGTCCCCATTGTTGTTATTACCTACATATTTCATATATCGTTGCTAATTAAAAAGATAATAATGATCAGGATTATTATGGTCCTAGCTAGCGATATATTCGTAATAATCCAAACTCAAAAATTATATAGATGTTATCATGCATTTCTGTAGAGTATGGGAAAAAAGATCGCCTTTGCTTTTTTGTCCTTAATTGCCATTATGACTCTCAGCTATACGGTTTTGACTCAGATTCCAAGTAATGTATACGCGGAGAATGACGATAAAAATATCAGTAACTCTCTCCACGACTTAATAAATAATGGTACGCTAGTAAAAACTTAGTGTAGTAATTTAGTAAATTATCTCAACGAGTCGGCTTCCGTTTTGGAAATAACTAGTATGATACTAGCAATGGGTAATGTACTGTATGCGAATAAAATCAATAGTAGTCTACATGGGATAGCGGATAGTAATGATATTGAGAAACGACAAATAGCAGATAATATTTTGAAATATGGAAATACTTTTGAGGTAATTACTTTTCTCCTACCCAACGGAGATTGTATATGGAAGAACCTTATAAACGTCAATTAGATCTCACTAGAAATAAATTTTCTTTCAGAGATTATTATAAAGGGGCTATTGAAACAAAACAACCATTTCTTGCAGATGCAATAGTCTCTGCGGCGACTGGCGAGAGAGTAGCTGTTATCTGTGTTCCAATATATATGAAGGACAAATCACTGTTAGGGATATGGAGCAGTGTATTGAATGTTAGTAAATTTAATAACATCCATCAAATTTTGAGTCTTCCGGATGATACAAGAGTGGCATATGTTGATGGTAACGAGCAGAAAATAGCTGATTCAAATTCTCTTGTCTAAAACAAATCGGAATCTTTTGTGGATCTAATTATCTTAAAATACGGAAAATCTGGAAAAGGTGGAGATACTACTGAAGTAATTAATGGTACAAAGTTTTTAGTCTCTTACGTTCCACTTGAAATACTTTCAAAAACATGGGTAATTTTGGCAATGATGAAGTCCGGCTAGACATTCACCCCTCATTTATTCGTGACCTTTTAATCATAATCATGATCAAGGACTAGGACGAATTATTATTCAGATATCTCCTTTAGTATGGAATCAATGTCTGATTTACTTAAACCAAGACCTATTTTTGCATCTCTTCTTGAAATGATACTGCCCTTCTCAAATGCTATAAGCGTGGGAACACTATTAATTGAAAATCTATCCCACAATGGGTTATCATCATCATTAACCATAGAAGCATAAAAACTGATATTATTATTAGCAATATTTGCCAAGGATTCAAAACTTGGTTTGAACTTCTGACAGAAGGGGCACCAATCTGCATAGAACATGACCAAAGATTTTTTCCCTTCAGAGAGTAATCTATCAAATTGATTTGGTTGAAGTTGCTCCATGCTGTAATATCATTGTAGATATAGGCTATTATAACTATTTTGCAACAGAATTTAATATAGATCCCTTTTGAACCAATCTATGTATTTATGAAAGGCTTTTAGCGCACTAATAGTTCTAAGCTGGACAAATAGTTTTTAAGATTTGTGGAATAAATATGTGTTACTATCTAGAAGAATTAATTAGATTAAAGATTAGAACATGTATTGGCAGAAAATCATGGAAACTAATCTCTAGTTGAACTGAGACCAAAATGAATGCCCAGAGAAACAATATTGTGAGATAAAAAAGAAATGAAGGGGATCTTTTTGGTGTCTACTATTGGTAGTCTAATTATTGCTACTATCAGCACTGTTGTCATTGCTACTATCAGCACTGTTGTCATTGCTACTGTCAACACAGCTATCAGCACTGTTGTCAGCACTGTTGTCAGCACTGTTGTCAGCACTGTTGTCAGCACTGTTGTCAACACAGCTGTCAGCACTGGTGTCATTGCTGCTACTATCTACACTTTTGTCATTGCTGCTACTATCTACACTTTTGTCATTGCTACTATCAGCACTCTTGTCATTGCTACTATCAGCACTCTTGTCATTGCTACTATCAGCACTCTTGTCATTGCTACTATCAGCACTCTTGTCATTGCTGTTGTCATTGCTACTATCAGCACTCTTGTCATTGCCAACTACACTTACGTCTACATTTCCAGTCTGATCTTCACCGTTAGCAGTGTTACTAGTACTGGAACTTCCCTGTGTGTAGCCACTTTCTGCAAAGCAGTTTACTATCTGATCATCCGCAGGATTACTATCTGGTCCAGCAGCATCAGAAAGACAATTCAGGAATTTTTCGTACTTGCTACCTGAATCGCCTTGTCCATCTTGGCTTTTTGCAAAAACATGGTTTGTGATAGAAGTTGACGATACAAAGACGATGGCTGCTGCAAGAAATATGACAGCAATTGACATTTCCTTCTTCGTATTCATGTCGCTATCTTCTGAAACCTAATGCAATTAACTGTTGGCTCAATATTTTATAGCTAAATCTTCATATTATTTCTTCAATAACCATTTATCAAAATGATTGATATAGTCTTTTTTTGAATATCAAATAAACCAATCCTTCTCAAAGCGTGACAAAAAATAATTTGTCTTTTCCACTTAAATCCTTGATTTTCAGTACTTTCTTATGTTATAGCTGCGTAGAAAATACTTGTTTTAATAATAATAAAAGCATGTTGTAAATTTAACTCAAATGTCGGAAGATGATATTTAACATATCACTCCCGAAACTTCAAAATGTTCTCTTTTTAATTTCATTGATTTGCGCCGACTTGTTCTAAGTAGAACTGTTCTTTGTCGGTTTTTTCAGGTTTTATTCCTTCAATTTCAATCAAATTCTGTAATATTCCTTTACCCCTATTTATCTTCCCATTTGGTA
>Ga0184605_10000589_pt1 | contig 10907 bp, 12 predicted proteins | sample PLM0_30_coex_FD_132995 | JGI IMG/M metagenome (GOLD analysis project Ga0184605, IMG submission 132995) | Groundwater sediment microbial communities from an aquifer in East River, Colorado, USA - PLM0_30_coex | ecosystem: Environmental > Terrestrial > Soil > Riparian zone | place: USA: East... | reverse complement strand
CCGAAATTTCCCAAGAACTGCAGAGCTGCTTCAGCTAGCGGTGAATTGGGGTGTTTTGACAAATCAGCGCCGAGGACGCCTTGCGCGACAAGTTGAATCATGATGTAAAGCAAAGTCGTGATCGCGAGCGCGGCATAAATTGCGCGGGGAATCGTCCGCGAAGGCTGTTTCACTTCGCCGCTTGGCATGAGCGCGACTTCGATTCCGACAAAAGCAAAGATCAAAAGCAGGACGTTTTCGCCAAGTGCTTTGCTTCCCGGCCAGCCCGGCCATGCCATCGCGGCTGGGCGAATAAAAAAAACACCAGCGACCACGAAAATGATCAACGGAACGAGCTTGATCAGGGTGACCACGCCGACCGCGCGAGCGCCGGCGCGCACGCCGCGAATGTTGATTACTGCGAGTGAACCGAACACTAGCAAAATGAGGATGAAACGTCCGGTGCCCGTCGCGAGCGAAGGCGCTAAGATTCCGACTGAGGTAGCGAAGACATTAACGACGCCCGACACACTCAGCACTGCCGTGAGGTAAAAAAGAATGCCCGCCAAAAATCCGACGTAGCGGCCAAACGCGACCTCGACGTATGCGTAAAGTCCGCCGGTCAGAGACACGCGACTGCCGGCCATCGCGAAAGACGTAACAAATAAACCCATCGCGATCGCGCACACGAGGAACGCGAGCGGCGCCGCCGCCCCGAGTCCGGTCGCGACCAGTGCGGGCAAAACGAAAATGCCTGCGCCGATTGTGGTGTTGACAATGTTTGCGGTTAGAGCTGGAATGCCGATCGCGCGGATCAGGCCGTGTTCTTTCGGCAGTGACGATTCTGGAGACATTCGGAAACTTTGTCGGCCTCTGTTAAAGCATACAATTATCAATCTTGCTAGCTGTAGAGGCAGGCGTGTCACCCGCTGCGACAACGATTGCAGCCGACACGGCTGCCGCTACAGTAACGCGGAGATGGCCAAGCGACTAAGTGATAGGCAAACCGAATGAAGTTGGTTTAAGGTTTCCAGTTATGCGCGCCAGTCATCTTGAAGATTTCTATTCGTTTCTGCGGTTTCCCAGCATCTCCACGGACGAAGATTATTCAGAGAAGCTCCGCGAATGCGCGTATTGGCTGGTTGAGAAACTGAGCGGCATCGGATTGCGGGCGGAACTGGTTCCTACTCCGGGTCATCCGGTCGTTTGGGCGCGCAATCAACATCGACAAGGGCGCCGCACGGTTATGATTTACGGGCATTACGACGTGCAGCCGCCCGACCCGCTCGAGCTTTGGGATTCGCCACCCTTCGAGCCTGTCTTGAAGGACGGCTATGTTTTTGCCCGCGGCGCGACCGACAACAAAGGACAAATTTTATCGCACATCCTGGGCGCGCAGGAAACGATCGAGCAACGGAAGGAGTTGCCAGTGAACCTCCACTTCGTCATCGAAGGCGAGGAGGAAATCGGCAGCGGCAATCTGGGAAGCTTTCTCCACCAAAATCGCGACGCGTTGAAATGCGACACCGTGGTCGTTTCGGATACTGGAATGATCGCACCGCGCACGCCGACTTTGAGCTACGGATTGCGCGGAGTCGCGGCGTTGGAATTGAAAGTGACCGGCCCAAAGATGGATTTGCATTCCGGAATTTACGGAGGCGCGGTGGCCAATCCGGCAACGGCGCTGGCGCAATTGCTCGCGACTTTGCACGATCGCGAAGGACGGGTCGCGATCACTGGTTTTTATGATCGCGTTGCGCCGCTGGAAGATTGGGAACGCAAAGCGTGGCAGAAACTGCCGATCTCGCCGGACCAGGAAATGTTGCAGCAAACTGGTGCGCCGGCACTTTTCGGCGAAGCTGGTTTTAGCACTTTGGAGCGGATTTGGGCGCGGCCGACCGCGGAGATCAACGGCATTGGTGGCGGTTATCAAGGGCGGGGAACGAAAACTGTCCTTCCCAGTCATGCGATGGCAAAATTAACATTCCGCCTTGTCCCGGACCAAAAGGCGGACGAGATCATCGCGCTAGTGGAAAAACATCTTAAAAAAAATTTGCCAGCCGGTGTCACGCTGGAGATGACGACCGGTCATCACGGCCCATGGTATCTGACTGATCCGCATAATCGTTTCGGCCAGGCCGCGCAGCGCGCGTTACAAAAGGCTTTCAACGCGGAGGTCGCGCTCATTCGAGAGGGCGGCAGCATCCCGATCGTTTCTGAGTTTCGCAATATCCTCGGCGTGGAAACTCTCTTGCTCGGACTCGCCTTGCCGGACTGCCGCGCCCATTCGCCGAATGAAAATTTCCCGCTGGAGAATCTCGACGCCGGCATGCGAATGAATAAAGCTGTCCTGGAAGAATTGGCGGCCTGACCTCAAAGGAACATCGCGTGAAAATAAAACCGGGCTCTTTGATTGTAATTGCGATGACGGTAGCGATGGCTATCACCAGCCAGGGGCGCGGCACTAAGGATGAAGAGGAATCGCTGGGAGATAAGATCAAACATTTCTTCGCGAGACCGACGCCGACTCCGCATAAGCCCCGTAAAAAATCTACACCGGCGCCGCAGAAAGAGACGCCGACGCATTCGCCTTCGCCCAGAGCGTCGCCGTCGCCGAGTGCAACCGCATCGCCGGAAGCGAGCGCCACAGCGTCCCCGGAACCGAGCGCGACGGCAAAATCGTCGCCAAGTGCAATGACAACACCGGAGACATTAGCCACTGCTTCACCCACAGCGTCATCGACTCCTGATGCTTTGAGCTCTTCCTTGCTAAACCCGAAAGCCGTTCGGCCGATTAGTCCTCCGCCGCGCGCCAAGCGCTCGCCAAGTCCGTCGCCAGTTGCCAAGCCAACACCGGCGCCGAATGCAACCCTCTCCTCTGCGGAAATCTCCGGCTACGATCGTTACCCGCCGGAAGTTCGCAAGATGATCGATCTCGCACTCAGCCTAACGAGTCAGAATCTGGACTACAAATATGGCTCGGCCGATCCGGCTAATGGCGGAATGGATTGCTCGGGTTTCATTTATTACGTTCTCTCGAAAAGCGGCATGTCCGATGTTCCGCGCGACGCGCGCGAACAATATACCTGGGTCCGCAAAGCCGGAAACTTCCAGGCCGTGCTTGCGCACAGCGATGACACTTTTGAACTCGACGCACTCAAGCCGGGCGATCTGCTTTTTTGGAGCGGCACTTACAGTGTCGATCGTGACCCGCCGATCACACACACCATGATTTACCTCGGGCGCGAGAAAGCGACCAATCATCGCATCATGGTCGGCGCGAGCGATGGCCGCACTTACAAAGGTCAATCGCGTTTCGGAGTGAGCGTTTTCGATTTCAAAGTTTCACGCGCGAAGGCGACCGAAGACAACCGGCCCGGCCCGGCTTTCGTCGGTTATGCGCGAATTCCCGGTTTACCCGGCGGCTGATCGCGGTCACTGAGTTTCGTCTGCCGATTCGGATTGATCGCGCCCTGGAGCAGCCGGCGGTGTCGCCGCGGTCTCCGTGGGATTTAGCGGAAGCGGCTGGGAATGCGCGGCCCACTCATGTTTTGCGATTGTCCCCGCCAGTAACGTGAGGACAATCGCGATTACGACGCGCTGCTCGCGTTTGGTCAAAACAAAAATTCCCAAGGCAGATTTCATCGGGACACGTACTGAATCGGGTCCGTCAGGTCTGCTTCGCGGAAACCTTTCAAGCGCAACTGGCAGGAATCGCATAACCCGCAAGCGAGACCTTTCGGCGATGGATCGTAGCAACTGTGCGTGAGCGCAAGATCGACGTCGAGCTCCCGCGCCTTGCGAATGATTGCGGCTTTTGAAAGCGCGAGCAGCGGGGCGTGAATGCGAAAGCGCGCGCCTTCGACGCCAGCTTTGGTCCCGATGTTGGCCAGCGTTTCAAATAGCGCGATAAACTCCGGGCGGCAGTCCGGATACCCGCTGTAGTCGATCGCGTTCGCGCCGAGAAAAATGTGGCCGGCCCCCATTACCTCAGCCCAGGCGAGCGCATAGGAGAGAAAAATCGTGTTGCGCGCCGGGACGTAAGTGATCGGAATCCCATGCCCGATTTCTTTTTTCGATCGCTTCTTCGGTACATCGACCTCGGCCGTGAGGGCCGATCCGCCGAAGATGCGCAGGTCGATCTTAACCACGCGATGCTCCTTCGCGCCTAACGACTTCGCGACTCGACGGGCCGCTTCCAGTTCCAGATTGTGACGCTGGCCGTAATCGAACGAAAGCGCGTAGGTTTCGAAACCGCCTGCGATCGCGATCGCCAGCGTTGTGCTCGAATCAACTCCGCCGCTTAAGAGAACGACCGCGTGCTTCATCTATTTGCGCGCAACTTTGTAAGTTGCGCGGCGAGGGATCGCAAGTTGGGAAACCTGCGCCACGCCACTTCATCGGCCATCGCGGCTGGTTTTCAAACTTTTATCAGGATATTCGGCGCGCACCGTGAGTGCGATTCCGCCGCGGGCGGAAAACTGCGCTGTCACAATTGCTTCGCGCGGCGCACACACACGCACGAAATCATCCAAAATCCGGTTTGTGACTGTTTCGTTGAAGGCACCCTCGTTTCGATACGATGCGAGATAAAACTTGAGCGATTTGCTTTCGACGCAGAGACGGTCCGGCACGTAGTCGATATCGATCCTGGCGAAATCGGCCTGGCCGGTCACCGGACAGAGCGATGTGAAATCATCGGTCTCAAAATGGATCCGATAATTTCGCCGGGCCGGGTTTGGAAAAGTTTCCAACCGCGCTTCCGCGGGTGAAGCGGGAATCTTTGCTTGGCCGCGCCCGAGCAGCGTCAAGCGCCTCGATGTTTTCGCTTTCGCCACATTTCAAGCTTACGATTCGTCAACATCGCTTCAATTCGAAATATGGAGGGACGGTCTCCGTGCCGTGCGAAAGAAATCTCGTCGCGAGTCGCCGCGGCGGCCGCGTCCCTCCAGCATTAATCCGGATGACGCAGCATCGGATCTTTGAGCGCGCGCTCCCGGTCGCCGGGCTTGTTGTAATTCCAGTAATCAATTTTCAAACTGCGCTTCAGTTTCGAGTGGCTACCGTCCGCCGCGCTCCATTCACGCAACAAGAAAGGACATTCGCGGTCGAGAACGAAATGGTCTTTGCCGCCGGCGTGCTGGAGATCGACCTCGATCGTTTTTTCCGTGGAAGCGAACGAAATTTTCGCCGGCTTGAATACCGTCGCCTCCTTCTTTGAATTGATCGTGGTGGGCGTGAGTTGAATCTCGAACTCGCCGGTCGGTTTGGAAAAATCGATCGTCCGCACGCGCAGCGGCAGTTCATCGTAAAAGAAACCGTTCGCGGGCGGCGTGATGTTCTCGCTGCCATCGGCCATGCCATCCCAATAAGTGTGCCAGTTGAAGGCGAGCTCGTCGCCCAACCGCCGCATTTCCTTGAACGTATTGCCGAAACTGTCGTTGCTCGTGAGCGACCATTTCAGCAACAATCCATTGTCGATCTTCCAAAAGGTCGAGTGCATTTGCTGGTGAACGTAAATGCCGGTCGGCACATGCAGAATTTGATTGAGCTGCACAACTGGAATCACACCCGGCCGCTTCCAGTCGTCCACTTTCGTCCATTGCTTCGGATCGAACGGCTCGCGCACGACAATGTGCAGCACTTCGCACGGTCGCGGCTGCCCTTCGCGCACGATTTGAGCGTCGTAAAAATTGAACTCCGCTTTGCCGTCGCCCCAGTAACTGTCATTTTGCAAAAATGCCGGCGTAAATTGCGCTTGCGCCGGGGTAATTGCGCCGAGAAAGATTGCAGCGGCGAGCGCGCTCTTCAGCGTCATTGCGCGATTTTATGGTAGGGCGAGAGTCTGTCGAGCCGTGACATTGAGCGTTGAACGTTGAACGTTGAACGTTGAGCGTGGAACGTTCTGCCGCTTGAACCCCAAACATCCCATGAACGCCAGCGTGATCGATCTTTTCGCGCATGATCCGAAAACGGATGAAGTGCTCCTCGTCATGAACGAGCCGCGCGCGTGGGACGGGTCCGACGAGCGATTGCACGAATTACAAGAGCGATTCAACGCCTACGTTTCGTTTCTTCTCGATGGCGAACTGGCCGAGTCGCATCCCGAGCTCGCGAACAAACGCGCGCGCATTGAAGTCCGTTGCGATCACATGCCGGACGCGCGAGGCATCGAATTGCTCGGGATGATTCACGATCACCTCGCCTTTCAGGAAATTAAGATGGAAGTGGTTGTGCGGAATGCCGAATGACGAATGACAAAATGTCGAAGGAATGACGAAATCCGAATGATCAAAAGCATTGGATGTTCGTTCGTCATTTTTGCATTCGAGCTTCCTTCGTCATTCGTGCTTCGTCATTTACTCAGTATTTCAAAAATGAAATCACCGGCGTCGGCGCGAGCTTCTTGCGACCGTGCAAAAATTCGAGCTCGATCAGGAAGATTGCTTCCACCAGTTCGCCGCCCACTTTTTTGATCAGCGTTGCCGCTGATGCCGATGTCCCACCGGTCGCAAGCAGATCGTCGATCAGAATGACTTGCTCGCCGCGCGTGATCGCGTCGATGTGCAGCTCCATTTCCGCTTCGCCATACTCGAGCGAGTATTTCGCGCTCTCGGTCTTGTAAGGCAGCCGGCCTTTTTTTCGCAGCGGAACGAAACCGACGCCGAGCTCGTATGCGACGGCCGATCCAAAAAGAAATCCACGCGCATCGATCCCGACGATCTTGTCGATCTTTCTTCCCCGGCAACGCTCGAGAAAGACATCGATCGACGCGCGAAAGAGCGCGCCGTCCTTCAAAATCGGCGTGATATCTTTGAACACGATCCCCTTCTTCGGAAAATCGGGCACATCCCGCACGGCCGCGCGCAACCGGTCGATCGAGTCGGAAGTCATCGGTTCGCGATGCTAGCGAGCCGCCCATAAACGTCAACGCCTGTAGTGGCCACTGTCTCAGCGGCAATCTTCCTGTAGTGGCAGGCGTGTCGCCTGCGAATTTGTTGCATACCGGCTGCGAAATGGGCTCAATCGCACGCGACACGCGTGTCTCTACAGAAAAACACGCGTTGGCGGAAAAGCCCCCGCGTAAAAAATTTTCACAGAAATGAAAAATTTCGAGAACGTCGATTTCCAAATCCAGTATTCACTTATGTGAAGAAAAATTTTGCCAAAGCAGCCGCAGCCCCCAAAATCCTTTCAAGTCGAACCCGTAGTTGGTTTGTTCATCCCTCTGCGTCCGCCGTCCTATCCGGCGGGCGGGAGTGGCTTGCAAACAAATCCGAAAACCATCATCCTTGCCCAAATGCGGTATTTTCCCTGGCTCACCGGCGGTAAGCTCCGGATTAGACGGAATGATTCCGCAAAACTTTGCCGAATAATTCGGCCCAATTCTCGTTAGACCTATGCCACCCGCGATTGAAGCATGGCGAAACGAGTTACTCGCTGTTGTAGACGAAATATTTGGCGTCTATCTGGATGCTACGAGCGGCTTCGACCATCTTCTCGCTAAGCTAAACGAGATTCTTCGCGCGCATCCCAGTCCTGATACGGCCTTCATGAGATACGGCGAGGGTGATCCGAACACTGCTGACGCCAAGGTCTTGCACGCTGTGCCAATTGGCGAGCTTAAAAAACGCCTCGCCGAAGATTCTGAGGACTATCGCCACATCGCCAATTATTGTATTGTGACGCTCTTCCAATTTTGGGAGGAAGAGTTTCGCCCACGCTTGGCTCAGCTGCGGCAAGTCGCAACCGATGAGATTCAATCGGACGAGTGGGGCGATCTGCGTATCCTGCGAAATTCGATAATTCACAATAAGGGGGTGGCGACTTCGGACGTGACGAGAATGAAGGTTTTCCGCTGGTTTTCAAGCGGTGTTCCGATCTCGGTGACGAAGGAACAGTTCAAGCTGCTGGTTGAAACATTGAAGAAGGCAATTGGACTATTCTATTGAATGGAACTTCCGGGCCTAACCAGTCGCTGCAGCCGACGGCGAGCCGTCGTACTGCCCATTTTTCAGATGACTAAAACCCTTGAATCCGCAGCCACGCGCGCTCCCGCTCGCCGCGGCTGAGCTTGGTCTCGTTAGGCCTCATCATACTTTCCACCTTATGGCGCTGATCAAATGCAGAGAATGCGGGCGCGAAATTAGCTCCAAGTCCGCCGCCTGCCCCGGCTGCGGCGCTCCAGTGAAAGCCAAGCGCAACGTTGCCGGAGGTTGCCTCGCGGGTATCGGCATATTGTTGTTGATTGGCATATTGTCGAGTGTGTCGCGGAAGCCTTCCTCTACCTCCACCGCAAGCTCTCCCAGCGCTAGTTCAACCCCGGCTCAGTACAAAATGGGTGATACGGTCGCCGTCGAGAACAGCACCACTCCTGTCGCTAACTCCAACGGAAACTCTGCTCCAGCAGTCGCAAATGCTACGAAGGATGAATTACTTGATTGGGACCTCGACCAAAGCCAAGCGGAAGAGGCCGCGGAAACGGCGAAAACGGCAGTAGTCCAAAAGCCCCTGACAGGTAGCCTGTCGAAGATCAAACTTTTCCTCGGTCAACGAATGGGTGCGTGGCAAGACGTTTGTCCGCAGTTGTCCGATTTGCAGCTCAAGAACGCAGAGTTTCAGGCTGAGCACCCTGACAGGTTCGATGGCAAAGTGACATACACTTTTGACGCCGGGAGATTCGACGTTGCAGTCTGGTTCGATCAAAAAACAGGGTTGGCCGTCGAGGTGTCCATCACGACGAAAAACGAGGACGATAACTTTACACTTAAAGAGGCCAAACAAATTGCTGCCTCTGTCGGACTGAGCAAACCACCAGTAAAAGATGTTGACAATCCGGGCTTCCTCGATTGGAACAAGGATAGCGACCCGCTCAGTGCGAGCTTCGACACCACGAAAGGTGACACCACTTTGTGGATCAAAGTCAAGCTAGCAACGAAGTAACATGAAAGACATCGAAACGCCCAACCATGCGGTGGAGTTCACGGCGACCCGCCTTGTGTCCACGCGCGCTCTCGGGTCGCCGTCGCTCACCTTGTTCTCGTTAGGCCAAAAGACACTCTGATGAAATCCATTCCTAAAGAACTCCTAAAGGAAGTCAGTGAAGATGCGACTAAGCTACTTGAAGACATAGAACAATTACATGTTTGTAAACATGCTGAGGATGTGGCGAGCGCGAAAAGAGAGGGAGCCAGACTTCTTGCCATCGCGCGAGTCGATAATGATGAAGACGGCGACGGGTTCAGATACCTCATCGGCCTTCGCAGAGGCGTTGAAGTTACTCCGCACCTTAGTTGCTTCTTCCAACGCCGCTAAGATGGCCTGCTCGGTTTGGATCGCGTTTAGATATGCCTTTAGCGAGCGCACAGATCCCGGTGGCGCTCGCGTTGTGGTTTCACAAAAGTCCCGTACCTGGCGCAGTCTCTTCTCAGGATCAACTAATAGCCTAACCAGACGATGGAGCCAACCGCGAACCGCCCGTATGCACGGATTTTTCTCTGCTCATGAACGCCCCTCGTAATTCGCGCGGTGGCTCATCTTGTTCTCGTTAGACCTATGAAAACTCGCTATATCATCATCCTTCTGACCGCGCTATTAAACTTCCGCTTAGTCGCGCTAGCACAGCAACCACCACGCGTTCCCAACAAAGAAGATATCGTAGCCGTGGTTTACGAATTCGATTTGACTTCTGATGGTAAGGCTCATCACATCAAAGTCTCACAGGTGTTTCGCCAGAAAGACCACAGCGACGCGTCGGGTGCTCTAACAAATGCAGAAGGCGCGTGGAGCTAGCCTCATTGCTACGCACCCTTATCATCCGCGGTCAGACCAAGTCGGCAAGAAGTGCTACGACTTTGTCCTCTTCGACACAAAGTCCAGACAATTCAACAAGGACACAACGCCGCACTAGGTCTAACCAGACGATGCAGCCAACTCCGAACGCGTTCGCGAGCAGACGCGCTGGTCGGCGCGATGACCGCCTTAAATTTATGAAACACATTGTCGATGTTACGAAAGGTCAATTCCGCCAAAGGTAGCTGAGCTCCCCGCCTTACGATGCACGATACGATTTCACGACGGCGAGCAGCGAAGTTAATCGGCGCGACTGCGGCCAGCGCGTTGCTGCCGATTGGGACATCGCCCATCTACGCGGCTGACGAATCCCGGTTGACGCGCTCTGTTCCGTCGACCGGTGAGAAGCTTCCAGTTATTGGACTCGGTAGCGCGGTAACATTCGACGTTCGTCCCGGCTCGCCCCAACTAAAACCCCTCGGAGAAGTGCTGGCGCTTTTTGTGAAACACGGCGGGAAGGTAATCGATTCCTCGCCGATGTATGGCAATGCCGAAGGAGTGATCGGTGACCTCGCTGCCAAATCGCATCTGCGCAATTCGCTTTTCATCGCGACCAAGGTGTGGACCAAGGGCAAGGAAGAGGGGATCGCCCAGATGCAGCGCTCATTGGAGCGTTTTCAAACCAGGACGATCGATCTGATGCAGGTGCACAATCTGGCCGATGTCGAAACCCAGATGGGCTCACTTCGCGAATGGAAGTCGAAGGGACGAATCCGCTATACCGGTATCACCTATTCCGAGCGCCGCGGCTTCGGCGAGGTAGAAAGAGTCATGAGGGTCCAGAAGCCCGATTTCGTCCAGATCAATTATTCGCTGGTGGATCGAGGTGCGGCTCAGCGCATCTTGCCGCTCGCCCAGGAACTTCGCATGGCGGTCATCATTAATCGTCCTTTTGGCGGTGGCGGTGTGCTTCGAAGTATTGCCGCAAAACCCCTTCCGGCGTGGACTGCTGAATTCGATTGCCACTCCTGGGCTCAATTTTTGTTGAAGTGGATTGTGGCTCACCCGGCGGTCACTTGCGTGATCCCTGCCACAAATAATCCGCAACACCTCGAAGATAACATGGCGGCAGGAGT
>Ga0184605_10000588_pt1 | contig 10911 bp, 9 predicted proteins | sample PLM0_30_coex_FD_132995 | JGI IMG/M metagenome (GOLD analysis project Ga0184605, IMG submission 132995) | Groundwater sediment microbial communities from an aquifer in East River, Colorado, USA - PLM0_30_coex | ecosystem: Environmental > Terrestrial > Soil > Riparian zone | place: USA: East... | reverse complement strand
CGCCAGGGTCAGGTCGTCGCGCGCAACATGCTGGGCCACCGGGACAGATTCGACGACATTCCGTTTTTCTGGAGCGCGCACTACGACAAGCTGTCGATTCACTACACCGGCCACGCGGAACAATGGGACGAAACAAGAATCGACGGGGGCGTGAGGAATCAGGACTGCGCGGTTTCGTACATGGTGAACGGCAAGCGGAGAGCGATGGCGACGATCAACCGGGATCGCCAGAGCCTGCAGACGGAGGTCGAGATGGAAAGAGAGCTGCTTCTGAAGCCACCGCCGGCGGTTACTGTGGAACCATCAACGGCCTGACGTCAATTGATTCACCGCTGTTTTTCAGTCGTTCACCGTGAAGAAGCTTGCTCTGCGGAATCCCAGCTTCTACCGTGGGAGACGATCGCGCGGTGCTCGCTGGTTGGTGCGGGGGGGGACTGCGGTCCTTAAACAGAGAGGTGGTATGACGACAAGGAATGTTTGTATCGCGCTTGCGCTGGTTTCGGCCGCTGCGTGCGGAGGAAGCAGTGCCACCGGTACGCAGTCGGGAAATACGACTCCGCCCGGAAATACGACTCCGCCCTCCGGCGGAGTCTCAGTTATGAATGATGTATTCACTCCGGCGACGAAGACCGTTGCAGTCGGCACCTCGGTTGACTGGGCGTGGAATACCTGCACCTCAGACGGTTACTCGGGTCAGGTCTGCTATCTTCATAGCGTGACCTGGGACGACGGCACTGGTTCACCGACGCAGGATCAGGGGACGTACAGCAAGTCGTTCCTCGTAGCTGGGTCGTACAACTACCACTGCAAAGTGCACGCGACGATGACTGGGACCATCATCGTCCAGTAGATCAGCGGTCAACCGATCGCGAACATGCGCTCGATGTCCTGCGTGAACTCGCGGACTCGAGCGCTTTTCGTTTCATCGTCCCACCCCAGCAGCGGCGCGACTATCGCGGCAGCCCGCGCGGCGACACTCTCCCCGTGATCCCGCGTCTCGAAGGCGAGGTGCACCCGGCGGATCAGCAGATCGGACAGATCCTGGGCCAGTTCTTTCGACACACCGTAAACGAGATGCGCTCCCGTGTACGGAAGCCCGGGGACTAATGGCTCCGATAGCTTCCCATTCTCCTTCTGAAGCCGCGCGATTTCGCTGGCGCGCTCCGCACCTGGAAGCTCGACTGAATCTGTCGGTGCTCGATCCGGGTCCTCGCCAAGCGACTTTTGCACCCCATCCACTATCTCGGCGGCCATCGATCGGTACGTCGTGAGCTTTCCGCCCGTGACGTTGATCACGCCGGAGCCATCGGTCACGATGCTGTGCTCGCGTGACACTGCGGTCGGATTGGATGCGGTGCCACTCGCGAGTGGACGGATCCCCGCCCACGCGCTTACCACATCGGCGCGCTTCAACTGGGCGCGCGGAAAGTAGGCGTTGGCCGAGCGCAGGAGGTAATCCACGTCGGACGCCGACGCGTGCACGGTCTCGGGAGACTCCTCGGTCCAGGTATCGGTCGTGCCAATGATCGCCTGCGGCCCCGCGGGAAGGCAGAACATTACTCGCCCGTCAATCGGCGAGATGAGAGTGATGGCATCGCGGTTGCCGACACGCTCCCGGGGAACGCTGACGTGAGCTCCCTTGCTCCCGCGGTGGCGACGCGCGCGCTGGTCGGTCGTGAATTCGTTGGCCCAGACGCCGGTGGCGTTCACGATCACCCGGGCTCGCACCTGTTGCTCCTCGGTCGAGTGCTGAGATGCCACTACCGCTCCCACCGCCTTTCCGTGGTCGTGGATAATCCCGTTGACCCGTGCGTGACTGACTACTGTCGCGCCGTTTTGTTGCGCGGCGACAGCATTGGCGACTGTGAGCCGCACGTCGTCAGTGCAGGCGTCGTAGTAGACCGCTCCGCCGATGAGTCCGGTGCCTTCGAGGGACGGCTCTCTCTCCAGAGTCTCGCGGACATTCAGCGTGGAATGCATGCGAGCGCGTCCGCCCGCCAGAACGTAGTACGCGAGGAGTCCGGCGCTCAGCCGCACCTTGCCGACGCGGGCCCCACGATAGACGGGCCAGGTGAACGCGAGCGGCCTGACGAGATGCGGTGCGATTCGCAGCAGCGTCTGTCGCTCCCGAATCGACTCGTAGACGAGATGGAGCTGCCCGTGCTCGAGGTATCGAATCCCGCCGTGAATGAGCCGCGAGGAACGACCCGACGTGCCGCTCGCGAAATCGTCGCGCTCGACAAGCGCGACCCTTAGTCCGCGCATGGCCGCGTCCCGCGCAATGCCACAGCCGGTGATCCCGCCGCCGATTACCAATACGTCGAATTTTTCTCCGGAGAGTCCAGTCATTCTCTTCTGATATTGGGAGTGCCGCGGAATCAGGCAAAGTATAAGGAATTTGACCGCAAGATTCGGATATCGCGCATCCTCACGCAGCGGCATCATTCGGCACGAACAGCAAGAGAGACCGTTTCACCAGTGAGGACACAATGCAGTCGTATCGCGTAGTTGCCGTCGGAGACCGAATCGCGGACGCTGTCCGCAAGACTCTGCGGTCACCAGGGTATGGCCATCCTGCGCACACCGACGTGGCCACGGGTTACGGGCCATGCCGCCAGTGCCTGAGAACCTTTGCCGTCGGGAATGAACGTCGGATACTATTCACGTACGACCCGTTCTACGGAAGGGAAAATCTTCCCCTGCCCGGCCCTGTGTTCATCCACGAGCACGATTGCGAGCGATATGCGGAGGATGGAGGCTTTCCGGTGCAGATGCTCTCCCACCGCCTCACTCTCAATGCGTATGCGCGCGGTCGGCGACTGGTTTCGCAGAGATATGTTTCCAATGGCGTAGTCGAACCCGAGCTCCAGCGGCTACTCCAGGATCGCGATGTAGCATATATCCATGTGCGGGATACCGACGCCGGCTGTTATGATTTTTGTATCGAAAGGACGAGCGATGAAGAAGGCACTAGTGGCAACGCGCAATCGAATGCAGGAGGATCCTCCCATGAATGAAGCCGTTGCCTGGGAGTACGTACTCCACAGAGATCCTTCCGCCGATAAACAGTTTCTCTATGGGGTCGCGACGACCGGAATCTATTGCCGTCCTTCGTGTCCTTCTCGCCGGCCCAAGCGCGGCAACGTGAGCTTCTTTTCTTCGGCGGAGGCCGCGGAGCGCGCGGGGTTCCGGGCCTGTCAGCGGTGCTCCCCGAATCGCGAGCCGGCATCCCGCGACAAAGCCATCGATCGGGCACGCGAGTACATCGACCGTCACATTCACGACCTGAGTGACGAACGCATCACTCTCGAGGTGCTCGGCGAGCAATCGGGAATGAGCCCGTATCACCTGCAACGGAAGTTCAAGGCGCAGCTCGGACTGACGCCCGCGCAATACATCCGCGCCCGCAAGAGAGAGCGCCTCAAGGGCGAGCTGAAACGCGGTGAGACCGTGAGCCGCGCCACATTTGGCGCGGGATACGGATCAAGCAGCGGAGTTTACGGGGGAGCCGACGCAAACCTCGGCATGACACCCGCGACCTACCGCCGTGGCGGCGCGGGAGCGCACATCGATTACGTAATCGCGACGACATCGCTCGGCACACTGCTGGTCGGCGCAACGGATCGTGGCGTCTGCGCGGTGACACTCGGCGATGATGCGAGCAGTCTGGAAGCGGCGCTCGAGCTTGAGTATCCGGCCGCGACGCGTACGCGCCTGACGGCTCCGTCGAGCTCGCTCGGCGTCTGGGTTGCAGAAATCGTCGCCGCCGCGGATGGGGAGCGGGCGCGCGCCGATGTTCCGATCGATGTTCAGGCCTCGGCGTTTCAATGGAAGGTGTGGCGCGAGCTGCAGAAGATTCCGTTCGGCGAGACGCGCTCATATGGCGAGATCGCCAACGCGATCGGATCTCCGAAAGCAGTGCGCGCGGTCGCGAGTGCATGCGCCAACAACCGCGTCGCCGTCGTCGTGCCGTGTCATCGTGTTGTGCGATTGGATGGCGCACCCGGGGGTTATCGCTGGGGACTCGAGCGCAAGACGCGGCTGCTCGAGAGGGAGCGTGCCAACCGAGAGAAACAGACGTCCTAGATAGATAAACGGCGCCCGTCTAAGTTCCCTGCATGGCAACATTCGGGAACGGGCGCCGCGTCGCGATAGTCGCGGGAGTGCGAACGCCGTTTGCTAAAGCTGGAACGGCGTTCAAATCCATCTCAGCAATAGATCTCGGGAAACTCTGCGTTGCGGAGCTGCTCCAGCGGACGAACCTGGATGGCAAGGAAGTTCAGGCGCTCGTGTTCGGCACGGTGATTCCGTCTGTTGTCGCGCCGAACATTGCACGCGAGGTCTCGCTCCTTCCACTGTTCCCGAGGGGTGTGCAGGCGTACAGCGTGAGCCGCGCGTGCGCATCAGCAAATCAGGCGATAACGGACGCGGCGGATCAGATCGCGCTCGGCCAGCTCGATGTGGCGATTGCGGGGGGATCTGAATCTCTCTCCAACATTCCGATTCTGCACTCCCAGGGAATGGCAGAGGCGCTCGTTCTCGCATCGAAGGCGCGAACGCTGCCGACGAGACTAAAAGCTCTGGCTCGACTCCGGCCCAAGGATCTGGTCCCGGTCACTCCGGCGATCGCCGAGCCCTCGACCGGCGAGACGATGGGAGAGTCGGCGGAGAAGATGGCCAAGCTCAACGCCATCGCGCGTGAAGAGCAGGATCATTTCGCTCTCCGATCGCACCGCCTCGCTGCCGCGGGGACCGCTGATGGAAGGCTGACCGCGGAGATCATGCCCGTCTACGTGCCGCCGAAGTTCGACAACGTGCTGACGTCGGACAACGGCATCCGGGAGGACACGAGCTACGAGCAGCTCGCTGCCCTCAAGCCGGTATTCGACAGAAAGTACGGCACCGTCACAGCAGGCAATTCATCGCCGCTCACCGACGGTGGCGCGTGTGTCCTTCTCATGAATGAGGAAAAGGCGAAGTCTCTCGGCTATCCTCCATTGGGTATCATCAGGTCGTACGCGTATGCCGCGCTCGATCCGGGAGAGCAGCTGCTGCAGGCGCCGGTTCTTGCCGCTCCGGTCGCGCTCAAGCGCGCGGGGCTCACGCTGAAGGACATGGATCTCGTGGAGATGCACGAGGCTTTTGCGGCGCAGGTCCTGTCGAATCTCAAGGGTTTCGAGTCGAAGAGGTGGGCTGAGCGCGCCGGCTTCTCGCAGCCTGTAGGCGAGGTCGATAGAGCGAAGCTCAATGTGATGGGCGGGTCGATCGCGATCGGACATCCCTTCGGAGCAACGGGCGCTCGCATCACGACGACACTCCTCGACGAGCTGCGGCGGCGCGGGGGGCAGTTCGGGCTCATGACTGTTTGTGCTGCCGGCGGTATGGGCTTCGCCATGATCGTGGAGAGAACGCGATGAGCTCCGCTCCGGAGGTCACCATCGGCGGACTCGTCGGAACGCGGTGGAAGCCCGCTCTGTCGGTCGAAGTAAGCGATGGCGTTGCGGTCGTCTCGTTCGACCTCCCCAACGAATCAGTCAACAAGCTCAATCGCGCGGTCAAGGACGAATTCGTGGCGTTGGTCAGCTCGCTGGAGCGGGACACCACCGTGCACGCGGCGGTGCTCATCAGCGGCAAGCAGGATGTCTGGATCGCCGGGGCCGACATCGAGGAGTTTCAGAAGCTCAAGACCGCGACGGATGCCGAGAGGCTGAGCCGTGATGGCCACATGCTTCTCGATTCAGTCGAGCGGCTTCGGATTCCTATCATCGCCGCGATCCACGGCGCCTGCCTCGGAGGAGGACTCGAGACGGCGCTTGCCTGTCGCTACCGCATTGCGACCGATCATCCGAAAACGATTCTCGGCCTTCCGGAGGTTCAGCTTGGATTGATTCCCGGAGCGGGCGGCACGCAGAGACTTCCGCGCAGGATCGGGCTTACGAACGCCCTCGACTTGATTCTCACGGGAAAGAACGTCCGCGCGAAGAAGGCGTTACAGCTGGGGCTGATCGATGAGCTGGTGCATCCATCGATACTTCGAACCGTCGCCCTGCAGCGCGCGCACGAAGTAGCGGAGGGCAGGCGGAAGAGCGAGCGGCGCAAAGGCGGCTTCAAGAGTCTGCTGCTCGACTCGAATCCCGCGGGGAGGACGATGGTCCTGCGCAAGGCGCGCGAGCAGACGCTCGCGAAGTCGCGCGGGCACTATCCCGCGCTCATTGCTGCAATCGATGTGATCGCGGCCGGATACGAGAAGGGAATAGCCTACGGCTATCGCGAGGAATCGCGGCGCTTCGGCGAGATGGCGATGACCGACGTGTCGAAGCAGCTGATCTTCCTCTTCTTCGCGACGAACGAGCTGAAGAAAGATCCGGGAGTGGATCCGGCGCAGTACCCGGACTTGCCGGTTTCGGCATTCGAGCCCCTCCCCGTCGACAAGATCGCGATAATCGGTGCTGGATTCATGGGTGCCGGCATAGCCTCGATCGCCGTTCAGCACGGAAGTCTTGTTCGGTTGAAAGACGCCGATCACGCTCGCGTCGCGAAGGGATACGCGGCGGTGCGTGACGTCCTGAAGGAAAAGCTGACCAGAAAGCAGATCAGCAGGATCCAGTACAGCGACTACATGGCGCTGCTCGGTGGCACCGTCGACTATTCAGGTTTCGGCAACGTCGATCTCGTGATCGAAGCGGTGTTCGAGGATTTGGCCGTCAAACACCAGGTGTTGCGCGAGACGGAAGCGTCCATCCATCCGAGCGCGATCTTCGCCACCAATACATCTACAATTCCGATTGGATTGATCGCGCAGGCGTCGAGCCGGCCGGAGCGCGTACTCGGCATGCACTTCTTCTCTCCGGTTCAAAAGATGCCGCTGCTCGAGGTGATACCGACCGCTAGTACGCATCCGCAGGTGACGGCGACAACGGTGGCCTACGGCAAAAAGCTCGGGAAAACCGTAATCGTCGTGAACGACGGGCCCGGCTTCTACGCCAACCGCATTCTTTCGCCCTACATCAACGAGGCTGGCATTCTGCTCGACCAGGGCGTAGCGGTAGACATCATCGACAAGGCGCTCGTCGACTTTGGATTCCCGGTTGGACCGATCACGCTCATCGACGAAGTCGGTCTCGACGTCGCGACGAAAGCGGGGAAGATCATGGCGGACGCTTTTCCCGATCGATTGCGGCCGGCCAGATCGATTCAGGCTGTCGTTGCCGCCGGACGGTACGGGCGGAAATCCAAGAAGGGCTTCTACAGCTACGACAACGAAGGGAAGAAGGGAGAAGTAGATCCTTCCGTGTACTCCGTGTTTCTCGAGGCGGGAAGCATTCCGGTAGCAAAGTCCATCGCGCCTCAATCAGCCGAACCGCCCGCATGGCCCGAGATGCCCTCCGTGCAGATCCAGCAGAGGACCGTGCTCGCGATGCTCAACGAAGCGGCGCGCTGCCTCAGTGATGGAATCCTCCGGTCGCCGCGCGACGGCGACGTCGGAGCGGTATTCGGGATCGGCTTCCCGCCTTTTCGCGGGGGACCGTTTCGCTACATGGATTCACTCGGCGTGAAAATCGTGGTGCAGCGGCTCGAAGATCTCAACGCTCGCTTTCCGGGAAGGTTCGAGCCCGCGGAGCTGCTGCTCGATATGGCTCGCCGCAATCAGTCGTTCTATGCGGACGAACGCGGGTGATCAGCGGAGTGCCGTCCGAAGCGCGTTCGTTCCTTTCAGCTGCGGTAGTGGTCGTCGTCGCGGCGTGTGCCGCGCCAGTTCCGCCCGGACCGCCGACCCCTGCCGCCTTTCCACGAACCCGTCCCGAGCTGACAGGTTACCGGGAGACTTCGCACTACGCTGACGTAAGGAAATTCCTCGACTCGCTGCGCGCACTGCGCGCGCCACTGACATACGGCTCAATCGGCAAAACGAGCGAAGGACGCGAGATACCATACGTACTCGCTTCGCGTCCGCTCGTCTCGACACCATCGGAAGCGAAAAGCCTGGGCCGCCCGATCGTGTACGTGCAGGGAAACATTCACGCCGGAGAAGTCGAAGGAAAAGACGCTCTGCTGGCGCTCCTGCGCGACCTCGCCTTCGCGCCCAAGCGCAATGCGCTGGATTCGATCGTCCTCATCGCGGTGCCCATCTACAACGCCGACGGCAACGAGCGCTTCGCGCCACAATCGGTGAATCGTACCGAGCAGAACGGTCCGGAGATGGTCGGCGTTCGATCCAACGCGCAGAGCCTGGATCTCAATCGCGATTACGTGAAGGCCGAAGCGCCGGAGACCCGCGCCTCGCTGACGATGTTCAATGCGTGGGATCCGGATGTGTTCGTCGATCTGCACACGACGGACGGAAGCTTTCATGGCTACGCGCTGACTTATTCTCCCTCACTGAGTCCGGCCGCCGTATTTGGAGGAGTCTACGCGCGGGACTCACTCCTGCCGGTACTGCGCGAACGAATGCGTGTCCGGGATGGGTTCGAGGTGTTCGACTACGGGAATTTCGTCAGCGATGGGCGCGGGCTCGTGGCGGACACCACCGTCCCGGAAGGCTGGGAGACTTATGACGCGCGCCCGCGCTTCGGAACCAACTACTATGGTATTCGGGGCGGGATTGCGATCCTCAGCGAAGCGTACTCACACGATCCGCTCGAGCGGCGAATCGGCTCGACTTACGCGTTCGTGAAGGAGATCCTTTCGCTGGTAGGCGAGAAGGGCGCGGCGATCAGGTCGCTGACCGCGCGTGCCGACAGCCAGCCGCTCGCCTGGGGCCGCTCGGCCGATTCGCTCCAGATGGTTCCCGTTCGCTCGGAGCTCGTTGCGACCGCGCGCATGATGGACGTGATCAAGGAGGATCTGGAAAAGACCGGAGACTCGTCTCTCACCCAGCCCGGCGTGCCGCGCGGTGAGCGCCGCACGGGACGATTCAGAGCGATTCGGATGCCCGTCTATGACCGGTTCACATCGACGCTGGATCGGACACCCCCGGCAGCGTATGTGGTCGCGCCTGAAGACACGGCGGTAATAACTCTGCTTCGGCTCCATGGAATCCGCGTCGATCGTTCCGACACCCTGTGGACGGCGCGGGGAGAATCGTTCGTGATCGATACGATCATGACCGCGCAGCGGCCCTTTCAGGGACACCACGAAGTGCGGCTCAAGGGCCATTGGGAGCGCGGATTGCAGACACTGCCCCCCAAATCCTTCATCGTGTCTACGGCGCAGCCGCGCGGCGCGCTGGTCGTCTACCTGCTCGAGCCGGAGAGCGACGATGGCTTTACCACTTGGAATTTCTTCGACAACGAGCTCAAAAAAGGCGGGCGGTTCCCCGTGAGAAGGATCTTCGACCTCTCGCGTCGCGGTCGCGGCGCGGCGCTCCGTCGTTCATCCGCTTCTACCCTACCGCAACTTCAGAACTGATGCTTCGCAGTGCATTGCTCTATCTCTCGGGCCAGCAGCAGATATTCCGCTTCGTACGCAACAACAGACTCGCGAAGAGCTTCGCCAACCGATTCGTAGCGGGCGAAACACTCGATACTGCTCTCGCCGCGGCCGCCCGGCTCAATACCCGGGGGATCACGGCTTCGCTCGATCTCCTTGGAGAGAGCGTCCACAACGAAGCGGAAGCGCGCGCCTCCGGCGATTCATACGTCGCGATGCTGGACCGGATCTACCAGCAGAAAGTCGACGCCAATGTATCAGTGAAGCTCACGGCAATGGGTCTCGACATCTCGGAGGATCTCTGTGTCTCCGTCATGCACAAGATCCTTCAGAAGGCGCGAGAGTACCGGACCTTCGTGCGGATCGACATGGAATCGAGCGAGTACACCCAGCGCACGCTCGACTTGTTCGAGCAGCGACTTTATCCAGCGTATCGGGAGCATGTTGGAATCGTACTTCAGAGTTATTTGTACCGTACCTTCGTCGACGTGGAGCGCGCCAATCTGATCAAGGCGCGGGTTCGGCTCTGCAAGGGCGCTTACAAGGAGCCCGAGACGGTCGCGTATCCGGACAAAAAGGACGTCGATGCCAACTACATTCGTTGCATGCACGAGCTGATGCTGAAGGGCAACTATCCGGGTATCGCCACGCACGACGAAGCGATGATCAATGAAGCGAAGCGGTTCGCAAAGGAGAAGCAGATCGCGCCGAACCGGTTCGAGTTCCAGATGCTCTACGGCGTGCGGCGCGATCTTCAGGACCGGCTGGTTCGTGAGGGCTACCGCATGCGGGTATACGTTCCGTTTGGAACCCAGTGGTATCCATATCTGATGCGCCGGCTCGCCGAGCGTCCCTCCAACGTGGCATTCCTCACTGGCAGCGTCTTCAAGGAGATGGTCGGCCGACGCCGGCGTTAGCATGGGCAGATTTCTCCCAGCCGACCACAGCAAGGGCGACCCGAATACGATCGGGGGATACATGGCCGTGCACGACCGCCCCGCTGCTTTCGAAGGGAGCGATGGCGCGTCCTACAGCGTCGAAATCGTCACCGACACGAATGATGAGAAAGACCGGCCCTTCGGCGCCTACCTGCTGTTCGTGCGCTGGCGTGAGGGTGATCCGGTCGCGAGCGGCCATCTGGAAACCGATTTCCTCGCCTTCGCCGGGACCGAGGACGGAGCACGAAAAATCGTCGGCACAATGCTTCTCAATGAAGTGAAGTCACGTCTCGACGAGCTGATCAAGGCGAGACGCGACGCGCTGCTGCCCTGGTGGGATGCGATGCGCGAGGAGGGTAGCAGTTGACGCGCACGGAAGGCGTCGTGCTGAAGGGTACGGGAGGAGTGTGGCACGTTCGTACCGAGTCCGGGGAAACCCACGAAGCGTCGCTGCGCGGCAGACTCAAGCAGGAACGCGGAGAAAGCAGGAAGCTCGCCGTCGGCGACCGCGTCGTGCTCGAGATAGATGATGGGGGCGCTCACT
>Ga0184605_10000587_pt1 | contig 10920 bp, 13 predicted proteins | sample PLM0_30_coex_FD_132995 | JGI IMG/M metagenome (GOLD analysis project Ga0184605, IMG submission 132995) | Groundwater sediment microbial communities from an aquifer in East River, Colorado, USA - PLM0_30_coex | ecosystem: Environmental > Terrestrial > Soil > Riparian zone | place: USA: East... | reverse complement strand
CTGACTTGCCGCTTGCGTCGTGCGCACATTTGCGATCACCGCGATGCGCATGCCGATGAAACCAACGGGCAACGCGGTGGCATGTTGCCCGACCGCCAGTCCGGCGATGATGTTCGTGGCGTGACCGGTTTCGGAGGCGTGCGCAATTTTTTGCACCGGCCCATAGCGCATCGACGTATAATAATTAGTGATCACGACGACAACGGCAGTCATGACCAAGCCGATCAGTGAGGCGAAATAAAGTTGCGTGGGGGAACGCCCGACTCCGGCAATAGTGAGTCCACTTGGAAAAAGTTGATGCGTTGCCGGCCAAAACAGAATCGCCGAAACGATCGCGCTGGTGATGACGGCGCCCATGAGGACCGCAGCCGGTTTGCCGCGCGCCACATTGACAAACAGAACGCCACAAATCGCGCCCAGCACCGAAATACCGCCCAGCACAAATGGATAAATGATCGCGGCGGGCTCGTTTGCGAGCGTGAGCGCGCCCACCAAAATCGCGCCGATCAAACTCACGGCATAAGTTTCAAAAACGTCCGCCGCCATGCCTGCGCAATCGCCGACGTTGTCGCCCACGTTGTCGGCGATCGTTGCCGGATTGCGCGGATCATCTTCCTCGAGGCCTTTCTCGAGCTTGCCAACGAGATCGGCGCCCACATCCGCCGCTTTCGTGTAAATGCCGCCGCCGAGTCGCGCGAAAACGCTGATCAAGCTCGCGCCCAGTGCCAGTCCGACCAGGCTGCGCACGGCCTTATCATGTCCAATCATCTTTCCGGCAACCGTATAAAAAATTGCGACCGCTAGTAAAGCGAGCCCCACGACGAGCAAACCGGTGACCGCTCCGCCGTTGAACGCGATGCGCAACGCTGCGGTGCGCGACTGACTTGCCGCTTGCGTCGTGCGCACATTTGCGATCACCGCGATGCGCATGCCGATGAAACCGGCCGAGAGCGAGCAGAAGGCGCCGATCACAAAACCAACTGCCGTCGAATGATCTCTAAAAAAGAAAAGAAGAATAAAAATGACAACCGCGATCGCACTGATCGTGACTACCTGTCGATTTAGGTAAGCTTTCGCGCCTTCCTGCACCGCGGCCGAAATCTGGCGCATGCGCTCGTTGCCCGCCGACTTGCGAATGACGGTCGCGATCAAAAAGAAAGCGAACCCCAGTCCGATAACCGCGCACAACATCGACAATGGCACGCCGGAATTGAGAAGGCTTAAGGCAACCAGCATCATGATCGTTTCGCAATAAAGCGCACGACTTTATGAAGAATTGGCTCGCTGGCAAAGGCTTATTGTAGCCGGCGCCTTTCGCGCCGCGCGCCGGAGCCGCTTTGGCGCGCAGGAGGCTGGGCGACGCCGAGTAGATGTCTCCTGGATGCCTTTGTGCCGCGCTCGCCGCGTCGGCGAGCGGCTACGGTTTGCCTCGTTACAATTCGAAAACCGTCCGCAGCCGCTTCAAGAATGACGCTTTGTACTCGCGGGCTTTTCCGGCCTGGTCAGCCGGGATAGCTGCCTCTTTCAGAATGCCTTCGTTTTCCATTTTACGCCGGGCGAGCAGCTCGCTCAGTTGCTCCAGACATTGCGGAGAATCGCGCAGCACTTCGGCCATCACTGGCTTGCTGATTTCCATCACGTAGCAATCGCCTTCCGCGCGCACGGTCGCGCTACGACGTTCGCCGGTGAGGAGCGACATCTCCCCAAAACAATCGCCCGGGCGCAAACCGCCTACCCGGACGTTCGTTCCCTGTTTCACGACGGTCACGTGTGCGGTGCCGCGCAACAGAATAAACAGCGACTCGCCCTCCGCGCCTTCTTCGATGACTGGCTCGCCGCGTCCAAAGTAATCCAGCTTCGAATTCTTTAGCAAATTTTCGAGATGACTGTCCGGCAGACATTGAAAGAGCCGGTCGCCGCGCAAAATGGCGCGGGCCTCGGTGTAGCCTTCCTGCATCAGTGGCCCGACAAGGCGCTGCAATTGCAGCGTCCGGATGGGAAACGGAATTTTGATGCGCTGCCGCTTCAACTCATACCAAATGTTGGTCCGAATCGCATCGCTCACTTCGTTATAGGCTGCGTGGTTAAGCATGTAATACTTCACTTCGTAGGTCACCGCGTGATCGGCGAAATCCACCAGAAAAACTTTCACTCCCGGATCCTTGACCACGCCCTTCGCGCTGCTGGCCGCGCGAAACAGCGCATCTTTCACGCTATTGGGCGGCGCGTTATAATCGACTCCGACGCGAATGCGCATGGCGTGAAGGTGCGTCGGATAATGCAGGTTGACGATCGTTTGGCGGACGATCTCGTTGTTCGGAATGTCGAGGTAAATGCCATCGTTGGTGCGGAGCCGCGTCGAGCGCCAGTTGATCTCCATCACTTCAGCGAAGCGGTCGCCGACCTGCAACCAGTCGCCCACTCGATAGGGCCGGTTAATCTGTAGCGACATGCCGGCGATGATTCCGCCGAAAAGATTTTGACCGGCGAATCCGAGAATGATCGCGGCCACACCGGAGCCGGCAAGCAACCCGGTCAGCCAGCGCTCGGCGTGATAACCGTACCAAAGCACGAGCAGAAGCGCGACCAGGAAAATGACGCCCGCGACAAGCTCACGTAGAAAATGTGGGATCGGCGTCTGCCGGTTTTCTTCGAAATAGAAATCCCAAACGTAACGATTGACCAGCGCGACGATGAAGGCAGTGCTCAACAGCGCGACGGCCGAGGCGACATGCGTGCGCAATTCGAGCGGCACTCCGTAGGCCCACATCGCGGCGTAAAACGCAAGCGCGAGACAGAAGAGCCGGAAAAGGAGACCGAGCCGCACGCCAGCCCGGCGCTTCAAAAAGCGCCCGATCGCGAGCGCAATCAAAAATGTCCCAATGAATACGACCGCCGTGACGGCCGCATTCCGCGTCTCGAGCAAAGCGCTAAACATCAGGTTGCGATTATATCAAAGAAAACGGGCCGCCGAAACAAGTTCTCTCCTGTAGCGGCAAAGCTTGCCCGGAGCGAAGTCGAATGGGCGTGTCGCCTGCGCAACCCGTGACAGAGCAGCCGAAACGGCTGCCTCTACAGTTTCGGCATAACAATCAGCCACGCCCAGCCGGCGAGGAAACACAAACCGCCGAGCGGCGTGATCGCGCCGAGCCAGCGAAGATTCGTCAGCGCCAAAACGTACAAGCTCCCGCTAAAAAGAAAAATGCCCGCGAAAAGCAGCCACCACGCGCCGCGATTGGCCGCGCCGTAAAGCGCGAGCACGAACAGCGCGATCGCGTGCAGGAAATGATAAAGCACCGCCTTGTTCCAGACCTCGAGCATTCCGCGACTTTCGATCGTCGATCTTAGCGCGTGCGCGCCGAATGCGCCCAGCGCGACCGCCAGAAAACAAAGCGCTGCTGCAAGACGAAAAAGCATGACAGGCATCTCGTTTAATATGTCATTTCGAACGCCTGTTTGTCACGTCGCGCGTAGCCGAGAATGGAGCGAGCGGAGTCGCCGCGAGATGGATGGGCAAGCCGCAGACCGAATGAGCGGGAATGAATTCACATCTCTAATTGTTTTCGTCCGCCGAGCGCGATCGCTTCCGACCGTACAACATAATCGGCGACGCCATAACGCGCGCTTGGCGGACGCTTCGAATATAAAAAAGTGTCCCGGCCACACCAAGAGCCGCTGCGGCGAGGAAATTAAGCCTCGGACCCAGTTTCCAAAGACATGCACCCACGATTGCTGCTGCGCTCACGATCAGATCGCGCACCAGATAATACACGCCGACCATTTGTCCGCGTCGCTCCGGTTCGCAGTAGCCGATGATAAGTGCTTTGCGCGACGTGTCGCCAAATTCCTTCAACCCGCGGATGGCGAACGCCACGGCAAGCGTCGTGAAACCGTGCGCGCGCAGCAGGCTGATGGGGAAGAGTGCGAACAGGATAAACGTGATGACGACGAATGGTTCGCGTTGGAACTTATCGGCAAAGTAAGAAGCGGGCATGATGCACAAGGCGGCCGCCGCCATCTCGACCGCCGTGAGCATCCCAATTTCCTTCCCACTCATGCCGATATAATCCATCGCAAAGATCACCACCCAGGCATAGGGAATGCGCTCGCAAAAACGGATCAGGATATCGCTCAAAAGCAATTGCCGCATCGGCCGATTGAATTCGCTCAAGCTTCGCCAAAAATTCCAGCGCTCGATTTTCTTAACTTCATCCTTTGGCTCTTCGCGCAACTGCCATTGCACGAAAATTGTGGCCGCGGAGAGAAAGATTGAAATGAGGAGCGCGATCCGCACGCCGACGATGACGCCGAAGTGGTCGATCAATATTCCGCCGAAGAACGGCGCGATCATGATCGGTAAGCGTTTGATCACCGACTGGACGCCGATGCCCATCGAGTGGCGATTTGCGGCCAGCGTCGCGCCGACCAGTGAAAACGTCGCGGGCAACGAAAAGCAAGTCCATGAAAGAAACAGAAACATTCCGGCGATGACGGCGCCCCAATGCGGAACGAGCAGAACGAGCGCGTAGCCAGCGATTGAAACCAAATTAAAAATGATGAACACGCGCCGATGTCCCCAGAGATCGGCAAGTACTCCGCCGGGATAAGCGTAAATCGCGCCGAGCAACGTCCTCAGCGCGTCGTAGAGACCGATGACAAAAACCCCCGCGCCGAGCGCCTGCAAATATTTCGGTACAAAACGCATCCAAAGTTCCTCGCCTGCGCCAATTACGAAGATGGCGACGAGCAGGACGACGAGGTTGCGCTTGAGGCCGAAAAAGTCGGCGAGCCTGCGCAAGGAATTTAGGCTTTGCCGGCCTGGCGTTTGCATTCGGCGTAAAGCGCGTCGTAAACGACGAATTCGCGCTCGAGAATTTCGTGATCGCTCAGCCCAAGCTTGCCGAAGCCGCCGGCAATCCAGCGCAACCCTTGACCGGCCGCATGTGGATTGCTCGGATGCGAATCGGCCGCGCGTACAATTTCACCCAGCAAAATGAGCGCGGGATCAGTGAGCTTATATTTTTTCTCGTCTTCGCCGTGATGGCCAAGCTCGCAATTCGGCACGTCGAACACAGTTCCATGATCGATCTTTGCCCAATCGGTGTCGCGCGGCAGAAAAACAAACTCCGCCTCCGCGTCGATAAAATTCCGGATCAACCACGGACAAGCGACGCGATCGACTTTGATCTTCTCGCGCGTCATCCATCTCATATAGACTTACTTTATGGCTCCCTGGTTTTGGTATGCAGTTGTAGCAGCAGTCCTATACGGCGCGCACCAAATTTTTACCCGGCTCGCTTCGGACCTGGGTGGGTTTGTCGTCGAAGCCGGCGCGGCACTGTCGATCTTGCTTTATCTCGCACTCCTTTGGGTAAGCGGGCGGTGGAACCAGAAATTTACCAGGCCGGGTTTCAATTATTCAGTTCTGACCGGGATCTGCGTCGGCGCCGGCACGATCGCGTTTTTCCTTCTTTTCCAAAAAGGCGGGCCACTTTCGGCCGTGCCGATCATTCTCGCAGTCGGCGGTGCCATGATGGCAATCGCGGGGATAGTTTTCTTTCGTGAGCCAGCTTCCTGGCCGCGGCTTACCGGAATTGTTCTCGCGATCGATCGGGTGCTCAAGGGTTTGGGAAAACAAGGGCTGCCCGATGAGGAGATTTTGCGTCGCGGTTTTGCGTGCTTTGACGCGCTCTACGCATTTTTGCAACGGCGATGAAGGCGACCTCGTTACAGCAAACAGCGGCAGAGACATCGCGCCAGACACGGCACCCTACGTTTCGCGAGGCGTTTCGATTTTGGCTCAAGCTCGGCCTCATTTCGTTTGGAGGACCGACCGGCCAGATCGCGATCATGCAAACCGAGTTGGTCGAAAAGAAGAGATGGATCAGTCAGTCGCGCTTTCTCCACGCGCTGAACTACTGCATGCTTCTACCCGGACCGGAAGCGCAACAACTGGCGATATACATCGGCTGGCTTTTGCACAAAACGTGGGGCGGCATTGTCGCCGGATCGCTTTTCGTCATCCCTTCAATCTTTGTCCTTTGGATGCTGAGCTACGTCTACGCGGCGTTTGGCAACATTCCATGGATCGCGGCCATCTTTTACGGACTCAAACCGGCCGTCACTGCCATCGTTATGGCAGCGGTCATTCGCATCGGTCAAAAAGCGCTCCGCAATGAAGTGATGTGGAGCCTGGCCACGCTCGCCTTCATTGCGATCTATTTTTTCAAAGTGCCATTTCCAGTAATCGTACTGAGCGCAGGCGTGATCGGATTTTTGGGCGGTCTCTTTTGGAAAAACAAATTTCAAGTCCTGTCGAGTCACAGCGGTGAGCTGGAGACATCCGTCCTTAGCGATGAACAAGAATCGCCGCCACACACTCGACCGAATTGGGCTCGCGCGATTCGCGTCATAGCCGTGTGTGTCACGTTGTGGATTGCGCCGACGCTAATCGCCGGCTTTGCCAAAGGTTGGCAGAGCACACTGTTTAACGAAGGATTGTTTTTCAGCAAAGCCGCCGTCGTGACATTCGGCGGCGCGTATGCGGTGCTGCCGTATGTCGCGCAACAAGCGCTTTTTCATTACGGCTGGCTCAAGCCCGGGCAGATGATGGACGGACTTGGTCTAGCCGAAACCACTCCCGGCCCGCTCATCATGGTTGTGCAATTCGTCGGCTTCATGGGCGCATGGCAGCATCCAGAGGGTTTGCCAGCAATTCTCGCCGCGACTCTGGGCGCGTTGCTTACCACCTGGGTGACCTTTACGCCGTGCTTCCTCTGGATTTTTCTGGGCGGACCGCACATCGAGAAATTGCGCGGCAACCTAAAATTGACGGCCGCGCTTTCTGCGATCACTGCCGCCATTGTGGGTGTCGTCCTTAATCTCGCTGTCTGGTTTGCCGGTCACGTGTTTATTCCGGGCAGCGGCGGGATCGACTGGTTCGCGCTCGCCATCAGCATTGTTGCGTTTGTAGGAATGCTGCGTTGGAAATGGGACATTATTCCAGTTGTGCTCGGCAGCGGATTGCTCGGACTTTTGTTTAAGTTCGCGATCGCTCGCTAATTAGATCGATGTCGATACTTGCTCCATACGGCGCCATGAGAAGCAAACTCGTTTTCATGACTAAGGAAGGTGAATCGGGCCGCTCCGCGGGCAATAATATAGAGCGCGGCGGCGTCGCCTAAAATTAGCATCGCGCTCGGAGAGCCCGATCCACGTAGTTTCAATTAATACTTCTCGGTTTTCTCCCCCTTTTCCTTGCTCTCATCGTGTTTGCTCAGCAGTTTGCCGTTCGTATCGAACTTGAAGCCCCATTCCTTGCCATTCTTTTCGATGACGGCTTCGTAGTTCGCACCCCCTTTTTCCCAACGAACAATTTTTCCGCCTTTGGCTTCAGTGTCAGCCGCTTTTTGCACAGCCGCCGGAACATCAGTGCCGCTAATATTTTCTTCTTCGTGTTTCTTTCCGCCCGCTTGCGCAGCGCCGCCGAACGCCAGACCAGCGCTCACTACGATTGCTGTAATTAATTTGGTTGTTTTCATGGTTATTTATTTGGTTGTTTATTTTTTGATCGATATCTACTGAGCACGGTTCGAAACTGAATGGTCGTTTGGATGCAGGAAACGGATCGGAAACGAAGTTCTTCATTCCATGCGGTCGTCACAGTGCGTTTTGCCGGGACGCTGCGCTGGAAATGGGACATTATTCCCATCGTGCTCGGAAGTGGATTGCTCGGCCTGATTTATGAATTCTGGTTGTAGCTACGGCTCTATGAGCCGTTCTTTTTATTTGGCCTTTGGCTGCGTGTTCACGACGTGCAACAGGCACGTGGCTACAGGATTTTTCCCAGAAGCTCTTGCTCAGTGCCAAACGGCGGTGCAATTGGCGTGAAACCTACCCCGCCGGTCTTTAACGCTCGCACTCCGCTTGGTAAGCTTCGATAAGCTTGGAGATTCTGGAATGAAAAGCGTCTTGCGCAGAGTAGAGAGCGCCAATGGGCTCGGCGAAGGCCTTTTGCTTGAGCTCATCCTCGATCGTCAGGCTCAGCTCGGCGAGCTTTTCGATGTTGGCGCGCGAGTGAAACTCCATCTCCTTGAGTTTAGCGAGAACGGCAAGCGACTTCTCCAGCTGCGTTGAGTCTGGCTTCTGTTCCGATTTAGCAGGCCCGGCAGCTTTAACGGCGGGAATCCCTCCTCCAACAGCTTGCTTTTTCTGAACCTGTCGCGTTTTTTGACCTGGTTGTTGTGTAGGAGCAGCACCCTTTGCCATGTCTCTGCGCTTCTGATGCTTCTCTTGAATGACCTTCTTGGCGTGCGCGACGTTTCGTGGATCTCCCATAGATCAAATATTAAACAGCGGATGAATGAAGTGCGATGCGATTTCCTTCGGAATCGACGATGATGGCGCGAAATCCGTGCGGCCCGATCTGCTGTTTCTCCTGCAGCACTTTTCCACCGTTCGACTTGACAGCCTGAACCGCTTCGCCGAGCCGGCCGTCCACGGAAAGATAAATCAGCGGCCCGTTCTGCGACGGTTGATTCTTATCGCCTACGCTATCGGTGCCGGCGCAAAGACAGCCGGACGCATTCTGTTCCTCATGCGGCAACAGCCCGTATTCAAATCCACCTTCTGACATTTTGCGCACTTCCTGGCGAAGCACGGCGGAATAAAACTTAATCGCGCGATCAAGGTTCGTGACCGGAATATCCGTCCAGCAAAGTGTATCAGCGCTCATGGTTGATGCTGTAACTCTTGAAGACGAAAATGCAAAGCCGGCTACTGGATGTTTACTTGAATGCCGAAGAGCTTCCAGGCGGGATGCTCGTAGATGTATTTCAGCCGGAAGTACACTTTGTTTGGATGCGTTGGATAATAACCTTCCAGGACCAGTACTCCGTCTGAGTTAATCTCGGGCGCCGCGCTCAGGACCGGTTGCACCTCTTTGATCGGAGAAATGTCGAGATGTGTCTCGATGAATTGGTTGAATACCTCTTTGAGTTTGTCGGGAGTAATCTGCTCCTGCCACCTCCTCGAGATTTGTTGGTGGAAGCCAACAAAGCTTTTGTCCCGGACGGCTTTGTTGAAAGCGAGCAGCGAGTCGAGAACCAACGCCTTCGATTTCTCATCGGATGGCAATTGTTTGCCTCGTTGCTCAACGGAGACGCCGGCCTGAGGCGCGGAGAGGTAAATCACCTTCCACGTTCCCGATTCCTTCACCAGCTCCATAGTGAGTGGAATTTTTCCGCCCGAGCGCGTGGTGATCGAGCCTTCGAGATGGGCGCGATCATTTTTCGTTTCGCGACTGGACCACGAGGCGGAAGCGAAATCAGTTAGACCAAGATTTTTGACGGCTTGCTCGAAGGATCCAACGCTTTGTTCCGACTTTAGAGTCGGTGACGCGCTTTCGTACGCGGCCGCGATTTTTCCCGAGCCGATCAATCCCAGAAACTGGTCTCCCGCTTTGACCGCGCCGCGCGTCAACCCGAAGGCCAGGAGTATGATGATTACAACCAGCAAAAGACCGGCGGCAACTGCGATGAGGCATCCTTTTTTCATATCAATTTTTTCTTATGAACAGAGGCTGCCTCATCTAGCGCTTGGACGCCAGCATCTTTCGCAATTGTTCGAGTTGCCGCTCCATTTCCGGCGTGAGCCTGGGCGCCGCGCGTTTTTCCCCGCCCATCTGCTTCGCGCTCCAGTTGATCGAGTAGTTGCTGCCTTTTTCTTCAAACGTGGCCGCGTAAGGTCCGCCCGGCCGTTTCTCCACTTTTGCCGGCGAATCATTGAACGGACTAAACGGCCGCATCGGGATCTGAATGACGGTCCCGCCGAGTTTTTCGTTAACATCCGGCGCGTTGGCCGAAAACTCGCCGCCGCCCGCGGTCTCGGCACTCAACTTTCCTTTGTTGTAACCAAGTTTCCCCGCGCTTCCCGCCAGTCCGCCGCTCACGCCGGGATCGGCACGAATGGTGAATTCCATCGGCCGATCGGGCGCCTGCTGGCCGCGCGCTTCCCCATCCAGTTTTTCCCGCTTGGAGCGATTGTCCGGCGCGCTCACTTTTTCCAGGACGAGCGTTCCGCCGTCACCTTGCAGCGAGAGTAGACCGACGATCGGAAATTTTCGATGCCGATCCAACTCGGTGAGCTTGCCGCCGACTTCCGGCTCGAACTTGACGCTGCCCCCGGGAACCGGCGCGGTGACTTTGGGCAAATTATCGACCTTTAACTCGGCATCATAAACCGCTTCTGCTTCGCCAACTGCAACGCCCGTGTGATTGACGGGCGACCAATCGACCACGAACCAAAAGTCCGTTTCGGCGCTGCGCGTGAGCGTGCGGAATTGGTCCTTGAGCGGAATTTCCTTCGCGCTCGCTTTGCCTTCCCAGTAACCGGCCGGAGTCGGCTTGCCGCAACCGGCCAAGATCGACAACGTGCCAACCGCGATGAGCAACCGGTTCGCAAAGCGCATAACTATTTTTTTATTGTGATCTCGACGCGACGGTTCTTTTGCCGGCCATCGGGATCATCGGAGCCATCGGGATGCGTGTTCGGCGCCACGGGCTTGACCGCGCCCCAGCCGCGGGTCTGCATGGAGTTTGCGGCCACTCCGTGTTTTGCGAACCAGTTCTTCACCGACACCGCGCGACGGTCGGACAGCTTTGCGTTGTAATTGTCGGAGCCTTTCGAGTCCGTGTAGCCTTCGATCAGGACCTGCGCTTTCGGATAGCTGCCAATCATCTTTGCCACTTGCGCGAGCGTTGACTCGGCCGCCGGACGAAGATTTGATTTGTCGAAATCGAAAAGAATCTCCCCTTGCAGGCTGATCTTAATTTCCGCAGCGGTTTCCTTAATTTCCGCGCCCGCCGCCTTAATTTGCGCGCTGGCTGCCTTCAGATCGACAACCTCACTCTTCAATGCGCT
>Ga0184605_10000586_pt1 | contig 10927 bp, 6 predicted proteins | sample PLM0_30_coex_FD_132995 | JGI IMG/M metagenome (GOLD analysis project Ga0184605, IMG submission 132995) | Groundwater sediment microbial communities from an aquifer in East River, Colorado, USA - PLM0_30_coex | ecosystem: Environmental > Terrestrial > Soil > Riparian zone | place: USA: East... | reverse complement strand
GGAGACTATGCACCCAGAATACCGAAGCAGGGAGCTGTCAGCTTCTAAGCTATTTAGCTGGTTAGCTTTCATGCTGGCGGTAGACATGCGCCGAATCTGTCATCGCGCGCCACCGAGAGATCTCTAGGAGTCCGCAAGTAACCCCGCCCCCGCAGCTCCATGCGCCGACGGAAAAGCTCCCAGCGATTTAGCTGCAAAGCTGGGAGCTCCCTGCTTCAGTTTTGTGGATGCCAGCTCGCGTCGTGATCTCTGCGCCGAGCTTAGTCCGGGGGTGCGACGGCCTTCTTCTTCGCCTTCGGCTTCGACTTGAACTCCTTCTCGACCATCTCGCCCAGATCGCGCAGAGTCTCCCGGTCCTCGTCGCTGAACTCGCGCGGCAGATTGTCCATGATGCAGAGCGTCCCGACGTTGTGGCCCCCGGGGCCCTTCACCGGCTGGCCCGCGTAGAAGCGGATGTGGGGATCCTCGAGCACGACTGGGTTCTGGGCGAATCGGGGATCGAGAACAGCATCTTCCACCACGAACACCTCGTCGGCTATGATGGCGTGGCCGCAGAACGATAGGTCGCGGGCGCTATCGCCAATAGGCAGGCCCAGCTTCGACTTGAACCACTGACGATCTCCCTCGACAAACGAGATTCCGGCGAACGGAACGTCGAAAACCTTCTGCGCCATGCGGCTGATCTTGTCGAAGCGCTCTTCCGGCTCGGAGTCGGTCGCCGCGCTCAGGCGGAATTCAACGAGTCGCTCCGCTTCGTCCTGCGGGATGAGCGGACGCATTACCTGTTCGGTCTCCGCCCACAAGCCGCGGCTTCTCATCACTGCCGTTACGCGTGCGCGGAATTTTCCGGGATCTACCGGCTCGTGGAGGACGTCGTCCACACCCTGCGACAGGAGATCGTTGGTCTCGTTCTCCGCTCCCGCCGGCGCGACAACGATGATAGGTATGTCAACCAGGCCGACGACCGTGCGAGCGGCGTGAACGACCTGCCGCCCATCCAGGATCGGGAGCCTGAGCGCGACGACCAGCGCATCGGGCGGATCCTGGGCGAGGATGCCCAGCGCCGCAGCGCCGTCGTTGGCGATCTGCACGGCGAAGCGGGCTTCGACCAGGATGTCGTTGAACTTTACTCGATCTCCCTTGTCGCTGACGGCGAGCAGGATCCTCGACGGCTTCGCCACGCCATTTGCGTCGAGCTCCGGCACGAATTCCGGATTCGACATTGGTGTGGTGCCGCGAGGTGTCTTGCGTCGCTCGAAGTCGGTATACGGAATCACTTCGTCGGCAGTCGTATCCCCCTCGGCGATGTGCCAGAGGCCGTCGTTGTCGAACGTGTGCAGTGCTCTGGTCCGAAGCGCCGTAGAGCGGATCTCGTCTGTGTTCTTTCCAGTCGTGATCATTCCACGAATCTCGGGAGTGATCTCCAGGAACTCGATCAGCGGCAGACGCCCGCTGTAGCCCGTGAAGCCGCACTCCGCGCAGCCTGTGGCTTTGACGTGCCTCGCCTTTCCGAACAGACGCTGCTGCGCTTGTCGAATCATCGGGTGCAGCTCGTCTACCGGTGCTTCGTAGCGACAGTGGGGGCAGACCCTCCGCACCAGGCGCTGCGCCGTGACACCAATCAGGCCGGCAGCGACTCTGAATGGTTCGACTCCGATATTCTCAAGTCGCGCGATCGCTCCGATGGCGTCGTTCGTGTGCAGTGTCGAGAGAACAAGGTGGCCGGTCATCGCCGCCTGGAACGCGATGATGGCTGTCTCCTGATCGCGAATTTCTCCGACGAGAAGGACGTCAGGGTCCTGACGGAGGACAGATCTCAACACGCCGGCGAAGGTCAAGCCCTGCTTCTCGTTCACCTGAACCTGGTTGACGCCGCTCAGGCGATACTCGACGGGATCTTCGACCGTGACGATGTTGACTGATTCCCCCCGCCGGGTGTTGAGCGCGGCATAGAGGGTCGTCGTCTTTCCTGATCCGGTTGGACCGGTCACGAGGAGAATGCCCTGTTCGCGCATGAGCAGTGCCTGGAATCTCTCGAGCAGCTCGGGCATGAAGCCGAGGGTGAGCATTGAGACCTGCACCGATTTCTCGTTGAGAACGCGCATCACGACCTTCTCGCCGACGCGGGTCGGCAACACCGACACGCGGAGCGCCACCTCCTCGCCACCCACCCGCACCTTGGCGCGGCCGTCCTGCGGGCGGAAACGCTCGGCCACGTCGAGATCGGACATGATCTTGATGCGCGAGACCACCGGTCCGACACCGATGAAGCGTGGAAGGACCATGATGTTCTTGAGCAGACCATCGATGCGGAAGCGAACCAGCGTCGAAGTCTCGTCGTGCTCGATGTGGATGTCCGAAGCACGGAGCTTGATCGCGTTCCCGATGATGGCGTCGACCAGCTTGATGACCGGCGCGTGCACGCGCGCCATCGCGGCCTCATCCTGCTCGGCCTCCTTGATCTGCTCGATACCGACCGCGTGATCGAGTTTCTCGATCAGTCCGTAGATCAGCGCATCGGGCCGGAGGGTCTCGGACACCAGCTTTTCGAGTTGGCCCGGCGGGCAGAACAGCGGTGTCACTTCCCGGCTCGTCGCCCAGCTCACTCTCTGAATCGCTTCCTGATCCAGGGGATTTGCCATGGCGAGATGGACCATGCGGCTGTCGACCTTGATGGGCAGGACGTTGTGCTCCCGGCAAAGCTTCTCGGGGAGGATCTGCATCGCGTTCTTGTCGATTTGGCCGGGATTGAGATCGACCGAGTCGATTCTGAATGCCTCCTTGACGAGTACGGCGATCTCGGCGAAGGCGAGCACATCGCCGTCGATCAACGCCTGCGAGACGTAAGGCCTCTTCTGAGAGCGCCACCGGTTGATCAACTCGGGCGTGACACCGGGCTGGGTCCCTACCAGGGAGACCAGCCACTCGTCCTTGAAGCGGAATTTTTGCTCGTTGGTCTGCGGATCAGCAGGTATCGTCATGGCTTCCGGTGGGCCTTTCGCTCCTGCTGCTCTATAGGACGGCAGGCGGCCTTAAATGACTGTTTCTACCCTCCGAAGATAACAGCCCGGCGGGGTGCTGATGCCGGGCCGGGCGGGAGGTTTTTCAGGGCGGGGAACCGCCCCGCGCGCGGGCCAAAAAAAAGCCGCGGTTGGCAATTTGCTAAACATCCGACGATACTCTAGCGCGGGCGGCCGTCCATCAGGTTCGCGGCCTCCAAATACGCCGACCACCCATCGGAGCCGTGATCCGGGTAACGATGGATTTACGCGGAAAAGCTCCTAGCGATCGAGCTGCAAAGCTTACAGCTCCCTGCTTCGGTTTTGTGGATCCCCGAGTCTAGCCAACTACTCCGACTGCACCCCTGTACCAACGGCATCACCAACTCGCGCGGGGCACAAGTCTGGCTTAGCATCAAGACATGGATGCGCGCCGCCAGCTGAACATTTCCACGCGAGATATCGTCCGCGTTCTCGCGATCATATTCGGCTTCTACGTTGGCCTGCGGCTGCTCTGGATCGCACATCCGGTGGTCTTCCTGTTTTTCCTTGGCGTCCTGTTCGGCCTCCCGATAGCCCAGGGAGCGGACTGGCTCGAGGCGCGAAGAATTCCGCGCGGTATCGGCGTCACCATCATCCTCACCATCTTCCTCGGCCTGCTCATCGGTGGCGGCGTAGGCATGGCGCCAATACTCCGCGCGCAATCGCAGGAGCTCCAGCAGCGGTTGCCCGAGGCGATGGACAAGATCGATGCGTGGCTGGGACACCGCGCCAACGGAGTGCTCGGGATCTTATTCAACGAGTCGAGCGTGGACACGGCCCCTCGTACCACTCCGGGGACAGATTCTGCCGGCATCGGCTCACGGGGAGATACTGTCGCGTCCGCAGCCTCCGGCACTGTTGCTCGATCGCCGGCTAAACAAACCGACGAGGTCGCTCTCGGGGGAGATCTACGCCGCGAGATGACGAGGCGGTTCAGCGGCGCCCAGCACTCGTTCCTCCGCGTTCTGACTTCGACGTTTGCCATAACCGGGGCATTCCTGCTCGTGCTATTCATCGCCGCGTACGTCGCGGTTGATCCACCTCTGTACCACGGCGGAATCCTACAGCTCGTGCCGTCGCGCGAGCGCGATCGTGCCGCCCTTACCTTGACGCGGCTCGCGACCACGCTCAGGAGGTGGCTCGTTACCCAGCTGATCGCGATGGTGGTGATCGGTGCGGTCACGACCGTCTTCCTGTTCGCGCTCCACGTCAAGGCGGCGCTCCCGCTGGGGATTCTCGCCGGAGTATCCAAGTTCATCCCGATCGTGGGGTCGATCTTCGCGGCGATTCCGGCGATAGCGATGGCGTTCATCGACTCTCCACACAAGGCACTCGTCGTTGCCGTCGGGTACATCGTGATCCAGTTCGTGGAGAATCACCTGCTCGTGCCCCTTCTGATGAAACGCGGCGTCGACCTGCCACCGGCGATGACTCTAGGAATCCAGGCGCTGATGTCGGTTTTGTTCGGGTTCCTCGGCCTGCTGGTCGCGGTGCCTCTTCTCGCCGCGATTCTAACAATCGTGCGAACGATGAGTGGGAAGGAGTTGAGGGAGATTTCGGCGGAGGCTGATTCCCACCTGCTCGCCCGTCACGAGGCGGTCTAGGGCGCGCCAGGAGCGCTCCGCTCGCCCGACCGCTTGAGGACCCTGAGGTTCGGTGCCGGGTAGAGTGGCGATACCACGTCCGGCCCGCTTATTATGCAAACCTACAAAAGTTCACCTGCGTCGCTGTCACGCCGATTACAGTCAACGGTAGACGGAGCGAGGGACACGGAGATTTCATGATTCGTTTTGCAACCCGATTCTTCCTGGTTGCCGCGTGCTGCGCGGTGCCGTGCGTCGCAACCGCCCAGGCGCCATGGCGGCAAGTGTATAAGGATTCCGATCTCACGGTGATCTTCGACACAGCCAGTGTCGCCCTTCAGTCGCCCGGTACCTGGAACACGGTGACAAGCTGGGACTACACGCGGCCGAGGATTCTCGAGAACAAGAAGCAGTACACGAGGCTCGTCGAGCGGGCGTATGTGCGGTGCTCGCCGGTGCGCTTGAAGAGGGTTCGTAGCACGGTCTACGGCGCCAACAACGTGTTGGTGCGGGACGAAGGGGAGGTTGATCCGCGCGACCAGGCGCACATGGTTTGGGACCGCCCGCTGCCTGGCACGGCCGGAAAGAATGCGTTCGAGTCGGTGTGCGGAATTCTTACGCGCAAAGCGGGCATAAAAGCGATCCAGCCGAGTGCCCCCGCGGCCACGAAGACCCCCGCCAAAACACCCCCAAAAAAGGCACCGGTCAAAAAGGCGACGACGAAGCAGTAACCTTTCGTTCGACCGCCAGTTTCTGAACTGAACGGGCACGGATAAATCCCTGCCCCTTCTGCATTTATGGCTATAAGGGCTGACTGCTCAGCTAGGGAAGTAAGGGGCGCTCAGCAGTCCGGATTATCGTGCCGGAATGGGTGATTTAGGGTACCCGAAAACGAGGTAGTTTGGCCAAGCGTTTGCTCTATAGGAGGGTGAGTATTCAACAAGGGGAGCAACCGATGCGTTTACTCGAATCCAAGAAATCAACCAAGAAAGGACGGTCAGCGGGCGGGACCATCTTTAGCGTGATATTGCACTCGCTCATCATCTTTCTCGCCGTTTTCGCCACCGCACGCGCGGGGGTCAGAAGGGCTGAGAAGCCGAGGGAAGAGAAGGTCAATTTCGTAGAGGTGAAGAAGGATGAGCCGCCTCCTCCGAAGAAAGAGGTGGTGAAGCCGGAGCCCCCGAAGCCCAAAAAGGCGGAGGCCCCAAAGGTCGTGAACGTGCCGCTACCCAGGGAAGTCGCTGTAGCCCCGCCGAAGGGGTTCAAGGTCGTGCCGCCCATCGTCAACATTCCGACGAGCCTGCCGACGATCGATCTGTCCAAGGCGGTCACCAATGAGAACGACTTCAGCGGCAAGGGTGTCGCTGGCGGGTCGTCCAAAGGCGTGAAAGGCGGTACCGGAAAGGAAGGCGACACCGGCACGGAAGCGGGCGCCCACGCTGTGTATATGGAGTTCCAGGTAGAGAAGCCGGTCGAGAAAATCGGCGGCGAGGCACCGGAATATCCATCATCACTCCGAGAGTCGGGCGTAGAAGGCCGAGTGCTCGCGCAGTTCGTTGTTGGTGAGAACGGCCGCTACCAGGGCAGCACGCTCAAGATCCTCGATTCGAGCGACCCGGCGTTCACCGCCGCCGTGAAGGATGCGCTCCCCCGTATGAGATTCTCGGCGGCGCAGATCGGGGGGAAGAAGGTTGCCCAGCTCGTGCAGATGCCGTTTCAGTTCCATCTGCAGAAGTAGTGAGCAACCCGGTCTGACAAAGCCGCGGGGGATTCTCCTCCGCGGCTTTGCTGTCGCCACAATCGAGTCGTCGCTGCTGCGTGATCCTCGACTGTTCACGCTCGCAGCCGAACCGGCCCGGAGAAAACGTGTATGATTGCAGGACCGAGTAAATTGAATCGTCGATGACAACTCGCAGTCACAAACTTCTCGTTGGAGTATTGGCGTTGCTCGCGCTGGCTCCAGCGATGCACGGCCAAGTTCGGAATCCGGCACCGGCCCGACCCAAGCCGCAGCAACCCATCGAGGTTCCGGTGGGGGTCGTCGTGCTCCAGGTCGACACGACCGAAGGCGATTCGACGCGCACGATCATCCAGCGCGACTTCGATTTCGGCGACCGCGTGCAGCCGCTCATTCTCGACAGCGTGACGATGGCCGACATTTGGCGGCCTGGCGACAAACGCATCAACTTCGGTCCGCTGGCGCAAACACGCGCCAGCTACGTGGTGCGTGCGAGACCAACTGGGTCGGGACTGCACGTCGAAGTCTTTGACATGAAGGAGAAGCTGCGGCAGCAGGCCTTCTTCAGGCTCCCGAGGGTGCCCTTCAACAGGCTGCCGGCGATTCGGGATTCGCTGTCCACGGTTCTCGGGGAGAGAACGAGGTCCACGCTCGCCGCGCTCGAGGCAGATTCCGCGGCGAGAGACAGCCTCACTCGCGCCGCAGCGCGTCCCGTTCCTCTCAAGCATCCTGGCCAGCGAGTGGCTCAGCGGCTCACAGTTGCGGCGCGTGATTCGCTTTCCCGCGAGCTGGATCGCCGAGACGTGATGCTCCGGGCGGTCGCCGTCCAGGATACGCTCCACTTCGATTCGGTGTACGCCCGCATCGCGCTCAGGGATTCGATCCGGCGGGATTCCGTGGGGAGGGAGCTGCGATTCGCGATCCACGGCGTGAGCGATGAAGTCGAGCGCTGGCTCACCGGCACGCGCGGCATCGCGGCGACCAAGATCGCGTTCATCGATGGAACGAAGCTCAAGATCATCGACAGCGATGGCGCGAATGAGCGCGTGCTGCCCACTGTGGGTGCCGCGCTCTCACCGTCGTGGCATCCATCGGGCAGGTACATCGTTTACGCCGACGCGGACGACCGGGGTACGCGCATCGCGCAGTTCGATCTGCGCACGATGCGGACGCGACTGCTCTCGGCGTCCTCTCGGGGGCTCAACATCACGCCCGTCTACACCAAGGACGGGAAGAGCATCGTCTGGGCGATGGGCGGCGACGCTCCGGCGGAGCTGATGCTGGCGAGCGCCGCGGGGGAAGATTCGTTGCCCAAGCCGTTCGTGGGACGAACCGGATTCGAAACAACATCGCCGAGCTTCAGCCCCGATGGAAGGCAGATCGTGTTCATGTCGCCGCGACCCCTCACGCCTCAGCTCTACACCATGAACGTCGATGGAACCAGCTTGAGGCTGCTCACGCCGGTGGTGACGGGAAAGCGCAGCTACAGGACGGGCGCGGACTGGTCGCCCAATGGCCAGGAGATCGCGTTCCAGCAGCAGAACGGCGACTTCCAGGTGTGGGTGATCGGCGTCAAGGATCGCGTAATGAGGCAGCTCACGAACGAAGGTGAGAACGAGGATCCGTCGTGGGCGCCGGATGGACGCCATCTCGCGATCACTCGGCGGCTGGGCGAGATCGGCGCGCCGCGCAGCATCTGGATTCTAGATGAGCGCACGGGGAGGCTGCGTCAGCTCACGCAGTCGGGCGACGGGCGACTCTCGGATTGGTCGCCGCCGCTCAGGCCTTCGCTCTAGCCTTAGTGCGGTCCCGGCGCGCTTCTGGATCGTCGCGCCGGTCAGTCGGCGGGGATCCTGCTAGGCGAGTAACTCTGTCGCGGAACTCGCTACGCAGGACCCCCGCCTCCATCCCAGTAACGCGAGCGATTTCCGAGCGTATATATAGGGTAGAAACATTCCTGAACTTCGAGGAGCGCATGAGCACTGCGGCCGCACAGCGCACGAGCTACGACAGCACGACGGTCGCGCACGCGACGACCCGCGAGCGGCTGCTTTCGCTCGACGTCTTCCGCGGCATCACTATCGCGGGAATGCTTCTCGTCAACGATCCCGGCACCTGGAGCGCGATCTTTCCGCCGCTCGAGCACGCCGAGTGGCACGGCTGGACCCCCACTGACCTGATATTCCCGTTCTTCCTGTTCATCGTCGGCATCACCACCCACCTCTCGCTCTCGGCGCGCCGCGCGCGGGGCGACGACGACTCGGCGATCATTAAGCAGATACTTCGCCGCGGAATCATCATCTACCTCCTCGGATTCGCGATGGCGATGTTCCCGTTCTATCAGTGGGGAACGATCGATGCGATCCCGAACGCGACGGCGTGGGACCGGATCCTCTGGAGGATCGAGCACGTGCGCATACTGGGCGTGCTGCCCCGCATCGCCATTGTGTACATCTGCGCCGGGCTGCTGACGCTGAGGACGACGCTCAGGCAGCAGATTATCATCATCGCGGGACTGCTCTTCGGCTACTGGTTCGCGATGACGCTCATCCCCGTGCCCGGCGAGAATGAGATCGGTGCGCTGCTGCTCCACACGAAGGATCGGAATCTCGCCGCTTATCTGGACCGGGCGATTCTCGGAACGAATCACACCTGGGTCGGGAGCGTGACTTTCGATCCGGAGGGTCCGCTGTCGACCATTCCCGCGATCGCGACCGCGATGCTCGGCGTGATCGCCGGCCGCTGGATCGCGCAGCGGGACAAGTCTCTGCTCGAACGGATTGGCGGCCTCTTCGCGGTGGGATCGCTCGGGATGATGCTCGGACTCATGTGGAACTGGTCCTTCCCGATCAACAAGAGTCTCTGGACCAGCTCCTATGTGCTCTTCACCGCTGGAATGGCGTGCGTGGCGCTGGCGACGATCATGTGGATCGTCGACTACTACAACGTGAAGTGGTGGACCAAGCCGTTCGTGGTGTTCGGAGTGAATCCGATCGTGGCTTTCGTAGGATCAGGCGTGATGGCTCGGCTGATCTACACGTTGTGGCACGTCAACTATCAAGGGAAATCGATCTCGATTCAGGACGCGATCTATCAGGCAGTGTTCCTTCCGTGGCTCCCCCCACGCGTGGCGTCGCTGGCCTTCGCGCTTGCATTCGTGCTGCTGTGGTACGGGATCCTGCTCGTTCTCTACAAGCGGAAGATTATCCTCAAAGTTTAGCGCGACTCGCGGGGCTTCGCGCTTCGCTTGGCATCTCTGTAGAGGTCGGCGAGGGTATCCTCTTCGGCGGCCGGAGCTGCGCCGCGAGTCGTGAACGGGGGCGAGGCGCGAGCGAGATTAATAGCTTCGCGTTGGACCAAAAGGGAAGGCGGAAGGGGTCCTCGTAGGAGGCACCCAGTTAGCGACAAGGAGACCCGCGACCGAGCAGAGCGAGGGAGCGCAGTTAGGGACTCCGCCCGAGCTAACTGTTGCCGACGAAGAGGACCCCTTCCGCCGTACCGGCGAGTATCTAAGCCCTGCGACCGAACTCAGCGCGCCGCTTTGGCCGTTCCAACTCTTGCGCGCGAAGTCTCCTTGTCGGCTAGCGAGCTCGTCGCGACCATTTCCGCCTCGATCGGCGCGCCCCCACGTCGCACCACGTACGCTTCCATCGCGAAATACTCGGGAAGGCCGAGGCGGTCGACACGGTGCGCGGTGCCGCGGTTCCGCTCCTCGACTCGCTGCCAGAATTCGCGATCGTCCTGACCCGGAAACGGCGCTCTGTCCTTCTGACTCTGGTGCTTGAAGATCGCCATCTTCTTCGCCCGCAGCTCGTCCTCCGACAGCGGGACCAGAACGTCCGCCTCGGCGATCTCCCACTCCTGCCACGCGCCGCGATAGTACCACATCTCGGGCGGCGGGCCCGAGTACTTGGCGAGCGCGCCCTGCACGGCCTCGAGGCACATCCTGTGAGTGCCGTGCGGGTCGGAAAGATCACCCGCGACGAAGACCAGCTCCGGCTTCTGCTCCTCGAGCAAGTCGAGAACGATGCGGACGTCCTCCGGGCCGATGGGATCCTTCCTGACTTTCCCGGTCTGATAGAAGGGCAGGTTGAGAAAGCGCGCCTGCTCGCGCTTCATCCCGAACGTCTCGATGCCGGAGACGGCTTCGGCTTCGCGGATCGCGCGCTTCATCACCTGCACGGGAAAAGCGTCGATCTCTCCCACCTGCTTCGAGTCGAGAAATTCTTCCACCTCCTCGATCAGCGCACCAGCGGTGGAATCGTTGATGTCGAAGTCGTTTCCGAAGCGGCGCAGAAAATCCGCGTAGCGGCGCACCTCGTGGTCGAATACCGCGATGTTGCCCGATGTCATGTAGGCAACGAGGATGTCGTTCTTGTTCTGGTGCAGCTTGTTGAGCATTCCGCCCATCGAGATGACGTCATCATCCGGATGGGGAGAAAACACGACGACGCGCTTACCCGAGGGAAGCTTGCTCCGTCCGCGGATTTTCGCGATCAGGGCGTTGAACACTTCGCCGTTGAGGGGACCCGCCTTTCCATGGCGCGCGAGCAGCGAGCTGAGAT
>Ga0184605_10000585_pt1 | contig 10934 bp, 10 predicted proteins | sample PLM0_30_coex_FD_132995 | JGI IMG/M metagenome (GOLD analysis project Ga0184605, IMG submission 132995) | Groundwater sediment microbial communities from an aquifer in East River, Colorado, USA - PLM0_30_coex | ecosystem: Environmental > Terrestrial > Soil > Riparian zone | place: USA: East... | reverse complement strand
TTCGCCATCGACTTGAACAGCTCGGCCGTAAGCTGAAGGGACGAGCCAACTCCGGAAGAGCCGAAATTGATCTCGCCGGGCTTGTTCTTGGCGAGCGCGATCAACTCTTTGACCGTCTGGACATGCAGGGACGCGGGAACCGCGAGCACGAATGGTCCGCTGGCGACCTGCGTGATCGGCGTCAAATCCTTGGGCGGGTCCAAGTTCATCTTGGTGTAGAGGCTGGGATTGGCGGCCATTGTACTGGTCGCGCCGATCATCAGCGTGTAGCCGTCGGGCGTGGATTTCGCGACCGAGTCCGTCCCGATCACGCCGCCCGCGCCGGGCCGATTGTCCACGACCACGGTCTGGCCAAGGGCGTCGGTCATCTTCTCCGCAATCAGCCTTGCGACGATGTCATTGCTGCCGCCGGGCGCAAACGGAACGACCAGCCGGATGATCCTGTTCGGGTACCCCTGAGCGGATGCTCCACTCGGCCAGAGCGCCATACCGGAGGCGACGACTAGGGCGCAAACGAAACCGCGTCGATGCATGGTGGTCGCCTCTCGGTTCATGCAACGAACTCTAGGCCGACGGAGAAATGTTTGTCCACGCATCGGCGCGGGCGTCGACCTACTCCGCATGCCGCTGCGCGGCGGCTCCGCGGCCCGCCCCACACGACGTTTGAGAACAGCCCCGCTTGCGTTGGCCCAAATAGGGAAGCGGCCTATAGTAGCCGCGAACGGCCAGCAGCCAAGAAGACGGCCGGCGACGGAGGAAACCGGATGCGCACCCTCGTTCGGGTGATCGGCGCGCTCGCAATGCTGAGCGCCGGCATTTGTCATGCCCAGAACGCCCCGACGGCGCGAGAGCCCTACCCGGTTCGGCCGGTGCGCATCATCGTGCCGTTCGCTGCCGGCGGCCCGGGCGATCTGATCTCGCGGCTGATTGCGCAAAAGCTCTCCGAAGGCCTGGGCAAGCGGTTCTACGTGGAGAACCAGGGCGGCGCCGGCGGCAATATCGGCATGGGGATGGTCGCCCGCGCGCCGGCGGACGGCTACACGATCATGATCGCGAGTTCGACGTTCATGATCAATCCGAGCCTCTACGGCAAGGTCCCGTACGACCCGATCAAGGACTTCGATCCCGTCACCATCGCAGCGACGACGCCGAACGTGCTGGTCGCGCACACATCGGTGCCGGCGACCAACGTGAACGAGCTCGTCGACCTCATTCGCGCCGGCAAGTACCGCAACTACGCGACGCCAGGCGCGGGCACGCCGTCGCATCTTTCCGGCGAGTTGTTCAGGGCCGCCTTGAAGCTGGAGCTGACCGCGGTCCCGTTCCACGGCGGCGGCCCGATGATTCAGTCCGTCCTCGGCGGCCACACCCCGATCGCCTTTTCATCGCTGCCGCCCGCCGCGCCCTTGATTCGTGACGGCGCGGTCCGTGCGCTCGCCGTGACGACGGCCAAGCGGGTCAGCCTGCTTCCGGGCGTGCCGACGCTGGAAGAGGCCGGCTATCCCGGGCAGGAGGGCGACACGCCGCAATGCGTGCTCGTTCCTGCCGGCACCTCCAGGGCGATCATCGACCTTCTCCACCGCGAGATCCTGCGGATCATTGCGCTCCCCGACGTGAAGGAGAAGTTCGCGGCGATCGGCTTCGAGCCGATCGGCACCACGCCGGAGGAGTTCGCCGCGCGGATCAAGGTGGATGTTCCAAGATGGGCGAAGATCGTCCGCGAGGCCAACATCAAGGTGGACTGACGCTCACTTGGCGGTGCCCGCACCCCGACGCGGCAGAGATTTCCGAGCGCGCGGGCCCGAGCCGTTGAGCAGCCGCGATAGTTCGCGCGTCGATGGGATGCGCCGCCGCGTCGTGAGCGAGCCCATCTCGTCAGCCGCAAGGTTCTCGATGAACGCAAGCAGCGTGCGGCGTGTCGCGGCGATGTCCGCGGTCGCGACGTCCCGCGACGCCACCTCGTTCACCTCCTCGGCCAGGGGAACGAGCTTGTTCTTCAATCCCCGCCCTCTGCGTGTCAGATAGACGTGGACCTCCTTGCGGCTCGTCGGGCTGGGCTTGCGCACGACGTAACCCAGTCGTTCCATGGCGTTGAGCGCCGAAAACGTGGTCGGCTCCATGACCCCGGCCTGGCCGCTCAGCTGCCGCTGCGTGAGGCCTTCGCTCTCCCACAGGATGCGCAGGAAGCTCCAATGCCCGTACGACACCGAATGCTCGGCAAGCCGCATCTGCAGGGCGCGGGCGAAGCTTCTGGCGGCGTGCTTGACGAGGTGGGCCAGCCTGTCGTTGGGGACCGCCTCCTGCCAGTGGCGCAGGATTTCGCGGGTCGCCGGCTCCCTGGCTGCGCGCAACGCTTTCATTGTCGTTGTCCCCGATTGGCGCACCCCGCAACTCGACAGGACACGGTAAAATTGCTAAACGTTTTGCTTAGAGGGCTAAGTATGGCACGCGTGCCGGGCGATTGTCGAGGTGACCCATGAACAAGCCGATGACCGACATGCAGCATCCCAAGATGCTGCTCGACCCCTATGCCACCTGGGCGGCGAACGAAGGCGTGCCGATCACCGAGGATTTCGGCGTCGACCTGCTCGCGGTCCCGACCGCTCCGTGGGCGCGCTTCGGCGTGGACGGCGGCCTCGTGCACCTCAAGGGCCGCGGCGACTTCGTCTCGATCTTCGTGCTCGATCTCGCCCCGGGCGCGAAGTCGTCACCGCAAAAGCATCTCTTCGAAGAGGTCGTCTACGTGCTGTCCGGTCACGGCAACACCACGATCGAAACCAGCGACGGGCGCAAGCACAGCTTCGAATGGGGGCCCAAGAGCCTGTTCGCACTCCCGCTCAACTCCCGCTACCAGCACTTCAATTCGAGCGGGCGCGAGCGCGCGCGGCTCGCCTCCACCAACAACCTCGCGCTCATGCTCAACCTGTTTCACAACGAATCCTTCGTGTTCGACAACGGCTACGCTTTTCCCGAACGCCAAGGGGCCGCCAAGTATTTCAGCGGAGAAGGCGAGTTCATCCCGGTGCGCCCGGGCCGCAATATGTGGGAGACCAATTTCATTCCCGATCTCGCCGGGTTCGAGCTCAAGGCCTGGGACCAGCGCGGCGCCGGCGGCTCGAACATGATGTTCATCCTCGCCGACGGCACCATGCACGCCCATACCTCGCAGATGCCGGTCGGCACCTACAAGAAGGCGCACCGCCACGGCGCTGACTTCCACGTATTCGCGGTGACCGGACACGGCTTCTCGCTGCTGTGGTACGAAGACGCCAGGGATTTCGTGCGCATCGATTGGAAGCATGGCTGGGTGTTCGCCCCGCCCGACCAGATGTTCCACCAGCACTTCAACACGGCGCCCGATCCGGCACGCTATCTCGCGGTGGCGTTCGGCAGCCTGCGTTACCCCTTCACGACCGACAAGCGACACGTCTTCCTCGGCATGGACGTGAGCGTGAAGGACGGCGGCTGCCAGATCGAATATGAGCACCAGGACCCGCGCATCCACGGGATCTATCTCGAGGAGCTCGGCAAACACGGCGTGGCTTCCGGCATGGCCAAGTTCATCGACGAACGGTCCTATGCCAAGACTCCGGCCTGAAGTCTGCGTAATGCGGTGGATTTGAAGTTCCTATCTTGCGGCCACAAGCCCGCTTAGTAACTATAAATCCAAACCCGCACCAATCATAAATTTGCTAGTGTCCCTTCGATTCCGAAGTTCGCATCAGAGGGTGTCGCGCGGGTTTGCGAACTTCGGAATCGGGACACCAGCGCCGCGATGCACGATCTCGAATTCGAGCACCTTCACGTCAGCGCAGAAGACGGCGCCGTCAACGAGGTCGCCTGGGCCGCCGACAATGTCGAACTGACCACCGTCGGGATCGATATCGGATCATCGACCTCGCATCTGATGTTTGCCCGCGTGCACCTGCAGCGTCTGTCGGCCGCGCTGTCGAGCCGCTTCGTCGTGGTCGGGCGCAAGATCCTCTGGCAATCGCCGATCCTGCTCACGCCTTATCGGCCCGACTACACCATCGACGTCGATGATCTCGCCGGCTTCATCGGCGGCTGCTACGCCTATGCCGGCATCGAACCCGAGAATGTCGACAGCGGCGCCGTCATTCTAACCGGCGAGGCGCTCAAGCGCCGCAACGCGCGCGCGATCGCCGAGCTGTTTTCGGACGAAGCCGGAAAATTCGTGTGTGCTTCGGCCGGGCACCACATGGAATGCCAGATGGCAGCCCACGGCTCCGGCGCCATCGCGCTCTCGCGCGGTCACAATGCGACGCTGCTCAACGTCGATATCGGCGGCGGCACGACGAAGTTCGCGCTGATCGAGCAGGGCCGCATCCTCGCCACCTGCGCCATCGCGGTCGGCGGCCGCCTCCTGGTCGAAGACGACGACAAGGGCCTCATCCGCATCGAACCCCCGGTCGAAGCCGTCGCCAAGGCTCTCGGCATCGAGCTTGCGCCAGGCAAGCCGCTTGCGCCGCAGGATCGGCGCCGCATCGCCGCGCGGATGGCGCGCATCATCATGGGCATGATCGATCTGCGCCAGCCGGGCGAACTGGCCCGGGCGCTGCTCGTGACCGACGGCTGGCCCGCCGCACTCGCCAACAAGGGCGTCGACGCCATGACCTTTTCCGGCGGGGTCGCGGAATATCTGTACAAGCGCGAGACGCGGCGATTCGGCGATCTCGGCTCCGACCTTGCCGAGGAGCTGCGCCATGCGCTGGCCCACCGCCGCGACCTGCCTCCGGTCTGGGACCCTGGCCAGGGTATCCGCGCGACCGTCATCGGGGCTGCGCAATTCTCGGTCCAGATCAGCGGCAACACCATTCTGATCGCCGATCCCGACAAGCTGCCGCTGCAGAACCTGCCGGTGCTGTCGTGCAACTTCGCATTGGACGATGTGATCGCGACCGACGCCGTCACCGCCGACGTGCGCGCGGCGCTCGCCCGCGCCGATTTCGAGGAAGGCGAGAGCCCGGTCGCGCTGTCGTTCCCCTGGCACGGCGATCCTTCCCACGCCCGGCTGCACGCGGTCGCGGCGGGCATCTGCGCCGCGCTGCCGCGCACCTTGCAGGAACAGATGCCCCTGGTGCTGCTGATTGACGGTGATGTCGGCAAGAGTCTCGGCCGCGTCATCCGCCACGAGATCACGCCGGCCGCCGACGTGATTGCGATTGACGGCGTGCAGCTCAAGGAATTCGATTACGTCGACATTGGCAGCCTCATCGCGCTTACCAACGTGGTGCCGATCATCATCAAGTCATTGCTGTTCAAATAGCCAATCCCACGAGGGCGACACCGCAACGAATAAATGGAATCTGCACGTGCAAAATGCGACGTTACGCGTTGCGCGCCGGGCCGGTTAGCAAGAGCTGAGAAACCGCGTCAGACCACCACCGAGCGTTCCAATCAGCGTTGAGTCCCCGCCAACCATCGCCATGAGGAAACAAATGCCCGCTAAAAAGCTAGCCAAAAAACCGGTCAAGACGTCCGCCAAAAAGGCGGTCAAGAAGCTGCCGGTCCCGCGCGTTCCGGTTCTCACCGAAAACCAGCTCACGACGGTTCAGCGTGCGTTGCTTGACTCGATCCGGTCGGGTCCGCGCGGCGGCAGCATCACCATTCGCGGACCGTTCGCGGTCTTCCTGCACGCCCCGGAGTTCGGCGAGCTGGCGCAGCAGCTCGGCGGTTTTTGCCGCTACCAGACGGCGGTGCCGCCGCGGCTGTCGGAATTCGCCATCCTGGTCACCGCCAAGCTGTGGCGCGCCCAGTACGAATGGTTCGCGCATGTGCCGCAGGCCGAACGCGCCGGCGTCACGAAAGAGACCATCCGCGACTTGCACAAAGGCCGTGTGCCGAAATCGCTCCCCCCGGACGAGCGCGCGATCTACGACTTCATCCAGGAGCTCTACAAAACGCGGCGCGTGAGCGACAAGAACTTCAAGCGCGTGGTTGCCGTTCTCGGCGAACCCGCCACCGTCGAGTTCGTGGGCATCCTGGGCTATTACGTGTTGATCTCCATGATCCTCAACGTCTTCCGCATGTCCCCGCCGGAAGGCCAGCCGCTGCCGTTCGCGGAATAAGGGCGGCGCGCCACTCGTTCACAGCGGCGGATGCGCTTCGCTTCCGCCGGTAATCCGCATGGCCCTCGGTATCAATATACCGGACCGGCCGGCTGAGCTGGGGACACCCCTGCGCCCCTCGTATAAAGTTTGCCCATTTCCGGGGCTGCGGAAAAAATAATCATCTCCCCGTGCAACCGACGATGGCATGTGGTTTGCTGCAGTTCCCCCACTACCGGGATGCACCCTAAACGTGGAGGTTTTCAATGCGAGGTCGCAAATTCAGCGGGCTTTCACCGTCAACGCAGGCGGGAAGGAAAGAGGAAGCCCTCATCAAGCGCCGCAGCGTCCTCGCTGCCGGGCTCGCATTGGCCGCGGGGAGCACCGTTGCCGCGCCCGCCATTGCCCAGACGCAGCCTTCGATCCGCTGGCGCCTGACCTCCAGCTTCCCGAAAAGTCTCGAAACGATCTACGGCGGGGGTGAGTTCTTCGCCGAACGGGTGAGCAAGCTCACGGACGGCAAGTTCAACATCCGGGTCTTCGCCGCGGGCGATCTCGTGCCTGCTTTTCAGGCACTCGATGCCGTCCAACAAGGCACGGTCGAACTCTGCCACACGGCGACGTACTATTACGTCGGCAAAGACTTCACCATGGGCTTCGGCACGGCATTGCCATTCGGCCTCACCACACGGCAGCAGAACGCGTGGATGTATCACGGCGGCGGCCTCGACACCCTGAACGCGTTCTTCAAGGAGTACGGCGTCATCGGCTTCCCGGCCGGCAACACCGGCGCGCAGATGGGCGGCTGGTTTCGCAACGAGGTGAAGACGCTCGCCGACTTCAAGGGCCTCAAGATGCGCATTCCCGGCCTGGGCGGCCAGGTCATGGCGCGCATCGGCGCCGTCCCGCAGGCATTGCCCGGCGGCGACATCTACCCGGCGCTGGAGCGCGGTGCGATCGACGCCACCGAATGGGTCGGACCGTACGACGACGAGAAGCTCGGCTTCTACAAGATCGCCAAGCACTACTACTATCCGGGCTGGTGGGAGCCCTGCTCGATGTACCACGTGATGATCAATCTGCAGAAATGGGAGTCGCTGCCCAAGCCCTACCAGGAGGCGATGATCAGCGCCGCGCGCGAGACGAACCTCGACATGGTGGCGGAATATGACGCCAAGAATCGCCTTGCATTGATGCGGCTCAAGGCCAACGGCGTTCAGCTGCACAAGTTTTCCGACGACATCATGGACGGTTCCTACAAGGCGGCGACCTCGCTCTACGACGAAGAGGCTGCCAAGAACGCCAAATTCAAGACGATCTATGAGGGGTGGAAGAAATTCCGCGCCGAGGAAGCCCAGTGGTTCGCGCTGAGCGAATTGTCGATGGATCAGTTCTTCGCGACGCAAAAGCAGTAGCCAACCGCATCTCGAGCGCATCGCGACGTCCATGCGTCCATTCCTAAAGTTCGCGGACGCGGTCGATTGGCTCGACGAGCAGGTCGGACAAACGCTCAAATGGCTCGTGCTGTTTGCGAGCCTCATCAGCGCAGGCAATGCGCTGATGCGCTACACCATCCATTACAGCTCGAACGCCTTCCTCGAAATCCAGTGGTACATGTTCGGCGCCATGTTCCTGCTGGCGGCCGGCTACGCGCTAAAGCACGGCGAGCACGTCCGCGTCGACGTATTCTTCAGCAAGATGTCGCCGCGGACGCAGGCTTGGGTCGATGTCGTCGGAACCGTCCTGTTCCTGATGCCGATGGCCGTCATCATCGCCTGGCTGTCGATTCCCATGGTCGTGAACTCGTTTCACATCCAGGAACATTCATCCGACGCCGGCGGGCTGCTGCGCTGGCCGATCAAGATCATGATCCCGATCGGCTTCGCGCTGCTTGCCCTGCAAGGCGTTGCCGAGATCATCAAGAAGGCGGCCGTCGCCGGCGGCATCCGTGAGGCGGGCAAGGCCTACGAGCGGCCGGTGCAATGACGCCATCATTCGAGTTGATGGCGCCGCTGATGTTCGCGGGGCTCATCATTGTCCTGCTCATCGGTTATCCGGTCGCGTTTTCGCTCTCGGCGGTGGGCCTGGGCTTCGGGTTTCTCGCCATCCAACTGGGCTATTTCGACTTCGTGCTGTTGCAGGCGCTGCCCGAGCGCATTTTCGGCATCGCGTCCAACCAACTGCTGCTGTCGATCCCGTTCTTCACCTTCATGGGCGCGATATTGGAGCGCTGCGGGTTGGCCGAGGATCTCCTCGACACGATGGGGCAATTGTTCGGCCCGATACGCGGAGGTCTTGCCTATTCGGTCATCCTCGTCGGGGCGCTGCTCGGCGCGATTACAGGGACCGTAGCGGCCTCGGTGATCGCCATGGGACTGATCTCGCTCCCGGTGATGACGCGCTATGGCTACGACCCGAAAGTGGCGACCGGCGTCATTGCCGCGTCCGGCACCATCACCCAGATCATTCCGCCCTCGCTGGTACTGGTAGTGCTGGCGGACGCCATGGGCCGCTCCGTCGGCGACATGTATGCGGGCGCCTTCATCCCGAGCTTCATTCTCGTCGGTCTGTTCTGCCTGTGGATCTTCATCGTCGGCATCGTCTGGCCGGACAAGGTGCCGCCGCTGCCGAAGGAGGTTCGCACCGCCAGCCTCGGCGTGCTGTTCGTCCGATGCATGGTGTCGATGGTGCCGTCCCTGGTGCTGATCTTCATGGTACTCGGCACCATCCTGATGGGCTTGGCCACGCCCACCGAGGGCGGCGCGATGGGGGCGGTCGGAGCCCTGGCGCTCGCGATCATGCACCGTCGCCTCACCTGGAAGCTGCTCAAGGAAGGGATGGACACCACGCTCAAGCTCACGACCATGGTGATGTTCATCCTGATCGGCTCGACGGTGTTCAGCCTCACCTTCCGCGGTGTCGATGGCGATCTGTGGATCGAAGGGATGCTGTCGAACCTGCCGGGCGGCGTCTTCGGCTTCCTGGTGTTCGTCAACGTGTTCGTGTTCTTCCTGGCCTTCTTCCTCGACTATTTCGAGATCGCCTTCATCATCATTCCGCTGCTGGCGCCGGCGGCGGAGAAGATGGGGATCGACCTGATCTGGTTCGGCGTGCTGATCGGCGTGAACATGCAGACGTCGTTCATGCATCCGCCGTTCGGCTTTGCGCTGTTCTATCTGCGCTCGATCGCGCCGCCCTCGATCAAGAGCGAAGACATCCTCTGGGGCTCGATCCCCTGGGTCATCATCATGCTGATCATGGTGGCGCTGGTGATCCTGTTTCCGGGAATGGTGGCGCTCAGCGTCCAGATCTTCGGCAGGTTCTAGGGCATCGTCAGTGATTGTGCCCGCTCATCGGCGGGGAAGGCGTGCCCGCCGCCTCGACCGCGTATTCGACATCGACCTTGCCGGCCTTCGCGAATTCCAGCGTGGCTTTGACCTTCTGGCCTTTTTCGAGCGGCTGCTTCAGTCCCGTGAGCATCACGTGGAACGATCCAGGCTTGAGTTCGACGGTCTCACCCGGCTTGATCTCGAGTCCTCCTTCCACCGGCCGCATCTTGGCGACGCCCTGCTCCATCACCATGCTGTGGACCTCGAATCCGCTGGCGGCCGCAGTCGAGCCGCCCACTAGGCGGTCGGGGACGGTGCCCTTGTTGGTGATGGTCATGTAGGCGCCCGCGACCTTTGCCCCCTTGGGGGACGCGCGACTCCAGGACTTGGCGACCTGGATCGAGCCGATGCTGTAGTCCTGAGCCATGGCAGCGCTCGCGCAGATCGAGAGCGCGACGGCAAAAACAAGAGCGATGCGTGTCATTGATTCCTCCACCCGTACCGGGACCCATTACGATGAAAACCGTAGAGCGATCGTCAGGCCTGCGGAGGAGCACGGGCAAATTGCGCGACGATGACGCGCAGGAGAAGCCTTTCATCATCAAGACGGGGGGAAAGCAGAACCGCCGTGGGGTCAACAGCGAATGTCGCAACGGTTTCCGAGCCGAGCGGCAGGAAACCGTTCGGACCACAGTCCTGCATCAAACAAGCCGGCCCGAGCGGACACACCGGCTCATGCTGGCCCGTGCGGTCGCCGCCCGACGCGGCGCTGCCTTGGTCGGTCGCACAGAACTCGGCGAATGTCGCGGGAGCGCCTTGAACCTCTGAAGCGAGCGCTGCCAGCAATGGCACGAGTAGATTGAGCGCGACCGCATAGGCGACGGCGAGCGCAACAGCCTTGTGGCAGGTCCGGCGGAACATGGCGGCAATGTAGGGTCGAAGCGTGGGCGCGTCCACCGGCCCGACCGACGAGTCGGCGGCCGTCCCTCAGGCCGAGGCCGGGGTGCGACGGCTCAGCCGGTTCTCTCGAATCAATGATTTCACGACATCGGCCCACGCCACCGGCCTGAAACCGCGTCCGCGATTCTTGTCACCGATCAGAAACATGATGCGTTGCTGATCCACCGCACAGCGGTAGATTTCGGCCAGTGGCAACGCCGGCTCGCAATGGCGATTGTCGGTGCCGCCGACACCGCTGATCTCGACGATCGAGAGACTTTGCCCGCGCATGAGTTCGTCGAGGGAGGCGAAGCGCAGGGCGAACCGGCCATAATGGAATTCGCGCATGCTGCGCGCGACGGCATCGAGTCGCGCTTCCAATTCCGGCGTGATGTGTTGGCGCGCGTCACGGTAATGCCCGTTGGTGCGCAACGTCAGGGAGAGAAGGCGCCCCCTCGACGTTCCCGGCAATCGAGCATAGAGCGCCGTGACTTCGCCGGAATGGGACACCAGGCGTTGAAGGATCAATTTCTCACCGGCCGGGAAATGACGAAGATATTCGCGCAACGCCGAAACGTCGTCGATCCGACAGGCGCAC
>Ga0184605_10000583_pt1 | contig 10942 bp, 8 predicted proteins | sample PLM0_30_coex_FD_132995 | JGI IMG/M metagenome (GOLD analysis project Ga0184605, IMG submission 132995) | Groundwater sediment microbial communities from an aquifer in East River, Colorado, USA - PLM0_30_coex | ecosystem: Environmental > Terrestrial > Soil > Riparian zone | place: USA: East... | reverse complement strand
GAACTTCGTCCCGCTCTCTCCGTAGAAGCAGGTGCGATCAATCTTGTCCGGCCATTGGCGTGCAAGTATTTTCGTGAAAAACGCAATTAAACCATGCAGGGACGTAGTGCTCGGGGACACTTGTATCAGCGAACAGGTCGGGCGCTCTAACAAATATGATGTTTACGGCGGCACGCATGATTTCTCCCTTGCGCTAGAAACAGCCGACAAATTACCGTCGCCAGACGAGGGGATCCGATGAGTTGGATTACCATCGTCTGGTCGATGAATGCCGCCGCGTGTTTGACGCTGGCGGCAATTTATCTGGTTGTTTGGTGTAAGCAGCGTCAAGTCTTGGCGCATCTGGTATTTTCGATTACTGCCGTGGCGGCGGCTGCTATCGCGGGGTTCGAGCTAGCGATGATGCATGCCGGGACAGTCGGACAATACGAAGCACTCATTCGTTGGATACATGTGCCCGTTTGGGTGCTCACTGTCGCGTTCGTAGCTTTCGTGCGGCTCTATCTCCATGCCGGGCGACCGTGGCTCGCGTGGAGCATCTGTAGCCTGCGCACAATGGTGCTGATTCTCAATTTCATTTTGACGCCGAATCTTAACTTCCGGCGAATTACAAGCCTCCGGCACTTCTCGTGGTGGGGCAGTGAAATGATTTCGGTGCCGTTCGGCGTGGCAAATCCCTGGGGGCTTCTTAGTTTGGTGAGTCTACTGTTGCTCCTTGTCTTTTTCGTCGATGCAACGATTACCGTGTGGCGGCGCGGCGATCGAAAACGAGCTTTAGTTCTGGGTGGTAGCATGATTTTCGGCGCGATTCTGGCATGGCACGTGCCGCTTGTGATCTGGGGAATCATCGATGTTCCGTTTTTCCTTTCTTTCGCGTATTCAGGAATTGTCGCGGCGATGGGGTACGAATTGAGCTACGATCTGCTGCACGCGGCGCAGCTCGCGCGGCAGTTACAGGCGAGCGAGGCTGAATTGCGCGAGACCCAGGACCGCATGGAACTTGCAGCAAACGCGGCCGAACTCGGCATGTGGATGTGGGACATTGTGCGTGATGAGGTTTGGATCACGGACAAAGGGCGCGCCCTCTTTGGCTTCGCGCCGTTGGAAAAGATAGACTTCAATCGTTTCCGAAACAGGGTACACCCTGAGGATCGTGAATCGGTGCTTCGGGCTGTAGAGAAATCTCTGAGGACAGGCGCAGAATATGAATCTGAGTACCGAGCGGTGTTACCGGATGGACAAGTGCGCTGGATTGCCGGGCGTGGTCAGGTGGAGTTTAACGATGATGGTCAGCCGGTTCGGATGCGCGGCGTTTCAGTGGACATTACTAAGCGCAAGCAGGCTGAAGAGCAGACGGCGCATCACCGTAACGAGATTGCACATCTATCTCGCGTGACGACGTTGGGCGAACTTTCTGGCTCGATTGCACACGAGCTTAGCCTGCCGCTCAGCGCCATCCTTAGCAACGCGCAAGCTGCGCAGCGAGTCCTTGCGCACGGCGGCGCCGACCTGGCCGAGGTGCGCGAAATCCTTAATGACATCGTAAGCGAAGACAAGCGCGCCGGCGAAGTCATCCAGCGCTTGCGCCAATGGCTGAAAAAAGGCGAGGTGCAACAGCATTCTCTCCGTATCAACGAAGTCGTGGAGGATGTCTTGAAGCTGATCCATGACGACCTGATCAATCAACACGTAACCATTGATGTTAAACTCGGACGGAATTTGCCATTGGTCACCGGCGACCCGGTGCAGCTTCAGCAAGTTTTACTCAACTTGGTGGTCAATGCTTGTGATGCGATGACTAATTGCGACGCTCCGGAGCGCCGATTGCTCATTCGCACTGGAACCGAGACCCGGAACGGGAACGGGAACTGCGCCGTATTGGTGTCCGTCACCGATCGGGGCGGTAGTATTCCAGAGGAAAAAATGGAACAAATCTTCGAGCCTTTCTTCACCACGAAGGCCAAGGGGATGGGGCTCGGCCTTTCGGTCTGCCATACAATCATCGCCGCGCATCGCGGAAAACTATGGGCCACAAACAATGCCGACTGCGGCGCGACGTTCCATTTCAGCCTTCCTATAGGTGGGTCAAAGGTCAGCAATAACTAATTACTAGTGACCGAAGAATCATAGGCTAGTGACTGCTTCTCCCACTCCCACCGTCTTCGTTGTGGACGATTACGCGCCGGTACGGAGATCCATCTCGCGCTTACTGCGTGCGGCAGGCTTTGCTGTAGTTGCGTTCGCGTCAGCAGAGGAATTTCTGGCGCAATATGATCCGCAGACAATGGGCTGTCTCGTGCTCGATGTCGCTATGCCGACTTTAAATGGTCTCGAACTCCAACACATCCTCGCCAAAACAGGCAGTGTCCTGCCCATTATCTTTCTGACCGGTACCAGTGACATTTCAAAGAGCGTCCAGGCGATGAAACACGGGGCTAGTGATTTCCTTACCAAGCCCGTGAACGATGAAGACCTGCTTGCTGCTGTTCGCGCGGCGATTGAGAAGAACCGCGCCCTTCGACGGGAGCAGGCCGAACTTTCCGAAATCCGCGCACGCCTGGCCACGCTCACACCGCGTGAGCGGGAAGTGCTCGAATGCGTTGTCGCTGGCAAATTAAACAAACAAATTGCCGGCGACCTCGGCACTGTTGAGCAGACGGTCAAGGTCCATCGTGCCCACGTGATGCAGAAGATGAGAGTGCAATCGGTGGCTGAATTGGTTCGATTGACGCAGCGTTGCGGCATCAGCGCAAGCTAGGAGGGTTGTTGTAACCGGGACCCTTGATCCCGACCGGGAGCCAGTTACGGGCGATTGACCTCAATCGCCCAAGCGGGAATTAGTGATAAGATTGAGGCCTCTGATCTCTGTCCTACGATTTCTTGTTAGCCGTCTACTGGCCTTTCCGCATTATACTAAGGTATAATAGACAGGCCGGCCGCGCATCGCTACTCTAGCGGTTCCAATGCCCGACCAGAGTCACGATTTGTCGCATTTCGGATCATCTCCCAAAGCTTGGGTCGGCAAAGCTGGGCGAAGAGTGATGAAAGGAAACAGACGAAGGCCGAAACAAGAACGGTCACATCCAACGACCACACCGTGGAGTAGAACGCGCGGCCGGGCACATGCCTACGGGTACATGACGATCACGCAGCGCTACCAAGCGTTGTTCAACTGGATTGCGTCATGACAGCAGAACGATGGCACACGATCATGCATGATGACGCGCGATTGACCGGGGCGGAGCGCAAGGCGGGGTGGCACTTCTGCCTCCAATACGACCTGTTCTTATGCAAGGCCGGAGAGATGCCGGGCTGCGATTGCGCCAGCCTACGTGCCGGAAGTTATAGCAGCCAAGACGAAGGAGGCCGAGTAAAGCGCCTTCTCAAAGATGAAAGAAAAAACTATTTGGCAGCAACTGCGACGCACTCCCCGGTGCGGAGAGGCGGTTATTGGAGACCGTGCTGATTCATGACCACCGCGCCAGGTTAAGTCCCCGTGTGATTCCTGGTCCGTCGCAGTTCGTTGCCTCGTTTCTTCACGGCAACCACGGATGAGACACAGCCCCAAGTCCAACCGGCCTTACTCAGCTTGTCAGCGATCATTTCCCAGTATTTCACGGTGGCGGAATTCTCTTCTTTTGTTTTCCACGAGGCAATGACAAAACGATATGAACGGGTCCAAATGACGCACGGGCTACAACTTTTCACAGGCCTTCCCGTATCATACTAAGGTATAATAGACAGGCCGGCAGGCGTAGGTCTACTGTTGTCGTTTCTAATGCCGGATCACACTCAGGATTTCTCCAATTCGTCGGGAGATTTCCGCAATCCCAGATTGCGCCGAAGCAGGGAAGCTGTCGGGCCGGCAAGCTGGCAACCGAAGCCTCGTTAGATGGTGACGCCGCTCTGGCTTTTTCTGGTATCGTCCTGCGCGGTTGCGGTTACCACTGGATTCGCCAATTCGTCTCACGAAGGCCGATTGGCGCAAGTCGTTCAGGGCCTTCTAACCATCCTTTCCTTAGCCGCCATTGTTGCTGCTTTTTTCTTCTACGGTTGGAAAACCGGGCTATTGAACTTTCTTGTTGTTTTAACGGCTGGCAATGTAGGCGCTTGGCTATTTCAATGTCTCTTGAAGAAATCACGGTACATTTAACCATACGAATGTAGTTACCGCTATGCCACGCTCTGATTCAGGTATGACAAATTGATATAACACCGAACAAAGATGGGAACTTAGTTTCGCCGTTACCGTAGAACGAAGTGAAAGCCCTATCGGAGGCGCCTGATTCAATGACCGCGAGCAACCTTGCCATTGAGCCCGTACGTAGCTCATCGCTTTCCTCATTAGATGGCATTCCACAATCGACGGAGTTTAACCTCTTCAAAACACTCGACGGCCTGATCGATGGCTGGTGTGAGCGTCGTGCCCTCCGTCCACTCGCCTACTTGCTGTCCGCTTACCCGGGAGTCTTCGTGCACGCTGACCAGCAGTTTCAGTTGCTCGAAGCATTGAAAAACCTGAATAGACTCTGTCTTGATCATCTCACGCTAGAAGAATTACATCTGGTCACGCAGGCACTTAACTTCCTCGACGAGCGGCTTCGGATACGAGTCATCTGACCAAGGAGCGGCGGCCAATCTGCCTGCGCAGGCTCTGATCGCCGATTCCAGCTCCAGAAACGCAGTCAGCTTATCATCAGTGTGCACACGAAGCATTGACCGTCGCCGCGGGGCGCGTCCGCAATTCAGATCGTTTGCCCGCAAGAATGCACAGTTGAGACACCACCCTAACACAGGCTGTTCTGAGATGTCCGCGCGTTCAATCGTGAGCTTTGATCACCTTCGATAATCTCGGGTTTCTGAGTAATAAATTTAGACAGATGCTCGTTTACATACTCCGCGGCCAGGTGCACTGACTCATCAGCCCCAGCCTTGTCCTTAAAGATGCTGACGGAAGCGGCCTCGCCTTTACCGGTATCGAGCGAATAGTAGCGCACAAATCCCTTCGCCTTCTTAACGATGGGGCACGAACTCGTCGCGTACGCGGAGGTCGACCTCAGCACTGTCCTGTGGATTAAAGTGGTAGTGGCGAATGACAGCAAACAAAATACTTCTCCTTAGCTGGAATTTTCGATTGTAGCTCTATCTATGAGCAAAAGCGACATGTCCGCCGCCTTCTCGTGTCAATCCCGAATCGCTGGATTCAAGTCTATAAAGGCTGACGGCGTTTCTGGAGCTTGAAAGAGTCACACGCGAATCATTGCGCTTCTTAAATGTCGAATGATTCGGCACAGCCTTGAGAGGGCTTATGCCTCCCCTCGTGTACGTTTTGCCGTTGCTAGTTTGCTGCTACTTTTCGACTCCTCACCATCGCGGATCGGAAAATATGGGTGCTTTTCCTCTCATAAGCGTCGCTCCCCGTGAATCTGTAGCTTTCAGCTTTAAGATATCGAATCTTTCGCTTAAATCTTTTGCGCTGCTTTTCTCTGTTTTCTAAGTTTCGCTTCCGTCGGTGCAGCTCGCAAAACAAGAAGCCACTAGCTGCCGGACGACTACAGTCACGACACAAGCCAGCGCGCTGGTGGCGCAGCTGGTAGCGGACCTGTCGTGACATCGCGCTCATGCTGCTTCGTCCTGGAAGTCGCGACCTTGTTCGCCACGGCGACTTCGTCGCTTGGTGGACTCGCCGTTTCGACTTTTTTGATTCACGACTCACCATTTCCTCAGCGCAGCGAACGCAGGCCGCGGTAAGAATAGGAATGCGTGGGCCGTTCGGTCTATTAGACCTTAGGTTATTAAACTTTAGTATAATGCCGGAAGGCCGGTGAACGTTGTCGCATGCCTCATTAGTGCCCGTTTCATATCAATTGTCATTGCCGTGTGGAGAGCAAAAGAGGCACAATCCGATCGAGCGAAGTAATGGGGAATCATCTCAGGGTAAATCCAACGAATTTTTTGACCGAGCTCAAGCGGCGCAATGTTTACCGCGCTGCGGTTGCTTCGACATGGCTTAGCATTTTTCAAATTAGTGTGCGCTTGCTTGTGTGGTCTCGATCACGCTTCCGCTGTATTTGATGGGATTCAAACGCAGTTTACCGGGGTGATCACGCCAACTCTTCAGGAACATCTGCGCAGCCCACAGAAGCAACGCTGGAATGAGAGCAAAGAGCGGTCTCATGGCGGCGTGTTCTACGCAATTCGGCCTGTGCGCTTACAAGCAAAATCCCCTTCACCGAACGTCACTGACAAGAGCGGAATTCGGTGGATTTGTTGTGACTTTGGCTATTTTTGGCCTGATTTCGGACGATTTTACCTATGAGAAGAGGCGGGGGCGGGAATCGAACCCGCGAATAGCGGTTTTGCAGACCGCGACCTTACCACTTGGCTACCCCGCCATTTGTGCGAGGAATGAGCGTAACGTGGGAGCACAGTGTGTCAACGCGGCGAAGCGATTCGTACCAACGAATGTGATTCGTGATCGGTGACCGGTGATTAGTGAAATGATTGACGATTCAACGCCGAAAGCCGTCGCGAGCAAGCGATCTAACGGTTATCTTGACCGGTGACATCTCGCTCCCCACAACTGTTTGCAGCCGCGCAGAAACGAATACCGGGCGGTGTGAATTCGCCGGTGCGCGCGTTTCGCAACGTGGACGGCGCCCCGTTCTTCGTGGCCCGCGCGAAGGGCTCAAAGATTTGGGACGTCGATGGCAGGGAATACGTCGATTACGTGGCAAGCTGGGGACCGTCGATCCTCGGTCACGCTCCGGAAGTTGTTGTGAACGCAGTGCGCGAGGCCGCAACGCGCGGCTTAAGTTTTGGAATTCCGAATCCGCTGGAGGTCGAGATGGCGGAATTGATCTGCGAGTGGATGCCTTCGATCGAGAAAGTGCGGATGGTTAACAGCGGCACCGAAGCGACCATGTCGTGCATTCGGCTCGCACGTGCTTTCACCGGGCGCGACAGGATCATCAAGTTCGACGGGTGTTACCACGGGCATGTCGATGGGCTTCTAGTGAAAACGGGCAGTGGCGCGCTTACTCACGGGCAGCCTGACAGCGCGGGTGTGCCCCAGACATTTGCAGATCTCACCATCTCACTTCCATTCAACAATGCCGACCTTGTTCGGAAAGCATTTGCTGAGAACAAGGGGAAGATTGCGGCGGTAATCGTTGAGCCTGTGCCTGCAAACGCGGGTCTTTATCTTCCGAACGAAGATTTTTTACCGATGCTGCGAAATCAATGCACAACCAACGGCGCGGTTTTGATTTTTGACGAAGTAATTACCGGTTTCCGTCTGGCGCGCGGCGGCGCCCAGGAAATTTACGGAGTCAAACCCGATCTTACAGCATTGGGAAAGGTGATTGGCGGAGGACTGCCCGTCGGTGCGTTTGGCGGCCGGGCCGAAATCATGGACCAGCTTTCGCCTGACGGTCCGGTGTATCAGGCGGGGACATTGTCTGGAAACCCACTAGCTATGGCTGCAGGTCTCGCGCAACTGCGTGAGCTCGAACGCATCAACGGATGGAAATTACTGGAAGAAGTTGGCGCGCAATTCGGCGACCTCACGCGGAGTGCCATCAAGAGTACGAAAACCGAGGTGACCTTTCACCGGATTAGTTCGATGTTCTGCTTGTTTTTCGCACCGGGACCGATCGTCGATCTCGCCGGCGCGCGGCGTAGCGATTTGAGAACGTTCGCGAAATTTTTTCATGCTTGTTTAGAACGCGGCATCTATTTCGCGCCATCGCAGTTCGAAACAGGTTTTATATCTACTGCGCATACAGCTGATGATCTGGAGCGCACAGACGCGGTAATTCGCGAAGTGCTGGCGACCTAGGAAACAACTCGTGTTTTCCAGAGAAAGCGCTTAGAATCTTCGACCGCGCCAGCGGTTCTCTTTGTTATTCCGAGCGGAGTCGAGGAATCTCTTGATTGAATCGCATTAGATATTGAGGGATGTCTCGACTTCGCTCGACATGACAACGGCGGCAAACCAACGAATTCGCCCGGCGGCGAAATTCTTTTTGGAAGGTGACAAAAAGTTTTTCGTCAAAGGTGTCACATACGGTCCCTTCAAGCCGGACGCCGAGGGGAACTATCTCGGACGGCCTGAGCAAGTGGATGCCGATCTTGCTCTCATGCGCCAGGCCGGCTTGAATGTTGTGCGAATTTATCACGCACCACCGCCCTGGTTCCTCGAGCGATGCACTAGCGCAGGGATGCGCATACTGGTGACGCTTCCCTGGGAAAAACATATCGAGTTCCTGCGCGAGAAATCGATTCGCAGGCAAATTGCCGAAGCAGTCCGGAACACAGTAAGCAAGTACGCCGGACATCCAGCAATTCTCGGTTATCTGGTCGGCAACGAAATCTCCAGCACAATGGCCCGCTGGCTTGGTGCGCGTCGGGTGATTGAATTTGTCGAGGAACTGATTCGGATCGGCCGTGCTATCGATCCGGACTCTCTCTTTTCCTACGCCACGTATCCGCCAACGGAATATCTGCTGCCGCAGAATGCCGACTTTTGTTGTTTCAACGTTTACCTTCATAATCAACGTGACTTCGAGGGTTACCTGCTGCGACTGCAAAATCTCACGGGCGAGCATCCGCTTATTCTGGGGGAATTCGGCATGGACACGATCCGGCATTCAGAGGATGAGCAGGCCGAGATGCTCGGCTGGCACATAGACAGCGTCGTAAAATGTGGTCTTGCTGGAACGATTTTTTTTACCTGGACGGACGAATGGTTCACGGGCGGACAGGAAGTTAACGACTGGGCGTTTGGGGTCGTTACACGGGAACGCCGACCCAAGAAGGCGTTCTACATGCTGGAAGAGAAACTGGGACGAAACGATTCGACATTGCCTCACCGTCCCTTACCGAAGGCGCCGTTTGTTTCGGTAATTGTTTGTTCATACAATGGTGGCCCGACTCTTGCGTCGTCCCTTGATTCGTTAGGTAAGCTGAATTACCCCCAGTATGAGGTCATTCTGGTCGATGATGGATCGACCGACAATACACCTTACATCGCTGCGCAGTTCCCGTGGGTGCGCTACGTTCATCAAAGCAATCAAGGATTGAGCCATGCCCGCAATACGGGCGCCGCCGCCGCCAAGGGTGAAGTGTTCGCCTACACCGATTCTGACTGCATGGTTGATCCTGATTGGCTCTACTATCTCATCGGTACTCTCGTAAGCGGTGATTATGCCGGAGTAGGCGGACCGAATGTAACCCCGCCGGCCAAAAATTGGATTCAGGCCTGCGTTGCGGCGGCACCGGGCGGGCCGAGCCATGTGCTGCTCACTGATATAGTCGCCGAGCATATTCCCGGTTGTAACATGGCGTTCTATCGCTGGGCGTTTGAAGGAGTGGGCGGCTTTGATACCGAATACCGCAAAGCAGGGGATGATGTTGATTTTTGCTGGCGAATCCAGCAGGCCGGTTGGGTCGTTGCTTTCAGTCCAACCGCGATCGTCTGGCACTACCGCCGCTTTACTCTTCGCGCTTTTTTGAAGCAGCAGGAGGGCTATGGCGAAGCAGAGTCACTGCTGAGGTTCAAGCATTTGATCTTTTTCGGGCCAACAGGCACGGCGAAATGGCGCGGACAGATCTATGGGACGCCACGGTTCAGCTGGTTCGTGAACCGGCCGGTGATTTATCACGGAATGTTTGGTGAAGGTTTTTTTCAATCGATTTATCCCACGCCCCAATCAGATGTAGCGGCCTACCTAAGCAGCATTGAGTGGTTTGCCCTGACGATTTTCCTGTTCGGTTTGGGCATTTTTCTCCCCGCGTTGCGCATTGTCCCGTACCTCATGCTTGGAGGCACGCTATGCGTTGCCCTTTCCTATATGGTGCGAGCTTCCATTGAACCGAAATTTGATACGGCAGGCGCGCGGCTGCTGGTCATGCTTCTGGCTTTTGTCCAACCGCTCGTGCGGGGGTTCTCCCGTTATTTCACGTGGCTGCATTTCAAGCGCACACCTGGAAGCGTGATTCGGGCGCACGAACATCTCCCGGAGCGCAGCCGTTTTGCGGGCAGTCTAGGTCGGCGGGTTTTTTGGAACGAACAAGGGAGGGACCGCCACTATTTGCTCGGTGCGATCTTCGAGCTGCTGGATGAAGAAGGCTGGCGTTATTCCACTGACAGCGGGTGGAATGAGTGGGACATTCAAATCTATGGTAATTTCTGGTGGAGCATCGCCCTTCAGACAGTCACCGAGTATCACGGCGGCGGTAAGTGTTTGACTCGTGTTCGGCTTCGCAATCGGTTTGTCACCACGACCATTATTTTCAATCTGATCGCCTTAAGTCTATTGATCTATCACCAGCTCAATATCTCGCACGTAGATCTTTGGGTTCTTGTTCCGTACCTGCTCTTTCTGGTGTTTCTCTGGACACGCGCGCGTTTGCTCAAGTCACGGGTAGTAGAGCTCGTCGATCTTGCAGCGCACCGAGCTGGTCTCCAGCGGATGACGCGTCGAGGCAAAGTCGGAATGGCAACGTCGATACCCGTAGTCGAAGCATCGACCGCGACCGATGCTGCGTCGCCGCATCTGCCCGGGTAACGCGCGCGTCCCGCGTGTGGTGATCGTCATCCCGGGCGAAGTCGAGGGATCCCGCTGCATTACCGCTGGTGTCATCGCGGGATTCTTTCGACTCCGCTTCGCTACGCTCAGAATGACAAGAGTGTCCTACCAGTTCCGCGTACGATTTGGCCGATTCGTTTTGCTTTTAACATTAGCATTGCGCGTTCAGCATCTCGTGCGGAAACCACCGCGACCATTCCAATCCCCATATTAAAAACCTGATACATTTCCTGAGGGTCGATCTTTCCGTTTTCCTCCAGGACCTGAAAGATCCGAGGCACACGCCAGTTTTTCGTTTCGATTACTGCGTCACAGTTACCAGGTAAGATCCGCGGCAAGTTGTCAATGAG
>Ga0184605_10000582_pt1 | contig 10952 bp, 7 predicted proteins | sample PLM0_30_coex_FD_132995 | JGI IMG/M metagenome (GOLD analysis project Ga0184605, IMG submission 132995) | Groundwater sediment microbial communities from an aquifer in East River, Colorado, USA - PLM0_30_coex | ecosystem: Environmental > Terrestrial > Soil > Riparian zone | place: USA: East... | reverse complement strand
TCAAAAATGTTCGACGAAACCGTGAACTTGTCCGTCGTCACGCCTATCCCCTCATAGTCCGGAAAAACTTGGGTGTACGAGAGGAAATACACGTTCCAGGCGCCCGTCGGGTCGTCGGTTTGAGAAATCGCTAGGTGCAGGCGCCCGCGGTCGTTGGTCGAGCCTGCCAGGTCGAGGTACGACGCATAGGACGCGAACCAGCGATTACTAAGCGCATCGTAGAAGACCCTCGGGTCGGTGTCGGAGTATCCGGCTGGCACCCCGAAGAAGCTCCTCAGCGTAAACGTCTGTACGCTCCCGCCCGCCCGCGTGTAGACTCGTCCGATGACGTTCACCATCTCGAACACGTGGTTCGGCCCGACGGCTACCTGGGGATCGGGTGGCGTCAGCGTGAAACCGGCGATCGTGTTGTTGTCGTTGTTATCCAGCCCCTCGAACCCGCTTCCCGAAACCGCTGGCGCGAACGCCGTTTCGCCCGTGACAGACTTGTCGCGGGCGTTTGCCCGCTCCCCTCTCTGCTTCGCCAGCAAGCTCTGCGGAGATGAGCGCGAACCCCGCACCGCACTTCGCCCTTGCCCCCCGCCCACGCCCTCCGCCGCCGGCAAGTTGCGGACTTCGATGCGCGCCGGCCCTTCTAGTCGCATCTCCTCGCCGAGCCCGACCGCGCCCTTTGGCTCTGACCCTCCCGGCAGACCGGCGCCGGCCGCCAGCAAGGCCACTACAACCGCGGTCGATAGGAGCGCGACGCGCCGGACTCTTGCTGGCCGCGATCGGCCCGCGTCAGATAACCCGTTCGCCTCTGTCTCCATATTCCCCCCAGGACCTACGATGCACAGTTCCTCCCGAAGAAGCCCGTCATCCTCGCTACGTCAGTAATATCCACGAACGCGTCCGGCGGGTCCGGCGCGATATTGTGCCGCATAGGCGCCGGCGGCACAGACACCCCGAAATTCCCCGTTAGAAACGCCACGTCCGTAATATCCGAGAAGCTATCGTTATTGATGTCTGCCGGCCAGCTGTTGCTCCCGCACTTCAGCAATGGGTTCGTCCCTACGTAGGCCTCCACCGCGTCGCTGAAACTGTCGTTGTCGTCGTCCGGGTCGCAGCCATCTGGCGTGCCGTCACTATCCGTATCCAGGGTCGTAGCGCACGTTAGCCGGTAGATCGCGCTCTGGAACGTCAGTACAAGCAACTCGCCGTTTGGCAGTTCGGCGAACGATGTGATGCTGTACGGCGAATCCATCAGTTGCACCGGATTACTGGTGTCTGCCGGGTTCACCGCCCAGATTCGCCCCGAGCAGTAGTCGCCGTACACGTACCAGCCGTAAATCTCTTGCAACACGGTCCCGCGGTAGATATAGCCGCCCGTTACCGAGCAACCCAGGCCATGGTCGTACACAGCCCGTGGGAAGATGAAAGACTGATTGCAAGGCAGGCCGGGGCTCGGGTCGTTATATAACGCGTTCCCCTCGTAGCAGTCCCAGCCGTAGTTCCCGCCTTTCGTGATCGTCTCCACTTCCTCCCACGCTCCCTGACCCACATCCGCGAGCCAAAGATCTCCGCTCACCCGATCGAAGCTGTAGCGCCACGGATTTCGGAGGCCGTATGCCCATACACGGTCGTCGCCCGCGACCCCCACGAAGGGATTATCGGCGGGGACCGTGTACGGCGGAACGTCCTGGCCCGTCACGTGAATGCGCAAAACCGACCCGATGAGGTCTGTATTGTCCTGGCCGGTCTCATTCGGATCGCCTCCACCGCCGCCATCGCCGATCGATAGATACAGGTAGCCGTCGGGCCCGAACAGCAGGCGGCCGCCGTTATGGTTGCTCTGAGCGATCTCCTGGTCGATGTCGAGCACAACCGTCTCGCTGGCTTCGATCATGTCGTTGTTTACGACAGGCATCCGCGCGATCCGTGAGCAACGCACGATCGGCGCGCACCTCGCCGCGAGGGGAGTGTAATACACATACGCACGGCCGTCGCTGACGAAGTTCGGAGAGAACGCCAATGACAGCAGACCTTCCTCCGATCCCGCGCCTCCACCTCTTATCAGGCCCGTCAGGTTACCGAATTCCGTCCGGGCGAAAGCGTTCGTCAGTGAGACACGCCACACCATCCCGCCCTGAGTGACCACCACCGCCTCGGTTGGCCGGCCCGGGATGAGTGCAAGGTCCACCATTGAGCCGACGTTTGCACTCGTTACGTCCTGCACCAGCCCATAGGCGTCCGGGGTCGGTGCTGCCTGCGCTGCCGGAATATCACTCCGGGCTCCCGCCAGCGATAAGAGTGTCACAACCGCCAGCAGCGCGAAGAGCTGCACTCCGCGCGTGCTCAGGCCATGCTCTCGCGCGTAGGTCATGGTCGTCCGCCCTTGGCTACTTGCGGGGATGTTAGAGCCGCAATCACGCGATTTCTCATGCATGTATAGCCTCCTCCCCCTGGACTCCAGGCACCCCATTATAGCCGCGCGCCTCGCTCCTTGGAATGAAGAGGCGCGCCGCTCGCTGCGGCTACTCGCCCGCTTGCGTCTCCTGCGGTTTGCACCCCGGCGGCGCGAACGGGTTCGCCGCTCCCCAGCCCGCGGCAGGGCACACATCCATCCCGGTCCCCGCGCACCGCTTTCGGGCCGTAAGGTCCGGCTCAGAGAGCGGCCCGCCGACAGTGAGTATCGGCTGCCGCGCGAGTCCCGCCGACACCAGGCGGTTTAGCTGCGCGTTGTCCTGCAAGCGATAAAGGCTGCCGCAACGCATCACAAACAGCGTGCTACCCCCCACCTCCTGGAGCAACGTTCCTTCCTGCGGCCCCTCTGGAATCGAGCCGAGCCCGCCCGGCGGCACTATCGTTACCTGCGAAGAAAGCGACCCCGCTGATATCAACGCAGCCCGCCGGTTGGCGTCCGTCAGCGCGAACTTCATTCCGGACGCGACCTGCCACTCGGCATCGCCACCCAGTTCCTGCACGCGCGTGCCATCCCGCGGCGCGGTCGGCAGCCCTGCGAGCGCGCCGTCGGGGACGATGTTCAACCGCCACTCAAGAGCGCCCTTGCGCACAAGCTGATTTCGCACCATAGCGTCGGGGAGCGGGAACTTCGCTCCGGCCGCTATCTGCCACTCCGAGCCGCTGCTCAGCTCTCGTACCCGCGAGCCCACATGCGGCGTAGTCGGTATCTGTGCCAGTGCCCCCCATGGCACGACGTACAGCGGCCCTTCTAGGGCGCCCGCGCCAATTAACGCGTCTCTGACCTCCGGCGATGGCAAAGGGAATCTAGCTCCGGCCGTAATCTGCCATTCGGAGGGGCCGCCCAGTTCCGCCAGGCGCGTGCCGTCCCTGGGCACGTTCGGTATCTGGTTGAGGCTACCCGGCGCTATGATGTGGACCGGACCGTACCCCAACCCCATGGCATAGAGGGCATCCGGGCTCGGTATCGCAAACTTCGCTCCGGCATAGACCACATAGACCGTCGGCGAGCCGGCCTCCTGCAGGAGCGTACCGTCCCACGGAACGTCGGCCACCGTCTGGAGCATCCCATCCCCCACAATCCAGTAGTCTCCGGGGCGGCGGCCCATAGCTGCGAGCGCGTCGGCGTTCGGAATGTGGAACTTCGCCCCGCTGTGCAGCACATAAAGCGCGGGACTCGACGTTTCCCTAAGGATGCAGCCATCCCACGGACACGGCGACCAGACCCAGTACGATGGCCAGGCCGAGGCCACGGCTGGAGCCGGTTCCCAGATGTTCCAGGCGGCTTCCCAGACCTCTGGCCGTACCACTCCGCGCCGCCAGATACTCACCCGCGAGGAACCGGCGGACCGAGCGGCGTCCATCGCCGCCAGGAACTTATCCCCGCTCGTATCCCCCTCAAGCATCGGGATGTACTCAAGCGACCGCCCCGGGGCTAGCCAGCTCAGATCGGCGTGCGCCTGGCTTACACAGCCGTCCGGGTCAGCCCAGATTCCCTGGTCCGTGTACACCTCCCAGTAGCACATAGGCAGCGCCGCGTTCGCTGTCGCCAGCCACTTCCAGGTGCCCGAGTCCTGCCATGTCCACTCGCGTGGATCGTATATCACGCCCAGGGTTGCCTCGGGCCGCTCGGACCTCAGGCGCCACCAGAACTGTTCCGCCAGGTAGTTACAGTCCCAATAACAGAACCCGTCGAACGGTTCTACGTCCGCGTAGAGCGCCTTCACCCCCGTGTCCAGCACGTCCTCCGCCATCCTCACCTGGGCTTCGACGTCAACTCCCTTAGGGACGAACCACGCGACGACCTCGATCCCCTTCGCGTTGTAGTCGGCGATCAGACGCCGCAGGCTTGCTGGCCCCGTGACCGCTTTCGAGTTTCCATCATAGGTGGACATCCAGTCGGTCCCGTCGTGTGTCTTTACATGCACCGTCCCGACGGGCAGGAGAGTATCATCGCCCTCTACGCCCGGATAGTCTTGCCCGAACTGCCACACGACAGTCTCGATCTCTATGGCATTGGCAGGCTGCGGGGCCAAATCCACGCCGAACTGCTGGCCGCCTGCGGCCAGCAGTGTGAGCAAGACCAATGAAACTGCTAATCGGCGCATGCGCTCCGCCCCGACCCATCTTTCCTGGGCACGAAGATATGCTTGCCGGGATGCACCCCCGAACACGTGGTCGTTCTCAGGCTATCCGATAGAGCGGAGGGCAGTCAACATAATGATCTGTCGGAGGAAGAAACACCGATGTAATTCGCCCCCACTCACTGCCCCGCCACCGCCGCGCGCCCTACTCCTGCGAACACCTCCGCCGTGCTCCCGTCCACCCAGTCCAGCAGCGGCGCCGGGTACAATCCGATGAACAGTACGCCGCCCACCAGCACCGCGAGCGCCCCGTACTCTACCCACGGGACCGGCATACTCACCGCCGCCTCCGCCTTGCCTAAGAACATCTCCTTGATGATCACCAGGTAGTAGTAGAGCGAGACGAAGCTCATCGTCACAGCGATCCCCGCCAGCCACAGCAGGTCCTGGTCTGCCGCCGCCTGGAAGAGGATGAACTTTGTCGCGAACCCCGCGAACAGCGGCATCCCCGCTAGCGAAAAGAGCGCGATCGATAGCGACCACGTGAGGAAGGGCGCCGTATCGCGCAACCCCGCAAAGTCCTTGATCTCCTCCTTGCCGGTCCAGTTGTAGAAGATAATCACGCACACGAATGCCGCTAGGTTCGTCACCACGTAGCCCATCATATGCAGCACCAGAGCGCTCCCGGACTCCGGCGACAACGCGGCGATCCCCATCAGCAGGTAACCCACCTGCCCGATGCTCGAATAAGCTAGCAGCCGCTTGATGTTGCTCTGCTGGATAGCGACCAGGTTCCCAAGCACCATCGTCGCCACTGACAGCCCGGCGATGAAGTAGCGCCAGTCGTCGATTTTGGGCTCGAACGCCTCCGCGAACAGCTTCAAGAAGAGTGCGAACCCGCCCGACTTCGATATCGCGGATATCAGCGCCGTCACCGGCAACGGAGCGCCCTCGTAAGCGTCCGGCGTCCACATGTGGAATGGCACGGCCGCCACCTTGAACCCCAACCCCGCCATGATTAGCGCCAGCCCCAGGAACAGTGCCTCGTCGATCCCACCTGTGTCTTTCGACAGTGCCCTGCCGATCTCATCGAAGTGCGTCGACCCGGTGGCCCCGTAGATCATACCTATGCCATACAGCAGCAGCGCGGACGAAAACGCCCCGAGCAGCATGTACTTCAGCCCGCCTTCGTTCGACCGCAGGTCGAACTTCGCGTAGGCCGTAAGCACGTAGAGGCTGAAGCTAAGCAGCTCGAGCGATATGTATGCGGTCAGCAACTCGCTCGCCGCCGCCATTCCGTTCGCGCCGACCACCGCGAGCAGGATGAAAGCGTAGTACTCCCCCGCGTGCAGTAGACGCTCTTTGACGAACCGCGCGGAGGCCACGCAGGCGAACACTCCGATCAAGCCGAAAAACACTCGGAACAGCGTGGTGTAGTCGTTGATGTCGACCAGCCCCGCGAAGTTCGTGTTATTGTCCACCCAGATCAGCGAGACGAGGACAGAGATCAGCGCGCCGCCGGCCGCGATATAGCCGAGCCACTCCTTATCGAGCCGCTTCCAGCGCCCCAACCCACCGGCGGGCCAGAACAGGTCGAGCGTGATAAGCATGCCAGCCCACACGACGAGAATGTACTCGGGGGCCAGCAGCTTCCAGTCGAAATTCGCGTCCGGCATCAGGACGTAATCCCCGGTATGTTGGCCACGCTATCCGAGATGCGGTCAATGAACGGCGTCGGCCAGAGACCCATGAACAGCAAGAACGCAATCAGCAGCGCCGCTGCGAACTGTTCGCCCAGGCGCATCTCCTTCAGGTTTTCCCACTGCTCGTTGAGAGGCCCGAAGTAGGCGCGCGCCAGCATTCGCAGGATATACGTCGCCGTTATCGCCGCCGCGAGGATGCCGGCGGCGCCCGCCCAGTAGTATCCGGCTTGGAAAGTGCCGACGAAAATATGAAACTCGGCGACGAACCCGGCTAGCCCCGGCAGGCCGAGCGACGATAACCCCGCTATTGCCCAGAAGGCCGAATGACGTGGCATCTTCTTTGCGATGCCCCCGAAGATCGTCATATCGCGCGTGTGCGCCTGGTCGTATACCGCGCCGACGTTCGTGAACATGAGCGCCGTCATCGCTCCGTGCGCGAACATCTGCAGCACTGCCCCGTTGACGCCGATGTCGTTCATCGTCGCCAGCCCCATCAGCACGTAACCCATGTGGCTGACACTCGAATAGCCGACCATGTACTTCAGGTCCGTCTGCGCCAGCGCCGAAACCGCCCCATATAGCGCGCCGATCACGCCCAGCGTCATCAGCACCGGCGCCCAGAACTCCGCCCCTTCCGGCAGCAGCGTCATTCCAACACGCAGGATCCCGAACGCCCCGAGCTTCATGAGCACGCCCGCGTGCAGCATCGAAACGCCCGTCGGCGCCGCCACGTGGCCGTCCGGCGACCACGTATGGAAGGGCCACATTCCCGCCAGCACGCCGAAGCCGATCATGTAGAACGGGAACACCGCTTTCTGGAAGCCGGAGTCGTACTGCACCTGCCCGAGCACCGGCAAGTCGAACGTGCCTCTGTCCGCCTCCACGAACGTCGCGAAGATGCCGACGAAGATCAGCACACTTCCGGCGACAAGATAGAGCACGAGCTTCATCGCCCCATACTCCTTGGTGCGGACGAAGGTGCCGAAGTTGCTGCTCGCCCCCCAGACGGCAATCAGAAGGTACATCGGCAACACCGCCACCTCGTACCAGAAGAACAGGAAGAACAGGTCTTGCGACTCGAAGACTCCGAAAACGCCCGCGACCAGCAGGAACAGCAAGACGAAGAAGTCCTTGTTCCGGTAGCTGATGTTCCATGAGACGAATACCGCGGCGAAGATGACGAGTCCCGTCAGCATCACAAGCGGCGCAGCGATTCCGTCGACGGCAAGGTGTAGCGAGATCCCGTGCTTGCCAAGGAATCCAACGTTCTCTAGCCAGTCGATGCGGAACCCGAACCGCAGCCCCCTGCCGCCCTGGAACTCGTAAGCGAAGAACACAATGATCGACAGGACGAACTGCGCCCCCGCCGAAAGCACCGATATGTACCGCACAAGCTGCGGATAGCGCGACGGTACCGCCATGATCACGACAACAGTGCAGACGGGAATTGCAATCAGCGCAAAAAGAACTCCACCCACCGCTACAACCTCAGTACCAGCAGCAACACTGCGAGTCCGATAACCCCCGCAACTATCGCCAGTGCATAGTTCGGCAGCTTGCCGGTCTCCAGAAACTTCAACTCAAACCCCGCGAACCGGCCGAGCCCTGCCGAGCCATCCACCGCCGTATCGTTAACGATATTGCGGTCAAACCAGGCGACAACCGTGCCGAGTGTCAGGACGACGCGGTCGATGACCCACTGGTAAGCATCGTCGATGTAGTATCGGTTGCGCAGCGTCTCATAAGCGGGTTGCAGTGCCTCTCCCGCCCGCCGCGCCGGTTCCGCCTTTTCTGACCAGAAATACCAGCCGGTCACTATTCCACCGACGGCCAGCGCCGTCGAGAAAATCGCCACGTCCAAGGCGAAGTCGAACGGCTCCGGGTCCTCGAAGAACACGAATTCGCCGAAGCCGCCGGGGAAGCCCAACGCCTCCCCCACAAAGCCGAACACGACGAAACCACCTACGGCTGTCAGAGCGCCAAGCAGAACAAGCGGGAGCGTCATCAACGGTTCGGCGTCGTGCGAATGTCCCCATGCAACCCGGTCTCTCGCCTCGAAAAGGAACGTCCTTATGAACAGCCGCGTCATGTAAAGGGCCGTGATAAACACGCTGATCAGGGCGAGCGCGTAGAGGACTATACTCCGGTGCTGGTCCAGCGCGTGCAGCACCTCATCCTTCGCCCAGAACCCGGAAAGCGGTATCACTCCAATCATCGCCAGCGTGCCAATTCCGAAGACAGCCGCTGTCACGGGCATTTTCGCCGCCAGACCGCCCAGCTCTCTGATATCCTGCTTCTCCGTCGCGTGGATCACCGATCCCGACGCCAGGAAGAGCAGCGCCTTGAAGAACCCGTGCACGAACAGGTACAACATCGCCGCCGTGACCGAGCCGGAACCAAGCGCGACGAACATCAAGCCCAGGCTGTTCAGCGTCGAGTAAGCGATCACCCGCTTGATGTCCGTCTCGACCAGACCCATCGTCGCCGACATAAGCACCGTGATTAGCCCCAGAGCTGTCACGACGTCCAGGGCGATATCGTCCGCCAGCACGAACAGCGGGAACATTCGCGCGACCATGTACACGCCTGCGACAACCATCGTCGCCGCGTGGATCAGCGCTGAGACCGGCGTTGGACCCTCCATGGCGTCCGGCAGCCAGACGTGCAGCGGGAACTGTCCCGACTTGCCCACAGCGCCCGCGAACAAGAACAGCACCGCGATCGTCAAGTACGCGTTTCCGCTGAGCCCCAGCCCGCCGATGTCCGCGTCATTGAATCCGCCGCGTTCGGCAAAGTCGAAGATTTCTGTAATGTCGAACGTCCCCGCCTCACGCCACAGCAAAAGTATGCCTATCAGGAAGCCGACGTCACCGATCCGGGTCGTAATGAACGCCTTCTTCGCCGCCTCTGCCGCCGAACGCCGCTCCCACCAGAAGCCGATCAGCAAGAACGAGCAGAACCCGACACCCTCCCAGCCGGCGTAGAGCAACAGCAGGTTGTCCGCCAGCACCAGCGTCAGCATCGACGCGGCGAAGAGCGACATGCAGGTGAAGTACCAACCATACTTCGGATCGCCCCTCATATAGGCCACCGAGTACACCTGCACAAGCAGCGCCACGAACGACACCACCGCAAGCATCACGATCGTGATCTGGTCTACAAAGAATCCCAGCCGTATCTCGAAGTTGTCGAACTGGACCCACTTCCAGCTCTTCTCCGCAGAAACGAAGTCCGTCCCGTTCGCCTTGTCCAAGAAGTCAGCAAGCACGGGAAAGAACAACAGGAATGCCCCCGCGATTGCAGCGATCGCGATGAAATCGCCACCCCGCGGCAAGTACTTGCCGAACAGCAACAGCACAACGAATGCCGCCGCCGGCAGCGCGGGGATGAGGTATGCTTCCTGCGCTCCCACCCTGCTACTTCCTTCTCACCAACTCGCGCCCGGGTCTTACCACTTCATCATGTCCGCTTCATCTACGTTCGCCGTCGCTTTGTTCCGGTAGAGACGAAGGATGATCGCCAGGGCGAGTCCGACTTCGGCCGCCGCGATCGTGATTACAAACACGGCGAAAATCAGGCCCGTGAACGCTTGCGGCGAAAGGTAAACCGCAAATGCGATGAAGTTGATGCTCACCGCCTGGAGCATCAGCTCGACCGACATCAAGATCAGTACCGCGTTACGCCGCGCCAGCACTCCGTAAATCCCCAGCGAAAAGAGAATCGAGCTAAGGACGAGAAAGTTATTGATCGGGATCAAGGTCCTTGACCCCCCTGACCGCCGATCTTCTTCCTCCTTCCTCCTTCCCCCTTCCGCGTCGTAGTCACTCCCCTTCCTCCCCACGGGCTAGGACGATCGCGCCGAGCAACGCCACCATCAGCACTAGCGAGGCGACCTCGAACGGCACTGCCCAGGTCGTGAACAGATCGTTCCCGATCTGGTCGATAGATATCACATTGATCTTGTCCGTCTCCCCCGGCCAGTCCGTGCTTACCATCGAAAAGATCGACACCGCCATAAAGGCACCGGCCGCCAGCGCCGCAAAGGGCCGCTGCGGACCGTCAAGCGCCGCAGGCAGGTCGCGCACACGCGTCAGCATCATCGCGAATAGCACCAGGATCGTGACGGCGCCGCCGTAAATCAGGACCTGCACAATGGCAAGAAACTCTGCCGAGAGCAGGATGAAGATTCCGGCGACCGACAGCAGTGACAGAATGAGAAACAGCGCGGAATGCACCACGTTGCGGGCGGTTACCACGCCGATAGCGCCGATGACGGTAGGAACAGCGATGACGTAGAAGATGACCTCTTCGTACGTCATTCCCCCGGCTCGACCGTAACACTATCGCCGCGCGAGATCCGTCCGCCCGTTGTCACCGTCACGGCCACACCGACTGCGGGGAGCTCCTTGCCAACAACGGGCATCAGCACCCGGTGGTGATCTGCGACCGTGGGCAGAATCGCCGGGTCGTTCGGCAGGTCTCCCTGCGGAAGCGTGGTCATGACGCAGCGCACCATCGTGTCGATCACCTCAAGGCGCACTACATTCCCTCCAACGAGGGGCTCGCCGATCCAACTGTCTTCAACGTAACCGCCTTCGCCATCCATCGCCTTGATCACGGTGTTCGGCCGAAACCGCCGCGCCTCCCAGCGCCCCTCTGGGTGTAGCTCTCGCAGCTTCGTGAGCGTGCTGGTTGTCAGCAAGTG
>Ga0184605_10000581_pt1 | contig 10954 bp, 9 predicted proteins | sample PLM0_30_coex_FD_132995 | JGI IMG/M metagenome (GOLD analysis project Ga0184605, IMG submission 132995) | Groundwater sediment microbial communities from an aquifer in East River, Colorado, USA - PLM0_30_coex | ecosystem: Environmental > Terrestrial > Soil > Riparian zone | place: USA: East... | reverse complement strand
GTCGTGCCCGGTCACCACTCGCCGCACTTTCACAGCCATGATTTCCTCCTGGAGGCGCTCTCAATTCGCCGGAGGAATTATACGGGGAGCGTTCGCGCGCTCGCGCTATCATCTGGGTGCCGTTGCGTCTCCAGCGAGAAGACATGTGCCTCATAGCGTCACCCTGATTACGACGATCGCAGCCGGTTTGGGGCTCGCCCTGATCATGGGTTTCATCGCCGTGCGCCTGAAGGTGCCGGCGCTGGTCGCCTCCGATCCGGCCGTCCTTATTCAGGCGCATATCGCGCGGGCGCGCATGCTGGTGATTGCCACCCCGGATGCGTTTCAGGCGCGCAAGATGATCGGGATCGCGCGCATGCTCAATCCGGGCATCGATACGGTGGTGCGGATCCATGACGAAGAAGAGGCAGAGCTGCTCCGCAAAGAGAACGTCGGCAAGGTATTCATGGGAGAGCACGAGCTCGCGCTCGGGATGACGCGTCATGTGCTCGAGCGAATCGCCGATGAATCGGAGTGAAACGCTTGCGTAGTCGGCGCTTGTTGCGCTGTTGTATCATTCGCTCGTGTCGACCCGGATTCGGCGGCCGATAGCACTACCAGGGAAAAAGTATCCATGCAGATCGGCATTCCGGCCGAGACTCGTCCGGGCGAGACGCGCGTCGCCGCGACTCCGGAGACCGTCAAGAAGCTCGCTGCGGGCGGTCGCCACGCGATCCTGGTGCAGTCCGGCGCGGGCGTCGCCGCGAGCGTTCTTGACAAGGATTTCGAGGCGGCCGGCGCGAAAGTCGTTGCCGGTGCGAAAGACCTCTCTGCGGCCGACATCGTGCTCAAGGTGAGAGGTCCGCAGGACGGGGAGGTGGGCCTCTTCAAGCGCGGCGCGATTCTCATCGGGCTTCTCAATCCCTACGACCGCGCGACGATGGAATCCTATGCCGGCGCGGGGCTCACCTGCTTCGCCATGGAATGGCTGCCGCGCACCACGCGCGCTCAAGGCATGGACGTGCTCTCCTCGCAGGCGAACATCGGCGGCTACAAGGCGGTGATCCTCGCTGCGGCCGAATACGGCCGCTTCATGCCCATGCTGATGACGGCTGCCGGCACGGTGAAGGCGGCGCGCGTGCTCGTGCTCGGCGCGGGAGTCGCGGGGCTGCAGGCGATCGCCACGGCGAAACGCCTCGGCGCGGTGATCGAGGCGTCCGACGTGCGCCCGGCGGTGAAGGAGCAGATCGAGTCGCTCGGCGCGAAATTCCTCGACGTGCCCTACTTGACCGACGAGGAGCGCGAAATCGCGCAAGGCGTCGGCGGCTACGCGCGCCCCATGCCGGTCGACTGGATGCGCCGCCAGGCGGATCTGGTGCACGAGCGCGCCAAGGCCGCCGACATCGTCATCACCACCGCGCTCATTCCCGGCCGCCCGGCACCCGTCCTATTGAAGGAAGAGACGGTGCGCGCGATGAAGCCGGGGTCGGTGATCGTCGACATGGCGATCGAGCAGGGCGGCAACTGCCCGCTGACCGAAAAGGACAAGATCGTGGTCAAGCACGGCGTGAAGCTCGTCGGCATCGCGAACCTGCCGGCGCTCGTCGCGGCGGACGCGAGCGCGCTCTACGCGAGGAACCTCCTCAACTTCCTCGCCCTCCTCGTCGATCCGAAAACCGGCGAGCTGAAGCTCGACCGCTCCGACGAGATCATCGCCGGAAGCCTCGTCTGCATCAACGGTGAAGTCGTGAAGAAGGGCTGAACATGACCGGAACCATCGACCCGACCGTCATCAATCTCGTCGTGTTCGTCCTCGCCGTCTTCGTCGGCTACCACGTGATCTGGAACGTGACGCCCGCGCTGCACACGCCGCTTATGAGCGTGACGAACGCCATTTCCAGCGTGATCATCGTCGGAGCGATCCTCGCCGCCGGACCGTCCGAGGCGGACTTCGGCTCCATCCTCGGGGCGGTCGCCGTGGGACTCGCGTCGATAAACGTGGCCGGGGGTTTTCTCGTGACGCAGCGCATGCTCGAGATGTTCAAGAGGAAAGCGCCCAAGGCGGAGAAGGACAAGGCATGAGCGCCAACCAGCTCGCGCTCTGGTACCTGGCGGCGAGCGTCCTTTTCATCCTTGCGCTGAAAAGCCTGTCCTCGCCGGTGTCGGCGCGGCGCGGCAACCTCTTCGGCGTGATCGGAATGGCGATCGCCGTGCTCGTCACCCTCGCCATCACCAAGAAGGTCGCCTACATACTGGTCGCCGCGGCGATAGGCGCCATGATCGGGGCGTTCGTCGCGCGGCGCGTGCAGATGACCCAGATGCCGGAGCTGGTCGCGGCGATGCATTCGCTCGTCGGCATGGCCGCGGTGCTGATCGCGATCGCCGTGGTCAACAACCCCTCCGCGTTCGGAATCGCCGACCCGATGCCGCGGGGAAACCGCCTGGAGCTCTTCATCGGCAGCTTCGTCGGAGCGGTCACCTTCTCGGGCAGCGTCATCGCCTTCGGCAAGCTCGCCGGCCTGGGCAAGAAATTCCGCCTCTTCTCGAGCGCGCCGGTGGTGTTCCGCGGCCAGCATTTTCTGAATCTCACGCTCGCGATCGTGATGCTCGCCTTCGGCGTCGCATTCTTTCTCGCCGGCGGGCGTGCGTGGGAGCCTTTCCTCATCATGCTCGCAATCGCCTTTGCGCTCGGCGTGCTCATCATCATCCCCATAGGCGGCGCCGACATGCCGGTGGTGATCTCGATGCTCAACAGCTACTCGGGCTGGGCCGCGGCGGGAATCGGCTTTTCGCTCAACAACACCATGCTTATCATCGCGGGCTCCTTGGTCGGTTCCTCGGGCGCAATACTCTCCTACATCATGTGCAAGGCGATGAACCGCTCCTTCATCTCGGTGATCATGGGGGGGTTCGGCGCGGCCGAAGGCGCGGCCGCCGCCGGCACCGGCGACAAGACGGTGCGCTCCGGGTCGGCCGACGACGCCACCTTCCTGCTCGCCAACGCCGAGTCGGTGGTCATCGTGCCGGGCTACGGGCTCGCGGTGGCGCGCGCCCAGCACGCGGTGAAGGAGATGGCGCAGAAGCTCATCGCGAAGGGCGTGAACGTTCGCTACGCGATCCATCCGGTGGCGGGCCGCATGCCCGGCCACATGAACGTGCTTCTTGCCGAAGCCGAAGTGCCGTACGATCAGGTGTTCGAGATGGAGGACATCAACGGCGAGCTCGGCACGACCGACGTCGTGCTCGTGCTCGGCGCGAACGACGTGGTCAATCCGCTTGCCCATGAGAAGGGCAGTCCGATCTATGGAATGCCCATCATCGAAGCGCACAAAGCGCGCACCGTGCTCGTGAACAAGCGCAGCATGGCCGCCGGCTACGCGGGCCTCGACAACCCGCTCTTCTACATGGACAAGACCATGATGGTGTTCGGCGACGCCAAGAAAGTGGTCGAAGACATCGTGAAGGCGCTCGATTGAGCGCAAGGGACAAGATTCTCGCGCGCATCCGCAAGGCGCAGGGCCGCGGCGGAAGCACGCCCTCGCAGGCCGAGCTGGAAGCGGTCGAGACCTATTTGCGCGCGCATCCGCGCGGGACCCTGCCCAAGGTCGAAGCGGATCTCGTCGCGCGCTTCCGCGCGCGGGCCGAAGCGACGCAGTGCACGACCGACGAAGTGGCGACCGAGGGCGATGCTCCGGCTGCGGTCGCTCGCTTTCTTAAGACAAACAACCTGCCGCTTGCGGGCAGTGTCTGGCCGCAGCTCGCCGACCTCGACTGGAAGGGCGCGGGGCTCGCTCTCGAGCCGCGGGGAGCAAAGGACGATGATCCGGTCGGCGTGACGGGCGCGTTCGCAGCGATCGCCGAAACCGGAACGCTCGTCCTCGCGTCCGGCCCTGACACACCGGCCACCGTGAGCCTCCTGCCCGAAACGCACATCGCCGTGCTGGAAGCGCGCCGCATCGTCCCTCACATGGAAGACGCCTGGGCCCTCGCGCGCTCGGAGCTCGGACAACTGCCGCGCGCGGTCAACTTCGTCTCCGGACCTTCGCGCACCGCCGACATCGATCAGACGATCGTTCTCGGCGCGCACGGGCCGTACCGCGTGCATATCGTTCTGGTGCGCGCCTGATCGAACCAGCGTCACCACAGCCGCGCCGCCCCGCGCACCCCGCTCGCGTCACCGTGCGCCGCCTTCACGAGCCGCGTGACGACCGTGTCCGAATAGACATGCCGGCCCCAGCGCGCGGGCACATTGCGGTACAGGCGCGCCGCATTCGACAACCCGCCACCTAGCACGATGGCATCGGGATCGAGCAGATTGATGACGCTCGCCAGGGCGCGCGCGAGCCGCTCCTCGTAGCGCTCGAAGGTGGTGGCGCAGCCGCGATCGCCCGATTCGGCGAGCGCGGCGATTTCGGCGGGCTCGCGCGACGCTCCGGTCGCATGCCGGTAATCGCGGGCGAGCCCGGGCCCCGAAAGGAAGGCTTCGATGCAGCCGTCGCGGCCGCAGGCGCAGCGGGGACCCGGTATTTCCTCAGGCGACGGCCACGGCAGCGAATTGTGTCCCCACTCGCCGCAGATCGCGTTCGCGCCTGCTATCGCCCGGCCGTCCGCGACGATGCCGCCGCCCACGCCGGTGCCGAGAATCACGCCGAATACCACCTGCGCGCCTTTTGCCGCGCCGTCGATCGCCTCCGAGAGCGCGAAGCAGTTGGCGTCGTTGGCGAAGCGCACTTCGCGGCCGAGCAGGCGCTCCAGGTCCGGCTTGACCGGCATCCCGTTCAGCGCGCTCGCGTAGGCCTTCTTGAGCACTCCCGATTGACGCGACACCGCTCCGGGGGTGCCGACGCCCACGGAACAGGGCGCACCGACCTCGCGCTCGGCTTCGAGAACGAGTTGCGCGATCGCTTCGATCGCCTCCGCATAGCTCCCGCGGGGCGCGAGCCCGCGCCGCCGCAGCAGCTCTGCGCCCGATTCGTCGATCGCGGCGATTTCCATCTTGGTTCCGCCGATGTCCACCCCGATCCGTATCATTGCAGGGAGGGCGCCGGGAAACTCAATAAGCCTCGTCCCAGGGGATGCTGAGACGCATTGCGGAATTGATCATGCCGACCATGCTGTAGGTCTGCGGAAAGTTCCCCCACAATTCTCCGGTGCGCGGATCGATATGCTCCGAGAGCAGGCCGTGGCGATTGCAGCGGCTGAGTATGCTCTGGAACAGAGCGCGGGCCTCGTCCTTGCGTCCCAGCGCCGACAGCGCGTCGATGTACCAGAACGTGCACACCACGAAGGCGTTCTCCGGAACGCCGAAGTCGTCCGGGACGCTGTAGCGGAAGAGGAACTCCCCGCGGCGCAGGTCTTTCTCGATCGCGCGGACAGTGGACGCGAAGCGGGGATCGTCGGCGCGCAGGAAATTGAGCTCGTGCAGGAGAAGCAGGCTCGCGTCCAGTTCCTCGCCGCCGAAAGTGGCGGTGAAGGTCTCCCGCTTCGGATTCCAGGCCTGTCCGCAGATGGCCGTGTGCATGGCGTCGGCGCGCGCGCGCCACGCGCGCGCGCGGTCCGCGAGCCCGATGCGCGCGGCGATCTTCGCGAGGCGGTCGCACCCTGCCCAGCACATAACGCTGGAAAAAGTGTGGACGCGCTTCGCCCCGCGCAACTCCCACAGACCGGCGTCGGGCTGGTCGAAGAGCGCCGCGGCCCGTTCGCCGAGCTGCTCGAGCTGGCGGAAAAGCGACTCGTCGCTGCGCAGCGCGAGCCGCGCGTCGAAGAACACGTGCGCCGCGGCAAGGATCGCCGCACCGAAGACGTCGTGCTGGATCTGGGAATACGCCTGATTGCCGACCCTTACCGGCCCCATGCCGCGGTAGCCGGGCAGCGATCCGATTTCGCGCTCCTCGATCCCCGCCTTGCCGCTGATCGCGTAGACCGGCTGCAGATCGCGGCCGTTGGTGCTCGTGGCGATATTGATGATGTAGTCGAGATAGCGCTCCATCGGTAGCGTCGCGTTCATGCGGTTCAACGCATTCACCACGAAGTACGCGTCGCGCAGCCAGCAGTAGCGGTAATCCCAGTTGCGGCCGCTCGCGCGCGACTCCGGGATCGAGGTGCTCACCGCCGCAACGATCGCGCCGGTATCCTCGTAGGCGTTGAGCTTCAGGGTGATGGCCGCGCGGATGATGTTCTCCTGCCATTCGTACGGGATGCCGAGATTGCGCACCCAGGCCCGCCAGAAGGCGGCGGTGTCGTCGAGAAACCTGCGAAACACTTCCGCGGCGGAGCCCTGCAGGGTCTCGTCCGGCCCGAGCACGACCGACACCGGTTCGCGCAGCACGACCGGCGTTTCCTCGAGGATCGCGGTGATCGAGTAGTCGGAGGTCACCCGGAGAACCATCTCGGGCATGACGTAGCGCACGTGATTGCTGCCCCAGGTGATCGCGGGGCGGCGCGCTCCGTACTCGCACGCGGGCCGGATGCGCATGCGGATGCGCGGGCTGCCCGAGATCGGGCGCACCTGGCGCACGAGCATCACCGGGCAGAAGAGCCTGCCGAACTGCTCGAATCGCGGGGCGAGATCGGTGATTTCCACGCCGCCCCCGTGCCGGTCGAAAAGGCGGGTCTTGAGGATCGGCGTGTGCGCGATGTAGGCCTGCTCGGCGCGGGCGAAATCGGCGAGCTCGGTCTCGAAGAACCCGTAGTCGTCCGCTCCGCGCCCGTCGCGCAAGAGGGTGCAGAACACCGCGTCGCTGTCGAAGCGCGGCAGGCAGGACCAGACGATGGTCCCGTTCGCGTCGATCAGCGCCGCGACGCTCGAGTTGCCGATCAGAGCGAGGTCGAGGCTGGTCATGACTTCTCCCGCCCGCGCTCGGCGAAGCGCTTGAGCCACGCCCGGACGGCGTCCGCGTTCGGCAGCCGCCAACGCGCGGCCGAGCTGCCTTCGCCCACCTTGACCGAGCAGCCTCCGACCCGGTTGATCAGCTCGAAGCCGAACTCATCGGTGAGATCGTCGCCGATGAACACCGGGAGGCGGCCCCGGAACGGAGCCTCCGCGAGGAATTCCGCGATCGCCGTACCCTTGTCCTTTCCGCTCGGCTTGATTTCCATCACCATTTTTCCCGATTGCAGCTCGAAATCGTCGCCGAGCTCCCCGACCAGGCGGCGCAGGGTTTCGCGCACCGTCGCGGCGAGCTCCGGCGCCGAGCGGTAATGGAGCGCGAGATTCATGCCCTTGTCCTCGAGCACGAGCGCGGGGTGTTCGGCGACCATCAGTCTCAACCGCTCGAGCGCCTTGCGAAGTCCCGCGAGCGGGACGCGGTGCTGGTGCATTTTTCCGGCGGCGTCGCGGCGCTCCGCTCCGTGCTGTCCCGCGGCGCAGAAATTCCTTCCGAAAAGCCGGTCGATCTCCGCGACCGAGCGGCCGCTGATGAGCGCGACCGCCCCGCCCGAGGCGTCGCGTATCGTCGCGAGCAGATGCCCGAGATCGTCGTCGATCTGCACGAGCTGCGGCTTTTCGGCGATGTCCAGGAGCGTACCGTCGATGTCCAGGAAGAATCCTGCGTCCGCGGGCAGGCGTGGCACGGTACCGAGCGGGAAACCCGCGTCCGCAGTCGCCCCGTCCTCGCGCACCTCGCGTCGGGGGGCCGTGGCGGCCACGTCGCGACTCCGGCTCCTGGAATTCGGCATCGGCACCCGTGATCAGGCGCTGCGCAGCGGAACGAGCTTGCGCCCGCGGTCCGCACGGGCGAACAGGCGCGAGCGCATGCGCATCTGGCCCGCGTCGAGCAGCATGCGCCCGGCCCAGCGATACACGTTGAATTCCTGGATGAGGCCCCGCATGCTGCGCATCCGGTCGCGCTGCTCCGCGGGCGGCATGCTGAGCGCCGCCTTCAGGGCTCCCGCGCATTGATCGACGTTGTAGGGGTTGACGATCAGGGCTTCGGGCAGCTCCCGCGACGCCCCCGTGAACTGGCTGAGAATGAGCACGCCGCGCTCGTCGTCGCGCGAGGCCACGAACTCCTTGGCGACGAGGTTCATGCCGTCGTGCAGGCTGCTCACGAAACACAGCTCCGCCGCCCGGTAGTACTCGTAGACGTCGTCGGGCTCGTAGTGCTCGATCTTGAGCAGGATCGGTTCGTGGTGCTTGTTCGAGAATTTGTCGTTGATCCGGCGCGCGAGCGCGCGTACGCGCGCTTCGAAGTTCTGGTACTCGTCGATGCTGGAGCGCGAAGGCGCCGCGATCTGCACGAACACGAATTTGCCGATCCATTCGGGTTCGACCTCGAGAAAGCGCTCGACCGCGAGGAATCGTTCGAGGATCCCCTTGGTGTAGTCGAGGCGGTCCACGCCGACGCCGATCACCGTGTCCGCGGCGAGGCCGTTCTTCTTACGCACGTCGGCGCGGCATTCCCCCAGCGGTTTTTTCATGGTCTTGGAGTTGAGCGGCCATTCTATCGAGATCGGGTAGCGCCGCACCGCGGTCTGGTCTCCGCCGTAGGATATGGTGTAGGTTTCGCGATCGATTCGCGCCTCGACGTAGTGGTCCACCGCATCGATGAAATTGTTGCAGTGGAACTGGGTGTGAAAACCCAGGATGCTGCTGCCCAGAAGGCCGTCGATCAGGTCCTCCCGCCAGGGGCAGATCCCGAACGCCTCGGCGTTGGGCCAGGGGATATGCCAGAACGAGATGACGGTCGCCTCCGGCAGCCGCTCGTGGATCATGCGCGGCAGCAGCGCGAAGTGATAGTCCTGGACCAGGACGATGGGATCGGCGGTCTTCGCTTCGCGCACCACCGCATCGGCGAACCGGCGGTTGACGGTGACGTAGGCGTTCCAGTCCGCAGTACGAAAGATCGGGCGCGTGTGCGCGATATGGCACAAGGGCCACAGGCCGCTGTTCGAGAACCCGTAGTAGTACCCGGCTTCCTCCTCCTTGGAGAGCCAGACGCGCCGGATCCGGTAAGCGGGCCGCTCGGGCGGCACCATGACGTGGTCGCTCGAATCCGCCGTTTCGCGGTCCGCGTTGCCGCTGCCGTGCGCGATCCACGTTCCCGAGCACGCCCGCATCACGGGCTCGAGCGCGGTCACGAGTCCGCTCGCGGGCCGCTGCACCTCTATGCGCTCGTTGCGCCGCATGTGGATGTAGGGCTCCCGGTTGGAAACGATGAGCACCTCCTCGCCCTTCAGGTCGTTGCGCAGTATTCCGCGGAGCGTGTCGGCCGACCAGTTGATCTGGCTCTCGTCCCGCGCCCTGCGCTCCGATTCCAGATCCCGGATCAGCGCCTGCAGATCGCGCGCCACCGGCCGCAATTCGCGCAGGGGCACTTTCGTCTCGCCGAGACCGAACGCTTCGCCCCGGATGACGGCCTTGAGTCCCGCGACCCAGCCGCGCCAGCTGATCTCCGCGATCACCACGGTCACCAGGGAAACGATCGCGCCGATCGCCGCGAAGAGATAAAAGATGTATTTCTTCGTGTCGTCGCTGCGCCGCTGCACGAAGCTCATGTCGTGCACCAGCATCAGATAGCCGTAGGCCGTGTCCTCGGATTCGACGCGGTGGATCGCCACGTGGATCGGGCCGCGCTGGAGGTTGACCAGACGGCTCTCGCTGACGAGCGCGTCGCGGTCGTCGCCCGCGCAGGTGATCGAAGCGGGGAACGCCGCCGTCTTGTAGATCATCCTGCGGGACGGGTCGCAGAAAGCGACCGCGAACAGGCGTTCGTCCCGCATGATTTGGTCGAAAAAGCGCAATACCCTCGTTCGCGAGCCTTCCCGAACGAGGTCCCGCAACGGATCCTGGATCGTGTTCGCGATGAGCGAGGTGCGGATGTCGAGGTCGCGCACGAACCACTGGAGCGTGAACCTGTCGACGAGCGGTATCACCGCGTACGCGATGGCCGCGAGCGTGATGGCGAGGGGAAGGATGAACCGAAGCGACAGTCTCATGCGGACTCCTGTCGGGGTCTTCTGCGTCGTGCGGAACGCGGGAACTCCCAGATAATGTAGCACGTTCCGCGTGCCGATACCCGGGTGCTACAATCGCCGCCTCGATCGGGGAGGAACGCTGCACACTGCGCACAGAATCGTTGCGGGCCCCATCGCGCTGATTGCGTCGGCCCCGGCTTATGCCGCGGATGGGCCGGCCGTGCTGAGCGTCCCGGTCGATTTCATCCTGTTCGGGATCACGCTGCTCGGCGTGGCGCTGTTTCACCGCCACACGCTCCGCGTCGCGCTTGCGGGCCTTGCGGTCATCACACTGTACAAGCTCGGCTTCACCGGATTCAAAGCGGGGGCGGGCATTTCCGGCCTGATAGCCCATCTGCATAGCGAATGGGTGATCCTCTCGAATCTGCTGTGCCTGCTCCTCGGTTTTGCTCTCCTGTCCCGGCATTTCGAGAAGACGCGCGTGCCGGCGGTACTGCCGCGTTTTCTTCCGCACGACTGGAAGGGCGCCTTCATCATGCTCGTCATGGTGTTCGTGCTGTCCTCGTTCCTCGACAACATCGCGGCGGCGCTGATCGGCGGGGCGATGGCGCATACGCTGTTCCGCGCCAAGGTTCACATCGGTTATCTCGCTGCGATCGTTGCGGCCTCGAACGCGGGCGGCTCCGGGAGCGTAGTGGGCGACACCACTACCACCATGATGTGGATCGACGGAGTGGACCCACTCGACGTGTTCGAGGCCTACGTGGCGGCCTCGGTTGCGCTGGTGATATGCGGCATCCCGGCTGCGATGCAGCAGCACCGCCATTCGCCGATCCTCAGGCACGAGCACGAGCACATCCACGTCGACTGGACCCGGCTGGCGATCGTGTTTTTCATTCTGATCACCGCGATCGTCACCAACGTTACGCTGAACGTGAAATTTCCGGAGATCTCGGATCATTTTCCCTTCATCGGCGCTTCGGTCGTCATTGCGCTGCTGCTGACGGTTCCCCTGCGCCGCCCCGACTGGGAAGTGCTGCCGGAGAGCTTCAAGGGAAGT
>Ga0184605_10000579_pt1 | contig 10990 bp, 10 predicted proteins | sample PLM0_30_coex_FD_132995 | JGI IMG/M metagenome (GOLD analysis project Ga0184605, IMG submission 132995) | Groundwater sediment microbial communities from an aquifer in East River, Colorado, USA - PLM0_30_coex | ecosystem: Environmental > Terrestrial > Soil > Riparian zone | place: USA: East... | reverse complement strand
GCCGTACGTGACGGAGTTCGGACCGCACGGCAAGACGCTGCTCGACTTCCGCTTCGGGCGTTCCGGGGTCGACTCGTACCGGGCGTATCGCTTCGCTTGGACCGGACGTCCGCGGAGCAAGCCCGCGATCGCCGTCGAGCGCGACACGCTCTACGCGAGCTGGAACGGCGCGACGGAGATCAAGGCGTGGCAGCTTCTCGGCGGGGCCGAGAAGAAGAAGCTCAGGCCACTGCTGACGGTGCCGAAGACCGGCTTCGAGACGGCGATCACCCTGCCGGCAGAGACGGCGTGGGTCGCCGTGCGAGCGCTCGACCGCCTCGGACGGTCGATGGCGCGTTCGGCGGTGGTGGGCCGAGCATGAGACGCGCGCTGCTTGCACTCGCACTCGCGATCGCCTGCACGGCGTGCGGTGAGGAGGCAAGGCCGAAGACGGCGCCGAAAGCGCCGCCTCAGCCGAAGCCCGGTCCGAGCCAGCACTTCCGGTCGCGGCCGGATCTCAGGCCGCCGGTCGTGCAGATCCGGACGCCCGCCAAGGGAACTGCAGCCGGCTATGTCTTCCTCGCGCCGAAGATGGCCGTCGCCCAGGCGGGGCCGATGATCATGGACGACCGCGGCCACCTGGTCTGGTTCCACCCACTGAAGTTCACGAAGGGCGTGACCGACTTCCGCGCGCAGCGGTATCGCGGCAAAGCCGTGCTGACCTGGTGGCGCGGCCGCCTTTCGAACGTCGGCGTCGGGGACGGCTGGTACGTGATCTACGACACGTCGTACCGCCCGATCGCCGAGGTGCGGCCCGGCAACGGCCTCGTGGGCGACGTCCACGAGTTCCTCCTCACGTCCCGAGACACGGCGCTGATGACGATCTACCACCGCAAGCATGTCGACCTGACGTCGATCGGCGGTCCGAAGGGCGGACTGATCTGGGACGGGATCGTGCAGGAGGTCGACATCCCGACGGGCCGAGTGCTGTTCGAATGGCACAGCTATCCGGCGATCGGCGTCACGGAGTCGTACTCAAAGCCGCCGAAGAAGCAACTCGGCACGAAAGCGTTCCCGTACGACTACATCCACATCAACTCGATCGCCGAGGAGCCGAGCGGGAACCTGCTCATCTCAGGACGCAACACGCACGCGGTGTACGAGGTGAACCGTCGCACCGGCAAGGTGCTGTGGCGGCTGGGCGGCAAGAAGAGCGACTACCGGCTCGGGCCCGGTGTGAAGTTCGCCTGGCAGCACGACGCCCGCCGGCGGCCCGACGGCACGATCACCATCTTCGACAACGGCGCGGCGCCGCCGGTGGAGAAGTTCACGCGCGTGCTCGTGCTCCGCATCGACCAGCGGCAAAAGCGCGCGACGCTCGTGCGCAGCTACCGCCACCCGAAGCGGTTGCTGTCGCCGTTCGAGGGCAACGCGCAGTTCCTGCCGAACGGCCACGTCTTTGTGGGTTGGGGCGGCTGGCCCTACATCAGCGAGCTCGACCGCAACGGCCGAGTCCTCTTCGATGCGTACTTCGGACATGGGAAGAAGCCCGGCGAGGATGCTGACACGTATCGCGCGTATCGCTTCGCGTGGCGTGGCCACCCGACGGATGCGCCCGCGGTCGCCGTCGCTAACGGCAAGATCTACGTCAGCTGGAACGGCGCAACCGACGTTGCGAAGTGGCAACTGCTCTCGGGCGATGACAAGAACAACCTGCGTCCGGTTGCGAGGGTTGCGAAGTCAGGATTTGAAAGTGCAATCCTGATTCCGCTCAGCGTTCACGGCAGGTACGTCGGTGTGCAGGCTCTGGACCGCAAGGGCGAAGGGATTGGCGTGTCGCGTGCGGTGAAGCGCTAGCTGGCGCGCGCGATCCGAAGCTTCGTGAGCTCTCGGTCGCGCTCGTCGAGGATCTCCTCGAGGCGGGCGACCTTCATCCGCAGCGTCTCCGCAGTCGTGACGAGCTCGATGAACGCGCGCTGTCGTTCCTTCAGCAGCGCCTCGATGCTCAGCAGCCTCTCGTCACCGCTGATGACCGGTGGCGCGGGCGCGGGAGGGGGCGGCGCGGGCGTCAGGTGCAAGAGATGCGTTTCCTGCGGCGGCGCGGGAGTGTCGAGATTCGCGACCTGCTCCGCGACCGCACGAGCGAGCTCCCGCTCGGGGTCGGGCGGTGGCAGCGGATCGGGCACGGGCGGCAGGTTCGCGACGCGCTCTGCCAGCTCGCGCACCATCTTGACCGCGTCGGGAGCAGGCTCCGGTTCGGGCTCCGGCTCGGCGTTTGCGTTCTGAATGTCGAGCACCTGCTCGGCGATCGCCCGCGCAAGCGCGAGCCAGGACGTGCGCCCCTGCTCGATCAGGATCTCGCCCAAGCGTCGCCCCGACCGCTCCTGCTCCTGGAGCGCCGCCTCGAGGTCGACCTCGGAGATCTCTCCTTTTTCGACCAGGATTTGTCCGATCGGACGCCTCCGCATTGCCCTTCTATCGGCAGCTAGGCGCTGAGGCTGAACGGTGGGTATTCATCCGTTACGAGGATGAGTGCGTAGCCCACGACGCGGTTCGACCAGCGCAGGACTCCCTCGACGAAGTCGAAGATCCCGCGCGGATAGCGGCCGGTGAAGAGGATCGCGAACCACGCCACGATCACCGCCACGAAGGCCGCGAGCCCGAGGAAGATCAGGATCACGTAGTGCGGGATCGCGAGCAGCCACTTCACGAGCGGCAGCCAGCGGTTGAGCCCGTTGCGGGCATCCGGGTACGGGAAGTCGAGCTTGACCGCCTGCTGCTCGTCGGTGGACGGGTATTCGTCGTCCATCAGCCCGAGGTACACGCCGACGCGGTTCGAGAACCTCATCAGCTCGAGGTTCCAGTCGTACCACCAGCGCGGGTACTTCTGCCGGAAGACGATCATCAGCAGCGGCGGGAAGAAGAGCAGTCCGCCGCCGCCGGCCGCGAAGCCCCAATCATTGGACCAGGAGCCGTACTCGTTGCCGAGGGCCGCGAGCACGATCAGGATCGGGATCGCGACGATCACCCTGAAGAAGGTGGTCAGCCGGTTGAGCTCCCGGTCTGGATAGGCAACCGAGAACTGAACTGGGTACTGAGACATCGATGATTCCACCAGGCCCACCCTCTCAGTCCGTCATCCGCAAAGCAACCGCCGGACGGATTCGAGTGGCGGAAAGTGCCGGCGCAATTGTCGCGGCGAGCGAAGCCAGCACGGCGCCCGCGCTGAAGCCGCTTGCGGCTTTTCCGCAGGAGACCGGGGCTACCAGGTCTTGGCGCGAGGCGACTTGCGCTGCGGTGCGACCCGGATCCGCGCATCGACAGCGACACAACCCTCGACACCAGCAACGACCGGGTTGAGGTCCAGCTCGGCGATCCCCGGCACGTCGTCGACGAGTCGGCCGACGCGCAGGACGAGATCCGTCACGGCGCGCATGTCCGCCGGCGCCGCTCCGCGGAAGCCGCCGAGCAGACGCCCTACCTTGCCGCTCTGGACGAGCTCGTCGGCGTCCGCGTCCGTCAGCGGCGCGAGGCGAAACGCCGCCGATCCGATGAGCTCTGCGAGAGTGCCGCCCGGCCCGACCGCGACCAGCGGGCCGAAGACGGGATCCTCGACCGCGCCGACGAGCAGCTCCACCCCGCCGCGCACGAGCGGCTGAACCAGGAACGGCGCGCCGATCCGTTCGGCAACAGCCCGGACGGCCCACTCGTCGCGCAGGTCGAGGGCCACTCCGCCCATTTCCGTCTTGTGCGTACCGGCGGCGGCTGTCTTCAGCACGACGGGATATCCGAGCTGCGTCGCGGCCGCGACCGCTTCATCCGTCGTGGCCGCCGTCAGCTCGGGAACGACGGGCACGCCGTACGCGTTGAGCAAGCTCCGCGTCTCGTCGGCCGTCAGCCACCGGTCCCCGGCCTCGCGAACAATCGACAGGGCGCGCGACGGGTCGATGCCGCCGAGCTCCGGAAGGCGGCCTTGCGGTGCGCGCAGCCAGTCGGAGCGCTCTGCTGCGCGGCCGAGCGCACGCGCTGCCGATTCGGGATAAGCGAACGACGCCACCGGCGCTGCGAGCAGCGACTCCGGCGTCCCGCTCGAGCTGATGATCGAGACGAGGACGGGCTTGTCGGCACCGCCCGCCAACTGGACCGCGCGGGCGACTGCATCTGCGATCTCATCTGCGTCCGCGACGACGGGCGGAACGAACAGAACGATCAGGGCGTCGATGCCTGGGTCCTCCAGCAGCAACGGCAGCGCCTGCTCGTACGTCGAGCCAACGGCCGACCCGAGCATGTCGACGGGGTTGCTCAGACTCGCTTCTGCGGGCAGCACTTCGCGGAGCGCTTCGACGGTCGCGTCCGCAAGCGGCGGCAGCGTCAGTCCCGCTGCCTCACATGCGTCGGCGCACAGAATGCCGAGCCCGCCCGCGTTCGTCAGCACGCCGACGTTCCGGCCGCGCGGCAGCGCTTGACCGGCGAGCAGCCCGGTGACATCCAGGAGCTCCTCGAGCGTGTCGACGCGCAACACGCCGGCCTGGTGGAAAAGCGCGTCGACCGCGGCCTCGGACCCGGCCAGAGCAGCGGTGTGCGAGGTCGCTGCGCGCGCGCCGGCGCCGGTGCGCCCTGCCTTCATGGCGACGATCGGCTTTGTGCGCGCGACCCGGCGTGCGACGCGGGCGAACTTGCGTGGGTTACCGAAGGACTCGAGATAGAGCAGGACGACGTCGGTGCGCTCGTCGTCCTCCCAGTACTCGAGCAGGTCGTTCGAGGAAATGTCCGCCTTGTTCCCGACCGACACGAATGCCGACAGACCGAGCCGGCGCTCGGCTGCACGCTCGAGGACCGCCAGGCCGAGCGCACCGCTCTGCGACGAGAAGCCCACGTTCCCCGGCGGAAGCGCACGCGGCCCGAACGTCGCGTTGAGCTGCGAGCCGGCCGCAGCGATGCCGAGACAATTCGGGCCGAGCAGTCGGGCGCCGTACGTGCGCACGAGGGCGACGAGTTGCTCCTGTCGCGTCACGCCTTCTGCGCCGACCTCTGCGAATCCGGCCGACACAACGCAGAGCGCGCGGACTCCGGCGGCGAGCGCTTCCTCAGCAGCCTCGAGCACTGCCGTGCCCGGGAGGCAGATGATCGCGAGATCGACCGACTCGCCGATCTCGCCGACGGTGCGGTACGCACGGACGCCCGAGACCGAGGAGCCCGAGCGGTTCACGGGAAAACAGACACCGCGGAACTCCGCCCGGAGGACGTTGCGAAAGAGCTCGCCACCGATCGATCCGGCGCGGGGGGAGGCGCCGATGACGGCGACTGTTTGCGGATTGAAGAACGGCTCGAGCGAAGACACGACTCCAACGTGGTCGCGCTCGTCCACGCGTGCACGAAGCGTTTCGGTCGGCGCGAGCGCGAGATGCACCTCGGCCGTTCCCAGGACCGTCTCGCGCGTCGTTTCGAACCCGGCGTCGGCAAACACGCGCAGCATCGGGTTGTTGTCGAGCATGACCTCGGCGAGAAACTCTTCGATTCCCGCCGCTGACGCAGCGGCCGCCAGTTGTTCTAGTAGGCGTGTCGCGATCCCGCGGCCCTGGAGCTCGTCGGCGACGGCGAAAGCCACCTCGGCGGCGCGCGGGTCACGCAGGCGCACGTAAGTCGCAACGGCGACGATGCGCTCGCCCTTCAGGCCGACGAGCGCGCCACGGTTGACCCAATCCGGCTCGAGCATCGGAGCCGTGATTCGCGGGGCCACCATCGGGTGGCCGTGGAAGCGTCGGTACAGGCTTTCGTCGGACAGGTTGCGGAAGAACCCGAGCAGTGCAGCCGCGTCCGCCCGACCCGGCGGCCGAAATCGCATGGTCGACCCGTCACGAAGGACGACATCGGCGGAGACTGCGGGTGCTGTCGAGGCGGAGCTCATCCCCGGAAAGTCTCGGCGCAGCACGAGGGTCCGGCATCCGGACGCTGCCGCAGAACGGTTGCGGATTGCCCGCAACGGAGCCTGGTGGTCGAGTGGCCGCGAAGCCACGCGGAATCTGAGTTGTACTGACGCAGAAAAGAAGAAGACCGCTCCGGCGGAGAGCGGTCTTCTGGGGAGAAACTGGGCCGGCGCTTACGCGGAACCACCGGGCGCCGGCCCGTCTTGTCCGCGCCTAGTACGAGCGCGCGGGAACCTGCTTGCGGTGCAGCGCTGCGAACGCGAGGACGAAGAAGCCGATCCCGCTGAGCAGCAGTGCGATCCCGACGACGATCCCGAACAGTCCGAGCCGGTCGGCCATGTAGGACGTGTTCAGCGCGGTCGTCAGCGCCGTCTCGGTCACCCAGAGGTTTCGGGCGCCGTTGGCGACGGGCTGCTTGGTCGCCGTGTCCACGAAGGCCCACTGCGGATTGTCTGTCCCGCCACCGATGGCAAGCTCTGCCTTCGGCGCGTCGGGCTTCGCCTGGAAGCGCCCCATCTGCGCGTAGGTGTAGCCACCGGTCGCCTCGAGAGCGTGGATCCGCATGTAGCTCGCGAACGTCCGAGCGCGGTCCCCGCTATTGATCGACATGCCTGCGACTGACTTCGTCGGCAGAGAGACGCCGGTCAGACCGGCTTCTTTCGCTTCCTTCGCGATCAGGGCCGGAGTAATGTCGGGCGTGCCGGTGATCCTCTCCAGCTTGAGGCTGTCGGCCACGGTCGAGCGGCCGCTGAAGCCCATGACGATCGCGACAACGCCAAACGTGACGAGGATCGCGCCGGCGGCGAAGCCGCCCCACTCGAAGAGCTTCCGAAGGAGGTCGCTCCTCCTCGCGGGGGTTGCAGTCTCAACTCGGTTGCCAGCTGTGATGGTGCTCATCTCTTCCTCCGATCCTTGTGGTGGTTCCGGGGTTGGTCTCAGTCAAGCGCGGAGCGTGGGAACCGCCATCGGGGACGAGCCGCCGACGTGCTGAGGTCCACCCGCGATCTCGTTGCGGCTTAGTACTGAGCTTCTGAGACGATTCGGGGGTGCCAACCCGGTCCGAGTCCGACCGCCTGCGCGCCCTCGTCGAAACGGGCATCGCGATCAGCTCCGAGCTCTCGCTCGACGGTGTGCTCGAACGCATCGTCGAAGCCGCCGCCCGTGTGACAGGTGCGCACTACGCGGCGCTGGGAGTGATCGACCGCTCCGGCAGCGGGCTCGAACGCTTCGTGACGCACGGCATGACAGCGGACGTGGAATCGCAGATCGGCGATCCACCGCACGGTCGCGGGATCCTCGGCGTGCTGATCCAGGATGCACGGCCGCTCCGCCTGCACGATCTCTCACAGGATCCGCGGTCGGTCGGCTTCCCGCCCGGACATCCGCCGATGTACACGTTTCTCGGCGTCCCCATAGTGCTGCGCGGTGTAGCCTACGGCAACCTCTATCTCACCGAAAAAGACGGGGGCGACTTCACGGGTGAGGATGAGGAGCTCGTCACGCTCCTGGCGGCACAGGCGGCCGTTGCCGTGGAGAATGCCCGTCTGTACGAGTCCGCGACCGAATGGTCGCAGCAGCTCGAATCGCTGAACGAGATCGGCACAGCACTCGTCGGCGAGCTCGAGCTCGACCCGTTGCTCGACCTTGTCGCAACCCGGCTGCGCGAGCTGATCGGTGCGCGCCTCGTCGCGATCGCGCTGCCGTCGGGCGGCGGCCTGCGAATTGCAGCCTCAGACGGTGATGGAGCTTCGGATCTGGCCTCGATCAGCGTGCTCGAAGGCGATTCGAAGACAGCGCGCGTGATGGAACGCGGCCGCAGTGAGCGGGTCGACTCGCTGCTCGAGGATCCGGAGGTAAATCAGGACGTGGCGCGCCGCCTCGGCGCGACCACCGGCCTTTACGTCCCACTGCGCGCGCGGGATCAAATAATCGGCGTGCTCATCGCGCATGACAAGATCGGGCGCGACCACCGCTTCAGCAGCTCCGATCTTCGCCTGGCCGAGCAGTTCGCCCAGCGGGCGTCGATCGCCGTCAACCTGTCACGTCGTGTCGCGCGCGACTCGCTTCGTCGCGTCGTCGCCGGGCAGGAGGTCGAACGCCGGCGGCTTGCACGCGAGCTCCACGACGAGACGGGCCAGGCGCTGACGTCGATCTTGCTCGGCCTGCGAGCGGTCGACGAGGCAGACAAGAAGGAGGCGATCACGAGCGCCGTCGCCGACCTCCGCGAGCTCGTCGTAGCCACTCTCCAAGACGTACGACGCCTCGCGGTCCAGCTCCGTCCGAAGGCACTCGACGACTTCGGACTCGTCCCCGCACTCGAACGGCTCGCGGAGACGTTCTCGGAGTCGAGCGGGATCAGCGTCGAGCTCGAAGCGCGGCTCGGCGACGAGCGCATGCCATCCGACGTCGAGACGACCGTCTACCGGATCGTGCAGGAAGCGCTCACAAACATCGTCAAGCACGCCGAAGCGACGAGCGTCAGCATCTTGCTCGTGCGCCGCGACACCTCGATCGCAGCCGTAGTGGAGGACAACGGCCGCGGTTTCGAACCCAGCACGGTGACCTCCGACAGCCTCGGTCTCGACGGCATGCGGGAGCGAGTAAAGCTCCACGAAGGGCGGCTGACGGTCGAGACGGCCCCGGGCTCGGGAACGACGATTCGAATCGAGGTGCCGCTGTGATCCAGGTGGTGCTCGTCGACGACCACGCCGTCGTTCGGTCGGGCCTACGTCTCTTGCTCGACGGTCAGGAGGACATCAAGGTCGTAGGTGAAGCCGGAAATGCCCAGGACGCCGTCTTTCGTGCGCGGGCACTCAAGCCTGACGTGATCCTGCTCGACGTCGTCATGCCGGGTGAGAGCGGCATCGAGGTGCTCCCGACGCTGCTGAAAGAGTCGCCCGACACAAGGGTGCTCGTCCTCTCGATGCAGGACGACCCGAGCTACGTGCGCGAGGCGTTCGCGGCAGGGGCGAGCGGTTACGTCCTCAAGGAGGCCGCCGACGAGGAGGTGGTCTCAGCGGTCCGCGAAATCGCCGGCGGCGGGAGCTACGTGCACCCGGCCCTCGGCGCTCGCATGGTCGCGGCCGAAGCGCAGGAACGCGCTGCCGCTGAGGCGGACCCGCTGTCAGAGCGAGAACGCGAAGTGTTGCGCCTCCTGGCACTCGGCCACACGAACCAGGAAATAGCCGACCAGCTGTACATCTCCGTGCGCACAGCCGAGTCGCATCGAGCGCACATCATGCAGAAGCTGCGTCTAGCGACGCGCGCAGAGCTCGTGCGCTATGCGCTGTCGCACGGCCTCCTGGCCGACGACTCCGCCTAGGCCTCCTGCCGCGCGCAGGACGGCCCGGCAGCGGGGGGGACCGCAGTACGGGCTACGGATTTCCCGCAGGCTCGTGCTCGAAAATGACGAGCACGCTCAGATGCTCGTACGCGCTGAAGCGATGGTCGGCTCCGGCTTCAACGAAGACGGCGCTTCCCAGCTGAACCGGCACGTCCTCGCCTTCGACCTGTAGAACCCCTGTGCCGTCGAGCACGACATAGAGCTCGTCGTCCTCGTGCGGCCGCTGCCGATCGGGTTCGGGCGCGACGAGGACGTAGACACCGACCTCGAGACCGGCGGATTCGTGAATGACCTCATAGCCTCCGCCGGCCTCGCCGAGCCGCTCCTGAGCGGCGCGGATCTCGAATGCGTGCATCTGTTGAAGCTACTTGACACGCACGGTGAGATGAAGGATGTAGTCCTCACCGGTTGTCTTCATCGATGAGTACGCCTTGTAGTCCTCACCGGGCTTCGTCGTGAACCGATAGATGCCCTTGCTCACGAGCTTCACGCTGGTCATGGCCGACATATGGCTCATCCCCGCGTGCTGCAAGCGCAGCTTCGGGCCGCTCTGCTGAATCAGCTTGTGCGGCATGACGTCGTTGTTCACGAAGCGCAGCACCGTACCCGCCTTCAGCGTCATGAAGAGGTTCGCCTTCGGGGAGCCGTTCCCGAGCTGCCACACATGACAGCCGCGCATTTGATGGCTGATCGTGATCGTCGCGCTGCCGGCCGCAGACGCTGCGGACGCGAGCAGCAGCGAGGTGAGCAAAACGGCAATGAGCATCTTCTTGATCGACATGAGTCGCCTCCTTGAGTTGCACTCAGTGTCTGTCCGACCGCACCCGGCGCCATCCGCGCGCCGACCCAACCTTGATGCGGGTTTTCCGCAGCGGCGCTACGACCTGCTGCGGATGCGAGCGACGGCCGCACCCCCGATCGTGTCGAACATGAACCGGAAGGGCTACGCCGTGTGGTGGCAGGAGGGCCGGAACCGGCGGCACGCCGGCAAGCTCCAGCTCGGACCTCTCCACCTGCTCCTCTCGGGCAACGGCTCAGGCCGGCTGGCGGTGCCACTGGACCAGATCGTGTCGGTCGAATACCGCGGCGGCGAGCTCGAGGTCGAGCATCGCGGAGGCTCACGCCTGCGCATCGGCAACCTCGACGGCCCGGGAGCGCTGCTCGAGGTCAGCGAAGCGCTCGCGGTCTAGCGCCGGCGAAACAAGCGACGGCCACTCTCGTCGGCGAGCGCCTGCTCGTCATCGTGCTCGTCCGACTCTCCCAGTTCGTCCGCCTCGGCGCTGACTGGCTCGTCGAACCCCTGCTCCCACGGGTCGTCGTCCGCATCGACGGGCAACACACGAACGTGCCGCGGGGTGTCGACGACCGGCGGCGACTCATCCTCCTGGCGGCGACGCCACCACCTCCGGCCGCCGTCTGCTACGGGCGCAGCCTCTTCCGCCGCCGGCGGAAGCTCGGGCTCCGGCTCCGGCTCGTCTTCGGGCTCGGGATCGGCCTCCTGTACCTCCGCGGCGTCGTCGCGCGGCACTGCGCCGATGATCGTCATCGCATCCGAAGGCTCTTGTGCCTCCTCGAAAGCCGTCCAGCCGAGCGCGTCGTGCTCCTCGGAGTCCTCGGCGCGCTGCGCCTCGACGACCGGATGCACGGCCGCCGCCGGCGCCGGACGCGCAAACGCCAGCTCCTCGCGGCCCGCAACCCACTCGATCGCGCAGACGACCACGAGCGCGCCGGCCATTGCGAG
>Ga0184605_10000578_pt1 | contig 11002 bp, 13 predicted proteins | sample PLM0_30_coex_FD_132995 | JGI IMG/M metagenome (GOLD analysis project Ga0184605, IMG submission 132995) | Groundwater sediment microbial communities from an aquifer in East River, Colorado, USA - PLM0_30_coex | ecosystem: Environmental > Terrestrial > Soil > Riparian zone | place: USA: East... | reverse complement strand
ATACGGCACTAGCTAAGAACCCCGGCGGGACAACCTGCCGGGGTTCTCGTTTACCCCGCCGAAGCGAATCGAGTTTCGAACCCGCAGCGCCTTTTTCTCCGCGGTGGCGTTCGCGCTCCTCGGGCTCATCATTTTCTACTACGCTTGGGATCCCACAGCCGTCGCAGTGACGGATCTCGCGCCCGGAGTTCTGTCGCGGCGTGCACCCTGACCTACTCGTTCACCGTCGAGGATTAGCGACCACGCCTCTTAGACTTCCGCGTGACTTGGTATGGCATGAACAAATGACGAATGCTATCGTGTTTCGCCCCCAATCCGGAGAGGTCATGAGAGGTAAGTATCTGCTTTATGGCACTCTTGCCGCCGGTCTAACGCTCTTCGTGTGGCAGACGATCTCCAACGTCGCGCTTCCTTTTCACGAAATGACGATCAAGCCATTCACGAACAACGCAGCCGTCGTTGATGCCGTTCGCGCAGGCACTTCAGGGAACGGCGTGTATTTCGCACCGCAAGGATTAGTCGCCGCTCTGTCTTTCACGCCGGACATGGCCGACAAAACGAAGGCGATGGGTGGGAATCTGGTGAAGCAGGCCGTCATCGACCTGGTCGTAGCGCTTCTGCTCTGCATCCTCGTCACGCGGATCGGCGTTCGAAGGAAACGCGACACCGCGCTCACGCTCGGCCTCGTCGGGCTTACGGCCGGAATTATCAAGGAGATGTCGGATTGGAACTGGTACGGCTTCTCGGCAAGCTATGCCATCGTTAACGAAATCGATCTCGCTATCCAGTTCGCGCTTGCCGGTATCGTCATCGCTTGGGCTTACAAACGGGAAGCGGCCGGTGCCCCGGCTTGAACGGCGCAGGTTGGTAACTCGGTGACTTCGGCAGAGCGTCGCCGCGACGCTTAAATTGGATGGGCCGGTGACATATCGTCATCGGCCCATCCGCACGTAAATGCACCTCACATCGACATGAAGATCTCCTGGCTTCCCGCCATCGCCGGCGCGGCGGTGATTGGCACGGTTATCAGGGCGGTGTTCTTCACGCCATTGGAAGCAAAGCAGGGAGCAGCGCAAAAGATTTTTTACATTCACGTACCGGCGGCGTGGGTTGCATTCCTTGCATTTGCGCTCGTCGCGATCGCGAGCGGGGTTTTTCTCTGGATTCGCGACCAGCGCCTCGACCGCTTCGCCGAGAGCTCCGCTGAGGTCGGCGTCGTCTTCACGACGGTGGTACTCATTACTGGACCGCTCTGGGCAAAGCCGATCTGGGGAACGTACTGGGCCTGGTGGGACGTCCGTCTCGTCTCCACGCTTTTCCTCTGGTTCATCTACGTCGCCTATATCGTATTGCGAGGCGCCGTGGAATCGCCTGAGCTGCGCGCACGATATTCGGCCGTGCTGGGAATTCTGGGGGCGCTTCTCATCCCGTTCATTCATCTGAGCGTTTACCTGTTCACGACGATGCACCCTCAGCCGATCGTCGGGAAGCCGAGCGAGCCCTCGCTGCCCAGGGAGATGCTGCTGACGTTTCTGCTTTCGCTTGTTTCGTTCACGCTGCTCTACTTCGCCTTCGTTCGCTCGCGCTATCGCTACGCGGTCGAGCGCGATGCTGCGGCCGCAACAGCCGAGCACAATGCCTGAGACCTCTTCGTACTACCATCTCGCCTACACCATCGCGCTCGGCATCTACGCTGCGTACGCGTTGAGTCTCCACGTCAGGCGCAAGCACGTGAGGCCGGGCTGATGACCGTCACGAATGTGTCCCCCGCCAACGCGCCATCTCCAGGCGCCGGGGTACTCGCGCCGACAGTGCCTACCGAAATATCGGATCCCGTAAATGCGCGGATCCTCGCGGTGTCGGAGGATCGCATCGCGGGTTTCGTCAACGAGCCGTTCGCGGAGATCGCGTTCGCCGCGGACCTCCCGGAAGCGGTCGTGATCACGCGGTTGCGGGCGATGCTCGAGTGCGGCGTCATCAGGCGGATTCGCCAGACGTTGATGGCCACCAACCTCGCGCCCGGCGCGCTCGTCGCCTGGCGGGTGGCTCCGGAGAATCTCGACTCCGCCTTTGATTACATGGTGAAGGAAGATCCATTTTCCGGCCACGTTGTGATTCGCTCCACCGATGTCGAAACTCAGGGCTCGGTCTATCGACTGTGGACGACGCTCAAGGTTCCGCAGGGATTCTCGATGACGCGGCACTGCGACTTTCTCGCGACGAGAGTCGGCGCGAAGGCGTATCGCGTCATGCCCGCGAAGCGGCTGTTCGCACTGGGTGTAGGCCACGTACGCCGCCGGGGAATGGAGCCGGGAGCCAGAAGCGATGAGTCTGGCCGCGTCCTCGACACGAACATCGTCGAACTGTCGCCGCTCGAGTGGCGTGTGCTGGCCGCGCTCAAGCGGGAGTTCACAATCGACGAGATAGCATCCAATCCGTGGAGTCCACGGGCTGTGGAAGCAGGAGTTTCGCTGGACGAGTTCATTCATGTGGCGAGAACGCTGAGCTCGCGCCAGGTGATCGGAAGATTCTCCACGTTTCTCGAGCACGTGAAGCCCTCGGCTGCGGGCGAGCGCGTTACTCGTTACAACGCGTTGTTCCATTGGCGCGTTCCTGCCGGGCGCGAGATCGAGGCCGGAAGGGAGGTCGGTCGTCATCACATTCTCACCCACGCCTACTGGCGCGAGGGCGGACCGGAGTTCGCGAACGTGAACATCATGGCCGTCGCTCACGGAACCGACAAACAGTTCGTTCTCGATCATAAGACGGCGATCGACCGTCATCTCGAGGCAGCGGGGATTCCGGTTCTCTACACGAATGTGTTCTGGGGCGGGCGCAGTGAGATCAAGCCATCAGAGATATCGCCTGCCGAATATGAAGCATGGGCCGATCGCGTAGGACTTTCACGAGAAGCGAGCGCGGGGTGATAGAAGGGAGAGTTTTTCTCGTCGGCGCAGGTCCGGGCGACACTGGTCTCATTACGGTAAAAGGCAAGCAGCTCATTGACTCCGCGGACGCGGTCGTTTACGACGCGCTCGCCAACTCTGCGCTGCTCCCGCCCGGCGCGCGAGAGACGGGAAGACCCGAGCTGTACTACGTCGGCAAGCGCGGCAGCTCAAAAGATTCCGTGACGCAGGAGGAGATCAACGCCCTGCTCATCAAGCTGGCTCGCGAAGGCAAGCGCGTAGTGCGGCTCAAGGGCGGTGACCCGTTCGTGTTCGGGCGCGGAAGCGAAGAGGCCCAGGCCCTCAACGACGCTTCGGTATCGTTCGAGGTTGTTCCCGGCGTCACTGCCGGAATCGCGGCACCGGCGTACGCGGGAATTCCGGTAACACACCGCGGGCTCGCGACATCAGTCACTTTCGTCACCGGTCACGAAGATCCGGCCAAGCCGGGCACGCAGACGAATTGGTCGGCATTGGCGAAAGCGGGCGGCACGATTGTGATGTACATGGGAGTGAAGACTCTGGCCAGCATTTCTGATGCGTTGATCGAGGGCGGAATGCCTGGCGACATTCCCGCCGCCGCGATCCAATGGGGGACGCATCCCAGGCAGCGCACCGTCGTCGCGACGCTGGAGACGATCGCTGCCAAAGCGGAGGAGCAAAACATCACCGCGCCCGTGATCACCGTCATAGGCTGGTCAGTCGTTCTGCGCGACGAGCTGAACTGGTTCGAACAACGCCCGCTGTTCGGAAAACGGATCGTGGTGACTCGCGCGACCCAGCAGGCGCCAGCGCTGAGCGAGAAGCTGGCTGAGGTCGGCGCGGAAGTGATCGAGATGCCGGCGACCCAGATCGCCCGTCTCGATCTCGCTCCGCTGAGAGCGGCGATCGATCGCCTCGGCGACTACGCCTGGCTGATCTTCACCAGCCAGAACGCGGTTGCGATCTTCTGGGAGCAGCTGCTTGGGCGGGGGAAGGATGCGCGCGCATTGTCCGGTCTCAAAATAGCTGCGGTTGGTCCCGCCACCGCCGGGGCACTGCTCGAGCACGGAATTACCGTCGACGTCATTCCGCAGCGATTCGTCGCGGAGGGACTGCTGGAGATCATGCGCGCCCGCGACGACGTAACGGGAAGGAAACTGCTCTACGTTACGGCCGAGGGCGCGCGGGATGTGTTGGCAACGGGTCTGCGTGAGATTGGCGCCGACCTGAGCGTCATCGAGGCGTACCGCTCGATCCCGGACGGCGCGGGCGTTGAGACGCTGGCCCGGGCCATCGAAGCCGGCAAGGTCGATCTCGCGACCTTCACATCGGCGTCAGCCGTGAGGGGCTACATCGACGCCGTCGGAGAAGAGCTGGCTTTGAAGGTACCCGCCGCATCCATTGGTCCCCAGACATCCGATGCGCTCAAGGAAGCCGGAATCGAAGTGATGGCAGAAGCCAAGGAATCAACGATCGACGGATTGGTGTCGGCGGTGCTGAGTGCCTTCTAAGACGAGCACGGAGCCGGGTCTCGTGCGGATCGGAACGCGCGCCTCCGAGCTTGCCCTCAGGCAGGCGCGTCTCGTTGAGAACGCGCTGCTGGCGCGTGGAATCAGATCCGAGCTCGTCACTTTCAAGACGACGGGCGACAAGAAGCTCGATCAGCCCCTGACGGAGATCGGCGGCAAGGGTTTGTTCACACGCGAGCTCGAGATCGCGCTGTCGAAGAACAAGATCGACTGCGCGGTGCATTCGCTGAAGGACCTTCCGACCGAGGCTGTCGACGGATTGGAGATCATCGCTCAGCTCGAGCGCGAAGATCCGCGTGACGTCCTCGTGGTGAACCGGGGCACCGGCGCCGAGAATCTCGACGACCTCCCGGCTGGATCCCGCGTCGGGACGTCGAGCCTCCGACGCCGCGCACAACTACTGGCCCGGAGGCCAGATCTGGAGGCGGTGGAGTTACGAGGCAACGTTCCGACGCGCCTGAAGAAAGTAGAGACTGGAGCGGTTCACGCCGCGATTCTCGCCGCCGCCGGCCTGATCCGACTCGAGGTCGAGCAGCGGATCACAATGTTTCTCGAGCCGCCGGACTGGCTCCCCGCCGCGGGTCAGGGCGCAATCGCGATTCAGGTGAGGAGCGACGATTCTCGAATGAAGAACCTACTGCGTCCGCTCGATCACGAGCCGACGTCCATCGCGACGCGTGCCGAGCGCGCTTTTCTGGCGGCACTCGAGGGAGGATGCCAGGTACCGATCGGTGCGCTTGTGACCGACTCTGATCGCGGGCCTACATTATATGGTATGCTCGCGGACCTCACCGGCCGGCACATCGTGCGAGGATTCCGCGAGCTCGACATCGAGCAACCCGAGTCGACGGGCGAAGCACTCGCCGGCGAGATCCGCTCCCGTGGCGGCAGCAGCCTGCTCGTAGAGCTTCGCCAACTGACCAAACTTCCAGCTCCGCAACCAGAATAAGAGTGTCCAGTTTTCCGCAATACCGACCCCGCCGGCTGCGGCGCACCGCCGCGCTCCGAAACCTCGTCCGCGAGACGCATCTCGCCCCGGCCCAGCTCGTCCTGCCTGTATTCGTACGCGATGGAAAGAAGCTGCGCCGTGCAGTAGGCGCGATGCCAGGCGTGAATCAGACGTCCGTCGATGAGATGCTGCGCGATGCGGAAGCGGCGGCGAAGGCCGGCGTTGGAGGAATCATTCTCTTTGGCATTCCCGAGACGAAGGATGCGACCGGTTCCTCCGCGTGGGACGACAAGGGCGCGGTTCAATCGGGAGTGCGCGCGCTGAAGAAAGAGGTTCCGGATCTCGTCGTGATCACGGATGTCTGCATGTGCGAGTACACGGAGCACGGTCACTGCGGTGTGCTCAAGGATGGCGAAGTCGACAACGACGCGACTCTCGAGCTGCTCTCGCGTGCGGCACTCTCCCACGCGCGAGCCGGAGCGGACATCGTAGCGCCGAGTGACATGATGGACGGACGGGTGCAAGCAATAAGATCCGCGCTCGATGATGACGGCTTCTCAAGCGTCTCGATCCTCAGCTACGCCGCGAAGTACGCCTCGGCGTACTATGGGCCGTTCCGCGAAGCGGCTGAATCCGCGCCGCAGACAGGCGATCGCCGCGGCTACCAGATGGATCCCGGCAATGCGCAGGAGGCTATGCGCGAAGTGTTCTCCGACATCGAAGAGGGCGCCGATGCGGTGATGGTAAAACCGGCGGGTCCGTATCTGGACATCGTCGCTCGCGTGAAGATGGAGACGGGATACCCGGTCGCCGCTTACCAGGTCAGCGGTGAGTACGCGATGATCTGCGCGGCGGCCGATCGGGGCTGGATCCACAAGGACCGCGTGATGCTGGAGTCACTGCTCGGCATACGCCGTGCTGGGGCGGACTTCATCGTCACCTATTTCGCGACCGAGGCGGCAGGAAAGCTGAAGTAACGGGACCCTTGACCGCGCCCAACCGGGCGATATACTTAGATGGTTGGCTAATTAACTAACTATCCCATGAACGACGTCTTTCGCGCGCTATCCGATCCGACCAGGAGAGAGATCCTCGAGCTGCTCCGCTCGGGACCACGCAGCTCGGGAGAGATCGCCGACAAGTTCAGCACCAGCTGGGCGACGATTTCGCGCCACTTGAGCGTTCTCAAGGACGCTGGGCTGATTCTGGCTGAACGGGACGGCCAGCACGTCATGTACGAGCTCAACACCACCGTGTTTCAGGACGTCGTCGAAAATCTGATCAAGTGGCTTCGCCCGCGGAGTAAAAATGCGTAAATGGATTCCGTTGCTCATCGTCGTCGCCGCATTCGTCGCTACGGCAGTCGTTTACCCGAGACTGCCGGAGACGATTCCGACCCACTTCAATGTTGAGGGCCAGCCGAATGGCTGGAGCAGCCGCATTTGGGGTGCGTGGATGATTCCTTTCTTCCTGATCGGAATGTGGGCGATGTTTCGTTTTCTTCCGGTGATCGACCCTCGCGGCCGAAACTACGCGAAGTTCGGCGGCGCTTTCGAGGGGATCATGATCTCATTGATGCTGTTCACGCTCGGCCTCCACCTCATTGTGCTGCGTGCAGCTCTCGGTTATCCCGTTGAAATGCGGCGTGCGCTTCCGATAGGAGTCGGCACACTGTTCATCGTCATCGGCAACCTCCTTCCGCGAGCTCGACCCAACTGGTTCATTGGGCTGCGAACACCGTGGACTTTGTCGAGCGATAGGGTCTGGGAAAAAACGCATCGCTTCGGCGGCCGAATTTTCGTCGCCGGCGGAGTTCTCATGGTCCTCGCTGCGTTTGTCGCGGTTCAATGGGCGCATGTCGTGCTTTTTGCGGTGATACTGCTCTGCAGCGCTGGAGCACTGGTCTATTCCTATGTTGAATGGAGGCGGGAGCAGGGCGCTTCCGGCGCGACGAAGTGACCGTTCATCAATCCTCACCTCGATGAAACCTTCAAGCCCCTTCGTGCTGTCGCTCACCTCGATCGTCGCGATCGGATCTTCAGCTCACGCTCAGACCACGACGGCTCCTTCCGCCATCGACACGCTGCCGCCGAGGACCGTTATCGAGACACCGTTCACCTTCCAGAGCGGGACGCTCACACTGCCGGGAACGCTGACGCTTCCCGCGAAGGTCAGGCGCCAGATTCCCGTGGCCCTCATAGTGGCAGGCTCGGGGCCGACCGATCGAAATGGGAATTCTGCCGGACCACTGCGCGCGCAAAACAACTCCAACCTGTACGCCATCCTCGCCTGGCAGCTTGCGGACGCAGGCATTGCGTCCGTCCGCTACGACAAGAGAGTCCTGGGCGACAATTTCCAGAAGATCGACATCGCCAGCATTTCGATCGACGACTTCATCGCCGATGCTATCGCCGGTGCGAGGAGTCTGGTCGGCGACAGGAGATTCTCGAGAGTCATCCTGATCGGTCACAGCGAGGGTGCTGAGCTTGTGCTCCAGGCCGTAAATCGCGGTGCCCCGGCGGCCGGGATCGTCATGCTCTCCGGCGCCGGACGGCGAATCATGCCGGTCCTGCGCGAGCAGATATCAAAGCAGCTGCCGCCCGCGGAGCTCGTCAAATGGGATTCGGCATTTGCGCGTTACCTTCGCGGCGAAGACGCGGGAGATGTGCACCCTGGCCTGAGATCGCTGCTACTGCCGGCGAACCGGCGGTTCATGCAGACCTGGGCGAAGTACGACCCGGTAACCGAGATCGCGCGCGTGAAGGTGCCGGTACTCATCGTACAGGGTGGGCGGGACCTTCAGATCAGTGAAGACGATGCGCGCGCACTGAAGGCGGCGCACCCCGCCGCGAGGCTGGTCGTGATTCCGGCGGCGAATCATGTCTTCAGAGCGGCGCCCAGCGGAGACAGGTTGGCGCAGGCCAGGCTCTACACCGATCCAACCATTCCTATAGTGCCTGAGCTCACACCCGCGATTGTGGGGTGGATCAAGAAACTCAAGTAGCGGTTGGCGTGACAAGAAAGACCAACCGCGAGAAGAGACCTCCGACCTGACTCTTCTCGCAGTGGGTTTTGTTAACTTGTACGCTCCAACATGACACACCCGACAAATGCGCTATAGGATTTTCCCGGGCACCGACACCACGGTCAGCGAGGTCGGATTCGGCACGTGGACTCTCTCGACGGGCTGGTGGGGCGAGAAGACCGACGATGAAGCCGTGGAGATGCTGCGGATCGCCCACGATAATTATGGCATCAACTTCTTCGACACCGCCGATACTTACGGGAATGGCCGCGGAGAGCGGCAGCTCGCACAGGCATTTCGCGGCAAGCGGGACGAAGTCGTCTACTCGACCAAGATCGGCTACGACATCTACGATCCAGCCGCGCAATCGACGCGGCGCGGACAGAACGAGCTGCCACAGAAATTTGACCGTGATTACATGCGCTTCGCGGTCGACAAGTGCCTCGAGCGGCTCGAGACCGATCACATCGATATCCTGCAGATCCACAACATCAAGATGGAGCACGTGCGCGACGCGGAGATCTGGCAGGAGTTGCGCGAGATGCAAGAGGAAGGATTGATCCGCGCATGGGGAGCCGCGTTCGGACCGGCGATTGGCTGGCTGTACGAAGCGGTGGAGCTGTGCGAGCGAGAGAGTGATATCGGCACGATCCAGATGATCTGGAATGTTCTCGAGCAGCACCCTGGCACCGCAATGATCGACGCTGCCAGGGAGCACGCACCCGATTGCTGCTTCAACATCCGCGTGACGCATGCGTCGGGAATGCTCGAGGGGAAGTACACCGAGGATACGGTGTTCCCAGCGAACGACCACCGCCGTCATCGCCCGCGGTCGTGGCTCACGAACGGAGTCAAGAAGGTACGCACGCTCGATTTTCTTACTACCGAGATGACACTGGGCCAGGCCGCGCTCAAGTGGCTGCTCGCCGAGCCGCGCGTCGTCACGACCCTGCCCAATATCTACGACGTTGAGCAGCTGCGGGAATTCTCTGAAGCTTCCGACAAGCCCGAGCTTTCCCCTGCGCAGATGGAGCGAGTGGCCGAGCTCGCGACGCGGAATTTCGGCGTCGACGAAGAACCAATGAGCTACAAGGGAACAATGGATCGAGTTACTACGTGATCAATCCATGGCACGATCTGCCGGCGGGTATTCATCCTCCCGAGCAGGTGACCGCGCTCATCGAGATCCCCAGCGGCAGCCGCAACAAGTACGAGCTGGACAAGCAGTCGGGGCTGATCCGGCTCGATCGGGTTCTGTATTCCTCTATGCACTATCCCGGCGACTACGGATTCATCCCGCGCACCCTGCACGAAGACGGCGATCCGCTCGACATTCTCGTCCGCATCAATGAGCCTACCTTTCCGGGGTGCCAGATCGATTGCCGCCCGCTCGGCGTGCTCAAGATGCTCGACCGCGGCGAGCCCGACGACAAGATTCTGGCGGTGCCGTGTCACGACCCGTATTACCACGAGTACTTCGACATCGCCGATCTCTCGCAGCATTATTTGAAGGAAGTGGAGCACTTCTTTCATATCTACAAGGATCTCGAGGGTCGTCGCGTGGAGATCGTGGGGTGGGAGAAGAGCGAAGTAGCGGCGCGGGTCATCAACGAGTCGATCGCGCGCTATCAGGAGAGATTCCATCAGGTCGGTACCTAATCACCCGGCTCACCTGCCTGCAACGGGGGGCGGAGGACGATAATGAATAGCCAACTATCGATACGAAGCTCCTGCCTGTGCGTCCTGCTTCTCGCCGCGCTTGCGTCGGCGTGCAACAGGGAGGACGACAAGGCGGTAAAGGGAAGAATCGGCCCCAACGGCGCCGCCCGCGACACCGTCAGCGATCTCGCCCTCAGCGAAGAGGGACTCGGGCAGATTCAAATCGGAATGACGCTCACCGAGGCCGTCAACATGGGCCTGGTGAACGAACGGCCGGACATGAAGTCCGCGTGCGACTTCGTCTTTCCGGCGGTTGGCGCCGGCATTCCCTTCGGAGTGAACGTGATGGTGGTCAAGGGAAAGATCGCCCGCATCGATGTCGATACGGGAGTGGTCACGACCGAGGATGGCGCGAAGATCGGAGACACCGAAGACCGGATCAAGAGCATCTACGGAGACGAGCTGCAAATCCAGCCGCACAAGTACATCGAGGGCGGCCACTACATGACGGTGAAGGGTGACAGCGCGAGCGCCGGCAAGGCGATCGTATTCGAGACCGACGGCAAGAGAGTCACGATGTTCCGTGCGGGCCGGATTCCCGAGGTCGAGTGGGTGGAAGGTTGCGGCTAGCGAGCGATCACTGACGCGCACATTCCTGACGGCGGATTGGCGACACATCGCACTGCTCAACTACGAGGTGGAGCCGGAGGTTCTCATGCCGCACCTCCCGAAGGGCACCGACCTCGACAGCTTCGGCGGTCGCCATTTCGTCAGTCTGGTCGGGTTCCTTTTCCTCGACACCCACGTGCTGGGATTGCCTGCGCTCTTCCATCAGAACTTCGAAGAAGTGAATCTTCGTTTCTACGTGCGGAGAACGGTCGGAGAGGAATCACGCTTGGGGGTCGTGTTCATT
>Ga0184605_10000577_pt1 | contig 11010 bp, 4 predicted proteins | sample PLM0_30_coex_FD_132995 | JGI IMG/M metagenome (GOLD analysis project Ga0184605, IMG submission 132995) | Groundwater sediment microbial communities from an aquifer in East River, Colorado, USA - PLM0_30_coex | ecosystem: Environmental > Terrestrial > Soil > Riparian zone | place: USA: East... | reverse complement strand
TCCAGTTCCCGTTCGAGTACGAAAATACGTAAGCGGCACCCTGCGAGGAATGACCCTTAACGGTTGCGTTCGGCGCGCCAACCAATGCAGTGTTGTTGTCCAGCGCGATCGACCAACCGAAGCCGTCCTGAGCTGCGCCATCGCTCGCAGTCACTTTCTGTTCCTGCCAACCCAACCCGCGAAAGCCTTCGGAGTCCAACGGTTTCAAAGCATGGAAGCTAGTGATTTGTCTCGCTGATTTTTTGCGCCTTCCTGCTCCGCCAAAAATTGGCGGTAGCACACTAATGACAAGGAGCAGACCGACGATCAGAAAGCTGCCTCGCAGGAAATGCTTCGCCTTTAGCTGAGTCGCGTAGTGTTTCATTTTCTATTCAGGAGTTAGCGTCGCTTGGGTTTCTGCTCACGAACATTTACCCACGCGGGTGCGGTGTCGGGCGAGGCGGCGGCGTTGGGCGATGCCTTGGTGTTGGGTGAGGCCGGGGTGTAGGTGTTGCGCTCGGAGTTGGCGTCGGAGTAGCAGTTGGGGTCGGTGTGGCTGTGATAGTTGGTGTCGGCGTGGGTGTGGGCGTTGCCGTCGGCGTGATGGTGGACGTAGGCGTAGGTGTCACGCTTGGTGTTGCTGTAGGTGTTGCCGTCGCCGTCGGCGTGGCTGTAGGGGTCGACGTTGCAGTCGGAGTCGGAGATGAACTAGGTGTGGGTGTAGGTGTTGGAGTTGGGCTAGGCGTAGGAGTAGGAGTCACTGTAGGCGTGGGAGTCGGGGTTGGCGTGGGGTTCGAAGGTATTCTTCGAAGAATCGTCCCGCTTGTTCCGACTGCAGTCCCGTTCTCCGTGTCCGTGAAAAATACGGCGTTCAATGAACCAAGCCCGACTCCGCTTGGCTCGGGAACCCAGGTCGCGCCGCCATCAGTTGTCCTGCGAATTGTGCCGCCACTGCCCACAACTGTACCATGGTCCACATCGGTAAAGAAGACGCCAAACAAACTGTTTGATGTACCGCTTGTTTGGCTGACCCAGGTCGCGCCGCCGTCGGTGGTTCGGAGGACGACGCTGCTGAAGTCACTACCCACCGCGGTTCCGGTGTTCGCATCGGCGAAATCCACCGCGAACAATGTGTTAGTGGTCCCGCTCGATTGCGGAACCCAGGTATTCCCTCCATCGGTCGTCTTGATGATTGTGCCGCTTAAGCCGACCGCGTATCCGGTATTTGCGTCGGGAAAGGAAAGGCCGTTGAGGGAGGTGGGCGATCCAGACTGACTGAACCATGTTGTTCCGCCATCTGTTGTTCTCAAAATAACTCCATTTGCGCCCACAACGATGCCGGTGTTTGCATCGGTAAAAGCAATGCCGCGCAATTCGCGTGTGTCGTTGCTGGTCTGAGGAACCCAACTCGTGCCGCCGTTGGTCGTCCTGAGAATTGTGCCATGCCCGCCAACTGCCGTCCCTGTGTTCGTGTCGGTAAAGAAAACCGAACGCAGGATTTCGGTCGTCCCGCTAACCTGGCTCAACCAGTCGGTCCCGCCATTGGTCGTTCTAAGAATCTGTCCGTTTTGTCCAACCGCCGTACCGGTCAGCGCATCTGTAAAAGACTCGCCATAAAGTATGTCTATGGGACCATGTTGCTGATTTTCCCAGCTGTTTCCTCCGTCAGTCGTCTTTAGAATGATCCCACTCTCGCCGACCGCGGTCGCGGTATTGGAATTCGGCATGGAAACGCCAAAGAGCCACTTGGCAGTGCCACTGTTGTTCAAGGAAGTCCAGGTCACACCGCCGTCGGTACTCTTCCAGATGAAGCCGCCGTTTCCCACAATGGTTCCATTGTTAGCGTCAGAAAAGGAGACGCTGTTAAGGTTGGCCGTGGGTGAAATAAACTGGCCTACCCAGGTGGCACCGCCATCCGTGGTTCTGAGGACTTTAGAACTGTTGCCAACAATGACCCCAGTATTCGAGTCGAAGAAGAAGACGCCGTTGAGTATGAGACTTGTGCCACTGGTCTGAGAGACCCATGTCGTTCCTCCGTCCGTCGTCCTGAGAATTTTTCCCGTGCTGCCGACTACTGTTCCCGTGTTTGCGTCGCTAAAATCGACCGCGTCTAGCTGATTAAGGGTTCCACTAGTTTGCTCGACCCAGCTGTTTCCTCCGTCAGTCGTTCGAAAGATTTTGCCGCTGTTGCCGACAACCGTTCCCACGTTGGCATCGACGAAAGAAACTCCATTGAACCCGTTAGCGAACCCACTCATTTGAGCGACCCAGGTCTCGCCGCCGTCGGTCGTTTTCAGGATCGTCCCGTTATCGCCTGTGACTGCCCCGCCGACCGCAGTCCCGGTGTCGACATCGGTAAAGAAAACGCCCTTGAGGTTGACTGTTGTCCCGCTGGCTTGCCGCGACCAGGTCGCGCCGCCATCGGTTGTCCTGACAATCGCTCCGCCGTCTCCGACTGCTGTTCCATTATTTGCATCGACAAATGAAACGCTCGCGAGAAGATTCCCTTGAGGCAGCGGATTTTGCCAAACCCAGGTTGGCGTCGCTGTTGGAGTGGGAGAAGGTGTACCAGTTGGATCGAGGTAGAGATAGGCATGGTCCGCGTCATAGGTGACTTGCGGTGTGAAACCCTGGCCGGGTGAATAATCGATGTTTACACTGGCGAACGTTGTTCCGTTAAGACCGCCTCCGGCTTGTAAAATGGTGTATTGTGTGCCCGGGGTAAATGGGCCTCCGGAAAGGGTCACTCCTAACTGCCCACTCAGTGCCACTGTACCTTGGATGGCAACGTTGCCAGCGCCCGCTGGTGTTACGGTAAGCACTGTGCTGGCAGTTGCTCCGAATGTGACATTGCCCGCGATCGAGATCGTTTGTTCCGGTGCGAGGGTGCCTTGAATCGTCGTCGTTGTGCTGTTCGTGATAGATCCGGTACCTGTCAACGTTCCTGGACTCCATACATTGAAGGTAGCCGCGCTGACTGTTGCGCCACCGTCCAGGTGCAACAGACCGGTGCCACCGCCTCCCCCGGCGTTACCCCCGATGGATAATGCGCCGCCCGTGGTGAAATTGGAGTCAGCACCGGAAACGGTAACTGTGCCGTTTGCCCCGACACTAAAGCCAACGTTGGCGAATGTGCCATTTGTCATGTGGCCGCCATTAGTGATGGCTAGTGTGCCCTGGCCGTTGAAGCCAACGTAAAGACCACGGAAATTGTTCCAAAGCGAGTCGGCGCCATCGATGGTTACGCTGCTGTGCGAGGTAGCTCCGTAACCGATATAGGCGAAGGAACCATTGGAATTCACGTTTCCACCATTAGTGATGTTGAGAACGCCGTTGCCGCCCTGCTCGCCGCCGACGTAGAAGAAACCATTGTTGGTCCACGTTGATCCGGAGCCGTCAATCGTTGCGGTCCCGTCCGCTCCGAAGCCGTAGCCTATCTGTCCAGTGCCGTTGCTGACCGAGCCACCATTCGAGATATTGAGGATGCCGGTGCCGTTCTCGCCAAGCCAAAGATCGAAGCTATTGGTCCACGTGGAACCTTGCCCAGTAACTGTCACAGTTCCCTGCGAGCGACCAGGGAACTCACCAAACGTAGCAAGATGCCCGAAAGCGCTTGAGACCGTCGCGGCGTTGGAAATGGTCAACGTCCCACTCCCATAGCCGACGTGAAGGTCGCTCGCATGAGTCCAACTCGAGCCAGTTCCATCGACTGTGACATTGCCGCTGACACCAGGGTGGGAAGTGATCGTGTAGCCAATTTCGCCGCTGAAATCGGCCACCTGCGCGCTATTGGTGATACTGAGCGTCCCATTGCCAAGACCACCGACGGCGAGATCCTGCTGCACGGTAAGTCTGCCTGCTCCGGAAATGCTCAAATTCCCGAACTCGGAAACATCATTCCAGCCGAGAAGGATTGATGCTGCGGCGGCACCGCTTGTGGTGATCTGGGCGGTGCCACTGTTGTTGACCTGAGCTTGTATGCTGGAGTTCGGGACACCTGCGGACCAGTTAGGCCCAAGAAACCAATCGCCGGTGCCATCGGTCCAAATCGTTTGGGCTACACCAACAACTGGACCGACTAGTAAGAGAACCAGGATGAGTGGGGCCGTTTTCTCGAGAAGATAGTTTCGCGCAAATCGGCCCGCGATGTAGATGGAGTTAGTCGTTTGTTTCATTTCGGAGTGTATCGGTTTGCTAGTTGTTGGATTAATCGGATCTCTTAAGATCGCTCGCACCTCCCGTACCGTTAAAACCTTGGAGGTGTTGGGCGAGGCTGCGGCGTCGGTCGAGGTCTGGGTGATGGCGCAGGTCTGGGTGTCGGGGTTACAGTCGGCGTTGGAGTTGGTGTCTGGATGGCAGTTGCCGTTGGCGTTGCACTTGGAGTTGGCGTTGGTGTTGGTGTTACGCTGCCGCATAGCCCGGACACAGTCATTGTATAGGAAGGACAACCTGCATTGGCGGTGACTTCGCTTACCACCAGCACCAAGGTCTGGTCGTGTTCGATGTTAAATGAAAACGGCGTCGGGTTGCCAGGAATTGGGCTCTGCCCTTCGTCTGCTATCCAGTTTGTGCAGATGTTATTTGGATCAAACGTTTCCAGGTACGCAGCCGTAAAGATGAAATTGCTGCCCTGGCAATCAGTGTCGATACCGACTGTGACGCATTGAGTGGAGCCGGTCGTGTTTGTAAATGTATAGGCATCGTAATGATGTAGCTGACCATCGCCAAAGATCTGACACGAGTAGGTGGTGCCGCAGCAACCCGAAATGACACCGCGGTTGAGGCGATCATTCTGTGCGGGATCGTTGGTGTCGATGCTTCCAGCTATGACGGTCGGAGGACAGGGCGGCGTTGCTGTTGGCGTAGGCGTCGGCGTCGGCGTGCCGCCACCGCCCGCACAGCTGCCGTTGACGTTAAACACGTAGTGCATATCGGGAAAACCAATGCACCGCGTTGCGACCGGGTTCGGGTTGCCGCAACCTGGCGCGCTGAGGTAGCTTGGCCCGGTCTCGGGATCTGGGTTCGAACCGATGATGAAGAAGTTGTGCTCAACTGTTTGGTCTGGCGACAGCACTTCCATCACCAGCTCGAGCGTCCCGACTGGAACAGTCGCTGTTAAAGGCACGTTGAAGATCGTGTCCTCCTGATTTGGGATACGGATTTCGCTCGAACTAACCAGCAGGTTTGACTGCCAGTCGCCGCTGGGAAATGGCGCCCCGTGGTTGATATAGAGATTTACGGTCAGCGGCTGGTCGGTGCCAAAAAGGGACAAAGCCTGCTCAATGCCGAACTCGACCGAAGTGACATCGTAGGTCTGGCCGCCGGTGAACGTATCCATATTAAATGCGCGCCAGTAATGGTTCTCCAAAGTGCCAAGGCCTGGATCGCTGCACGCTAGCGCGCCAGTAGCGATCGCCTGGTTTGTTGATTGGGTGATCGTTGGGGGGCAGATCCCCAAAGGTTGAAGCGGGCGAAGCCGATGGATACTTGGAGCTTCAGTCGGCGCGGAATGAGGAAGCAGGTCTTTAACGTTATGGAATCCTCTGCGCGATTGCGACGCAGATAGCTTCAGCGGGACATCATAACGAAGAAGTTGCGCCCGGTGGCCTTCGATGGTCTGCGGTCTAGTCGCCGTGTTACTGCGTGGAAGAGGCGACATCTTTGCGGCCGGCAAGCCTTGTTTGGTTTGGTTGACGCCGCCACTGCCAGGTTGAGCAAACGCGCGCGGCACTGGCGGAATAGCCAGTGAAACTGAAAGAGCTAAAATGGCAGCGGCGCAAACTGTCGCACCGAGACCTAACGGCGGCGGCGACCGAAAATGGCCCATGATTGCTCTAACAGCTCGTTTAATCATTTTCGCTAAGGCCGAGGTCGCGGAGTTGGGCGCGGCCTGGGTGATGGTGTAGGTCTGGACGCCGGAGTTGCAGTAGGCGTCGGTGTCGGTGTTGGAGTTACAGAGGGTGTCACCGTCGGTGTAGGTGAGGGCGTCGGAGTTATTGAAGGTGTGACCGTCGGCGTGGGCGTAGGCGTGCCTGTAGGCGTTACCGAAGGTGTTACTGTGGGAGTAGGTGTGGACGTGGCAGATTCAGAGTATTTAATTGTTGTGTAGTCATAATCCGTCCCATTGCCGGTGCTGTAGCCCGCAATTGCAACGTTGTGATTATTATCGACAGCGAGGGCATAGGCGCCGTCAGAGCTGTGCCCAGGCCCATCGTACAGCTGCCCCCACTGTTCGATCCCATTCGTATCGTATTTTACCGTGGCAGAGTCACCAGCGCCGCCGCTGAAGACGAAGCCCGTAACGTATGCGCTTGCGGTGTCGTCTAGTGCAATGGATATGAACACGCCGCCGCTCGCGTCAGGACCGTTAAATGAAGCGGTCCATAAAAGATCGCCTGCCGCTGAATACTTAAGAGTAACGCACTCAAGCCCTGTTGCTAGAGTGTGATTACCTGTGACATAGGCGTTGCCATCGGCATCGACAGCGATGGCTTGGCCTGCGTCATAACCATGGGCCGGACCATCGTAATGCCGAACCCAAATCTCATCTCCATTCGCAGCGTATTTGATCGTGGTGATATCATTATCAGAACCGGTTTCCACGCTTTGACCGGCAACATAAACGTTGCCTGAACCATCGAGCGCGAGCCAGTAAGCGTAATCATTGTCGTCCGCGCTGCCGTTGTATCGCTTGACCCACAGCTCGTTTCCATCCGGGTCGTATTTGATCGTAGTCATATCGTGCAAGTTGTTTGCGCCGCCGCTCCAACCAGTGATGTAGGAATTCCCGTCGGTATCAACGACAATGTGGTTCGCATAATCGATGGAGCTGGTTGAGCCGTTGTAGGGCGTTGCCCATTGCAAGACGCCGGACGAATTGAATTTTAGAGTTATGAATTCGCCGTCGGTAAGCCCGTCGCTCTCAAAGCCCGTGGTAAAAACGTTGCCTTGATTGTCCACAGCGATGGAATACGCATAAGCGCTATAGTTGGTGATCGGGCTGGTCCAGCGTTGCGTCCACACAGAGTTTCCGTCCGCGTCATATTTCAAAACGAAGATATCGAACGTAGGGTTATCTCCATTCCCGAACCCGGCGACATAAGCGTTGCCGCTCTGGTCGACTGCGAGAGCGTAACCATAATCGACTCCGGTCGCGGACCCAGCATAGGTCTTTGCCCAAAGAAGGTCCCCGTCAGGAGAATACTTTAAAGTATAAGAATCGGGATTCCCCGTTGAATTTTCAATCCAGCCGGTAACGTAAACATTACCAGCTGCATCTGTTTTAACATCGTGCCCATGATCGCTCCCGTGAGCAGAGCCATCAATCCGTTTAACCCACGCTTCTGTGACACTGCCCTGCGGAGAGGGCCTTGAAGGGTCCCTTTCTCTTGGTGCCTCGCTACTGCGAGTTCGTCCGCCGGCATACCCAGCGAACGCTGCCAGAACGATGCCGACGGCAAGCGGACCAATTAAGATGTGGAGATTACAAAGGGTGGATCGAGCTGCTTGTTTCTTTTTCATGACTTATTTTTATGACGGCAGGCTTTTCTAGCAACAACTTTGCTGGTTCACGGTTTATGGACTTCTCTGGTGACGGGGCGGTGATGGCGGGCTGGGGCGCAGCCGTGGAGTCGGTCGTAGCGTGATCAAGACCGCCCAGTGGTAGTAGCCATCTGGCGGAAACGACAACTGCGCCAGTTACAACGGACAGATTTATGAAGTGAGGATCGGATGTCCTTTTCATGAATCGAGCTTTGTGGTCTACGACGGCATTGTTCTAAAGCTGGGCGGAACCGGATTCGGTGGCGACGTTGGGCGGATCCTTGGAGTTGGACGCGGCCTGGGTGATGGTATAGCCCTTGGTGTTGGCGTTGCCGTGGCTGTAGGCGTAGGCGTCGGTTGGCCGCCGGTGAAGCGGCGCATAACGGTCCCTATCCCTCCGACGGCGGTGCCATTCTCAAGATCGGTGAAGTGCACGGACATGAATTGATTAGTTGTTCCGCTCAATTCATTCGTCCATGTCTGGCCTCCGTCGGTGGTGCGTGAAATGATCCCACCTTGCCCAACGACCGTGCCGTTATTCGTGTCGGTAAAGGAAACGCCCCATAGCCCAAAGAAGACTCCATTGGACTGAAGCTCCCATGTCATGCCGCCATCGGTGGTGTGGAGGATGCCGGCTCCGGAGCCCACAGCGGTGCCATGATTCGCATCAGTAAAGGAAACGGCATTCAACTGATATTGAGTGCCATCCGACTGGTTTACCCAGGTCGCGCCTCCATCAGTGGTCCGCAGAATTGCTGGATCGATACCCCTGAATCCGTAACCGACTATCGTTCCCGTGTTAGAGTCAGTGAAAGAGATGCCACGAAGGTCGCTTGTAACTCCGCTTGCTTGTGGCTGCCATGTCGCGCCACCATTGGTTGTGTGCAAGATGGTGCCGGCGAACCCGGATATAAATCCCGTGTTAGCATCAACAAAAGAAACGCCCCAAAGCAGGTTAGTGGTGCCGCTTACCTGAGGCGTCCACGTGGCGCCGCCATCTGTTGTCCGCAGAATAGTTCCCGAAGCTCCGACTACTGTGCCTGTATTCGCATCTGTAAAACAGACGCCCCACAGGTCCGCGGTGGTACCGCTCGTCTGTGCGAACCAGTTTGCTCCTCTATTAATGGTCCCTACAATGACGCCGGCGGTTCCCACCGCGGTGCCTGTGTCTGTATCAGCAAAGAAGACGGAATTAAGTTGTTCGCTCGTAACAGTGATTGTTATACTCGCCCAGCTATTGCCCTGATCGGTGGTTTGCAGGATGGTGCCAAGACCACCTACTACGAATCCGGTGGTTCCACTAAATGAGATACCGGTGAGTTGATTCGTGGTGCCGCTTGATTGGTTTGTCCAGGTTTCACCTCCGTCAGTGGTATGCAGAAGGGCGCCGAAGTCCCCAACCACGCTTCCGGTGTTGGCATCGGTAAAATTAACCGCCATGATCTGGCCGGTGACACCGCTGTTTTGTGGAGTCCAATTTGCGCCGCCATCCGTGGTTCGGAGAATCGTGCCATCCGTTCCAACGACGGTGCCTGTATTTGCATCCGTAAAATAAACACCCAGAAAGAAGCTGGATAATGGACTTGGTTGTGGAGTCCAACTTGCGCCGCCGTCCGTGGTTCGGAGAACGGTACTGTCTGCTCCGACAGCGGTACCGGTATTCGCATCGATGAAATGGACTCCGAAGAGGTCGTTTGCCGTCCCGCTTGCTTGAGATGTCCAGGTTAGACCTCCGTCGGAGGTATGAAGGATTCGCCCGCCCAGTCCTACTGCCGTGCCGTTGTTTGCGTCACCAAAAGAAACAGCTCTCAGGTTGTCTTCCACCCCGCTAGTCCGATGGGTCCAGCTGACGCCGGCGTCAGTCGTCTGCAGGATAACACCGGAATCTCCCACAACAGTTCCAGTGTTGCCATCTACGAAGCATACTGCCTGCAACGTTTCTGTCGTTCCGCTCGATTGTATCGCCCAGGACAAGCCGCTGTCGCTTGTGCGCATGATAGTCCCGGCAATTCCAACAAGCGTGCCGTTATTTGAGTCAGTAAAATCAACGCCGGTAAGATAATTCCCGGTTGGCAGAGGGTTTTGCCAAACCCACTGATTGGCAGATGCGCCGCCTGCGATGCTATTTAACGTAACCGGTGTGCCGCTTCCAGCGTGGCCTGTATGAATAGCCAGGGCAACGCCGAGCGCGCCGGCAAAGAACGCAATAGAGAATGAGAACCTTCTGCTAGTAACCTTTCTAGGCCTTGTTCTATTCATTTGTTAGCGGCGCCGATCCCACACGTTTTAACGCGGTGGAGTCGGGCGAGGGCGTGGCACCGGTCGAGGTCTCGGGGTCGGTGTATGCCTTGGTGTAGACGTTGGAGTAGCGGTTGGAGTAGGCGTAGGCGTAGACGTCGGAGTCGGTGTAGGACTCGGAGTTACACTTGGCGTAGGTGTCGCTGTTGGTGTGGCACTGGGTGTCACTGTAGGTGTCGTGGTCGGCGTTGCTGATGGTGTAGGGGTAGCTGTCGGGGTCGGTGTCGGACTTGGTCCGCCGATCATTTCTGATAACGGTCTCTGCCACAGCCCACCGCCATAGGTGCCGGTAAAGAGATTCGCGTTGTTAATGGCAAAACAGCGAATATTGGTATTGGTCAGACCAGGACTAACAGAATTCCAGTTCGAAGCTAAGTCAGTTGAAAGGTAAACTCCGCCCGGCTCCACGTTGCTGCTTCCAGCGCCTGCAAACAGGTTCGTGTCGCTGTCGATAAACGCGTAGATGCTGCTGCTGCTTAACCCACCATTTGCCGAGACCCAGGTGTTGCCGTCATCTGTGGAACGAAAGACCCCGCCTAGTGTGCCCGCAAATAGATCATTCCCGTTAATCCAGAGAGCATTGACGAATGTATTAGTTATTCCCGCGTTGACGGGATTCCAGCTTAACCCACGATCGGACGAACGAAATACGCCACTGCTCCAGGAGGCGGCGAAAATGTAGTTATCGTTGTACGCGAATGAGGCAATGAGCGGTGCACCTTGGACAATACCTCCCGCTGTCCAGCTGTTGCCGTCATCTGTGGAAAAGAAAACTCCACCTCCCCAACTGCCGGCAAAGATGTCCATCTGTTTCCCATTAGGAATAACAGCCATGGACCAGATAAGTGGCACGGTGATGCCCGCAGTGGCGGAAACCCACGTTGCGCCGTTGTCGGTCGAGCGAAAAACGCCATCGCCCATGGTTCCCGCGAAAAAGCTGACACCGCCCTTTCCGTCGGGCCTGGCGGCCATGGAATAAACAAACTCGTTGATCAGTCCGACGTTGTCCCAGTTAGCGCCACTGTCGGTGTAAAGAAAGACGCCGCCCCCTCCGGTGCCGACAAAGAAATGCTCGTCGTCAATGGCAAAGGAGCGGATGTCACCGCCCGTCATTCCGGTGCTCGCCAATGTCCAGTTTTCGCCACTGTCCGATGTCCGGAACACACCGCTGCCCCAGGTCCCGGCAAAAAG
>Ga0184605_10000576_pt1 | contig 11014 bp, 8 predicted proteins | sample PLM0_30_coex_FD_132995 | JGI IMG/M metagenome (GOLD analysis project Ga0184605, IMG submission 132995) | Groundwater sediment microbial communities from an aquifer in East River, Colorado, USA - PLM0_30_coex | ecosystem: Environmental > Terrestrial > Soil > Riparian zone | place: USA: East... | reverse complement strand
TTCTTTGTAGACGCCTGATCCATTCTAGTTGCCTCAACACCTTCAGGTAATTCAATTATTGCTCTATGAATCTTTCCTGTTACTGGATTTCTTATAGGCTCGAGCCATGCATCTACTATATAATCATCAGTATTATTGTTGCCAATAGTCATATGACTCCTAATGCCTTTTACTTCAAATCTAATCCGTGCTTTTCTTGGCTCATCATATTCTTCTATAATGCTCGCGTAGAGTGCGAAAGGACCGCCCCTACCCGCTTTCCCTGTAATAATTTTCGATAGTACATCAAACTGGCTGTCGTTAGTCCTATGGTCTATGTAGTAGGATGCTTTACCATGGCCTTCATGTATAGGTCCAGGCCAAGAACCAATAAATGCCATATTAAGTCCATCTAGTTTGATATCATTATTATCAACATCACCAAAGTTGCCATCTATTACGTGAATTCCACTTAGTCCTTCACAATTTCCATGTGTGGGATTTGCATTAAATTGACACGGACATCCCCAGTCACAATTACAAGCATCCAAGTAGTATGCATGTATCTTCCAATTTGGTTTTGTCTTCGCTTGTCGTTGTGTCTTCATTATGTCTTATCTTTGAATAGTTGTTATACTATCGCTGTATATTTCTTAGCATTAGTGAGTATGTCTAACTTCATTCTATAGCATTCTTTTGCCAATGATAGTGCATGTATCGTTTCTCTCCTGTCTTGAGCGTTTGTAGCATGTAATTACAATACTTTACAATCAAGTTTCCAATATGCTAGACCAAATAATACGAGATCCTTTATTTTCCCAAAGTCCAGAGTGTATTTAACATCAAAACTATTCCAATATTATCTGTTAACCATCGTATTGTGGTGATTGTTTCGGTAGATTAGATAAATGCCGGATAACATAATTCCGGTTGCAATTATTTGAAATATAGATATCTGTTCATACAAAAATATTGAAGCAAGAACAAGACCAAAGACAGAAGAAAGTGAAAATATCAACATAGTATTGATTGTTCCAATTCTCTTTAAACTATGCAAAAAGAAATATAGCGATGCAGCGAAACTAACAATTCCAAGCAGAAGAATGTATGGTATTTGTGGCATACTAATGCTTACTGGAATCCCTAAGAGAAAAACCAAAGCAAGTAGAATTATACCTCCAATAAATGACTTTAGTTGTATTATTTTTGTAACGTCTATCCGATGGCTAATAATTTTGCTTATGTTATTATCTAAGCCCCAAAATAATGTAGCACCAATGATAAGTAAATTTCCTGTATTTATCTTTTGCAGAGAACTATCAAATTGAAGGTTCGTTGTTACAATGACTAATCCTATTAGAACTAAGGCCATTGCGACATATCCAATACGATTTAGTTTTTCTTTAAAAAATGCCATAGCTAGTAGAATTGAAAAGATTATTTCGCCATTCGATAAAATGGAGCTATCTATCGCTGTGGTCTGTTTAAGACCAAAGAAGAACATAGCTGGTGCAATTACTGCACCAGAAATTGAAGCTGTAATTAGAAGTAGATAATCATTCCTTCTAAAGGAATATTTGATACGTTGTGCAACTGGAGTTAAAGCCAATCCAGAGATGAGATATACTAGAGAAGAAAGCAACAGAGGGCTGATATTAGATAATATCGGTTTTGCAATTGTAGAGACTGAGCCGAATAGTAAAGCTGCTATAATTGCTGATAGGTAGCCAATCATCAGAGGTTTATCGTTCAGCAGATTGGCTCTCATATAGATGACAACAACCAATGGCTGTAGATAAATCGTTTCTTCCTTTTGGACATGACTACCAAATATTGCCTATGGCATTAATGAGAGATTACTTTTTTAAGTGTAAACAATATCTCTTACAAATTTCTTTCGTAATCATTTACTTTCGTAATCATTTATAATGTGTTACAAAAAAGCTTGAGGATGACAATGTTGCTCAATAGTATCGACGCTGCTCACGATATGAGCTCATGATTTATGTTTTGCGTTAATGCTATTTTACTAATTTTTCTTTTACATAGACTTACATTTTCTGTTAAAGCCTGCTCATGTAATCTCGTAAATTGGCGTCTTGCTTAACGACGCCTCAAAAACATAGTTTGTTGTGGTTTCTACTTCTTGTCCCTCTACTCTTTTTTTCTCCATAATCAGGTTCTTTGACTGTCAACTATGTCTTTATTTAATTGCTATTATTACATTTTAGCTTTTACAAGTTAATCATGGAAAAACAAGATAATTTTTGTTGTTTGTTTGGCAGTATAATACCAACTAATACTCGAATTATTTCTCTCTACAATCTATATTATCTTTACCAACATTTGCTCAATAATGGAAGGGCAGAATATGAACCAGATTTATAGAATCATTTATTAAGAGATCTGTTGATGTCGACTAATAATGTTACAATAATTTCAGAAGGATAAGTAATATATAGAAATACAAAAATGATTTAACAAGTTCACATTAAAAAAGTGGACTCAATGTTATATAAGGTAAGTTGGGACTCTAAATTATTTGTATTTGTTCCTGACATTCTATTGAGATGAACAGTACCAAAAAGGTAAAAGTGTTTGCTAGCATAGTAGTGCTAGTTGCTGCGGTTTTTGCACAAACCGTCCATGCAGTCTTGGCTCAAGAGCAAGTTCTGATTGCAGTAAACGGTACTCTGATGCGTGGATTGGAGCTTGAACCAAATCTCGTAAACCTAGGTGCTACATTTGTTCGTGAAGACCGAACAGAGCCAGCCTATAGACTATATTCCGTTAATGATATACATCCAGCAATGGTACGTCTTCCGGCCAATGCAACCAACGGTGTACCTGTGGCTGTCGAAATATGGAGCGTTCCAGCCGATGGTGTTGCTACGTTGTTATCAAAAGAGCCGCCAGGCCTTTCAATAGGGAAGATTAAACTACAAAATGGCACAACAATGTTAGGAGTTCTAGCTGAACCAGCATTGGTGGTCGGTAGGAAAGATATTAGTAATTTTGATGGAAGTTGGAGAGAATACATAGCACAAACAGGAATACAACTAATTGATAAGGCCATACAATCATCAAACATGACTTCTCAACAGTCAGATGCATTGAAACAACTACGTACTGAGGGAGAATTATTGACCAAAAATGGGCACCTTAGAGGAGCAATAGATTCCTTGAACACAGCAGTAAAGATGCTTGGACTCAAAGATAGACTTTACTTAAATATACCTCTAGGATACACAGCGCCTTGATTGGAAGATTATTATAGAAAAAGTAGATAGCTACTTACAACCGGGTTGGGAAGATCAACCAGATAAGAAGACAAAAGTTCTTAGGGTTTACTTTAACAATCATTATGGTGGAAAGGCTGTTGTTAATGCACTACAGTTTAAAGAAATGACTGGTATTGTGCTATCAGAAAATGAAAGAAACATGCACAGTCATATATTCTTTCTAAAAATCAGGTCTAGCCTAAAAAGTCTGAAAGTGTAGTTTGTGTTCAAGCTGAAGCTGAAGCAAAAATCTTTCCTACTACTCATTAGGTTAGCTATATCTTTCCACACAGATTTGCAGCTACTATTGCAAGATTAACCTTGTCTTTTTCTGTTTCTGCAATTCTGTTTAGATTCCTGGCCCACTACTCCTTTCTCTTGATATACTGGTTTTCTTCATATTATTGATTAGTATTGTTTGGTTTCAACGTTCTCTTTCCTTATTTCTATGTGATCTTAATTGCCTCTTTTTTATGGATATGGGTATAGACCGTCTAGTGTGGGAACAAGAAGTCAAAAACTTTTGATATATCGTGGGAGTAGTAGTTTAAGTGCTTCTAGATCTACTAATTTTATCTAAATTTGACAGACTGTATTTTTCCATTATCTGCTTTTACTATTATCTTATCAAAATTCATATCTTGAGGTTCTGGAGTAATCATAACTGATGAAAATGGACCCATATTCCCTATCTGTTGAATTCTTCCTTTCTCACCGAACTGCACAATTACATTGTTTAGTGATTCAAAGTTGTTATTTGATATCTTTACACTTATGGTCTGTATTGCTCCTGCTGCTTCGCTTCGTTGTATGATTTCTATGTTTAATCCATATCTTGGAATGAATACAGATAAGAATACTACAGCAACTATAATAAAACCCACTCTTATTGCAAGTTTGGTAATTCTAATTCGATTCCATCTTTTGGGAATCCCACTTCCACCACCGCTACCACTTCCGGCAAACGGTTCGTCCCATCTACCCATTGGATAAAATCCCTCATTATACATTAGCTGAGGCAGATAATAACAATTGCGTAGATTTTAATATTAATTTGATAGAATTATCATGGGTGAATTCAGTAGTAGACATGGCTACTTTATAGAGTAGTAGTAGAGGTTTATGTTAAATCGAAGATGACTTGTTTGAAGATCAATAACTTCTTCTTGCGTAAGAAGATCAATAAGTTCTGCTGAAGTACTTCTGCAACTTAACGATTCCTAGGGCTATATCTACTGCTTCCACTTCCATGAGCAAAAACCACTTCCAATTTTTACTAGCTCTGATAGCGTAGACAGGATTTTGCAACCATTACTAACAAGATGTACAGTCATTTCTCTCAAACCATATACACAAGAAGAGTTTATAAAATGCAGTTGAGATTCTAGAAAGGCAAGAGGGAACAGACATAGACATAGGTGTCCTTATTGCTCATGGTGTTATGATATAATCAAAAACGCAAACATAAGAGAACGTATTAGAATAGCTAGACTAGACTAGCGAATAAACATCACTCGAAAGTTCAAAAGTTTAATTAATCTGATTCTCAGGCTTTAATGTCATTATTATTAGATATCTTAATTTCCAGAGTAATCTTATCTCCTATTTTTATACCAAGTTCTTCAAATTCTGTTGCGTTCATCTTAAAGACAGTGGAATCTCGTGACGATTTATCATGTATACTGCTGTCACTACGAAATGCGCCTTCTATTGCTTCAGATATTTTCTTTGGTAAATCCTTCAAATCGTCTAACGAAGTAATGGGTATTGCTGTTGTTGTCATTCCAAAATGATTTTCTGGAAATCCTGCTTGTCTTCTAGTGGCAATAAAACTACTTCTAGTATCAGTCAATACGACGTAAACATAAGGACTACCATGTCGAGGGCCCTCAATTTCTGAGACGATTAACTCCTTTTTCATAATATAAGATAAATCTATCAATTAGATATATAGACATAATTATTATTATGTTGACACTCTTTTCAAGTCTCTTTCCTCTATGCTTCTGCCACTTATGAATCTAATATTGAAGGCTTCAACATGATAGACTCTATCAAATGGAGATATGATATATGCTGAATGTGCTGCTCGAATTAGATATTATTTCTTTGGCAGCAGAGATAGGTCGAACTGGAATCGAGTTTAACTGCTTCGTTAAGTATCACTGTCTGGAAGTTGTGGCGGCGCTACAATGGATGAGGTGGTGGCTGAAGCAGTTCACGTAGGAAAGATCATCGAGAGCATTCTACTGCTTGTTAAAAAAAAAATAACTCGGACCACTTTGTTAGTTTTGAAGCATGAGTTGTATGGCGAATTATTATCGACCTAAGGTTGGGATTTGGATGACTATAATTTATGTATGATTCTAATATGCCAAAGATGGAAGAAAAGGCGTCACTGGTTCTTGGTAGGGACCGATAGTCATAAGATTTGCAGGCCAACCAATTTGAAAGCCATTTTCAAGCAACCACTTAATTACTTCGTGGTTCCGAGCAGGTGCAAAGAAACCAGGGCCAAGAATTGCAGACGCATTACCAATCAGTGCCTTTAGCTCATCGTTTGACTTTGCAACTGCGTGACCAAATATACCTATACCTGCTGCGTAGCCTGTAATGACACCGTCTCGTTTTATCATAGTGGCGACGCCTTGGTCTCTTGCCTGATGCAATTCAAATTCCCTTGAAAATCCGTATACCGACTTGCAAAGCTCGTTGCACACAGAAACATCGTTGTCATCGCGAACTAGGTGCACATTAGCGCTACTTGTATTATTCCCGCCTTTTAGTGGCCGCCCTTGCATCAAAAATAAAGGCTCACGAAGGGCAAATCCAGACTTTGTATACAATACGAAGGAACGAATGTGACTTGGCGATTGCACTAATCTAATCTGGTCATGGTCTTGTTTACGAGCCTGAGTAAGTGCAGCATCCATCAACATCCTACCTACGCCGCCCTCCACAGAAGGATGGACTGTAAGTGGGCCTATCACTGCCACAGGCGAAGGCGGAAATTTATGAAGGAATATGCTTCCTAATGTCTTGCCTTGTCGCTCTGCTAAAACGCCCCATGAATTTGGGTTGCCAAGAAGCCTTCTGATAAGCCCTATGCCAAATTCTTCAGAAGGCTGCTCGGAAGGGTAGCCATGAGCGGAAGAAATGGTTTTGTGCGCTTCGTATCCAATCTTGCCACAGCACTCTGCATCATTTTGCTCTATGGGCCGAATTATTAAACTCATTTATAAATTACGAAGAGCTCATTACTATTAAGAGCAGCGTGGGATGGTAGTAATTTACCAATCAAATATGGACACCGTTGCAACTATAGGAGGGGCCTTTACCCTCTAACAAAATCACTACGATTGTTAGAAAAAGTCAAAGCTTCTCTCGGCAGATCTGAGCGCGAAATATATGCGAAGTATTTCTGATATGATCCCACAATTATTAGTTATGTCTTCCTTATCGCTTACTACAGATCAGGAGGAGTATAATTAATTTAATAGATATGAGAAGTGGCTCTAGACTTTTCACCTTCGATTTCGTTTCACATAGACGAGCAAGAAAAAATAAGAATAAAGTAAGTTCTTGATGATGGCTCTTCAATGATATACTAACTTGGAAAAGCTATTATTATGAAAATCTGAATGAATATGTCAACTCTTTTAATCATACGAGGTCAGGGTTGGATGCAATTATAGTTATTATTAATATTATCTTTTCTCTTATTTTTTGAATTTCTGTAAGTTTTTAGTGCTGCAACAAGGCGCTAATGATACTATAACGAACATGCCTTCATTATCATTTTCAACCGCCCTAGAATCTCACACATAGGAGTACATTCGTTTGAATCCCTACCGCTACAATCGTTACTATCGCTAGTATCAATAGAAGTGAAGGCCTAGACTGGGTTACAGATTAAAGAGAGTCTACATCTGGTTCTAGAAGACTCCCTACTTTAATGGTTTGTAATCATTGTCAACCAATGTTGTGTAGCCATTATCTATTGTTAAGGAATCCCTAATTTTACTAGCTAGGAATTGCTTTTTTTTTGATTTCATTCAGTGATTGTTCATTATTATTTGGTTCTTAGCCTTGAGGAGCAATACACAAAATGATATAACCTTCCGTCCAATCTATATCATCTCTGGTCATTACCATATGTTCTCTTTTTACGCAACCTCATATTTCTTGAAGTTGTTCAGCTATTAGGTTCTAGAATGAGACTTGGTAGTACTTATGACAGTGCTGGTAGTGGTAGTGATTAGATTTATCTTTGACTACCTGAAACAGCATACGCAACACTTTGTATTCCTATTATTAGGAGGTTGATACCTAGTACGAGTGTCAAAACCAGTACACCTAATTTTGGAGATGCAAAGACCATAAAGGATACAGATAACGACAATGCACCTACTCCTATAAGAAAGCTCTTTGACCATTTTGAAATATTCTTGTCTGATAGGCCATGGAGTATCCTTGCTATTCCTACAAAAAGAAGACCAAGAGCTAGTAAACTAACTAACAGGCCAACTGCAAATATCGGGAAGGCCAGAACGGCAACTCCTAATAGAGCAACCAATGCACCTAGACCAATATTGCCAAATCGAGATGACTTTGAATACTTTGGTAGCGTAAAGCCTGTTGCCACTCTTTCAATTCCTACAACTAGTAACGTAACGGAGAGTAGGAAAGTTAGAGTCGCAATACCAACGCCCGGATTGACGATAACTGCAAGTGATAGCGCTACGGCTATACCTCCAAATATGATTTGGAAGATTCGAATACCTTTAGGAGATTTGATCGTTTCAGTTTTCAAATTGACTCATATGCAAATAATGCGGCTCCTGCGATTTTTAATACCGAAAATTTAGTTGTTGTTCGTGCTACATATCATCATTAAGTAGTATATACGCATTCAAGATCAGGTTTCTGTAGTTCATTGAAGTATACATGAATGCACCTATATGTAGCTGATCCATTTTCTTATTTTTCTTAGCTTCTTAACTTTTCTTAGCTAGAAAGCTAGACTTTAGGAGATGCTTCTATATACTGGATTTGCGGCCTTATTGGTCTGCGACTTTTGTTGGAACTTCTCTCGATGCTTTTGCTATACGTAAGAAACTAAGAGAAAAGTAGGGCTATACAAAATCCTAAACCCAAAACATCGTTAGTTGTTATCCCTCCCTGTCTTTCTAATTCATATGTTGGATGATTGCATTATCTTTTATTGGAAGATTTCTCTGCAACTAACCTAATATGATCATCAGTTTCATTGCATAGAACTCTTTAGCGAAATAATGCTTGAATCCTCTCTCGTATATCTTGAGTATTTGTGGGAGTCTTCCTCATTTGAGTTTACATATTTTAAACGAAATTGACAAAATAATATGAATAAGGTGTTAAAAATACTAAGCCATTAGTTTAATACACACTGCTAGGAAAGTTATGACAACGTGAATAAGACCAAGAAAATAATGTCAATAGTCGCGGTAATAGCTGCAGCAGCCATTTTCGTACTGCCAAGTCTTCTTTCAAGCCCCGCATTAGCCACCCAGACCCTCTCAAATAGTGATGCCTATAAAAAATTGCAAGCGTGTCTTTCGACAGCTGCTAGTAATGGTGATGTTACGAGAAGCGAAGTAGAAAATTGCTTCAGTTCTGTCTACGAAACTGGCAATAATAATAATAATAATAATAATAATAATGGTAACAATAACAATAGCAACAATTAATCCCATACTATAGCCCAACAATCAGCAAAATATAATGCAGAAGAAGAACAATGACTACTAGCTACTGAGATATCTTTCTCATTTTCTTTCTTTTTAATATCCATTTGGAATTACAATGCATTGTAGTTTGTATCTTTTTCATCTAATTCTTTTTTTGAGTTAATCTCTTGTTTTAGTTATTGTCACTCGAAATAATTTCTTGGTTCTTATCCTAAGTTCTTTGATCTAGAGTATTATCAAAGGTTTAGGCTTAGCCAACGGACAAACTGCAGGGTTATTAAGCCTATTGTCAAAGATCAGAGGATTTGACGTAAAGGGATCGCATCGTGACGTAACAAGATCGGAATTAACGTAATAACATACCAAAATCATCGTGTTACGTAAATATTATTACGTCATTTTTTACTAACTGGCAATCAAAAATAAACCTAATATTACATCCAACGAAGTTATCTTTATAGGTTTCAAAATGTAATATCATCATTGTTATTGTGGCGTCAACGACTAATTATTCTCAATTCTTTTTCGTGAAGTCGAAGTCTATTAGGTTTAGATCTGCCGTATATGCTGTTTTTGTTATTATTACTAATAGTGACGTCTAATAGCAATGGGTCAACTTTAGAAGTAGAAGTTTCAATACGTTTGTCAAACTTTGGAAGAAGGATTTTGGAGTATATTGATTGTTGATGATAGTTACGATTAGAAGTAGTACTATGACTAGTATTAATAGACACTACAATTAAGATATTGCTCATTCTCATCATTTTTCTAAGTGAATATACGATCTCTTTTAGAAGGAATCTCGCTTCTCTACTATCAATATTAGGATCCTTTGTGAACATATCCAGTAATTCAGATACAATTATAATTTTGGTATCATATTTCTTGATTACTTCAGCTAATTCATAAATGATTAAGTTCGCTAACTGGTATATTGTAAATGCTCTACTTACTATTATTCTTTGTAAAATATTCTTAATATTCAGTCCATATTGCCTTGCGAAGTTTATACACTGATAAACATCTGAATTATTTCCTGCATCTATTAATATCACATGAGGAGAATCAAATCCACCTTCTCGTCTTGACATTAAAGCACGCACATATAGTCTAGTAAGTAGCATGTTTGCATGTTCTTGTTCCCCAAAAATACATAGGCTTTCGCCAACTGTAAGACAATTTAGGCAAGAATCTATTTTTTTGATATCTAGAGGAGCAAATCCAATAAAATCATATGCAGTTTGTAATAACTGCGGTCGTATTGGTTGCAGTTGTTCTTGTTGTAGTAGCGACTTGCCACCGTATGATCCTATAGTAGTAGGGATACAAACATTAGTATTCTGTTGCTGCTCTTGTAGTTGTGCCTGATCCGATCCGAATTTCCATTTTCTCTTCATAGACTTTGAGAGTGATGAGCCACATTTTGGACATTCTTCTTCTATAGATGCAAAAAGATTCTGAGACGAACCTCTTAGTTCCTTTAATAATATTCCGCATCTTGAACAAAAGTATTGCATAAGCTGAGCAGACTTCTCCTATGGGACGGTATTGTTACCGTATATTACCTATAAGAATAATGTAAGTTGCCGAGAGGGGGAGGATTACTTCTTTATCAAATGTTTGCTTGAGGAAAAGGTGGAGATATATTTTTCTTTCTCATTGAATTATTAGCTGTGTTTGTTGAGTTAGACGTGATAATATGGCATGGTTCATTATTTATGCAAACCTTTGTAACAGGGTTTGTCGTCAACACATGTCGTTGATGTAAAATTAGATTCTATTTTGACAACAATTGGAGGTTGTTGAATGTTTCCTGCTACTTCAAGCATTAAAACTGTTGAATAGGAAACGATCATAAAGATAATGATAAGATAAACTCAGACCAAATTGTTGAATCAAGTTCAACTTATGCAGCATCCAACATGTCTAGTCTTCTATTGCTGTTCGATACTGGACACTTAGCTATTGATATAGGTAAATTCAAACATGATGCACACCAAAAGCATGATCCACATATCAAGAAGT
>Ga0184605_10000575_pt1 | contig 11019 bp, 18 predicted proteins | sample PLM0_30_coex_FD_132995 | JGI IMG/M metagenome (GOLD analysis project Ga0184605, IMG submission 132995) | Groundwater sediment microbial communities from an aquifer in East River, Colorado, USA - PLM0_30_coex | ecosystem: Environmental > Terrestrial > Soil > Riparian zone | place: USA: East... | reverse complement strand
GAGCGCGAAGGTTTTAACAAAGGCAGCAGCCAAGGAAGCCAAGATCGACATGATCGAAGGCGGACGCGGCACGCAAGCCGTCCACGACGTTGTCGTGGCGATGCGCGCGGCGCGGCGTTCCGGGACCGCGAACACAAAAACGAAGGCGGAAGTCGATTTGTCGGGCGCGAAACCGTGGCGGCAAAAAGGGACGGGCCGGGCCCGCGCCGGCTACAAATCGTCGCCGATCTGGCGCGGTGGCGGTGTCGTGTTCGGACCAAAGCCGCGCGATTATTCCAAGAAGGTTTCGAAAAGCTTGCGGCGTCTCGCTTTTCAAAAAGCGCTGAGCGAGCGGATCAACGCGGGCGATGTGCTGACGATCGACAAGTTCGTCGTGCCGGAACTGAAAACGAAATCGTTCGTGGCCTTGCTGAAGAAGCAAACGGACGCGCGGAAAGTTTTGCTGATCTCGGACACGTTTGACGAGACAACCTTCAAGTCAGCGCGCAACGTGAAGCTGGTGCAGCTCGCGACCGCCTCTGACGTAAACACGGAACAATTACTCGCGTTCGAGAAAATTCTCGTCACGCACAAGGCGCTCGAACGCCTCGCGGAAAGGATAAAATGAACGAGCCGTACGACATTATCCAGACCGCATCATTGACGGAAAAATCGACGCTGCTGAGCGAGAAGCAGAATAAGTACGTCTTCCGCGTCAGCCCGCGCGCGAACAAAATTCAGATCAAGAACGCGATCGAGCGCTTGTTCCAAAAAAAAGTTGTCGATGTGAACACTTGCAATTACGCCGGCAAAAAAAAGCGCGAACGCCGCGCCGATTACGGGCGCAAGGCGCACTGGAAAAAGGCGATCGTGACGCTGAAGGAAGGGGAGAAGATCGATTTGGTATGACGACGAGCATTCAAATCGCGGAGGACGGAACACAGCCGTACGGGCTGTGTCCCGCATAAAATATGGCGCTCAAGAATTATCGTCCTCTCACACCGACTCTTCGGTTCAAATCGCTTCCTGCTTTCGACGAAATCACGAAGTGGCAACCGGCGAAGCGTCTCGTCGAACCGAAAAAGAAAACCGGCGGCCGCAATCACTACGGCCGATTGACTTCGCGTCACATTGGCGGCGGTCACAAACAAAAATATCGCAAGGTCGATTTCAAACGGCGCAAACGCGGTGTCGCCGCGGAGGTGATTGGGATTGAGTACGATCCGAACCGCTCGGCGCGCATTGCTCTTATTAAATATGCGGACGGCGAGCTTAGTTACATTCTCGCACCGGACGGTCTCCGCGTTGGATCGACCGTCGCCGCTGGCGAGGATGTCGCACCCGATCTTGGAAATGCGCTGCCGCTGCGCGCCATTCCGCTCGGCGCGAACATTCACAACATCGAGCTGACACCGGGCCGCGGTGGACAAATTGCGCGCAGCGCCGGTCAGCAAGCCACTCTGAACAACCTCGAAGGCGGTTACGCGCTTGTGAAAATGCCTTCCGGCGAAATTCGCCGTATTCACGAAAATGCTTACGCGACGATTGGTCAGGTTGGAAATGTCGATCATATGAATGTGTCGAGTGGGAAAGCCGGACGCACGCGCTGGCGCGGGCGGCGCCCGCATGTGCGCGGCATGGCCATGAATCCGATCGATCATCCGATGGGTGGCGGCCAGGGGAAATCGAAAGGCGGGGGCGGCCGGCATCATCCGGTAAGTCCGTGGGGGCAACTCGCCAAAGGATTTAAGACGCGCAGCAAACACAAACCGAGCGACCGGTTCATTTTGGAAAGGCGGAAATCGAAGAAGAAACCGTGAGAAATGATTGGTGAGAAGTGAAAAGTAGTCACCTCTCACTAATCACAAATCACTTGCAAAATATGGCTAGATCATTGAAGAAAGGACCCTTCGTCGAGTCGCATCTTCTGGAGAAGATCGACAAGATGAATAGCGCGAGCGCGAAAAAACCGATCAAGACCTGGTCGCGCTGCTCGATGGTGACACCGGATTTTGTCGGCCACACGTTTTTGGTTCATAACGGAAAGATTTTTAATTCCGTTTTTGTCACCGAAAACATGGTCGGTCATAAGCTCGGCGAATTTTCAGCGACGCGTGTGTTCAAGAAACATGGTTCGCATACGGCGAAGGTGGCCAAGTAATGATTTTAGATTGAAGATTTCAGATTTCAGATTTGCAGAAGTGGCGGCGAAACCGCGGCGACAATCTGCAATCTACATTCTGCAATCGGCAATGGGGTTGTGCTTGATTGCTGCTTCGGCAGCGCAGGCACAGGGAAATAGTTCTTTGTCAGAATCCAAAGTTGAAAACGCGAAACAGAGCGTGACCGCGACGGCGTCGCTTGCGCAGAATGAAGAGCTGCGAAGGCAATTGTCGATCGAGCAGGAATCGCTCAAGACGTTAATGAGCAGCCTGGCGGAATCGAATACCGAGGCGGAATTGTTTCGCCGCAAGTATTCCGATTTGGAATTGCGCATGGAAGCGCTTGGTCTGGCTTCAGCGAATAAAGATCGTGCGAAGTTCGAACATCGTTTCCTGGCCGCGGTGAGCGATTTGCACCTCGCGCAGAAAGAGCGCGACGAGTATCGCGACCAAATGTTGCGGCTGAACGAAGCGATGTGGCGCTATCTAAAAACTGCGCAAAGCGGCGATGCGCAGGCGCGCATGGACGTGGAAGCGCAATTGCGCGGCTCCAATGCGCTCGCGACAAGATCGACAAACGCGCCGCCGAATTCCGCGCAGCCGGGTTTGATGGACGGGAGCGTGATTAGCGTGAAGGATGAGTGGTCGTTCGTGGTGGGTAATCTCGGCGAAGCGCAGGGCGTGAAGATTGGGATGCCGCTGCGAGTGATGCGCGGCGACGAGAAAATCGCGACACTGTGGGTTGTCGATGTCCGGCAGAAAATTTGCGGTGCGGTGATTCAAGAAATGGATTCTGGAAAAGAGAAAATAAAAGTGGGCGACCGCCTCCAGGCGGATGCGCAGCAAAATGTGAGTTTAAAATAGATGGAAGTTAGATCGATATATAAATATGCGCGGATTTCGCCTTTCAAGGTGCGCGAAGTCACGCGCGAGATCCAGGGTCTGCCGGTTTCGGCAGCGCTCGACCTGCTCGCTTTCACGCCGAAGAAAGCTGCGTTTCTCATCGGCAAGACTTTGAAGAGCGCAGTCGCGAACGCGGAGAACAACGCGAACTTGAAAGCCGACGGCCTGGTGGTGAAGGAAGCGATTGTCGGCGAAGGCCCGACAGCGAAACGGATGATGGCGCGTGCCCGCGGGAGCGGCAGCCGGATTTTGAAGCGCACAAGTCACATCCGCATCGTTCTCTCGGACGAGATTCAAATTGAAACGCGCGAGACCAGAAGAGCGAAACGAGAGCAAGAAAAGAAAGAGGCGAAGAAGGAAACGAAAGGCAAAGCGGAAGATTCGACAGCCGCGGCTGAGAAGAAGGAGAAGAAGCCGAAGAAGAACGGCAAACCGAAATCGAAAAAATAGTTTTTATGCATTGTCATTCTGAACCTTTTGACAAGCTCAGGGCAGGCTCCGCTGCCCTGCTAGAATTAGCCGAAGCCCTGAGCGTGTTGCTCCCGAAAAATCAGGACTCGAGTGAGGGATCCCTCGCCCGGCTCGGGATGACAGCTTAGATAATTTATGGGACAGAAAGTTAATCCGATCGGTTTTCGTCTTGCTGTGAATCGCGACTGGCGTGCGCGCTGGTACGCGTCGCCTCAGGAGTTGCCGGCGTTTTTGCACAGCGATCTCGAGATTCGCAGTTATGTGAAGAAAAAACTTCAGTTCGCCGCCGTCTCGAAAATTGTCATCGAGCGGGCGTGGAACTCTATTCGCGTGACGATCCACACCGCGCGTCCCGGCATCGTGATTGGACGCAAAGGCGCCGAGATCGAAAAGATTACCGAAGAGATTTCGAAGATGGCGCAGGGCAAGCAAATCAAGATTGACATCCAGGAAATTAAAGCGCCGGAGCTCGACGCGCAGTTGGTGGCAGAAAATGTCGCGCTGCAAATTGAGCGGCGCATCGCTTATCGCCGGGCGATGAAAAAAGCGGTGCAGACGGCAATGGATTTCGGCGCGCAGGGGATCCGGTTGCGTTTTTCCGGGCGTCTCAACGGCGCGGAAATCTCGCGCTCGGAATGGTATCGCGAAGGCAAGGTGCCGCTGCACACGTTACGAACGGGGATCGATTACGGCTTCGCCGAAGCCAACACGGTTTACGGCAAGATCGGCGTGAAATGCTGGATGTGTAAGAAAGAAGAAGCGGCCACCGAGCCGGCCGGGCCAACTCTACGGCCACCGCCACCGCTCGTGCCGGAGGAAGTTTAGGAGAAGCGCCATGCCGTTGATGCCCAAACGCGTGAAGTATCGCAAGTCCCAGCGGGGAAGCCGCAAGGGGACAGCTTCGCGCAATTTACGAATCGATTTCGGCGAGTTCGGCCTGCAAACGCTCGAGCGCGCGTGGATCACGAACACGCAGATCGAAGCCGCGCGTGTGGCGCTGACCCGCAACATGAAGCGCAAAGGCAAATTGTGGATCCGCATTTTTCCCGACAAATCGGTGACCGCACGCCCGCCGGAAACGCGCATGGGCAAAGGCAAAGGCCAGCCAGAATATTGGGTGGCGACGGTGCGGCCGGGAAATATTTTATTCGAACTGGATGGCGTGACCGAGTCGGTCGCGCGCGAATCACTGCGCCTGGCGGCGGACAAACTTCCCGTACGCACAAAGTTTCTCAGCCGGCATCACGTGGCCGCCGCCTAACGAACCATGAAGATCAAGGAAGTCATCGAAATGAGCACGGATGAGTTGCTGACGAAGAAACGCGACTTGCGTCAGGAGAGCTTGCACCTGCGTTTGCAACAGCAGAGCGGCCAGCTCGAACAACCGAGCCGATTGCGTTTGGTGCGGCGCGACGTCGCGCGCATCGAGACGGTCCTTTCGCAACGAGCCAAAGCGGCGACGCAGAAATAATTATTTATGGCCGAGCAAGATCGACAATCGCTTTCCCAACCGCCGCCACTGCCAGCGTCGCTGACGCGAGCTTCGCGCAAGACACGCATCGGTGAGGTGATTTCGAGCGGCATGAACAAGACGATTGTCGTGCGCACGGTCACGCGGGTGCCGCATCCAAAATTCGGCAAGATTGTCAAGCAGATGAAAAAGTTTTACGCGCACGATGAGGAGAACAAGGCGAACACCGGGGACACGGTGCGCATCATGGAAACGCGCCCGCTGAGCAAATTCAAGCGCTGGCGTTTGCTGGAAGTGCTTCAAAAGTAACTCCGCACTAATTCGCGAGTAAATTGTCGATCTTATGGTGCAACTTCGATCCAGACTGGATGTGGCGGACAACACGGGGGCGCGCATGGCGACGATGATCGGCGTAATCGGGAAATCGACGCTTTACGCCGGGATCGGCGATGTGATTACAGCCAACGTGAAAGAGGCGAGCGCGACCGGAACGGTAAAAAAGGGCGAAGTCGTGCGCGCGGTCCTGGTTCGGACGAAGCAGCCGATCCGGCGCGAAGATGGCTCGCTGCTGCGCTTCGACAACAATGCCATCGTCATCATCGACAAAGATTTGAACCCGCGCGGCACTCGCATCTTCGGGCCGGTCGCGCGCGAGTTGCGCGAGAGAAATTTTATGAAAATTGTCTCGCTCGCTCCGGAAGTTTTATGAGGGGAATTAACCAACATTCAGGGGGCGCCGGGCATCCTGCCTGTCGAAAAGATGCAGGCAAGATGGCCGCTCGCCATACACGCTGGAAGCCAGTGCCACGATTTTATGAACCGCATCAAGTTCCACGTTAGAAAAGGCGACCAGGTCGAGGTCATTTCGGGAAACTTCAAGGGTTCTTCGGGAAAGATTCTCGAAGTGCTGCCGCGCAAGCAGCGTGTGCTGATCGAAGGCGTGCGGATAATTAAGAAGCACTTGCGCAAGTCGCAGGACAATCCAAGCGGCAAGATCGCCGAGCGCGAAGGCCCGATTCACATTTCGAACGTGAAATTGATCGAGCGAAACGAAAAACCGGTAAAAGAAAAGAAGAAGAAGGAAGCGGCGAAAGCGAAAGCGTAAAATGGAAAACGAATTTTATCGCGATTACAAAGAGCGGGTGATGCCGGCGCTGCAAAAGCAGCATGGCTACAAAAACGTGCACCAGGTTCCGAAGGTCGAGAAGGTGGTGATCAACACTTCGGTCGGCTCCCAGGCCGACGTGAAGCAGGCGCTGGAGGAGGCGAAGACAGAGCTCGCTTTGATCACGGGCCAGCGCGCGATCGAAACGCGCGCTAAGAAAAGTATTTCCAATTTTAAGTTGCGCAAAGATCAGGCGATTGGCGCGAAGGTGACGCTGCGCGGCGATCGCATGTACGAATTTCTCGAGCGCTTCATTAAAGCGGCGCTGCCGCGCATTCGCGATTTTCGCGGAGTGTCGCCGCGGTGCTTTGACAGCCAGGGCAACTACACGATGGGAGTTTCCGATCAGTCGATTTTTCCTGAAGTGGAGCTCGATAAAATCAAGCGCAACATCGGATTTGATGTTACTATCGTCACAACCGCGCGGACGAACGAGGAAGCCAAATCGCTCTTGAGCGAAATGGGAATGCCGTTCAGCGACCGGGCCAGGAAACCCGTCGCGCGGCCGACCGCCTGATTTCATGAGCACTGTTACTGATCCCATCGCCGATCTTCTCGCGCGCATCCGCAACGCTGCGCATGCGCAAAAAGTCGATATGTTCGTTCCGTATTCGAAGATCAAGACGGAGATCGTCCGCATTTTGAAGGACGAAGGTTACATCTCCGAATACTCAATCGACACGAGCGCGGCGCATCCGCGCATCAAGATTACAAATAAAATGGTGAACCGATCGAGCGCGATCACCGGCCTGCGGCGCGTGAGCCGCCCGGGGTTGCGCCGTTACGTCGGCGCGGATGAAATCCCGCGCGTTCTCGGCGGAATGGGCGTGGCGATTCTTTCCACGCCGTGCGGTGTGCTCTCGGGGCGCGAAGCCAAAAAACAAAAAGTCGGCGGCGAGCTGCTCGCTTACGTTTGGTAAAAGAATTTATGTCACGAATCGGAAACAAAGCAGTCGAGATTCCCGACAAGGTCAAAGTCAACATCGACAATGAGGGCGCCGTCTCGGTAGAAGGGCCGAAGGGAAAGCTGAACTGGAGGCTGCCGCGCGACATCAAAGGAAGCGTGAAAGACAATCGCGTTTCGCTGATGCGCGAAGCGGAGACGCGCAGTGTGAAAGCGTTGCACGGGCTTTCCCGCAGTCTCGTGCACAATATGGTGCAAGGCGTCAGCGAAGGTTTCAGCAAGCAACTCGAGATCGAGGGAGTTGGCTTCAAGGCCGCGGTGCAAGGGTCGACGCTCAATCTCAGCTTGGGCTTTTCTCATCCGATTCTGTTTCCCATTCCCAAGGAAATCAAAATCACGATTGTTGAAGGCACCAAGCTCACCATCCAGGGGATCGACAAGAAGTTGGTTGGCCAAGTGACGGCGGATATCCGGCGTTTCTATCCACCGGAACCGTATAAAGGCAAAGGAGTGCGCTACGCGGGCGAACAGATTCGCCGCAAGGTGGGTAAGACGGTTCAATAGATATGGCGACGACCCGTAAAGCTGCGCGTCAGCGTGTTCATCTGCGGATCAGGAAAAAAGTTGCGGGAACAGCGGAACGCCCCCGGCTTGCCATTCATTTTTCCGGCAAACATGTTTACGCGCAAGTTGTCGATGATGACGCTGGCCGCACGCTGGCTGCGGCATCGACAACGGAACGTCCATTGCTCGGTAAAAATAAAGCCGCGGCCAACCGCGTAACGGCGGAAACGATCGGCAAAGCGATTGCGGAACGCTCCCTCGCGAAAAAGATCGACAACGTCGTCTTCGACCGAGGCGGATTTCTTTATCACGGAAAAGTCAAAGTTCTGGCGGACGCGGCCCGCGAAGGCGGTTTGAAATTCTAATTCATGGCGCAACCAGGCACAGGCAGACGACCCGATTCGCGCAACCCGGATAAAACTCCCGCGGCGAGAGGCGATACGACCGAGAAAGTCGTTTTCATCAATCGCTGCGCGAAAGTGGTGAAAGGCGGGCGGCGTTTTAGTTTCAGCGCATTGATCGTGGCCGGCGATCACGATGGAATGGTGGGCTGCGGATTTGGCAAGGCGAACGAAGTCTCGGAAGCCATCCGCAAAGCGTCCGAGGCGGCGCGCAAATCGATGGAAAAGGTTTCATTGCACGAAAACACAATCCCGCACGAGACGTTCGGTCAGTACGGTGGCGGGCGCGTCTTGTTGCGGCCTGCTTCGCCGGGCACCGGCGTGATTGCCGGCGGCGGCGTGCGCGCGGTAGTGGAAGCAGCCGGCATCCGCGATGTGCTCGCAAAATCACTCGGCTCGAGCAATCATGCCAATGTGGTGAAAGCGACAATTGAAGCACTGCGCGCGCTACGTCGTCGCGACGAAATTCTGAAAGTGCGCGGAATTCGATCCAGCGACGGAAAGGCCGACCCATCATGATGCGTCTTCATAATTTGCGGCCGCGTCCTGGTTCGCGACATCGCGTCAAGCGCCTCGGCTGTGGGGAAAGTTCCGGGCACGGAAAGACGAGCGGCAAAGGTCATAAAGGACAAAAAGCGCGCTCCGGTGGCAGCATTCGACTCGGGTTCGAAGGCGGGCAGATGCCGCTCATTCGGCGATTGCCCAAGCGTGGATTTAACAACGCGGCCTTTCACAAGCGGTACGCGATCGTGAATCTTGACGACCTCGGCGATTTTAAAGCCGGCACAATTGTGAACGAGCAGTTGCTGCGCGAATCGAAGCTGGTGCGCGGTCATTTCGCGGGAATTAAAATTCTCGGCGACGGCGAGTTGAAGCACGGCCTAAAGGTTGAAGCCGATAAAGTGAGCGCGGCGGCCCGGGAAAAAATCGAGAAGGCCGGTGGAACGATTACCCTACGAGACGGTCGAACTCGGCTAGCAACGCCTGAAGCTGTCGATCTAACGGCGACGGAAACGACCCCGAAGAAAAGTAAAACTGCGGCAAAGGCGAAATCGCAGGCCAAGAAGAAAATATCACGGAAGCGCTAGCACTCAGCGCGTGATGCTTCACATTTAGCGGATGGTCTCGGCGTTCTTAAACTCGGTCAAAATACCGGAGTTGCGCCGGCGTATTTTGTTCACGCTGGCCGTGATCGTCATCGTCCGGTTGGGCGCAGCGATCACGACGCCCGGAGTCAATCAGGCCGTGCTCCAGGAATGGTTTCGCAGTGCGCTGACGGAAAAATCCGGAGGCGGCGTGGCGGCGCTTTTCAATTTGTTCAGCGGCGGCGCGTTGGAAAATTGCGCGATCTTTTCACTCGGCATCATGCCCTACATCAGTGCGTCGATCATGATGCAGTTGCTGACTGCGGTCATTCCTCAACTTAGCCGGCTGGCGCGCGAAGATGGTGGCCGGCAAAAGATCATGCAGTTGACGCGTTACGCGACGGTTGGCCTTTGCATTTTTCAAGGCTATTTGCTCGCCGTTTCATTTCAGCACCCCGAATCGTATCACACGATGCTGCCCGGGATCACCGACACGATTAGAAATCTCGGCGTCCCGCTGGTCGAAGACGCCGGCTGGACGTTTCGAATCGTGACGGTGATTTCGTTGACGACCGGGACACTTTTCTTGATGTGGCTGGGCGATCAAATTACCGAGCGCGGGATCGGCAACGGCATTTCGCTCATCATCACAATTGGCATTGTCGCGCGGTTGCCTGCCGCGCTTGCGCAAGCGTGGAAGACCTTTGTGCCGTCCGCGCAAACCGGCACGAGCCAGGTCAACCCGTTCATTCTTGTGCTCATGGTGGCGTTTTTGTTTATTGTCATCGCGGCGGTGATCGCGATTACCCAGGGCGTGCGGAAGGTCACAGTGCAGTACGCCAAGCGCGTGGTCGGCCGCAAAATGTACGGCGGCCAGACGCAGTACATGCCATTGAAAGTGAACTATGCCGGCGTGATGCCGATCATTTTCGCATGGGCGCTGTTGCTCTTTCCCACAACCATCGTCGGCTTCGCGCCGGCGTTCAAAAACAGTCCGACCGCGCGGCAGATTGTCGAGATGCTCTCCACCGGCTGGCTGCATTATGTGGTGATGGCGGCAATGATTTTCTTTTTCAGTTATTTTTGGGTCGCAACGCAGTTTCAACCGGCCCAAATTGCGGACGATCTGAAGAAGTACGGCGGGTACATTCCTGGCGTCCGACCGGGCAAACCAACGGCCGATTTTCTCGATTTCACAATGACGCGGCTCACGTTCGCGGGCGCGATTTTTCTGACGTTGATTGCGGTTTTGCCAAGTTTGCTGAGCCAGGGAATGCACGTTCCGACCATCACCGCGCAATTTTTCGGCGGGACCAGCTTGTTGATCATCGTGGGGGTAATGCTCGATACCATGCGCCAGGTGGAAACACATTTGATCCAGCGCCATTACGACGGTTTTTTGCGCAAAGGGCGCATTCGCGGGCGAGCATTCGATCGTGCTTCCTACAGCCGCGGTGAAGCGGCGGAGCATGGCACGCTCGTGTGGCTCTATGTCGGCATCGCATCGCTCGTCATCGCCGGGGTCGCGATTTTTCTTTACGGGCGTTAGGTGAAAAGACGACTCGTTCTTCTGGGCGCGCCCGGTTCAGGAAAAGGGACGCAGGCCGAAATGATCACGCGGCAGTTCGGCATCCCGGTCACGTCGCCGGGCGCAATCTTGCGTCGGGAAAAAGATCTGGGGACGCCGCTTGGATTGGAGACCGCTGAAATCACCCAGCATGGCGGCTTGGTCTCGGACAAAATCATCGTTGAACTGATCGAAGACTGGCTGCGTTTGCACGGCGGACACGGGTTTGTGTTTGACGGATTTCCCAGAACGCTGCCGCAGGCGGAGAGTTTATTGTCGATATTGACCCGCCTGCGCACGGCGCTTGATCTCCCGATTTGGCGCGGAGTTTCGGAAGCAGCAGTGTG
>Ga0184605_10000574_pt1 | contig 11025 bp, 21 predicted proteins | sample PLM0_30_coex_FD_132995 | JGI IMG/M metagenome (GOLD analysis project Ga0184605, IMG submission 132995) | Groundwater sediment microbial communities from an aquifer in East River, Colorado, USA - PLM0_30_coex | ecosystem: Environmental > Terrestrial > Soil > Riparian zone | place: USA: East... | reverse complement strand
GTATCCGCCGCCGACGCGGCCGGCGAGGAGCAACGTTGGCACCGAGTGAGCCGTAGCTGCACTTAGACAAGAAAGGCGCGGAGAAATCCGCGCCTTTCTTGTCTTGGTACGATCAGCGCCGCGTGTTTGGATCGTTCATTCCGTCGCTGGTAGTTCCGGTTCCTGAGGCAGCACGTGCGCGATCGTCCGCGGCTGTTGCCGCGCCCGTGCTGCGAGGAGCAGGAGTAGAGGCGCTGGACGATGCGTAAGTCTCGCGTATCACTGTGCGGTCACGCCCGCGGAAGACGGCGAACAACACGATAAGTACCAATACGACCACTCCGACAATTCCCCAAACTCCGCCTGGGAACGTCGTGGTCGTAGTACTGACGTCAGTAGCCGTGGTGCGGGTGACGGTTGCGTCGGTCGTCGGCGCAGTAGCCGTGCCCGTGCTAGGCTGCGCTGCTGTCCCTTGGTCGGTTCCGCCCGTCCCGGCAGCGCCTGTCGGCGTATTCGTGTTTTGACCGTAGCTCGTAACGGCGAAGAGGCACAATGTCGCCCCTGCCAGTGCTGCCATCAGTCCAAAGCGTGCGTTGCGCATGGTCACCTCGAGAGTGGAGTGTTTCCTCATCCGAGCCAAACTGGGCACGTCTCACGCCAGAGGATAAACTAAAAAGGGAATGGCAGAGGTTGAAGGCCGAAAGGTGGGTCTCCGGCCGCTATAGAAATGACTTTAAGTGAAGGCCGTAAAGCAATACCCGGGACGAGACTCGAACTCGTAAGGCCATAGGCCGGGGGATTTTGAGTCCGCTGCCGAATACCGCCCGCCATCGCCCGACACGTCTCTACGTGTCCATTCATCGACCTAGACGTCTCCCTCCACAGCCGTTGAACGACCGCGATCGCCCCGAACAGTCCGCGAAGTTGTCTGCTTTTCTGTCTGCCTGTCATGTCGACGCTCCCACCGCCATCTCTGGAGCGCGCGGCCAGAATTTCGAGATCTGGATCCTCCGGTCTCGGATGCGCGGATCGTTCATGGCCTTGCCGTACCCTTTGCGCAGAATGTTGAGCGCGACGTTCTTCGCTACGCCGACCTGCGCACCGCTAAAGCCACCACACGACTCGTCGATGCGATGTACCGTGTCGTCGCCCCATGTATCATAGGCCGCGCCCCACGCGTGCCAGCCTTCTTTGTCGTTGTCGGCCGGGAACTCTTTGTCGAGGTTGTCGCGCAGCAGCTCGACGATCAGAACTTGAATCGCCTGCTCGTAACCTGGCCCGAGCCCGCCCATCTCGACCGACCAAATGCTCTCACCGCGATCCCATTTCTCGACCGCTTCCTTCGCCGTCATGTTTTCTTTCATGCTCTCCTCCGCTTCGGTGTGGTGAGTAGATCGGCGAGTGCAGCTGACACGACGCCGGTATCGCGTTGCATTACGTAGTCGCGGGTTTGTCCCGCTGCTTTGTGCCGGAGACTGCCCTGCACCATCGACTCCGGGACGCCGGCGTTGATCGCCCACTGGCCATGCACATGGCGCAGGTCGTGGATCGTCACGCGCGGCAGCTTTGCCGCCTTCACCGCGGCCGCCCATTTGTCCTGGTAGTACCGGATCGCGTAGCGCGGCGGGATTGCGCTCGCGACGAGCGGCCACAGTCGCGCGTCGATCACGACGAGTGCCTCACTCTCGTCGGTCTTCCGACCTGGAATGAAGAGCGTTCGCGTCGAGGAGTTCAGGTGCTCGCGCCGGCACGCGATGTATTCGCCGTCCCGCATACCCGTCGCGACGATGCACCAGTACGCGGGGCGCGCTTCCTCCGGCACCTGCGCCAGGATCTCCTGGAATTGCTCGAGCGACAGCGACGGCTTCCGCTTGTGGATGCGCGCCGTCGGAATCGCCTTGACGATCTTCCGGCGGAACGGGTGATAGACGTCGCCCAGGTGGATCGTCAGGAACCGGCCGACCGCGCGGCGCATGTGCATCCAGTCCGTGCCGCTCGCCTTCCACTCGGCTTTGAGCTTCCGCCAGTTGACGCCCTCGAGATCCGCGACTGTGGCGCGATCGCCGAGATAGTTCCTGGCTTTCCGCTGCAGCGCGCGGAAACTCGTGGCGTAGCGTCGCGTTGTCGCTTCGCTCTCCGCCAGTGTCGGCAGCTGCCGCTCGATCGCGTCCCACAGGTTCTCGCGGAGTTTGAGCGACGAGAGCCCGAGTCCCAGGTCGCCGCGCAGCTCGAGCTCGACCAGGTACTCGATCGAGATCTTACTGCGCTTGCGCGCGAATTCGCGGAGGAGCTCGTACTGCTCGAGCTTGTGGAGCTTCTCGATTAGCGCGACACGGAAACGGTATTTGCCGAGGTTGGTCGTGTTGAGCGACTTCTTTATCAGCCCGACGTTCTTGAAGCGACGGTTGATGATGTAGTTGCCGCGATTGCCGTGAGTCCTGGCGGGCGTCACTTCGGCCGCCCCGCTGCATCGACGACGTGGAGCGACGTGGCCGGCGCGCCCTTCTGCACGGTCATTACGCGCGCGGCGTCCAGCCATACCATCGCGAGAGCGAGACAATCGAACACCGTCGCCTCGACTTCCTGCTCCGCGTCTGACGGAACGATCCGCGACTCCGGCGGCGGCGGGAACGCAAGCATCGCGGCCATAGCCGAGATCCGGGCGCTGTCGATCAACGCGCTGCCGACCGATTCCGGGAACAGCGGTAGCGTCATGCGCGCCTCCGCTGCTGCTCGACAAAGTCGGCGTACCAGGCGCGCGCCTCGTGCTCGTACCACAGCCGCTCGCGGCCCGCCTTCCACGAGAGCGATCGCATCCGCGCGAGCACCCATTTCGGAGAGACGCGGCCGTCGCAGACGTCGCGCGCCACTTCGCCGGCGTTCATCGTGCGGCCGCGATCGGCCGGCGGTAGCGCCGGCGCACGCGGATCGAGACGGAGAGCTCGAGTCGCGGTCACGACTAGAGCCGCGACGGGTCGAAGTACCAGCCGACGAAGAAGCTGATTGCGGGCCGTCCGCTTCGCGGATTCCGGATCCGACCGATGATGACGGGATCCCCGCGAGCGCTCGAGAATGAAGCGTCTGTCGCGACACCGATCTCGTCAAACAGTCGCTTTGCCATTACCTGCGCTGTCCGCTGCATGAGAGCGGGCTTCGCCAGCGCAATCGGGAATTCGATTGCATCCTGCCAGTCAACCGGCCACGTCACGACTTGCTCGTAGGTCTTCGTCTTGTCGTAGGACGCGGGCCGGATCTCCGTCCTGTGCGAAACCAGCTGGCTCGGGTTCCTGTACTCGCCCTCACCCGCAGGTAGCGTCTGCGGTGGAGCGTCCGGATACCAGTCGCCATCACGCGGAGCGCCGTGCGGCTTCTCGGCCTTCGTCCGGATCGCAAAGGCGGTCATCTGGAAATTCGGGATGATGACGTACCCCGCGCGGAGCGCCTCCTCGATCTTGCCGTAGAAAGTGAGCCGCTTATTCAGCTGCTTGATGCGCCGGTTGTGTGGCGCGATCGCCCACTTCTGCTCGCGCGCGTGATCGAGCACTCTCACTTCCTCGACGAGCTCGTGTGCGACGGCCTGCTGCGCGCCATGCGCCCATTCGATCATCTTGTCGTGCGCGGCTTGGAGCTGCGGCTGATCGACCGCTACGAGCTGGTACTCTGACTCGAAGCGAACCTCCGGCAGCGTCTCAGTCGATTCCACTACTGCGGTTTCCATGCTTACCTCCTTCTCGGGTATTTGTCCGACATGGGGCAATCAATCCTGTGGTTGTATCCGATACCATCTTGCTTCGCTGACGGCAGGACGCCGCCTGGTACGCTGCACGTGATCGGAGCCCAACGGCCCGACGGCTGCTCGACCAGGTAGATCGTGACGCCGCAACCGCACCGCTTCCCCACTGTGCCCGCCGGCACCTTCAAGGTCGGGAGTGGAGAGACGCGGCGGAGCGGGGTGCGACACTCCGGGAAGAGCTCGCGGCTCGCGTCGTCGTGCTTCGGCACGCGGAGTCCCATGTCAGTAAGCCCTCGCGATCCGGAGGATGCGCTCCTGCTGTGCGATCGCCTTCACGAGCTCTTCCCGCGAGCGGCCGAGCATGTCGCGGCGCTCGTTGAGCCGGAGCGCCGGGTTATCGATGCGCGCGAGCTGCCGGCGATCGACGTCCAGGTTCGCCTGCATGTTGCGGAGCTTGATCGCATACCCCTCAGATCCCGCCACACGCTAAAACGGGATCGTGTCATCGTCCATCCCGGCGCTGAGATGCGCGCCTCCGCGGCTGCTCGACGACTGCATGTGTCGGCGATCTTCCTCGAGATCCTCGTCGGTCACCACTTCCGACTTGTCGCCCTTGTCACCGAGCTCGAGCTTGCCCTGATCCTTCTCCCGCGCCGCCAGCACGACGTTGATCGCCGCCAGCGTATCGATGTGGAAGCCCTCTTCCTCCGACTGCTTCTCCCGGATCCAATCCCGGATGGCGACGAGCACGCTACTCGGGAGATCCGCGAGCGGCTTGCCGTGGATTGGCGTCCCGCGCTTGAACGGGAACGGGAACGCGGCCGCTTCGTCGAGCGTGAAGTCGGTTTTTTTCGCCGGCTGCTCTTCTTTCTGCGCGGCCTCCGGATTATCCTCGACGTCCTGCGTGAACTGCTCCGACAGCCCGAACGCGTTCAAGACCGCGCCGACGTGCGCGCGCTTCTCCGCCATTTTGAGGGCCGTGTTCTCGCACTCTCGCGGCCTGTCGACGTACTTCGCTTCCATCGTGGAGCAGACGCCGATGCAGGAGCCGATGACGGCCTCCGTGTCCCGGTGAACGATCTCGCACTCGACGACGTAGCGGTACAGCCCGAGCGACTCGCCGGTGATTTCCTCCTCACGGTACGACTTGTCGCCCTTGTGCGCGTTGTTGTAGACGCGCTTTTTCTTCCGCCACTCGACCTTGCGATCGTGGTCGACTTCCTGCTCCACGATCCGATAACGCGGGTAGCAGCCGAACGCCAACCCGACGCGCTCCGCGCCAGGCTTGAACAGCGACGGCTTTTTTACGCCTGGAATTAGACCGTAGTCGCGGCCCTCCTTGAGCGTCTCCTGGATCAGCGCGCGGGTCTCCTCCTGCGCGACCAGTATGTCGGCCGGCTTCGCGATCGGACGCAGCATCGTCGGCTTCGGTCGCTCGACGACAGCCAGCGCCGTCGCCTCCGCTATATCGGTCATCTTCCCTCCTGTTGCGATGGTTTTGCGGTGTAGCGATTGCGGCCACGTCCTTTCTGCGACATATCGCGCATATTGTCCGCGTTCGTTCCGAGAAAGAGATGTTCTGGATTCACACAGCGGCGGTTGTCACAGCGGTGTAGGACGAAGAGCCTATCGGGGATCGCGCCACGGGTCAGCGTGTATGCGACACGATGGGCGATGTGGGTCTGTCCGCCGATTTCCAGATGGCCGTAACCGCCACGTGAACGCGCCCCTACCCAATTCCAGCAATCGGACGACTTGTCGACTTTGGGCCAGAATCGTTCAGGGATCGGGATTTTTCGGCTTGGGGCACTCTCCCCGCTCTTGCGCCGGTAGTACGCTGCCAGTTCTTGTGCGTGCACTTTTTCGGGGCACGCCGCACGACGTTTCCTTGCCTGCGCGGAGTAACACGACTTGCATCGGCCCTGGAGGCCGTCGCGGTTGTCCGGATGCCGATGAAATTGCTCGAGCGGCAGCTCATGGTGGCACGCGGAGCATGTCTTAGTCATCTACGATCGCCTCAGAGAGTTGAAAGACAGCTGCGGTGAGGAGCGTGCGAGCATGGCGGTATGCGCGATCCACAGCCGGAAAATCGAGCGATTGTGCGTCGGTCTCCCGGCGAATGAGCGCGGCGGATTGCTTCCTCTCACGCTTTTGGAGCAGCATCTCGATCTGCCCGGCGACGTCCGTGACCCTGTCCGTTCGCTCCGGCACATTACGATGCCTCGTCCGGATCGAGCAGTGGATGTGGTGGTGTGCGCGTGATGTAGCTGTCGATCGCGTCGGTGAGCGCAGCCTCGTCGCCGGGATAGAACACGTGGCCTTCGGTTGCGACGTCGCCGCAGATACACTCGTCGGTGAACTCGCCACAGTCCGCGCAGCGGGCGAACGGATCATCGTCCGCGTTCTCCTCCTCCCACTCGCGCTTCATGTAGCTCACGGCCGTCGTCCCTTCGTTGCTTTGATCGACTCGCGAAGTACGCGCGCCATCGACGGGACGTCCTTCGTGTGCAACTCGATCGAGCTGTAACCGCTTGCGTCTTCGACCAGCCGAATCTCCGGCACAAAGCCCAACTTCCGAACGACCTTCGCTGCGAGCAGCACGTCGTCAACTGAGGATTTCGGCCAGAACAACTGCACCGAAGTCTCGGCCTGCTCGAACGGATCCGTGTCATGCTTGGGAAGCGGCGGCAGATCGTTCAATAGGCCGTCATGGTCGAGACCTTTGAGGGCGGTACTCATGCGACCTCCACCACCAACGGCAGAAGCCGTCCAGCGATCAGATCAGCGACGGCTTCACGCGTCAGCGATGACCATTTCGCCTCGCCGTTCACGATCGTGACGACGTCCCAATCTTCGGCGAACCCGCCACGCTTAGGGTAGTGCTCGATGGCGATGATGTCGTCACCGAACCGCTCGCGCACCTTAGCCCACAGGTTCTCGGCCGCGTTCGTGATGCTCGCGCCGGGATTGTCGTCGCGTTCGGTCGCGATTACCACCTTGCCACAGATCGTGAGATGCGTGGTGGCTCGCTTGTCGAAATAGCCGACGTAATCGAACCGCTCAATAACGCGAGGCACGAGGCTCGAATCGGCCATCTGTAGCACTTCGGTGATCTCGGTGCGTGGTTCTCCGCCTTCCTCGATCGGGCGAGCCTTACCGTGATGCTCGCCGCCGCACCGGCAGGTGCACTTCCGAGACTTCGCGTGTGCGCATCGCTCTGTCCAACCCTTTCCGCATTGCGTTGCCATTGTTGATTCCTCACGGAGCCGTGCTATCTTTCCAGAGTCGGAGGGCTCATTCTCCGATCCCGTTTCATCAACGTCCCCGGTCCGCCCGATCGGGGACGTTTTGCATCTATTAGAGCAGGGCGCGGGAGTCGAACCCGCAACAGCGAGACTGGCGGTCTCGTACTCTTCCGATTGAGCTAGCCCTGCGTTATGCCCTGTCATGAGCTGATTCCCTTCACCAAACGGGGTTGGCCAGGCGGAAGCTTCTTTGTGTCGATGAAGCCAGTCCCGCCGCTGCCTGTGAGCTTGATAAACTCATTCTCGGCTTTAGCCGAATTGACGATCACCTGCGCTACGCCCGCGATAGCCTCTGCGCGCTCGATGTCCATCGGCTTCTCCTTGTCGCGGAGATCTTCGAGCGTTTCGAAGAGATGGTTACGCAAGTCTTCGATCTTGTTTTTCACGAATGCCCCGTTTTAGTGTGCGGAGTAAGGCGACAGTACGCCGTAGCTCTGGCGGCAAGTCGATGATGCGGCGTTTCTGCGAGTCCCACTGGCGCTTGTAGAGAACGGCTCGGGATTCAAACGACTGGCGCTTCCACCAACGCCGCATCTGGCGACGATGGTTCAGGGCGCGATTCCACTTCTTGCACCGATCACAGAGGAGGCGACGGCCATCGGTCGGCACGAAGAGTCCGTGACAATCGCGGCAATGCTTCGTCATGCGACAAGCCGCATCGCCGGCGCGTGATATAGTCCGTCGAGAACCGCGATCAACGCTTCCGTCTCGTCGCGCTGCAGAAACGCCGCGGTGCGCGTCTCGTCGATGATGTGACGGTGGACTTGCTCCGCGAGCCTCAGTTGCCAGACATTCAAGCGCTCGTTGGCCATCGTCTCGCGGTACTGGATCTCGGCGAGTCCGGGGAGTGGGCCGCGATACCACATCGCGCGTAAGGCACTCTCCATTTCGCGGAGCGGCCGTACGACGGTCGAGAAGGACGCGCCGTTCTGCGCGCAGATGAAAGCGACCCGGGGATACGCCCCGAGGAGATGGATCCGCCGCGGCTCGTCGCGCCGCAGATCGTAGAGTAGCGAGCGGATCGGGGTCGGCACTCCGGACAATTCCTTCGTCATGCCGATACACGCATCGCGCAGCGCCCTCTCGTAAGTAAAAAGATTCCGGCCGCCCGCCAGAATCAGCCCGTCGTTCTGGTACATCCATTCCCCCGTTTCACCGATTGTTCGCGGCGGATGAAGCCGCCGACCCTACCTCACAATCCCGAGCCTCTCGCCGGCATCATCTTGCGAATGGCCAAGAGCGATCCCGATTTACGTCACGCTGCTGATCTCGTGCGCAGGTCTGAACACCTCAGACACCGGAAGGCCGATCCGGGCAGCGATCGCCTCTCGCACTTTCGCGATCGTCTCCGGCGTCAGGCCAACGAGCTTGTCGTTTTGGATCATCGACACGGTCGCTTCCGACAGGTCCAGCTCCTCGGCGATCTCTGCCTGCGCGCCGTAGGGAAGCTTTTCCTTGCGCTCGTATTTCGAGAGAGCCATCGTACCTCACCGTGAAGACTTTAATTAACTCTTAAGCATATTTAATGCGTTTTCGTAATACCGCAAGGGGTTTTGGTAATTGCCCATGAAGAGGTTTGATCCGGAGGGTTTTGGGGATCGGCTCAGCTTCGCGATCGGGCAAGCCATCAACCGACAACGGATGGTGAAGCAGGAGGAACTCGCGACCAGGCTCACCGAGCTCTCAGGATTGGAGATCAAGCAGTCTGCCGTCTCGCGGTGGACGGCCGGCAGCCGACCGAGCTTTGAGCATCTGGTCGCGCTCGCCGAGCTAGCGGGAGTAGATCCCGGGTGGCTCGCTATGGGCTCTCTGTCGGAAGCGCCGGAGCCAGCGGCCTACCTACCCCTGCGCGAGGAGGATCTGCGTCGGGTGGCCGAACCTGTGGCAGACTATGAGGCTGAGGCTAAATCCGCTCCCATGTTGCGGCCAACGCCCGTGAGGAAGGCATCCACGAGCACGCCAGCGCCGAAGAAAAAGCGGAAGGGCGCTTAGATGACGCGGAGCCTGGGCGTCTCCGGTGGATCCTTCACGTCGAGCTCGAGGCGCAGGCGCTCGACGAAAAGCTCGTCTGCCCAGTCGGCCGGCCAAATCACGATGCCGACCTTCCCTGGTATCGAGCTCACGACCCGAAAGCTCCGGAACCCTGCTGGCGGATGTTCATCTTCGTATACGTCCCGCTCGCTCAACACATGCCCTCGCCCTATATCTCACATAACGCACCCGCACATGTTACAACAATGTCACTTCTCTTTCACCGGTAGGTCGGTTCTCTATCATGCCGCAGTCTAAACCCTTCCTCGCACGGCTTTTCGTTTTACTCCTCGGAGCGATCGCGTGTGGCGGGAGCAGCGACACCGCGGCCCCGCCTCCGCCTCCGCCTCCGGCACCGGTGCCAACCACTGCGACAGTCGCAGCCGGCAACAGTCAGAAGGGATTCGTGAAATCTCCGCTCCCGATCAATCCTGCGGTGGCGGTGCATGACCAGCGCGGAAACCCGATGGCCGGCGTCGCGGTCGTGTTCGCAGTCACTCAGGGCAGTGGGACGGTGAGCAGTGGAACCCCGACAACGGATGCATCGGGACTCGCGTCGACAGTCTGGACTATGGGCTCGAGCGTTGGCACTAATCGCCTGACGGCTACAGCGCAGAACCTTCCGCAGCTAGCGTTTGAGGCGAACGCCGACTCACCTTACAATATCGAGCTTGTCTACGCTCCCGATGTGTCGCTCGTCGAGCGGAACGCATTGGATGTCGCGATCGCGCACTGGAGGCGCGCCATCACGACCGATATAGGAAGGGTTCAGTTCACTTCGGCCGGGGGCTGCGGTGGCTTCTCGATTCCGGCGGGCGAGATCATCTCGGGGCTACGCGTCTACGTCAAAGACAGCGCGATCACCGATACGAAGGTGCTTGCGCAGACCGGGCTGTGCGCAGAGAACTCCGTGAGCAAGGTTCCTGTCGTTGCGCTCCTGGTCTGGAATTCGGCGCAGGTAGCCTACACCCAGGGCAACGGGCTCACCGAGATCGTTGCCACTCACGAACTCGGCCATGCGATCGGGTTCGGTACACTCTGGCGCGAGAGGATTCTCCTGGCCGGCGATGGGACGTCGGATCCCTACTTCCTCGGATCCCAGGCTCGATCGACGTTTGGCTCGAGCTTTGGCAGTGGATACTCCGGCAATGCCGTTCCCGTCGAGAACACCGGACTGGCGGCCACTCAGGGCTCGCATTGGAGAGAGACGGTTTTCAGCCGAGAGCTCATGACCGGCTTCGTAAATCTGGGTACGCCCAATCCGATGAGCGCCGTTACGATCGCGCAGTTCGCAGATCTCGGCTACGCGGTGGATATGTCGCAGGCGGAGATCTTCACCGGCGGCTTCTTTGCTCCGGACGCGTCAGCGGCCGTCGCTACTCGAGTAGATCTCGGCGACGACGTCGCTCGACAGCCGATCCGGTCAGTTGCGCCGCTCCGACGCTGAGGAGAGCCTTGTGACCCCGCACCCACGCTGGTTTTACGTACTCATAGCAATTTCGGCGATTGTTGTTGCTGTCGCTATTGGTTATCGCGCCTTCAGAACGCCTCCCGATCGATGGCGACATATCGAGTACGGCGAAAGCGACGGGATCTTCAACCCCTCGACAGGCGAAACTTGTTGGCTGATTCAGGAAGACGTCGAATGTCTGAACTTCGACCGCGCGGTGATCCGGTCAACGAAAGTCGTGAGGTTGCGAGTCAGGAAGTAGAGCCTAGCGACCTCACTTCTTCCTGCGGAGTCCGAGATCGCCCTTCGTTTTGTCGCCTTGCGCGGTGCGTCGATCGAGCTCCGCGGCGTCGGCCATCTGCCCCTTGCCGTAGCGAGCGAGCCATTCGGGGCCGAACGGCATGTGCTGAAAGGGGAAGTCGTCGGCGTCGTAATCCTTCTCGCGCTCGTGCTTCTCCTGCTTGTCAGCTGCGAGTTTGGTTTGGATCACGCCTGCGTGGCGTAACGAGTCGGCCGACGCCTTCGTG
>Ga0184605_10000573_pt1 | contig 11030 bp, 11 predicted proteins | sample PLM0_30_coex_FD_132995 | JGI IMG/M metagenome (GOLD analysis project Ga0184605, IMG submission 132995) | Groundwater sediment microbial communities from an aquifer in East River, Colorado, USA - PLM0_30_coex | ecosystem: Environmental > Terrestrial > Soil > Riparian zone | place: USA: East... | reverse complement strand
GATCTCGAGCACTTTCGCATCACGGTAGAAGCGAGCCACCGGGAACTCCTCGGTGTAGCCGTATCCCCCGTGGATCTGTACGGCCTCGCGTGCGCACACGTTGGCGATATCACTGGCGCGGAGCTTCGCGGTCGCGGCGGAGGCCGCGTATGGGCGACCTTGGTCCTTCAGCCAGGCGGCGTTCCAGGTGAGCAGACGCGCCGACTCGATCGCGACCCGCATGTCGGCGAGCTTGAACGCGATCGCCTCGTGCGCGCCGATCGGGCGGCCGAAGGCCTCCCGATCGCGCGCGTACGCGAGGCTCGCGTCGAAACAGGCTTGGGCCAGTCCCACCGAGATCGCCGCGATCGCGATCCGGCCGTCGTCCAGCGAGCCGAGGCATTGCCGCAGACCGCGGCCCCGCTCGCCCAGCAGCTGATCCTCCGGAACCCGACATCCCTGGAAGACGACCTCGTGGGTGTCCGTCGACCGCCACCCCATCTTCCGGTACTCGGAGCCGATCACGAGACCGTCGGCGTCGGCAGGGACGATGATCGTCGAGACGTCGTGCGGCGGTTCGTCGGTCCGGCACGCGACGACGAGGAAGCCGGTGATCGGGGTTCCGCTGTTCGTGATGAAGGATTTCGAGCCGTCGATCGTCCAGGCGCCGTCCGCGAGGCGCGCGGTGGTCCTGAGCGCCTTGATGTCGGATCCACCGCTCGGCTCCGTCAGCGCGAATCCGGCCAGCATCTCTCCCGCGGCGATGTGGGGCAGCCAGCGCTCCTTCTGCTCCGAGGTCCCGAAGCGGGTCACCATCCCACCGGCCAGACCCGAAGCGACCGACAGGGTGACCGCCACGCTCGAGTCCACCCGTCCCAACTCTTCCATCACCAGCGCCCACGTGACGGCGTCGGCCCCGAGGCCGCCGTACTCCTGCGGGATGGGGAGCCCGAAGAGCCCGAGAGCGCCCATCTTCTTCACGATGTCGATCGGGAAGATCTCGTGCTGATCCCGCTCCGCGGCGCCCGGCGCGACCTCCTTCTCGGCGAACTCGCGAACGAGCGCGCGCAGCTGCTCCTGCTCGTCGGTCAGGTCGAAGTTCATATCGGCTCGAACCCCTCGAGGTCGTGGATCGACCCCGTGCGGTCCTGGCGCAGGACGGCCCGGACGCGTCCACCGATGTCGGTCGTCCCCAGGAGCCGGTGCAACAAGACGGTGTCGGCGCCGTCGAGCCGCGCGAGCGCGAACGTCACCGGGGGCTCGAGCCGGGTGCCGTCCACGTCTTGGCGAGCGACGGTCCAGGACTCGACGGTCCCCTCGGGGCCGCACTCGATGTCGGGCACGAGCTCGGCGAGACAGCGTTCACAGAAGATCCGTGCGGGCACGTACGTGACGCCACAGTCGGCGCACCGGGAGCCGAGGAACGTACCGCGGTCTCGGAGCGCCTCGAAGAAGGCGGTGTTGCCGACCCCGGGGGTGTACCGGAACGCCACGGGGAGCTCGCCCTCGATCCGGCGGACGGTCACGGGGTCATCTCCATCGCTGCGGCTGTGACGAGCTCGCGATCGGGCGCCGGATCGCGTGGCCGGAAATAGGCGATATCGAGGATCGAGCCGGTGCGATCGTCCATCAGCTTCCAGACGGCCTCGACCGCCATGCCGATCCGAACGTCGTCGGGCGCGACCTCGCCGAGCTTGTGGAGGAAGCCGCCGTCGCTCGAGCCGTCGATCCTGATCACGGCCGGGAGCTCGGGTTCGTCGAGCGGGCGCATGTCCCACGTCACGTGGCAGATCGAGAACGTCTCGACCGTTCCGATGGCGGCCAGCTCCATCCACGCATCGGTCGGTCGGAAGCACCGCTCGCAGAAGGCACGGGGTGGAACGAGGGTCCGTCCGCAGGAGGCGCACGTGGTGGCGAGGATCCGTCCGTCCCGGAGTCCATCGAGGAAGGCGCCCACCGCATCGCCCGGATCCCACGCATAGCGAGCGTCCAGCGGCGTGTCGACGGCGCCGGCCGCACTGCGGAACTCGGCATCGGACAGCGACGTCGGCCCGAGCATCGTCGCGGGCTGAGCCGTCGGCTGTCCGACCGAGCCCCTCCCACGTCCGTCTGCGCCCATCACGACCACCGTTCCCACCTGCATCAGATCGCCCCATGCCTGTGCGACGCCGCGCTCCGGCGTCCCGGGGACCTGCCGCGCCCCGGCCTCGCCGCGGAGCTGCCAGAAGAGCTCGGCGATCTTCATGAGCCCGGCGGCGGCGATCGGGTTGCCGACGCCGAGCAGGCCGCCGCTCGGACAGCAGGGAAGGTCGCCGTCGCGGGCGGTCACGCCAGCGGCGGCCGCCTCCGGAGCCTTCCCCTTGTCGAACAGCAGAAGGCCCTCCAGGTGGTGCAGCTCTTTGTAGTCGAACGGGTCGTAGGGCTCGGCGACGTGGATCTGCTTACGTGGTTCGGTGATGCCGGCCATCCCGTACGCCATCCGGGCGGCGTTCTCGACGTACTCGGGGTAGGACAGGTCTCGATTCGTCCAGTAGGTGGAATCGAGGTTCCACCCGACGCCGTCGATCCACACCGGAGCGTCGGTGAGCCGCCGGGCCGCGTCCTCGGAGGCCATGATGATCGCGACGGCTCCGTCGCTGATCGGGGAGACGTCCAGGCGCTGCACCGGCCACGCCAACACGTCGGACGCGAGCACGTCCTCGACCGAGATGTCGGCTTGTCCCAGGAGCGCGGCCGGGTGATCGGCAGCGTTGCGCTTGTTCTTGACCGCGACGGCGGCGATGTCGCGCTTCTCCAGCCCGTAGCGCTGCATGTACCGGTTCATCTCCAGCGCGAAGATCCACAGCAGGTTCGGCCCGAGCGGCCGTTCGAGGATGTTGTCGAAGATCGTGAGGAATGCCCCCTGCGGATGCGGCTGACACGACGACATCTTCTCCTCGGCCACGCAAAGCACCACGTCCGCCTGCCCCGAGGCGACGGTGTACCAGCCTTGGATCGCGGTGAACACGCCGCTCCCACCGCCGACGTACGTCCGGATGAAGGGCTTGTTCCATCCGCCGGCGCCGTCCGCCAGGTAGTCGCCCTTGCGGTGGACCCCGTCGAACGCGTCCGGGGCGCTCGTGAGGCAGACCGCATCGACCTGGTCGAGCTTCATCTCCGCCGCGTCGAGCGCGGCCCGTGACGCCTGGAAGGCGAGTTCCTTGCCGGTCTCCTGCGCGCGACGGACGAAGCGCGTCATCCCGGCCCCGACGACCGCGACCCGGCGGCCGGTCATCGATGGACCTCCGTGGGCTCGCTCGCCTCGAAGTAGGCGAGCACGTTGCCGTCGGGGTCGGTGAAGGTGGCGAAGCGTTGCCTGCCGTCTTCGCCCCCGCCTTCATGGTCGATCGCGACGCCCTTCGCTCGCAGCCCGGTCACGGCCGCATCCAGGTCGTCGACCGTGAAGCCGATCGTGCCGCCGGGCTCCATCGGCTCTCCGGGGCGAACACCGTGCAGCCCGAGCGCGATCGTGCCGGTCTCGAACTGCGCCCAGTCGTTCCCGGCCCGGACGTGCAGCCGGAGCCCGAGCGTGGTCTCGTAGAACCCCACCGCGCGGTCCATATCCTGGACGAAGAGGTAGACGAGGTCGATCGGAGGCATCGCGCTTATCGATCCCCCTTCAAGACGGCGACGGCCGCGCTGGTGCTCGGGACACCGCGCCAGGACTGGACCACCGCCGCGCGGCCGTCGCCGGCACGGAGTTGCTCGACGGCGGCGAGGGTCCTCGCGAGGCCGTTCGCCTCATGCAGGTACCCCTCGCCGAGGGCGCCACCCGATCGGTTGACGGACGCGGGATCCAGCTCGGCGAGCCCGAGCGCGTCGAGGTGCTGGAGCTGCTTGAACGCGAACGTGTCGTCGACCTCGGCGGTATCGATGTCGCTGGGTCCCACGTCGGCCTGCGCGAAGGCCGTCGCGGCCGCGCGCTCCGCGGCGATCGCCCGCGACCAGTCGCGGCTCTCGACCGAGGGCGCGTCTTGGCTCCAGCCGATCCCGTCCAGCCACACGGTCGGGTGCCCGGCCGCCCTTTCCTCGGAGGCGAGGACGATCACGACGCATCCGTCCGCGCTCCGCGCGGCCTGATGCGTCGTGAGCGGGTCGAACAGCGGTGCGTCGTCGCCGTCGACGCCGGCGAACGAAGCGCGCCGGTTCGACCCGGCGTGCTCGCGGTTCCGGGCGGCCACATCAGAGCACTCCTCGACGGTCCTGCCGCTCGCGTGGAGGTAGCGCCGCATCTCGAGACCGGCCAGCGCCAGGGCCGACACACCCAGCGGGCGGTTGAGCACGGGGTCCAACGCGAACGCGTCGACCCGGCCGGGCGTGAGGACATCCGATGCCTTCGAGTGCGCCTCCACCGCGACCACGTTCGCCACGCCGCTCCGGATCAACATCACGGCCGTGCCCACGGCGAACAGACCGTCCGAGGCGACCGTCTGCACGGGCCGCTGGACCGCGCCGAGCTGATCCGGGACGTACTCGTCGAAGATGCTCGTGCCCTCTTCCACGTCCTCGGAGGCGCATACGAACGAATCGACCTCGGTTCGCGGGTCGACGCCGGCGTCCAGGTATGCGGCGGACGCGGCCTCGAACATCAGCTCCTTATAGCTGCGTCCGGCGGTGGTGGGCGTGAACCCGGACCACCCCACGCCGGTGACACCGATCCGCGGGCTCATCGGCCCCGGTTCTACCATGCAGCCGTGAACGACGTCGTCTGGTCCCCGCCACCTGCATATGTCGAACGGGCCAACGTCACTCGATTCATGCGCGCGCACGGGATCGAGACCTACGACGAGCTGGTCCGTCGTTCCGTCGAGGACATCGGATGGTTCTGGGACGCCGTCGTGCGCGACCTCGACATCGAGTTCTTCGAACCCTATCTCGAGGTCTTCGACACCCATTCCGGGGTCGAATGGACCACCTGGTTCACGGGCGGGACGCTCAACATCGCCCACCAGTGCGTCGATCGGTGGGCCGCGAGGACGCCGGACGCCGCCGCCGTGATCGGGGAAGGCGAGGACGGCTCGGTCTACACGTGGACCTACGCGGACCTGCGCGACCGAACCGATCGACTGGCGCGCGGGCTCCGGTCCCTGGGTGTCGAGGGGCGGGACACCGTCGGCATCTTCCTGCCGATGATCCCGGAGGCCGTGGCAGCGATCATGGCCTGCTCGAAGATCGGCGCGATCTGGGTGCCGATCTTCAGCGGCTTCGGCCCCGACGCGGTCGCGGCGCGACTGGCGGATGCGCGGACCAAGGTGCTCATCACCGCCGACGGCTCCCTCCGCAAGGGTCAGGCCGTTCCGATGAAGGCGACGGCCGATCGTGCGGTGGAGATCGCCGGGCGCGTCGAGCACATCGTCGTCCTGCGGCATCTCGATGACCCCGGGACCCCGTGGAACGAGGAGCGCGACCGATGGTGGGACGAGCTCGCGGACGATGACGAGCCGCTGCCAGCCGAGGTCCTCGAGGCCGAGCATCCCCTCTTCATCGGCTACACGAGCGGCACGACGGGCAAGCCGAAGGGCGTGGTGCACGTTCACGGCGGGTTCCTCGTCAAGATCGCCGAGGAGGTCGCGTACCAGGTCGACCTGCATCCCGGCGAGGTGCTGCACTGGGCGACCGACCTCGGCTGGATCATGGGACCGTGGGAGATCGTCGGGTCGCTCGCGCTCGGCGCAACCGTGCTGCTGTTCGAGGGAGCCCCGACCCACCCGGGGCCCGACCGCCTCTGGTCGCTCGTCGAACGTCACGGCGTCACGGCGCTCGGCGTGTCACCGACCCTGATCCGAGCCCTCCTCCCGCACGGGCTCGACCCCATCCGCGCGCACGACCTCTCGAGCCTGCGGGTCCTCGCGTCTACCGGCGAGCCCTGGGATCCCGCGTCCTATGCCTGGTTGTTCGCGCAGGTCGGTGGCGGGAACCTGCCGATCATCAACCTGTCCGGCGGGACGGAGGTCGGGGCGTGCTTCTTGTCTCCGACGCCGATCTGCGAGCTGAAGCCGCTCACCCTCCGCGGCCCGGCGCTCGGCATGGCCGTCGACATCTGGGGTCCCGACGGAACGCCCGCGGGACCGAACGAGGTCGGCGAGCTCGTCTGCACGCAGCCGTGGCCGTCGATGACGCGCGGGATCTGGGGCGACGCCCAGCGGTACCTCGACACCTACTGGTCGCGGTGGCCGGGGGTGTGGGTCCACGGCGATTGGGCCGTCCGTGACGAAGACGGCTTCTGGTTCCTCCGAGGACGCTCCGACGACACGCTCAACATCGCCGGGAAGCGGATCGGTCCGGCCGAGGTGGAATCGGCGATCGCCACGCACCCGTCCGTGGCGGAATCGGCCGCCGTCGGCGTCCCCGATCCCGTGAAAGGCGAACAGGTGTGGTGCTTCGTGGTGCTCAAGCCGAACCAGCCCGCGGAGGCCGACGAGCTCCGTCGGGTGGTGGCCGATCACCTCGGGAAGTCGTTCACGCCCGCGCGGGTCGTGTTCGTGGGCGAGCTGCCGAAGACTCGGAGCGCGAAGATCGTCCGCCGGGCGATCCGAGCGGCGGCGTTGGGCGAGGATCCCGGTGACCTGTCGGGCCTCGAGGATCCCCGATCCCTCGACGCGGTCCGCGACGCGGTCGGCCGGTAGGCTCGGTCGCGATGCGCGTCGCGGTCTGCCAGATGAACGCGGGCGGTGGCGACGTTCGCAAGAACGTCGCCAGCGCCGTTGGGTTGCTGGACGAGGCCGGCGCCGGCGGCGCCGACCTCGCCTCCCTGCCGGAGCTCTGGCCCGCCTACGGATCGCCCGCCGCGATGCGCGGGTCCGCGGCGCCGATCCCCGGGGCGCTGACCGACGCGGTCGCGGAGGTGGCGCGTACCCGCTCGATGTGGATCGTGGGCGGCTCGGTCCCCGAAGCCGCCGACGACCACGTGTTCAACACCTCCTGCCTGTTCGATCGCGACGGGGAGATCGTCGCGCGCTACCGCAAGATCCACCTGTTCGACGTGGATCTGCCGGGCCAGCCGCCGCACCGGGAGTCCGCCGTCTTCAGCGCGGGCGACGAGCTCGTCACCCGCGACACGGATCTGGGACGGATCGGGCTCTCGATCTGTTACGACGTCCGCTTCCCCGAGCTCTACCGCGGGCTGATGACGCTCGGCGCGGAGATCGTCTGCGTCCCGTCGGCGTTCACGGAGGTGACCGGTCGTGCGCACTGGGAGGTGCTGCTGCGAGCGCGAGCGATCGAGGACCAGAGCTTCGTCGTGGCGGCGGCGCAGTGGGGACCCTGGGGCCGCCGGGAGGACGGCCGCCGCACGTACGGCAACTCGATCGTGGTCGACCCCTGGGGCGAGGTGCTGGTCCGCGCCCCCGACGAGGGAGACGGCGTCTGGTTCGCCGACCTCGACATGGCCGCCCTCCAGCGCGTCCGGAAGACCCTCCCAGCACTGCAGCACCGACGTCTGGGACCGGTCTGCTGATGCGCCGTTCCCTGCCGGACGGCTTCGAGCTGGATGACGACCGCGATCGTGTGGACGTCGACGTCGTGTACCGCTACCTATCCGAGGAAGCGTATTGGGTGCCGGGCCGGTCACGCGCGACGATCGAGGAGCTGATCCGATCCTCGACGCGCGTGATCGCCGCGTACGAACCGGACGGCGCGCTCGTCGGCTTCTGCCGCGTGGTGTCCGACGGATCGAACATGGCGTGGCTCGGCGACGTCTTCGTGCTGGAGCCGTATCGCGGTCGGGGTCTCGGCATCGCCTTGGTCCGTGACGCCGTCGAGGATCCGTTCTCGGCCGACTGCTACTGGTACCTCAACACCCGCGATGCGCAGACCTTGTACCAGCGGTTCGGGTTCGTCGGCGCGGATCCGCATCGCACGCTCGTGCGCCCTCCTCCTGAGCGCAGCTAGGGCTCGAGGTCGTCCCGCGCGTCGATGTCCCGCGGAACGGGGCGGTCGATCGCGGCCTCCTCGATCCACCCGGGGTGCGACGCCATCAGCACCCGAGCGCCCGCGTCGCCGTGCAGGTGCCCCGCGTCGGCGTAGATCTCCCGGGAGAGCAGGGCCGGTCCGGGTCCGTCCGTGAACCGCAGGCGCGCGATCCGGGCTCGCGTCGTCCGGAACGTCTCGATCAGCGCGCGGACATCGGTTCCGAGGATGCCCGGCTGGTCGGCCATCAGGACGACCGCCGCCTCGCTCCGCTCGTCGAGCGCGTGGATCGCCGCGGCGAGCGAGGTCGCCTGCCCATCCCGGAACGAGGTGTTGCGGACCGCGCTGACCTCGACGGGGAGGACGGCCTCGACGGCGTCAGCATCGTGACCCGTCACGACCACGATCTCGTCGACGCCGCCTTCGCGGAGCGCGGCGACGGCGTGGAGCACGAGGGGCATGCCGGCGAGCTCCGCCAGCTGCTTCGTGCCGCCGAACCGCGAGCCGGTCCCCGCCGCGAGCACGATCCCCGAGATCACGCGCGCGGCGGCGTCGAACGGCCGAAGAGCCTCCGGAAGAAGGAAACGATCACGCTCCACGCGGCGGCGAGGCCGAGCCGGACCCCGCCGACGGGCTTCCCGACGGCCGGCGCCGCTGACGGGGTCGACGCAGCAGCCTGTTCGCCGGCGCCGGCCGCCGCGGCGATGCTCTGCTCGAGGCAATCCGCGAACTGTTGCGTCAGGCGCTTCGAGACCTCCGGGAGCAGGCCGCGCGACAGCTGTGCGACCGCGCCGGTGAGCGTCATATCCGCTTGCATCCTCACCGCCGTCCCGGCGTCCACGGCCTCGAGCCAGGAGGTGACCTTGGCGTCCGCGGCTCCCTTGCCCTTCTGCTCGGTGCCCTTCGCATGCAGGACCACGCGGTGCGCTGTATCGTCGCGCTCCTCCAACGTCACCGACCCCGCGAACGACATCGAGACCGGGCCGAACTTCATGGTGAGCTTGCCCTTCCAGTTGCGATCGTCGATCGTCTCGGTGAGCTCGGCTCCGGGCATGCACGGCGCGACCTTGTGGACGTCGAGGAGGTAGTCCCACACGTGATCGAGCGGCTTCGCCACCGTGAACGCGTTCTCGATGAGCACGGTCGCAGCCTAGCGTGCCGGTATCGTTGCTCGCATGGATGACCCTTCATCGATGCCGGCGCCACCCGACAGCGACCGCGTCTTCGAACTGGTCGAGAGCACGCACAGCTATCTGCTCACGCGCGAGGAGGACGGCTACGCGGTCTGGGACACGGAGGGGAACGTGGACGAGCCGGTCGAGGCGTTCCCGCTCACCGACGAGGGCGAGCAGGACGCACGCGATCTGTTCCAGACGTTGCGATCGGAGGACCGCCGCGAGCGCATCGTTCCATCCGTTCTCTTCTGGGTCGGGATCCCGGCGGGATCGCGTGGTGAGTGCCCGCGTCGTCTTGGGTCTTGGCTACCTGAGCACGGTCCGGCCGTTCAGAAGCTCCGGTCAGTGGCTCCTGTGGGCACAAGCCGCCGAGACGATCACGTTCGCGGTCTTCATCGGCGCCTCGGTGCTCTACGTGGTCCTCTGGATCTCGCGCCGAGCTCCGTCCTGGATCAGGGGCGAGCTTCCGTGCCGGGCCGCGGACGGTCGTGGATCGGTGTCGGTCGTTCCTTGAGGAAGCCGCCGTCGCGCCCGCGCCGCACCGCGACGATCTCGCCGATGATCGCTTGGGCGATCTCCTCCGGTCCTTCGGCGCCGAGGTCGAGGCCGGCCGGGCCGTGGATGCGCGATCGACCTTCGTCCGTGATCGGCGTGCCCTCCTCCTCCAGTTCCATGAGCAGCCGTTGGGTGCGCGCCGCCGGACCGAGCATCGCCACGTAGCGCGCGTCCGTCGTCAGGAGGCCGCGCAGGTACGCCTTGTCACGGAGGAAGTTGTGCGTCATCACGACGACGAACGTCCGAGCGTCGACCGTGACGGCATCGGCGACCTCCGACGGGTCGTCCACCGAGGCGAACCCGTGTGCCTCGGGGAACCGTTCACGGTTGAGGAACGCCGGCCGGTCGTCGACGACCGTGACGTTCCAGCCGAGGAGCGAGGCCGCCCGAACGAGGGGGACAGCGTCGTGTCCCGCTCCACAGATCACGAGCCGGAGCGGTGGGTCCAGGATCTCGACGAACGCGCGGATCCCCTCGGCGAGTGTCCGGATCTCCGAACGCTCGGTCGTGAGCAGCTCGCGCGCCGCGGCGATCGCCTCGGCGTCCACGTCGGAGCGGCCGAGGGACCCCTCGACGGCGCCGTCCGGCATCACGATCAGGCGCGCGCCGGGGGCTATCGCCTCCGGTTCGGTTGACTCGATGACCGTGACCAGGCTGATCGGCCGTTCCTCCTCGAGCGCGGTGCGCAGGGCGCGCGCGGCCTCGGCGGCGCGGTCGGCGGGTTCGATGAAGACCTCGATGGCGCCGTTGCAGCCGAGCCCCAGCCCCCAAACGGCATCGTCGTCGGCGGTCAGGTCCCAGCCCGCCAGGCGGGCCCGTCCTTCTTCCATGACGAGCCGAGCCATGTCGGCGACGTCCCCCTCGAGGCAGCCTCCGCTGATGTTGCCGATGGGTGCGCCTTCCTCGGGGACGAGCAGCCGGGCACCGGGACGGCGATAGGTGGATCCTCGGACGGCCACGATCGTAGCCAGCGCCATCCGCTGGCCGCTGGCGGAGAGGGATCCGATCGCCGTCAGGACGTCCGTGATCTCGCTCACGGAGGCGATGGTACCGAGGTTCAGATGGTCGCACGGGTGCCGATACCAGCTGGGATGGACGACTCGTTCGCGTTCGGCAAGCCGTCGCGCAAGCGCTCGCTCCCGGCGCCCGTCTCATCGTGATGCCCGACGGCACCGTCGAGGGGTCCCTTGGCCGGCACGACGTTGATGCCGGGGCGATCGAAGCAGCGCGCGACGTGCTCGTTGCCGAGCGGTCGGAGATCCGGACCCTCGCCGAGGGGATCCGTGCGTTCGTCGAGATCCTGGACCCACCGCTACGGCTCGTGATCTGCGGAGCCGGACACGACGCGGTCCCCTTCGTCCGGGCGGCGTCGCT
>Ga0184605_10000572_pt1 | contig 11031 bp, 14 predicted proteins | sample PLM0_30_coex_FD_132995 | JGI IMG/M metagenome (GOLD analysis project Ga0184605, IMG submission 132995) | Groundwater sediment microbial communities from an aquifer in East River, Colorado, USA - PLM0_30_coex | ecosystem: Environmental > Terrestrial > Soil > Riparian zone | place: USA: East... | reverse complement strand
GTTTCTCCTCCGTGTTCACGGGCGGAGTGGGCATGCCTCCATGCCCGGCATCGCCGACAACGCACTTGTCAAGGCCGCTCCCCTCATCGAGCGCCTCGGCCGCATTCGGCCGACTCCGCGGCTGCTTCCCGAGACCAAGGCCTTCTTCACCGCTCTCGGCGGCGCCCCCGACCCGGCCGAGTTGCCCGAGCGCCTCGCGTCGCTCGAGCCCGCCGTGCGCGCGATGGTCGAGCCGATGCTCTCCTTCGTCGTCTCGCCGACGATCATCGAGGCTTCGAGGAAGCGGAACGTCATTCCTGCGCTTTGCGAGGTCGAGTGCGACTGTCGCCTCTTGCCGGGGCAAACCCAGGAAGAGGCCGAGCGTGAGATCCGCGAATGTCTCGGAGAGCAGGGCGACTACGAGCTCGAATGGATCGAGGCGATCGGAGGTACCTTTTCACCCCTTGAGACGCCGCTCTGGGAGGCGATCGAGTCGTTCATCGAAGAAGAGGATCCGGGCGCGATCCTCACCCCGGTTGTGCTCCCTGGCTTCACGGACAGCCATTTCATGCGCGAAGCTTTCGGAACCGTCTCGTACGGGTTCTTCCCTATGCGAACCATGGACTCGGAGCTGGCCGCTCGCCTCATCCACTCGGCCGACGAGCGGGTCGCAGTCGAGGACCTGGAGCTTGGAACCCGCTTCCTCTGTCACCTGGTGCGTACACTCGAAGCATGAGCGAAGAGCCAGTGCGTCTCGGTGGAATGGCGCTCGGCAACGGCGTGCTCGTCCACGGGCCGCGGTTCTGGGCCTGTGCCGTGCGAGGGAAGGACGGAACGCTCGACGTTGCGTCGGGGCAGAAGCCGCTTCGGGCGGTCGACGTCCGCAACCCGCTCCTGCGCGGCCCGGCCCGGCTGGCCGAGGTCTTCGCGCTTCTCCCGGAGATTCGGCGCCGTCTGCCTTCCGCCGAGCTGCCGTTTCAGCGTCCCGGTGTAGCCGGGGCGATGGTCGGGAGTGCTCTGGGTCTTCGCCTCGTGCGCGCGAGCCGGCTGTCCCCGTTGACCCAGGAGGCCGTCGCCGCCTTCCTCGCGGTCGGACCGGCGGCCATGGCCCTGCGAGGCTCGAATCTCGCTGAGTACCACGGCGCCGAACACATCGCCATCGGCACGTACGAGCACGGCGAGGATCGGGCCAAGGAGCACGAGCGCTGCGGCTCGCACGTCCTCGGACCATTGCTCGTAACGAGCGCCGCCGGCAGCCTGCTCGCCTCCCGCGCGCCTGCGCAGGTCCGGCCCCTCGCACGGGCCGCGGCGGGATTGGGAGCGATTGCAGCTTCGCTCGAGATCTTCTCGTGGATGGTGCGTAACGACCGCCACCCGGTAGCACGCGCGCTTGCCAAGCCCGGCCACGAGTTGCAGCACCGCTTCGTCACGGCCGAGCCGAGCCCCGAGCAGCTGGAGGTCGCCGAAGCGGCCCTGCGGGAATGCCTCCGCCTAGAATCACCTGGAAATGGCGGTAACGGAACAGCGGAAGCAGCGCCTCCCACCTGATACGAGGGGGGAAACCCCCCTCGTTCACCCCCCGGGTTAGTCGATGTCTACGCAGACCGAGCGGAGACGCCGGCTTCCGCCAGAGATTTTCGACCTCCCGGTCGAGAAGATGCGGGAGGGCTACTACACCGACGTCTACTTCAACTTCGCGCGCGAGACGCTTCTCGCCGACGGGCGGCATCCCCGCGTCGTCATGCAGGTCTTCCAGAAGAAGCAGGCGGTGCTCGGAGGCATGGACGAGGCCATCGCAGTCCTGAAGCTCTGCTCGCACGACTGGGAAGCCCTCACGGTCCATGCCCTCTACGACGGCGACGAGATCTCCCCGTACGAGAGCGTGATGACGATCGAGGGTGACTACACGAACTTCGCCCACCTCGAGACCGTTTATCTCGGAGTCCTCGCCCGCCGCACTCTCGTCTCGACGAACGTCCGCCGGGTCGTCGAGGCCGCGAACGGGAAGCCGATCCTCTTCTTTCCCGCGCGCCACGACCATCACCGCGTCCAGACGGGGGACGGCTACGCGGCGCACGTCGCCGGCGCGATCGGGGTCTCCACCGAGGCGCAGGCTTCCTGGTGGGGCGGCCGCGGTGTCGGCACCGTCCCACACGCCCTGATCGCCGCCTACGGCGCGAACACGGTCCTGGCGGCCACGAAGTTCGCCGAGTGGGCCAAGGAAAACGAGCCCGACGTGAACGTGGTCGTCTTGGTCGACTTCGAAAACGACTCGGTCAAGACATCCCTCGAAGTTGCCCGAGCGCTTGGCGAGCGCCTCTGGGGGGTGCGCCTGGACACCTCACGGACGCTGGTAGACCGTTCCCTTTGGGGCGAGATGGGCGACTTCGACCCCCGCGGCGTGAACGAGCGGCTCGTGCGCAAGGTGCGCGACGCGCTCGACGAAGCTGGTTTCGAGCGGGTCAGGATCGTCGCTTCCGGCGGTTTCGACGCCGAGCGCATCACCGAGTTCGAGGCCGGGGGTGTCCCTGTCGACTCCTACGGCGTCGGCTCGGCGTTGATCCGCGGCGAGAACGACTTCACCGCGGACATCGTCCTGACGGATGGTCTCCCCTCCGCGAAGGTCGGGCGCTGGTACAGGCCTAACTCCCGGGTGGAGCTGGTGCTTTAGCTCGATTGCCTCCCGGCCGATGGAAGCCTGGGTGGACAGGATCGTCGACATCCTGGGGTCGTTGCCGGGGGCTGCGCTCACGTGGCTGCCCTTGGTCTTCTTCGGGCTGATCATCTACCTCCTCTGGCGCACGCTGGCCTTCATGCCGCGCGTGAAGCCGGCGGAGATCGATCCCGACTCGAAATCCTCCGTGGACTGGGACGACATCGCCGGCGTCGACGAGGCCGCAGCGGAGCTCCAGGAGGTCGTCGATTTCCTTCAGCACCCGCGCCGTTTCGGACGGCTCGGCGCCCGCGTCCCCAAGGGCATCCTCATCTACGGACCCCCCGGCACTGGAAAGACCTTGCTCGCCAAGGCGGTCGCCCACGCATCCGGCGCCAACTTCTATTCCCAGAGCGCATCGGCCTTCGTGGAGATGTTCGCGGGTCTGGGCGCGGCCCGCATCCGCAAGCTGTTCGAGAAGGCGCGCAAGAACGAGCCGGCGATCGTCTTTATCGACGAGTTGGACGCCGTCGGCACCCGGCGCACAGGCTTGGGCTTGAACCGAGAGGCGGACCAGACGCTCAACCAGCTGCTTGTGGAGCTCGACGGCTTCCGCGGGCCCGACCGGGTCGTCATCATCGGCGCGTCGAACCGGCTCGAGGACCTCGATCCCGCCCTGCTCCGCCCCGGCCGCTTCGACCGGCAGATTCTCGTGGCGCCTCCCGATCTCTCCGGGCGGGAGGCCATCCTCCGTGTCCACACGCGCGGGAAGCCCCTCGCTGCGGACGTCGACCTGGAGGCCGTAGCCCGGCAGACCGCCGGGCTGACGGGCGCCGACCTCGCCAACATCTGCAACGAGGCGGCGATCTTCGCGGGTCGTTCCCAGCAGCAGGAGATCCGGCAGGCAGATTTCGACGGAGCGATGGAGCGCGTGATCGCAGGGCTCCAACAGCGCCGTGTCGTCACCGAGAAGGAGAAGCGGATCCTGGCCTACCACGAGAGCGGCCACGCGCTCATGTCCCACCTTGTCGGCAGCCCTCAGCCTGTGCAGAAGGTCACGATCGTCTCCCGCGGGCACGCTCTTGGCTACACGCTCAACACACCCCAGGAAGACCGCTACCTCCACACCAAGGATGAGCTCCTCGACCTGATGAAGGTCCTTCTCGCCGGCCGGGCGGCCGAGCAGATCGTCTTCGGCGCAGTGACGAACGGCGCTGCGAACGACCTCGAGCGAGTCACCGAGCTGGCCCGGTCGATGGTCTTCGAGTACGGCATGGGCGACGGAGTCTCCTCCCGGACAGTGCGCGCGGACAACTACGCGCTCTCCGAGCACACGAAGCGCATGCGGGACGAGGAGCAGGCGCGTCTCTGCGACCACGCCTTCGGCGAAGCCCTGCGCCTCCTCTCCAAACACCGAAAGACGCTCGACATGCTCTCGGCCGTTCTCCTCGAGAAGGAGACGCTCATGCGGTCCGAGCTCGAGGAGCTGCTTGGCGACATCGAGGCGGAGTCCGACGCCTCCGCGATCGTCGGCAGGGTCGTTCAGCTCCCGGACCACTAGCCCCAGCCCGCGCCGATAGGATCGGAGCGTGGAGGTCCGCTCGGTCCATCATGTCGCGTTCGCGGTCCAGGACCTCGATGCCGCCGTCGGCACGTACCAGCGGCTCTTCGGAGCGAGGATCGAGTTGCGCGGACGCATGGAGGACCAGGGCGTGGAGGCCGCCTACCTCCGAATCGGCGACGGACGCATAGAGCTTGTCTCGGCGCTCGGTGAGGACACACCCGTAGGCCGCTTTCTCGCCAAGCATGGACCTGGCATGCACCACGTCGCTTTTGAGGTGGCCGACGTCGGTGCGGCGCTGCGTTCGCTCGCCTCCGCAGGCGCCGAGGTGATCGACCAGGAGCCTCGCCCGGGCCTCGGAGGCCACGAAGTCTCGTTTGTCCATCCGGATTCCATTCATGGCGTCCTCGTGGAGGTGATCGGTGCCTAGGACACCCGCGGACGGCCACGTCCGCCTCGACGTCGCATGCGAAGGAGGCCAGATCATCGCCGGGAACGTGAGCGCCGAGACAGCCGACGGCTTCCGCGCCGCTCTGGCCGGCGACGAGCTCGTCTTCGACCTCGAGACCGAGGACGAGACGTACGTCATCGCCCTCCGAAAGGTCGTCTACGTGCGCCGCACCTCGCGGGAGATGCGCATCGGCTTCGGGACGACCGCGTAGGGTAAATCCCTGCTCGTGGGTGATGAAGCGACCAGAGCGGCTGAGGTCCGCCGTCTCGTCGAGCGGGCCCAGAATGGGGACCGAAAGGCGCTCGAAGAGCTGTATCTCATGCACTTCGACCGCATCTACAGCTATCTGCAGATGAGTGTCGGCAACCGCCATGATGCAGAGGACCTCACGAATCAGACGTTCGTGAAGATGCTCGAGTCGATCGAGCGCTTCGAGTGGCGCAAGGTGCCCATCTCAGCCTGGCTCTTTCGGATCGCGCACAACCTCGCCATGGACCACTTTCGCGCGCACCGTCGCTGGCAACCGGAAGAGGAGCCGCCCGAGCCGCCTGGCTCCGAGGAGCGCTCAGCCGAAGAGGAGGCGCTTCATTCCATCGGGCGCCAGAGCATGCTCGAGATGATCGAGGGGCTCTCGACCGACCAGCAACAGGTGCTGACCCTGAAGTTCGTCTTCAACTTCCCGAACGCCGACGTGGCGACGATCCTTGGGAAGACCGAGGGGGCGATCAAGTCGCTCCAGCACCGGGCCCTCGCGTCGCTCCAGCGCGAGCTCGCGAAGACTGCGTAGGCGCCGTTGCCCCTGGAAGTCGGCATCGTCGGCCTGCCGAACTCCGGCAAGACCACTCTCTTCACGACGTTGACGGGCGCCGCCGGACAGGTCTCCGGGAGGGAGCATCTCGGCATCGCTCCGATTCAGGACGACCGCCTCGGGCGGGTGGCTCAGGTCGTCGGCTCCGCCAAGGTGACGCCGGCAACGATTCGCGTCGTAGACGTCCCGGGGACTGGCGCACAGCTTCTAGGCAATCTCCGCCAGGTCGATGCCCTTCTCGTCGTCCTCGACGATTGGTCGGGGACGCGGAATCCCGAGGAGGACCTCGCCACGCTGGAGCTCGAGCTGCTGGTCGCCGACCGGGACCACGTCGCCAAGCGGCTTGAGCGCGTCGAGAAGCAAGCGAAGTCGGGCGACCCCGCGCTCAGGGCGGAGGCTGCCGAGCTCGAGCGGATCCTCGCCCACCTGGACGGGGAGCGGCCTCTCCGCGACTACGGGAGGCTTCCGCCGGAGCTGGAGCCGTTGACCACGAAGCCATTCGTCGAGATCCGCAACGGCCCCGGCGCGATCGATCTCAAGCTCGAAGCTGAGCTGGCAGAGCTTCCTGGCGAAGAGGCGGACCAGTTCCGGGAGGGGCCATCCGCGCTCGCTGATGTCGTCGCCCGGCTCTTCGAAGGCCTCGACCTCGTGACGTTCTTCACCGCCGGGGACACGGAGACCCGTGCCTGGACGCTTCGGCGTGGGCAGAGCGCCCTCGAAGCTGCAGAGAGCATCCACACGGACATCGCGCGCGGCTTCATCCGCTGCGAGGTGATCCGCTGGGACGACCTCGTCACGTCAGGCTCGCACGCCGAGGCCGCCCGGAGGGGCCTCATGCGTCTCGAGGGAAAGACCTACGCCGTCGAGGACGGCGACGTCATCAACGTCCGGTTCAGCCCACCGCGGTAGTTGTGGGGGGCGGCGGGTTCCCGCGAACTCTCCAGGGAGTCACGATGATCAGGAGGCTCACCACGAGCACCCAGGCCACGAAGATCAGGATGGGGATGAAGAAGACAGCGAAGAGCATCACGACCGCCACGACAAGGCCGATCCATCCGAGCCAGGCGGGCAGCACACCCGTCCGGAGGGCCGCGGTCGAGGCGGAGAGCACGAGTATCGAGGCCAGCATGACTCCCGAGACCAGTGTGAGATAGCCCGCGTTGCTGAACATCTCCGCGGTGTTCGGATCCACCTTGAAGTCGCTGTCGCCCGCCAGGGCGGCGGGCGCGGTGAAGAGCGACACCGATGCCACGTAGAGGGCGGTGAAGGCGATCCCGGGTCCGAATACGAGCGCGGACAGCGTGCCGGGCCCGCCTTCCCCGCGCACGAGCATGTCGCGCAGGGTGCCCAGGAACGACAGGAAGGCAATGGCCGACCCGATGTAGAGGAACCAGGCGACGAACGCCTTGGTCTGGTTGCCGTCGTCGGCGTACCAATTCGTCACCTCGGTCGGGTTGTCGCCAGTGTTGCCGGACAGCGCGAGCGCAACTGCGAAGAGCGCCACGAAGAGCACACCTGCCAGTGCGGACCACCGTTCCCAACGGAAGCCGTACACGGATACCCCCTTTGTCAGGACTGGGGAGATCCTGAGGCTTCCGGCGGACGGATCCGCCGTCGTCCTAGCAGCTGCCTCCGCAGCAGCCGCCGCCGCAACAATCGGAGTCGCAGCAGGTCATTAGATCCTCCTTTCTCGTTTCGCCTCAGCCTAGGCTATATATTGATATATGTCAATGAAGACGTTCGCGACGATTCCTGCTTCCTGCTGTGCCCCCGGCGCGCCTCCTCTCTCCGACGAGGCCCGGGCCGCGCTCGCCGTTCGCTTCAAGGCGCTCGGCGAACCCACGCGTGTCGCCATCGTCAACCGCCTCGCCGGCGCCGGCGAGGTTTGCGTCTGCGCGTTCGAGGACCTTGGGCTCTCCCAACCGACGATCTCACACCACCTCCGCATCCTCCGCGAGGCGGGGCTGGTCGACGTCAGCCGCCGGGGAACGTGGGCCTACTACAGGCTGGTTCCCGAGAATGTCGAGCGGCTCTCCCGCGCGCTGGCCGCGTAGCGGCTACCAGGGGATCGACGCGCGGTCCCGGAAGAACCCGCCTCGGGGGCCTTCGTCGGGCAATGTGGCCAGCCAGAAGGGCGTGTCCCCGCCTTCCTCGACGGAGCGGCTCGCGTTCGGACCGCCCATGTCCGTTCGCACCCAGCCGGGACAACACGAGTTCACGAGGATGTTCTCGCCGGCGAGCTCGGCGGAAAGCATGCGCGTCAGCCCGTTCAGACCGGTCTTCGAGATGCGGTAGGCCGGCGCGTGCCCGCCCATGTCGGAGAGCTGGCCCATCCCGCTGGAGAGGTTGACGATCCGCCCGTAGCCGTTCTTCCGCATGAGCGGGAGCGCAGCCTGCGTGAGCTTCCAGGCTCCGAAGAGGTTCGTCTCCAGGGTGTCGCGCACCTCGTCGAGGTCCACGTCCGTGGCGCTGGTGCTCCAGCCGCCGCCCTCGATCCCCGCGTTGTTCACGAGGACGTCGAGACGCCCGAACCGTTTCTCGATCGTGCTGATGCACGCTCCGATGCTGTCCGGGTCGGCGACATCGAGCCGGCACGCCGTCGCGCGCTCACCGACGCCGCGAGCGGCCTCTTCTCCACGCGCCGGGTCCCGCGAGCCGATCACGACGCGGTAGCCGCCCTCGGCCAGCTGCCGCGCGACCTCGAGCCCGAGGCCGCGGTTTCCGCCGCTGACGAGCGCCACCCGCTCCATCTGCGAGAGAGGCTAGTCAGTGGGGCGCGTCGCCGCTACGGCGTCGAGCTGGTTCGCGTGGTAGAGGACGGCCGCCTCGGCCGTTCGCGCCGCGCGGGGGTCGTGGTGCACGGCGACGGCGTGCAGGAGCTCTGCGAGGACGTCGGCGGCGAGTCCGGCACCCTGCTCCTCTACGAGCCGCAGGCCCATGTGGACATGGCCCAGGAGCTTCCCCTCATCGGTGGGCAGGAAGAGCGGGCCGCGGTCGAGCTCGCGCACGCGGCCGACATCGTGGAGGAGGGCGGCGGCGAGCAGGAGGTCGCTGCGGAGGCGAGCGTGCAGTTGAGCGACGTCCCGGCAGATCGTGCCCACCGCGACGGTGTGCTCGAGCAGCCCACCGGTGTAGGAGTGATGCGAGTCGGGCGTGGCCGGCAGCAAGCGCAGACGGACTCGAAAGGCCGCGTCGTCGACGAAGCGATCGACCAAAGCACGGAGCTCTGGGTGGGAGATCTCGGACGCGAGGAACTCGAAGAAGCCGTCCAGCTCCTCCACGTCGCGGCGGCCCTCGGGGATGAGCGTGGCGGGATCGGCCTCGGCGGGCTCGAGCGTTCGCACCTCGAGCTGGAGCCGGTCGCGGAAGCGCTCGACCCTTCCGAGGACATGGACCGCGTCCCCTTCATGAAACCGCTTGTCGAGGAGGTCGACGTCGTTCCAGACCCGGGCGTCGATCCGCCCGCTCGCGTCGATGAGCTCGAGGGCCAGATACGGACTCCCGCTGCGGGTGCGCAAACGCTGCTTGCGCGCGACCGCGAAGGTGCCTTCGACGACCCTGTCCTCTGCCAGCTCGGCGATCGTCACGGCCCGATTGTAGGTCCGGCGTCGGCTGCTAGCCTGGGCCGCGATGGCGCTCGTGAAGCCGTTTCGCGCGCTCCGCTACTCCGCGGGAACGGCGCGCCCCCTCGACGACCTCGTCTCACCTCCCTACGACGTGATCTCGCCGGTGGTCCACAAGCGCCTGCTTGCCGCGAGTCCTTACAACGCGGTCCGCCTGTCGCGTCCCGACGATCCGGATGAAGCGGCCCGGCTCCTGACCCAATGGCAGCAGGACGGCATTCTTGTTCGCGAGGAAGAGCCCGCCGTGTGGCTGCTGGAGGAGGAGTTTGTCGGTCCTAACGGAGTTGCCCGCACGCGCCGCAGCCTCGTTGCGCGCGCAGCGCTCGAGCCGTACGAGCGCGGTGTCGTGCTCCCGCACGAGCGGAGCTTCCCCAAGCCGCGGCGGGGTCGCCTCCGGCTTCTGGAGGCCACCCGCACGAAGCTTTCGCCCATCCTCCTCCTTCACGACGGGCCGGCGCCGGCTGAGGCACCGGCGCGTGCTCCTGATCTCGAGGCGACCCTGGACGGGGTCACGAGCCGTCTCTGGCGAATCGATCCGCGTGCGGCCGACGGCATAGAAGCGCCGCTCATGATCGCGGACGGGCACCACCGCTACGAGGCGGCGCTCGCCTTCCACGAGGAGGAGGGCACTGAGGAGACGGCCCACGTCCTTGCCGCGCTCGTTAGTACCAGCGATCCGGGCCTCACGATCTTCCCCACTCACCGCGTGACGGCCGGTCCGCCCCCCGATCTCGATGGCTCCTTCCGCCTGACTCCCGCAGCGGGGGCGGCAGACGCTCTCGCAATGTTGGAGAAGCTGCCGCGCGATCGTGCAGCCTTCGCGCTGCTCCGTGCGGACGGCGCGGTTGTCGCGGAGAGCGACTCGCCGGGCCTCGACACGGCCGTCGTCGACCGCTTTCCGTTGGGACGGGTGCGCTTCACCCCCAGCGCGGCCGAGGCGGAGAGAGCAGTTGTCACTGGAGAGGCGGGGGCGGCGTTCCTGGTCCGCTCGCCGACAGTCGAGCAGGTCGAAGCGGCCGCGCGGGCGGGGAAGCGCATGCCCGAGAAGAGCACGTACTTCTTTCCCAAGCTGGTCGGCGGCCTGCTCTTCTCGCCCTTCGACGAGTGACCGACTGGCTCGCTTTTTCCCGTGCCGCCGCTGCGGCCGTCGAACGAGTGCTTGCTGAGCTCCCGACTCCCACAGACCGGGAGCCAGTCGTGGCGCTGGGCAAAGGGGGCGACGAGACCACGGCCATCGATGCGGCAGCGGAAGCGGCCGTCGTCACCCTCCTGGAGCGGTTGCACGCAAGCGGTGTCGAGTTCACCCTCGTGTCGGAAGAGCTCGGAGAGCGGTCATTCGGCGCGGACTCGATCCGCATCGTCCTCGACCCGATCGACGGGAGCATGAACGCGAAGCGCGGCATCCCCTTCTTCTCCGTCTCGATCGCGGTCGCCGACGGCGCGGCGATGCGGGACGTCTTCTTCGGCTACGTCTTCGACTTCGGCACGCGGGAGGAGTGGACGGCCAGGCGTGACGAGGGGGCCTTCCTGAACGGTGAGCCGCTGGATGGGCTCGGCCCCAAGGAGGAGGTGGAGATGCTCTCGTTCGAGGCGACGACCACCGAGCTCGTGGCGGGGCAAATCGCGGACATGGTCGGCTTCGCAGACCGGACCCGGATCATGGGCTCCCTCGCACTTTCGCTCTGTCATCTCGCGGCGGGTCGCGTTGACGCCGTCTGCTCGCTCAAGCCGGCCAGAAGCGTCGATATCGCGGCGGCGCAACTCCTCGTCCGTGAGCGGGGCCTCACGATCGACCTTCCGGATGCCGCTCCGTTCGGAGAAGCGCCGCTTGACTTGATCGGGCGCTCGCGTGTGGTCGCCGCGGCAAGTCCCGATCGCTGCGCCGAGCTCTTCGGGCGCCTCAGCGCTTCTGGCTGATCCGGCGTTGCAGATTCGTCCGCACGGCCGGCCACTCGG
>Ga0184605_10000571_pt1 | contig 11037 bp, 14 predicted proteins | sample PLM0_30_coex_FD_132995 | JGI IMG/M metagenome (GOLD analysis project Ga0184605, IMG submission 132995) | Groundwater sediment microbial communities from an aquifer in East River, Colorado, USA - PLM0_30_coex | ecosystem: Environmental > Terrestrial > Soil > Riparian zone | place: USA: East... | reverse complement strand
GTGAACGGGCCGACCAACAACTTCGGCATGGTGCGCAGCGGTCTCACCTTCGTGTTCTGAGTTTCGATACGTGCAAGCGCACAACTTATCGGCGCGAATGCACCGAATCACGCCGTTGGTGGCGCGAACCGAAAGATTTCAGTTTCGACGCGGTCTTTCTTAAGCTGCCACCAACTCTCCGGGCGCGCGTTGAAGCGAAGATTGATGAAATCGCTTTGCGTCTCGCATCGTTTCCGCATCGTCGGCTGAAAGGATCGAACCGTTTTCGTGCCCGCGTCGGTGATTATCGAATCATTTACACCTTCGACTCGGATCAGAATAAAATTCATCTGCTGGCAATTCGCCAGGGTGGTGTGCGTTTTGCTTTCTCAGTGCCCAGAGTTCATGAAAGACCGCTTACGCATTTTAATTGTCGAGGATGAACCGTCCGTGACGCGGCTGGTTGCGCTCCTATTGGGCGGTCCGGCCGCGAAAGTAACCAGCGCGTCCGATGGCTGGATGGCGCTCATGAAGATCGGCGCCACCGCGGAACCTTTCGACGTCATTATTACCGATCATCGCATGCGGCGTGTGAGCGGGCTCGAATTGGTGCGTCGGCTGCGGGTGCGCAAGTTCGCGGGCAAGATTATCGTCCTCTCGGCGCATCTGACCAAGGAGAACATCCAGGCCTACGAGGAATTGAAGGTGGACATGATGCTCGCGAAACCCTTCGATGTAGAAGAGTTGCGACTCGCGATGAACCTCCTCACGAAAAAACCCTCAGCGCCGGTCACCGCGCCCCTGGCAGCGCCGGCGTGAACTCGGGCACCGTCGCGATTGAAAATGTAAATACTTAGGGGCGAAGTGAGGATTGCCCTTTTTCCCGCTAGCCAGTTATCTTTTTTCCGTCCTGGTTCAACGATTCAACGGTTAAACGATTCACGGGCTCAACGGTTCAACGTCTGCGAGGCGATATATCAAAAGTGATTTCCCCTCCCGCGGCTTGATCAACCTGTGCCGGGCAAATCTGGTGCGAACGTATCGCTCTTTCGTGTCGATCCGCAGGGTGCCCGGCTCTTTTGCAACTTTGCGCCGAGTGGTGGGTTCAATCCGAAAACAACCGGAGGGTATCGATCATGTGGAAGAAATTGATTGTGATTGCACTGGCGGTCTCGGCAGTCGGGTTTGCGTCCGCACCGCGCTCGAACGCCGGAACCGAGGTGGTGGAGCCTCAGTACGCTCCGCAGCAAAGGTACAACTACGCGCCGCCACCGCCCCGGCCGGTCTATTACGCCCCCCCGCGTGTGAGCATCGTCGTCTACCCGGCCTTTGGCTTTGGCTATTACCCGCGGCCGTTCCGCGCCTACGGCTATCACCGCGCCTACGGCCGCCCCTTTTATCGGCACGGTCGTCACTGGCGCTAACCCGCACACCGCCGGAGAGACGAACCGTCTCGCCGTAAACCAGCTTCATTACAGGTCGGTGTAAAGAGGCCGATGAAGCCTGTGCGTCGCCGATAGGGCAGCCGCCTCGGGTTTCTGCAAGACCCCAACCTCACGAGTCCTTAAACTTCCACTTCAAAGGATGCTGCCTCACGCAATCAGCAACATCAACGGCTTCAACGATCCCGCCAATCTCAACCTCGTTGTGCAATCGACCGTACATGCGTTTGATCTGATCCTGGAAATGCGTCGTCAAAAGCTGATCCGGCGAACTCGCGCGGATTAGCGGCGGGCCGTGATGCGTCGTGCGCCATGAGCGGTTCTCGATGTCTTTGTAGCCGTTTACGACTAGCCACGCCCGCGGCAGCTTGAGCGACAAAGCGCGAAGCTTCTTGGGGGCTGATGACTAGCGAGCAAGTGGCGACTTTGGCTTCGAGCTTACCATATCATCGCTCCATTCAGCGGTGATAATGTAGAAAATCTGGGAGCGATTAAGTGTCTCTGGCCAGTTCCCGTTTCTCCGTCCCGCTTCAACGCTTCAACGCGCAGCGACGCTGCAATGTTTATCTCCCTCTGTTGAAAAAAAGAAGTGACGGAGGTGGCCGGTTTCTGATTCAATTTCGTTAATAGGCGATCTGATGAACGGGGGTCGAATCACCAGCGAGGAAAGGTCGGCAATCAGCACGTACATTGGCCTCACCGTGGTGACTGTGCTCGGCGCCGGGGCGATCTACTTCTTCTTTCTCGCGCAGCAAGAGAAAAAGGAGACCAGGGGTTTCGATCCGAACCGGCCCGTCCCGAGCGACGCCGTCTTGAAACACCGATTAAAGGCCGAGGAATATTTCGTCGTGCGGGAAGGTGGCACGCAAACCCCTTTTCAAAACGAGTTCTGGAATAACGAGCGCACCGGCATCTACGTCGATGTCATTACCGGCGAACCACTCTTCACTTCGCTCGACAAATTCGATAGCAGCCTCGGCATGCCCGCTTTTAGCAAACCGATCTCGAAAGATCTCCTCGTCGAGAAACCGGACACTTCGCACGATATGCAGCGCACCGAGGTGCGCGCCAAACGAAGCAATGCCCACCTTGGCCATCTCTTTTCCGACCCGAAGTCGTCCACCGGACAACGCTACTCCGTTAACTCGGCCGCCTTCCATTTCGTTCCAATCGAAGGAATGAAAGATAAAGGTTACGAAGCGTTCCTGTCGCTTTTGGAGAAAAAGTAGCGTCCGAGGTAGATCAGAATACAGCGTCTCACCCCGGCCAGCTGTTGGCTACATCGCATGGTTAGGCGACCTTCGTAGCTACGGTTTGTTGCTGGATTCTTTGGGCTTGCGAGGGTCATCAGCTGGGTTGACGTAGTCGATCGTCCACGGGGCGATTCCGTGGAGTTGAAGCACTGTCTCGCCCTTCACCCAAGCAAAGTGCTTCATGCCGGCAGGCCAGAAGCCGAATGTGCCCGCTGGCATCTCTTGGGTGGCAGTCTGATCGAACTTGTCACCCATGCCGAAGTTGAACGTGCCGCTAATGACGGTGACGTGCTCAACCTTAGGGTGAGTGTGTGGCGGGATTTTGTATCCGTCCGGCATCGAAATCCGCATGGTGAAGAAGCCCTCCTTGGCCGGATCGCCTTCGAGGACGGCAAATTTGGCACCGGGAGGAAGTGATGCGGGGCCGTCCTGCCATTTGATCCGCTCTGGAGGATGGATGGCGGCGCTGCCACTGAGCCCCGTGTTTGTCTGTTGCTCTTGTTGAGCCCCCGCTGCGCTGAAAAGCGCGAGCGCAAGAGCTGAGATGATTGATGCTAATTTCATACTTTTTAGTTTCCTTTTCGTTTGTATTTCATCGCTAATGCGACAAAGCGTCAAGTCGTCTAACGAGAATGGAGCGAGTTGGAAAGCCCCGAAACAGACGGGCAGACCGAGAGGCCGACTGAGTTGGGAAACGATGGAGTCAACATGTCGAGAATGCTTTTGGAGTTTAGATATGACCCCATTCTCCCCCGGGTCCGCCGTTAAGGAGGCAGCGCGGCACCCACCTTGGCTTTGACCAGCGCGACATCAGTGGCGCTGATCGTACCATTAGCATTCACGTCTTCACGGAAATTCGAGCTGCTGACCGGTACGCCCACTTGCGATTTGGTCAGGCTGACGTCGGAGGCATTAACGACGGCATTGCCATTCACATCACCGACCAGCACACCCATCTGCACACTAATGTCACCACCAGTGCCGGTACCGTCGTTTACACCGGATAACGTGAGCGTGATTGTTTGCGCATTGGTTACGCCAGTGAGGTTGACCGTAATATTAGCCGTCCCGTTGCCGCTAGTGCCGCTCACTGTTCCCGTACCGGCCGTGACGGATGCGCTGTTGAAAGTGACCGAGCGCGGGAAAGCAAAAACAAGCTGATAATCATCGGTCGCTCCGCCGCTGCGGCATTCGTCGCCCAGCGCCAGGTCGATGTCGAAAGTCCCGGCGCTGCCATGGACCTTTCTCGAGACGACCTGCGGATCGCCATTCGGGATCGCGCCGGGCTCGAACAAATCGCTTAAATCCAGCGCGGTCGCCGCGCCTCCCAGAAAAGGCGTCACTCCAAATATTTTCTGAAAAGTGCGCAAGGTGGAGCTATGCGTGTAACCAAGTGAATTATGATAGCCGCCGCCTTTCGCCAGCGGTGAGAGCACGATCATCCCGATCGGGCCATCGCCACCAGCCGCTTCATCCCACGTAACAATCAGGAGCCCGTTGTTTTGATAGGCGGCCGATTGCAAAATCATCGGCACATTTTGTGAAAGCCAGGTGTCGCCCTGTCTGACCGGATTGTTGAGCGGCGGGCACGAGTCGTGCATGTCGTTGCAGATGTTTGGCGTGATGAAGTTGTAATGCGACACCGTCTGGTTGGTGAGGTCGCTCGCCAATTCCGTGAACGGCCGCATGGCAGAAATGCAGTAGTTGTTCACGATGTCATCAAAATAGGCGAAGGGATTGTGTTTCACGTAGTAGGGATAACTGTCTGTGGTCGGGCAAGTCGTTCCGGTAATGTTTTCCTGGTACGTTTTCCACGAAATTCCGGTGTTTCTCAGGAACGTAACGAAATGGTTCGTGGTTGACTGATGGTTCGACGAAGGCGGGTTATCGTTCAGAATGCCGAAGTTCGTGCCCGCTTCGAGCCAGAGATAGTTCGGCAGGCTTGGATGAATCCCGGGCGGATTGTAATACTGACCGCAGTACGACGCCATCGGCAGCAGCGTGTTGTTGATGTAGGGCGCCTGCCCATTACCTATGATGCTCGACCAATTGTGGTTCTCCATCAGGATAATAAAGACCACGCTGTTGGAATCGATCCCAGTGGCGGAAAGTTTCGACGCGCCCGCGAAGATGCAAAACAGGGCGATAACGGGAACCACCCGCTTCTTCATGCCCTCATCTACTCTACGAACCGTCGCGCGGCCAGAAAAAAAGCGATCGGAAGGCCGTAGAAGAGCTTCCAAAATTCGCCCTCCTCCGGACTTAATTGATCAAATTACGCTGCCCATTCGGCGCAAAGCAGCTCAGCTTGCGCGAGAACGGCCCGCGGCATTCGCGGGGGAGCTTCTTAATAACTCGCCGCTCGTCGCAAGCCTAACGATTGCCGCGTGTCCATCGTCAAATATCCGGTCGCGCGCAAGCCGTTGTCCCTTTGATAGCGCATGATCGCGCGACGCGTTTCCGGCCCGAAGACGCCATCGATTTCTCCGCGGTAATAACCTTGTCGCGCCAGTCGCTCCTGAGCGGCGGCAACGGTTGAGTCCGTGTTCTGATCGGAAGAATCGTAGGTGCCTTGATTGTAGTAATTGGTGTCGGCGCCTTGGTCGTAAACGCCGGGATCATAGCCATACTGATACGGATAGGAGTAATCGTAGCCGTAGTAATCGTAGGGATAGCCGTACCACGGAAGGAACCCGAGATCGAAGATGAACCATGAGCCGTTGACGAACCGGCAACGGTGACCGTGCCAACGATGGTCGCGGCTACGGTCCCAATCGCGATGCCAGTCGGCCGAATGCCGCGCGAAGACGTGATTGCTCCCACCAGCGAGGCCACGGTTGCCGTTCCCGATTGAACCGGCACGATTTACGCGATTGTCCTGGATTGTTCCAAGATTTCGAGCGCGACGATTGTCGAATTGCCCGAGCCCATCGCGACGATTCAACTGATCGCTTTGGATTTGCGCGAAACGATCGCTCTGGATCGTGCGAAAACGCCGGCTGTTCTCGGATCGGGCGAAACCATTACTGTTGCTGAACGTTCGCGGCATAAACTGGCGCTGGCTAAGCGCGGCGGCGCCGCCGCCCGAATTGAACGAGCGCGGGCGAAACGAGTCTGCCCTGAACGCCGCCGAACGGGTCGAACGCATGCCGCTGCCGTACGAGGAGAAGCGTTGCGACGGCGCGATCGTCGGTCTACCGCCGTAGTGCAAACCTGACCCGGAATTGGCGCTGTTGCCGCGCGCGGGCCGGGAAGGCGCCGGCGAATCATTGTTGTTTCCCTGATGTTTGCCAGCTTGCGCTGAAACAGACAAAACCGCGCTGACGATCAAGGCGAGCAAAAGTATTTTATGAGTTTTCATCGTGTACCGTCCGTTCCGTTGGACGCTGTCAGTTATGAAACCCTTCAATCAATCCGTTGTTGCGGGTGAGTTTACCCCTTTCTCCGATAACTGAAACCGAATAATCGGTGAGCGTTTAGCTCACGCGAATGTCAAAATGCCCTGCTCAGCCTGCCCAAAGCTGCTTAGAGTTTACTCGCCATGGCGAGTGGCGAGTGGCGGGCGAAAGCTCCCTGCTCGCGAAGACTCCTGCTCGCGAAGACTTTCGGAGTTCGGAGTTCGGAGTTTAGACGCGACCCCAATTCTTCTTCCCTAGCCGGGCGGAATGCGCCTTGCTGATAATTCTGGAGTGCACATCCTTCGGATTATCATCGTTGCTCTGATCGTTACTTCGGCGACTGCATTCGCACGGATCGGCGAAACTGCTCGCCGGTTTGTCGCTCGTTCTGATTCAGTTGGCGCTATCTTCGAGGCTTCTTGCCTGTCGCGCCGGACCATCGGCGAAGGCGGATCGTCTTTGAGCCAAAGGATGTCGAGATTGAGTCTGTTAGAAGGAGGGATCAGACCCCATTTTTCCAAAAACGCATTCGCAAACTCGCACCGCTCATCGAGCTTACTCCCGTAAGCCCGATGAACCTGGAACAAAGATAATTTATGGCGCATGTCGTTACCAATAAATGTGTGGGGTGCAAGTTCACCGACTGCGTGGTGGTGTGCCCGGTGGCCTGCTTTTATGAGTTGGAGGGTCAACTTGTTATTCATCCGGAGGAGTGCATCGATTGCATGGCTTGCGTGGATGAATGTCCGGTGCACGCCATCTACGCCGGCGAAGACGTTCCGCCGGAGTTTCAATCGGACATTGAATTCAACGCGACTGAGGCCAGACGGGTGCAAGAGTCGGGCCAGGGTGCCATCGAGACGAAAAAGGATCCCTTGCCGACCGCCGCCCAAAGGAAAGCGGAGTTGGGTTACTGAACTCATTCGCGCCCGTGAATTTCAACTTGGGCTAGCGCGGCTTGGAATCCGGATTTCAGCTTGTCAGCTTTTCCGCGTCTCAGCTTTTTAGAACGGCTTGGAGGTCTTCGACAATGGAGTTCGCGGGAGCGGACGACATGGACGGGAAGCCCGAAGGGTAAGTAAGCGGGAGATTACGAATGGAGCTCGCGGGAAGCGGTGCGACATAGACATGCGAAGCACGGGCGCAGCCCGAGAACTGGGCAGTTCGAGTCAATCAATTTCGGCGGCGATGATGTCGGGTCGGTTTCTGATTTCAGCTTTCTTGTCGCGCCGTAGCCTAGCGCGAAGGAGGATCAGAGTTTGAAACTCCGTCGCTGCCCACGCTCCCTCGCTGCTGCCCTCGCAGTCCGGCAGCTGCCGGATCGCTGATCCCATTTGCTCCATTCACATGTCAGCTTTTTCTTAACTGTGTCAAAAGTGAAGATCAGACCCCATTTCCTGCACATTTCCTGCAGTTGCGCGAGTCACGGCTCATCCGCGATTGCCTGCGGGTATGCCTCGCTATTGGGTCGATTTCTGCGATAGTGTAATATGCCTTTGCAATCCTGCCCCACCTGCGGTTACGCGCTTTCAATCCTCGATCATCATTGCCGCCATTGTGCCGTCCCATTGAGGGCGCTCCTATTGTCCCGGCCGTTTGATGCGAAACGCCTGCCGCAAATAATCATGGCCGTGGTAGTGTTAAGCGTTCTCGTCTACTGGATATTCTTCCGCTAACGAAAAGGTGGGGACAGGGCGAATCAGGCTGCGACCGGTACCGAACTAATAGCCTGGGCTGTCCAACGCCACGTTGACTTTACGGATTGCAAGACGAGCCTTTCTCATCATGGGCGACAAATCTCCGAAAGCGAATCAGAAGCACAAGGCACAGCAAAAGGCGAAAGCCAACAGCGCGGTTCAGAAGAAAGAGCAACAGGCCTCAGCCGCCAAGGCGGCGCCGAGAAAGAAGTAGGGGGGCGCTGCCAAGCAGCAACCAACCTTGGTTCGTTAGGAGATTCCGCCCGGCTCAGCTGGGGCGAGGGCAGCATGGAGGTCTTCGACAATGGAGTTCATGGGAATGGACGACATGGACGGGAAGCGCGGAGTGTGAGTAAGCGGGAGATTACGAATGGAGCTCGCGGGAAGCGGTGCGACATAGACATGCGAAGCACGGGCGCAGCCCGAGAACTGGGCAGTTCGAGTCAATCAATTTCGGCGGCGGCGATGCCGGGCTCGCAGTGGTTGACCGATTTAACGCTGTAACAACACGTGCGTGCGGGGACGCCGCCGGGTGGACTGCACCTGCTCGCGAACGCTTTCGGAGTTGGTCGCATGGTGAGGCGACCGAGCGATTGGGGAACCGCGAGTCAATGGAGTTAGTGTAACGCTTTCCCTGGCGCGCCGTAGGTCGCCGCGGCGACCGAAGGAGGCAACGTCCGCGAAGCGACATGTCAAATGTGAAGATCAGACCCCATTTCCCGGCCATTTCCACTTTGTAATTTGCTTCGTCGCCGTACACACAACGCGCCGAGAATTGTCTCGGCGCGAAGCGTTGATGTGATGGAAGTTCGCGATCAGGTCTGCGTCTTGTCTTTCTCGCCTTTCTTGCATTCCGCCTTGAACTTTGCGTACTGCTCCTTGTTCAGGATTCCTTTGGCCTCTTTCATGTATTTGATCTCGCTCGCTTCATTGCAGCCTTCTTTCATATGCTCGGTCATAACGGCGTCCATCTTCGTCTTCTGCTCAGCCGTCAAGTCGAGGCTGGCCAACGACGCGTGACACGCCGCCATGTTTTCTTTGTTACCGATCTGCTTTGTGCAGTCGCCGTGTTGACCGGCGAACGTGGTGCCTGCGGCAAAAAGCCCTGCTGCTACTAACGTAATAAGTTTGGTCATAGTGGCAAGATAGACCGTCCCGCTGTGATTGTCGTTCAAATCTTATGGCCGCTTTCTGATCGCTCAGCGTGTTCAGATTTTCGGCGCGCCTTGCGTTTCTTAGCATTATGTCTGCCTTCGCTGTTTCCCATAAGACCTCAACACTCCCGCGTCTTACGCATCTTCCGAATTTCTAATTTTTACTTTCTAATTCCGAGGCTGCTACCACCCGGTCATAGCCCGGAGGAAAAAGATCAGCACGCCGATGGTCACGAGCGCGAGCGGGGCGCGCGCGATAAACTTCGTTATCCCATCGAGACTCTGACCGCGTCGGGATTGCATGAATGCGACCAAGGCGAGAATGAGCCCGATGCCGTAACAGATCAGTGAGAAAATGGCGGCGGTCTGCGTGGTCCACCCCGACACGGAACGAGGAAGCGCACCGCTCAAAAGGCCGAGCCCAAGAAACAAAAACGACGCGAGCCCAAGTTTGCGCAGATAATTCATGGATTATACGGAATTTTTCGGCCTAATTCAATTTCGGCGACAGTCTCAGGCGTAAGCCCATTTTTTCTTTCACCCTCCGGCGATTCCTGAAGCTTCTCGCGAATCCGTTTTTCCGTCTTCTCCTTTTCCAGTTCCAAGCGCTCCCGCTCGATTTGCAATCGCTCCGCGGTGTGATCGCCTTTCCGAAGCTCGACGATGTCGCCGCACATTTCGCGTAGCAGACGCCATCCTTCCCGCCCACCGGTTTCGGCCACGCGCCGCGTCGCCACGGCATAACGGGCCACCAGCCAGAGCGCCAGTGTGCCGGTGAGCGGCGCGCGTCCTTCCCCGTTCCATTCCGTCGCGTCCTCGCCAAGCTGCGCGGCAATTTCGAGCGCCTCCTGCTTTGCCAGCCAATCGCGATAACCGCCCTGTTTCCATTCGGAAAGATTTTGCTCGCGAATGGGTTTCCCGCCGAACTCCGTGGCCACGATGGCCTGCACCTCGGGCAGCCCATTGAGCCACACGACGAGCTTTTTCCCCTCCTCGCCTTCGTCGAGGCGGCGATTCAATTCCTGCCTGACCGCGAGCGGGAGCCGGGCGATTTTTCCATTCCGTGTGACATTCATAGGTCGGATTCAGTCGGATTCGGTCGGATTAACTCATCGCGGCCACTCGTTACACGCGGGGTTGGTCGGATGGGGAGACCTTTTCGGTTGAATTTTTTTGTCGCACTTTTTCTTCCCGGTCCCACGGGTGGCAAACTTGTTCCGCGAACGCCTCAAACGCCGCCTGGGCCTTCGGGTGCTGTTTCGTGTAGGTATAAAGCGCATCCAGCCCGATGGTGATCTTACGCTTGCATTTCATGTTCGCGTCTCGCAAGGCGACTACCAACCACTCGCGCTCGATTTGCAACCGCTCGGCGGTTTGATCGCCATGCCGGAGCCGCGCCCAATCCTGCACTACCGCGCGCAGCAGTTTCAGACGATCCTCGCCTTTCAATCCGGCGAGCTGCTTCCACGCCGCCAACGCGTATTGAGGCGCGAGCCATCCTGCCACGGCATCAGTAATCGAGCCGCCCACGATTTGCTGGAGTTCGTCCGCCTCCACGGCCATGGCGACGAGCGCGGCTTTGGCTTCTTTAAATGCGGAATTCTTCATATTAACATTACCGATATCTCCCGCGAATGTAGCGATTGTAGTAGGCGCCTTTCGAGCTCGCCGCTATCAATCCGTGATATACAGACTCAGGCACGCCGGGATGCTCGTAAGCGCGCCCGCTGTGAAATTCGACGGAGAGGGTGTAACCATCGTAGCCAATGGCGCGGATGGCAGTTGAGTCGACGCGAATCATGAGCATGACTCTCTCCTTGGTTGCGAGATACAAGGAATCCGGCGCGGAAGGTCTGCCCGGCTACTAATGATGCTGCATTCTATTGGTTTTGGTTTCATTGCGGGGTAATTCTGCCACGCGGCTGGGGAAACCGACACGAAGCGGCCGTGGGAAAGTATTTCCCGGCTTTTACTTTCCGGTCCGGGAGAAAAGCTGCTCCGCAATCGCCCAGCCTTCTGGAAAACCCTTGGCGCTCCTGCCCTTGGTTGATTTGGTGAGTCCGCAGATAGTTCGGCAATGAACTTTCAGGCTTTCAACGCTGTCGAGAGGGTAG
>Ga0184605_10000570_pt1 | contig 11045 bp, 10 predicted proteins | sample PLM0_30_coex_FD_132995 | JGI IMG/M metagenome (GOLD analysis project Ga0184605, IMG submission 132995) | Groundwater sediment microbial communities from an aquifer in East River, Colorado, USA - PLM0_30_coex | ecosystem: Environmental > Terrestrial > Soil > Riparian zone | place: USA: East... | reverse complement strand
CTGATCTCCGTCGTTGTGATTCTCGTCGCTTCGGCCCACGAATGGTTCAGCGTGCTCTCCGGGCGGAAGGTGGCGAGGAGCAGCGAGATTCCCTTCGAAGCCCGCGCGGCGTAGGCCGCCTTGGATTAGTGAACAATTACCTTCTGCCCCTCTGGATGATTATCTTCGGCGTCGCTCTTTTCCGTCATCGCGACGAGAGTGCAAATAGCTTGCGATCCAATTGATTTACCAACCGACTCCTGACATTCCCGTAATGTTCGAGAAATCACTTGACTGCGCCTGCTTGGTGTTGCGCGCAACAGCGTTCACGGCAACGGTGCTATGCGCAGCGCCAGTCGTTGGGCAGACGCCGAAGCCGTTCGACTTCTCGATCAAGAACATCATGCGCGGTCCCGAGCTCTACGGCCGGCAGCCGAACAACGTCCACTGGAGCGCCGACAGCAGGTGGATCTACTTCACCTGGCTCGAGCCCGGTACCGATTGGCGCCAGCAGCCGAAACAGTTCCGCGTCCGCGCGATCCCGGGCGCCAAGCCGGAACGGGTTTCGATTCAACAGCTCGACTCCACCGGCTCACGATTCGCTTCGAGTCAGCGCTCCCACAACGGCCGGTATACCGCGGTCGAGTTCAACGGCGACCTCTACATCAATGATCTCACTACCGGCACGACCAGGCGTCTCACCCAAACCGTAGAGGCGGAGCGCAATCCGCAGTTCTCAGCTAACGATCGGGAGATTTACTTCGTTCGAAACGGCAACGTCTACTCGATCGATCTCTCCACCGGCTTTCTCCGACAGATAACCGACATCCGCCAGGGACCCGCGCCTTCAGACTCTGCGAAAGCCGAAGGACAGAGGGGACGACTCGAGCAGCAGCAGCGCGATCTGTTCGAGGCAGTGCGCGATCGGATTCGCGCCGACAGCATCGCGCGCGCGGAGCGATTGCAGCGCGATTCCCTCGGACTCAAACCGGTTTACCTCCAGACCGGCGAACAGATCTCCGAATTCTCGATCTCACCGACCGGTAGCTCGCTGCTGATCACGACACGAACACCCGCGGCGACGACGCGGACTACCGACATCCCCCAGTACGTCACGCGAAGCGGATACACCGAGGAGCTAAGGGTCCGGACGAAAGTCGGTGACGCCGAGCAAAAGGGGCGCATTGCCCTGATCTCGTTTCCGGGCGCTACGGTCACCTGGCTCAAGCCATTCTCCGCCGACACCACCACCGGCTATTTCGACCTCCTCGGCTGGAATGATTCGGGCACGCGCGCGGCAATTTACTCATACGCCGGCGACAACAAGACACGATTTCTTCAGACGGTTGATCCGGCCGGTAAGCTCGCAACACTCGAGTCCGCTCGCGATTCGGCGTGGATCGGCGGGCCGTGCAATGGGTGCGGTGGATTTTACGATGGGGCGCGGATCTGGTACGTATCGGAAGCCGACGGATTCTCCCACCTCTTTATCATTGCCTCGGACGGAACCGGCAGGCGTCAGCTCACGAGGGGAAAGTGGGAAGTCCGCGACGTCGACCTGTCCCCGGACCGGCGCTCGTTCTATCTGCTCACGAATGAGGTGTCGCCGTTTGAGCAGCATCTCTATCGGATGCCGGTCACCGGCGGCGCGATGGAGAAGATCACGAGCAAGTCCGGAAAGCATACGGCGGTAGTGTCGCCCGATGGACAGCTCGTGGCGGATGTCTACTCGTACGTGAACAGGCCGCCCGACCTCTTTCTCCTGCGCAACCGCGCCGGCGCCGACATGTCGCAGCTCACACTTTCACCGAGCGCGGAGTGGCTGTCGTTTCCGTGGATCGTGCCCGAGCTCGTGATGATTCCGGCGTCCGACGGCGTTCAGGTGCCCGCGCACATTTACAAGCCGAGCGACATGCACGCGCAGTCGAACGGAGCGGCGGTGATCTTCGTGCACGGCGCCGGATATCTCCACAACGTCGGCAATTTCTGGTCGGAGTATCCGCGCGAGTACATGTTCAACCAGCTCCTCGCGTCAAAGGGCTACACGGTTCTGGATCTGGATTATCGCGGCTCGGATGGGTACGGGCGCGACTGGCGGACCGCCATCTACCGGCACATGGGAGGGCGGGATCTACAGGATCAGGTGGACGCTTCGCGCTACATCGGCACGAATCTCGGGATCGTTCCCGAGCGCGTCGGGCTCTACGGCGGCAGCTACGGCGGATTCATCACCTTGATGGCCCTATTTACGGAGCCCAAGCACTTCGGCGCCGGCGCGGCCCTCAGGAGCGTCACGGATTGGGCGCACTACAATCAGGGTTATACCTCAAATATCCTCAATCTTCCGCAAAACGATACTCTGGCGTACCACCAGTCGTCTCCCATTTACTATGCGGAAGGTCTCGAAGATCCGTTGCTAATGGCGCATGGGATGGTCGATACCAACGTCCACTTTCAGGACATCGTGAGACTGACTGAGCGATTCATCGAGCTCGGCAAGACGCGGTGGGAGCTGGCGGTTTATCCGGTCGAGGATCACGCTTTCGTGAGGCCGGCCTCGTGGGCGGATGAGTATCGCAGGATCTTCGAGCTGTTCGAGCGGTATCTACCAAATAGTACTTCAACCAGATGATGACCTTGATCAGCTCCCTGTTGTCCACCACCGCTGCGGCTGTCCGGGCGGTGCTCGGCGTGCCCGATTACAAGCGGTACTTGGCTCACATGCGCAGCGCCCATCCGGGCGATCGCGTAATGAGCGAGACCGAATTCAACCACACCCGCATGAACGACCGCTACAACCGCACGGGGTCGAGGTGTTGTTGATCGTACGCTAGGCGTGTGCAAGTACCAGCTCGGCTGGCGTCTCCCAGTGAGACCCCAACCAGGCTGAAAATGAAACCAACGACGTTGTTCCTCATGACTGCCCTCGCGCTCACGGCGTGCGAGGGCAATTCGTCTTCCAAGGCAGACGGCACGACCACCGCCACAGCCGGGGTGGCCGGCCAGGCGAAGATCCTCGGCCGGCCCGGGCGGTCACCGGAAGTCGGCATGGTCGCCGGCGGCGCAGTCGCCCAAAGTACTGCTGACTTTAGCGCTTCGGCTCCCGAGGCGCCGCCTACCGACGCGACTTCGGGCGATCTCCTGCAGAACGTCACCGCCGGCACCGCGGCGCCGACGATGGTCATTCGCACCGGTCAGGCGTTCATCGAGGTCGAGAGGGTCGATCCCGCTGTCCTCAAGGTCCGGCAGCTTGCCGCACAGTTCGGTGGCTACATCACCAACTCCTCCATCAGCGGCGGCCGCGACCAGATCCGGCAGGCGACGCTCGAGCTCAAGATTCCCTCTCTGAAATACGATCCGGCGGTCGAATCCCTCTCCACGATCGGCAAGGTGGAGACTGTGACGTCCAACGCTCAGGATGTGGGTGAGGAGTTCGTCGATGTCACCGCCCGCGTCACCAACGCGCGACGTCTCGAGGAGAGGCTGATCACGCTGCTCGCCAACAGGACCGGAAAGCTCGATGAGGTTCTGCGCGTCGAGCGGGAGCTCGCGCGCGTGAGAGAGGAAATCGAACGCTACCAGGGCAGACTCCGCTACCTGAGCTCGCGCGTGGCGATGAGCACTCTCACGATTACCGTCCACGAGCCGGCTCCGCTGCTCGGCAACAATCCGGGCGAAAACCCTATCGCGGCGGCTCTGCGACGCGCCTGGCGGAACTTCATCGCTCTGCTGGCAGGCTTGATTGCGTCCCTCGGCATTGTCATTCCACTTGCTCTGATCGGAGTGGCCGGTTGGTTCGCTTACCGTCGCTGGAAGCGGAGATAAGAAAAGCCGCGGAGCGATTCGGCTCCGCGGCTTTTTATTTCGTCGACTCCGCTCGCCCAGAGCCGGGCGGCGCCTGGTTGGATCGAGCGAGATCCCGATTGTACCACCACAACGAGCGGGAGAGCGCCGAGTAGGCAATGTTGAAGTGTTGTGCGCTCCACGCGATCGCACCAACTCCGCCGATGATCAGGATTGGGCTGGAGGCATTGTTGGAGGCATTGGCCGTGACTGCTACGCCAATCAAAGTGGCGGCTGCTCCGATGCTCCCGACGACCGATGCCCGGAAATTATTCGTCTTGTAGAGACGGGCATCTGACTGCGCCGACGGTGAAGCTGCCACCAGCTTCTCCACGTCGAGGCCTCTGAACCATCCGGCGGTGCCGACGACTGGTCCGTCGGCGCCGCGGACGATCCTGGCGTTACCGAAGTAGGACTCGTATCGCAGCGCCTGTGCCTCGGAGCCGCGAGTGGAATCCTTGCTCTGCGCACCAGCTGCTGTCGTGAAAAATACGCATGAGGCACCCGCCATCAGTGCCCAAACAATTCTCGATTTCATCATCCCTCGTTGATCGCCCAATTCGTTCTACAGACGATTGAGCGACCCGAGGGAGAACATCGTCGCTACCTCTTCAGTTCGCGGTTGTACCACCAGATCGCTTTGGAAAGCGCTCGATAAGCGTTCTCCAGCTTTGAGCCACCGTAGGCGATCAACAGAAAGCTCGCGGCGGTTAAGCCGGATGGAATTGCCGAGTTGATGTCGTGGATACGTGAAGCTCCGATTGCTGCACCCAGCGTCGCGATACCGAGAGCAGCGAAAGCCTGCCCCGGCTCGTAGTCGCGCTCGAACACTCTCGCCTCCGCCAGTGCCTTCTCGGACTGACTCACGAGGCTTGCCAACTTTGGGCCGTGAAACACCCCCGCGTGAGCGACGACCGTGCCCTGTATTCCGCGCACAATCTGCAAATCGCCAAGACGGCTCTCTACGCGAAGTGCGTTCTCGTCGTAGCTCGAATCCTGCGCACTCATCGTGGTCGCTCCCAGTGACAAGAGTTGAGCAGCACAGAGCGCAATGGCTAAACGTCGCATGGCTTCTCTCCTATTGTCTATACACAATCGTCGCGCGGCCATTGAGGGTGGTTCCGTCCATGATCACGTGCGTATTGCCTGGATAGCTGTAGCCTGCGCTTCCCTGCTCGACGGCAGCACCCAGGAAGTCGTCGTTCGTCAGTAGCCACTGACCCGGATTTGAGAAGAGAGCCGCGACGAAGGCTCCGGCGACCAGCTTCCACGGCGCCCCCGGAATCAACTTGATCGCGACCGTGCTGAAGGCCGTCGCGGCCGAGTTCAGGAGCTGGACCAACGCGTTGCTATCGAGCTTGAGAATGCACGAAGTGTTGTCATCCTCCCAGAACAGGACATGGAATCCCTGGCTGAACTTGTTGATGAACGCGATCGCTTCCTCCTGGGAATACAGCATGACCCGTCCTTCCCAGAAGCCGGTGTTCTGGTCGAACACCTTTCTGTAGTCGTACGCGTGCTCACCTGAGCACGAAAGATCCTCGCCATAGGTGGGAGCTGCCGGACTGTTTGGCCCCTGAATGTGAACCTCGATCTCAGGATCACCCCGGAACCGCGGCTCCTTCATGTCGAGAAGCCTCGAGAACTCCAGGTAAAGTCCCGGCGGGACGGAGGGCGGAGGGCCCCCGCCGCCACCGCCGTCGCACTCGGCACCGCACACAACTGACCTCGATGCCTTGAGAGCCATCGGCTCCAGCGTTCCGATCGCATTTCCATTCTGGTCGCGGACGTTCTTCGACGCTGACGCGGCCATCGGCTGGTCGAAGCGCGTCTCCACGGGGACGATCGAAAGAGTCGGCTGCGCGGGCGCGATGTTGCGGTCGAGCGTTACCTCGCCGCCCTTCTTGTCGAAGGCAACGATCGGCTCGGATTCGTTCAGCTGAGAGACGACGAGCACATCCGCGCTGCCGGTCCATGACTCGCGGTGTCTGGCCACCGGCATGTAGAGCTCGAGCGGCCGGATTGCGGTCACTGTCTCCAACAAATCACCTGCCGCTCCGCCGTTGAGCGCCACCATTCGGTCGAGCAACGTTCTCCCATCCCTGGACTGCAGATAGGAGCCGAGCTCGAGCTTGTGCTCGCGGAACGGCGCCGCCCGGAGATCTCGCTTGAGATGCTGGCGTGCCGGCTCGTTGTCCATCGCCACCGCCACCAGCCGCGCAATCTTCGTCAGCGCCGCGTGTTCCGCGCTCGAAGGTGCAGTCGCGGGGTCGATCCTGACATCACGTGACGCCGTAGGCCCAATGGTACTACCGACAGAATCGACGCAGGCGGAGAGACACGCGAGCAGCGCCAGAACAAGAACTCCTTCGCCATGTGTTGTGTGTTTCATGTTTCCTCCTCGGAGAGTAGTGCGGTTGGTGAAGCGCGCACTCTATTCACTCGCCGGCGGAGGACCGTAATCCGCGCTCTGCTTACGAGATCACTTCGCCTCGTTTCGTGGACGCGAGGGTGCGACGACCGCCATCAGGAGCGCCGCGACCAACGCGAGCGTTGCGCCGAAGACGAACGCGCTGGGCGCGCCCGCGCGATCCCAAATCGCGCCAAAGATGAGAGAAGCGGGAAGCGCTCCGAGCCCGATGGCGAGATTGTACCAGCCGAACGCCGAGCCGCGGCGCGCGCGCGGAACAATATCGGCGACGAGCGCCTTCTCGGTTCCCTCGGTCATACCGTAGAAGATCCCGTAGACCGCGAAGAGCGCCCACGCCTGCCACGCTGCCGCTGCCCAGCCGAATGCGAAATAAACCGCCGCGTAGAGCAGCCAACCGCCGACGATGAGCGGCTTGCGACCAAGCGTATCGGATAGCTGGCCGCCATAGGTGCCGGTCGCCGACTTCACGAAGTTGAGAAGCGCCCACAGAATGGGCGCCATCGCGACCGGAACTCCGAGCTGGTTCGCGCGGAGAAGCAGAAACGCATCGGTGGAGTTGCCGAGCGTGAAGACCAGGACGACGACGATATACGCCCAGAACCGTTTGGTAAGACCGCCGCCCATCGTGCTGAGCGACGCTTCAGACGCCTTATCCCCAGTGTCCCTTCGCGGCACGTCGCGCACGACGACGATGAGGATCATCATCGCGATCAGCCCGGGAACCGCCGCCAGCCAGAAGACATTTCTGAGCGCCTGTTCGTCGTGCGGGAACAGTCGCCGCGTACTGTCGAACGAGCCCACACCCTGGAGCTTTAGGATCAGGAACGCCAGCAACGGGCCGAGCACCGCTCCCGCGTTGTCCGCGGCGGCGTGAAATCCGAAAGCGCGCCCGCGCGCCTGAGGCGGAGCCGAGTCCGCGAGCAGCGCATCGCGAGGGGAAGTGCGAATTCCCTTTCCGATGCGGTCGGTGAGCCGGATCGCCAGCACCTGCCTCGCGGTATGCGTGGCTGCGGTGAATGGGCGGACGACCGTCGCGATCCCGTATCCGATGACGACGAGGATCTTCCTGCTCCCCACTTTGTCCGACCACCACCCGCTCACCAGTTTGAGCAGCGATGCCGTCGTCTCGGCCACGCCCTCGATCGCGCCGATGAAGCTGGCGTTGGCGCCGAGGACGCTGGCGAGGAAAACCGGCAGGAGCGGGTAGATCATCTCGGTGGAGACGTCGGTGAAAAAGCTCACCGCGCTCAGACCGAGAATGTTGCGACCGAGTTTCGGCTTGGCCGCGCCGTCGGTGGATGCCGCTACGATGCGTGCACCTCGGAATGATCGCCGACCGTCACCTCCCCCTTCACTCCCTCGACGACCGCATCATCCCCAATGAGCGAGTTCTTCAGCACGGATTTCCTGATGGTGGCCTTCGCCCCGATGATCGAGTGACTCACTTCTACGCCCTCCAGCACCGAGCCGGCGCCGATCGAGACGTTCGGGCCGACTTTGGACTTCTTCAGCGTGACGTTGTCCTCGATGTAGACGGGATCGATGATCGTCGAGTCGCCCGCGCTCTTCGGCCGGCGCGCGCGGCCACGCGCGAGCATGGCCTGGTTGGTCTCCAGCATCGTCTCGATCTTCCCGGCATCGTACCAGCCTTCGACATCGATGACGCGGATCTTCGCGCCCTTGTCGATCATGTACTGGAACGCGTCGGTGAGGAAATACTCGCCTTGATTCTTGGGCTGGTTCAGAACGTATCCGATTCCCTCGAACAGGAGCTTCCAGTTCCTGATGTAGTAGAGGCCGATGTTGGCGCGTTTGGAGACCGGAGTCTTCGGCTTCTCGATGATCTTCGTCATGTCCCCGTTCCTGTCCGTCACGACGACGCCGAACCGCTGGTAGTCTTCCACCTCTTTCACCCAGATGATTCCATCGGCGTCAACGCTCTTCACCTTGGAGAGGTCGGCGTCGAAAATCGTGTCCACGAAGATGATGAGCACAGGCTGGTCGACGTAGTCGCGGGCGAGTGCGATCGCGCCGGCAGTCCCGTCCTGCACCTTCTGCTCGATGAACACGGAGGGGACATCCATCTCTGCGCGTGCGTACTCTTCGACCTTTTCCTTTAGATGGCCGGTGATGTAAATCACTTGCTCAATGTTGCCGAGTTTTTTCAGCTCGTCGAGGACATAGGACATGACGGGCTTGCCGGCCACCTTCATCATCGGCTTGGGTGTGAGATGCGTGTGCGGACGCAGACGCGTTCCCTTCCCGGCCAGCGGAATGATGACTTTCATGGAGCGCTGGTTCCTTCCCGCCCGTACTTGTCGCTCAGCCGAACGACGTCGTCGAGCTCCGGCGTCGAGACCTCCAGCACATCGCAATCGGTCAACGCGACCATCTGGTGGATTGTCCCCGGCGTGATCCTGAACGATTCACCGACTCTCAAGTGCATGTCCTCGAGCAGCTCCTTGTTCTTGACGCGGTAAACGATCTCACCGGACAGAAGATGAACAGTTTCATCCTTCTTGTTGTGGTACTGGACGGAGAGCTCATGACCGGCGTTGATGTGCAGGATCTTTCCGACGTACCGGTCCGACAGGGCCCAGATCGTCTCGTGGCCCCACGGCTTCGGGACTTTCACGACGTTGACGCGGCCCGAAGCCGGCCTTGCAGTCGCTTTGACCGTAGCCGGCGAAACTCGGCGCGACGTGGTGTCTTTCTTTTTTGGCATACATAAATATCGCATTTGGCAGCGGGCATGTTTTCTGCCTTCGCGTAACGCATGATTCTCTCGCCAAAGCATCTTCCGCGCCTCGCGGCAATCGTAGGCCTGTTTACCAACTATGGCCTGCGCGACTTCGCCAAGCGCCAGGGACTTCTTGGTCTCGAAGGCGCCGGCCTCGCGGACGCCGTGGGAGAGGCCGAGGGCGACGTGGCGGCGAAGGCAAAAGCCTTCCGGGAGCGTTTGGTCGAGCTGGGCCCAGCGTACATCAAATTGGGCCAGGTGCTTTCGACGCGTCCTGACCTGTTGCCGCGGCCGTATATCGACGAGCTCGAACATCTTCAGGACGATGTCCCACCGATGCCGTTCGAGCAGGTGGAGAAAACGATCGAGGAGGAGCTGCACGCCCGCATCAGCAAGCTGTTCGAGTCGTTCGAGCCCGAGTCGTTGGGGAGCGCGAGCCTTGGACAGGTGCACGCAGCGATCCTTCGCGACGGACGGAGCGTCGTGGTCAAAGTTCAGCGTCCAAACCTGCGCGAGCAGCTCGCAGATGAAATAGAGTTCTTCCACGAGCTGGCGGTCTTTCTCACGGAGCATACTTCGGCAGGATCACGCATCGACCTGATCGGCGTTGTGCAGCAATTGGAGCGCGCGCTGGTCGACGAGCTCGATTACCGTACCGAAGCCCGCAACGCCGCGATGTTCAGGAAAGACCTCGCGACCTTCCCGCACATCCTCATTCCGCGCGTCATCGATGCGTACACGACTCACAAGGTTCTCACCACCGAGCGCATCAGGGGCGTAAAGATCGATTCTATTCCGCCCATTGCCCGGATCGAGTACGAATTCGGCGAGCTAGCGGAAGAGTTCGCGAAGGCGTACCTCCACCAGATCACCGACAGCGGGCATTTCCACGCCGACCCGCATCCCGGAAACGTGTTCGTCGTCCTTCCCGGACGCGAAAATCCGCGTACTCCCGCCGAACTGGCAGCTGATGATCGCCGCCAGGTAGTGCGTCCGGGTGCGACCGCGCTCGTCGAGTCGGAGAATGAAGCCAGGGCGCTGGCTGTTGCCGCTCCCCCGCGCGACGACCCCAAGCTCGCGCTGATCGACTTCGGGATGACGGCGCATCTCACGGGATTCATGCGCGATCACGTCGTTCGGCTGCTGCTGGCGATGGCCGAGAACAATGGCGACGCCGCGGCTGAGACTCTGATCGAGATCGGGGAGCCGCGCGAGGATTTCGATCGCCCCGGTTTCATCCGCGACGTGTCGGGCCTGATCGCCAAGCACGCGAATCAGACGGTAGAAGACACGCCCGCCGGCGTCATTCTGTACGATTTGATCACGATGGCCTTCCGGGCCGGACTGAAGCTGCCGGCGGAGTTGACACTCCTGGCGAAGGCGCTGTTCAACCTCGACGCAGTGACGAGATCGCTCGATCCGAGTTTCAATCCGACCGAATCCATTCGCGAATACACGAGTGAGATCGCCAACAAGAGGGCGAAGCGCGACATGTCACCGAGCCGGCTGTTCCAGCTCGCCGCGGAGACCTCGGACCTGGTGCGGGCCCTTCCCCATCGGTTGGATGTGTTCACTCAAAAGCTGGTGGCGGACGACTTCGCGGTTCGTGTCGACACTCCCCAGCTTGGCTCGCTGCTGCTTGGCCTCGAGAAGGTTGCCAACCGCATCTTCACCGGCCTCGTGCTCGGCGGATTGCTCGTCGCGAGCGGGTTACTGATGGCGTATCAGCGGCGGCTCGGGATCATCGGCTTTCTCATCGCCGCAATCATCGGGCTGTGGATGGTAGGGACGATTCTGATCAGCGATCGCAGGAGCCGGAAGCGGAAAGGTAAGAACGTGGGTTAGTCCCAGCGCAGCACGATCTTGCCAAACGTCGCGTTCGATTCCATCAGCTCGTGGGCGGCGCGGATCTCGGAGAAGGGGAAGACGCGATCGACAACCGGACGCAGCATGCCCTTTTCAAAAAACGGAATCATGCGCTCGGAGAAAACACGCGCCAGCTCGATTTTTTCTTCGAGTGGGCGTCCGCGGAGCGATGTTCCGACAATCGTG
>Ga0184605_10000569_pt1 | contig 11047 bp, 10 predicted proteins | sample PLM0_30_coex_FD_132995 | JGI IMG/M metagenome (GOLD analysis project Ga0184605, IMG submission 132995) | Groundwater sediment microbial communities from an aquifer in East River, Colorado, USA - PLM0_30_coex | ecosystem: Environmental > Terrestrial > Soil > Riparian zone | place: USA: East... | reverse complement strand
TGCCCGCCTGGCCGCGGTCGAAGCGCCAGAGCGCCGGGTCGGCGTCCCATCCCCACGATTGCAGGTAGCGCGCCCGAAAGTGGACGACCTCGCCGAGCTCCCCCGCCTCCAGCAGCTCCCGTGCCAGCCGCACGGCGGGGACGAAGCGGTAGTTGAAGCCGCAGAGGTGCTCCACACCCGCCCGCTCTGCCTCCTGCCAGATCTCGTACGACTCGTCGGCGGTCAGGCCGAGCGGCTTCTCGCAGAGGACGTGCTTCCCGGCCCGGGCGGCGGCGATCGTCGGCTCGGCGTGCACGGCGTTCGGCCCGGCGTTGTCGAAGAGGGCGATCCGCTCGTCGGCGACCTGCTCGCGCCAGTCCGCGACTGCCTTGGCCCAACCCCAGCGCTCGCGCGCCTGCTCGACCGCCTCACGGGTCCGGCCCGAGATCGAGACAAGCTCCGGCCGCAGCGGGACGTCGAGGTGCTGAAGCGCGAGGAGGGCACGCGAGTGCGCCCTGCCCATAGAGGCATAACCGAGCAGGCCGACGCCGATTGCCGGCCCTGTCATGGCCCGTCAGCGGCCGACCGCGGCCTGGCGGCGACGCGCGACCGTGTCGAGCGTCACGGCGGCGAGAAGGATCGAGCCCGTCGTCACGTACTTGATCCAATCCGCCGAGCCGACGAGGTCGGTGCCGTTGCTGATCATCCCGATGATCAGGCCGCCGAAGAGAGCGCCGCTCACGCGGCCGCGACCGCCGAAGAGGCTGACGCCGCCGATGACCGCCGCCGAGATCGCATCGAGCAGGAGCGTGCCGCCGCCGAACGTCAGGTCGACCGAGTTCAGCCGCGAGGCGAGGATGATCCCGCCGAGCCCCGCCATCGAGCCCGAGATGACGAAGCAGAGGATGCGGATGAGCTTCACATTGATACCGGCCCGTCGCGCGGCCTCCGCGTTACCCCCGACCGCGTAAACGTGGCGGCCGAAGGTCGTCCGCCCGGCGATGTAGGCGAAGAGGACGACGACGAAGACGACGATCAGCCCGACGAGCGGGACGCCTCGTGAGTGGTTGCAGACCGCGACCGCGGCGAAGGCAAGGCCCCCGTAGAAGAGCACGCGGAAGGTCGTCACGATGATGTTGCCCGTCGGAAGACCGGCACGGAGCCGGCCGAAATACGTCCCGAACGATGCGGCAGCGAGTAACGCCGTGAACACGATCGCGACGATCCAGCCCGTGTTCTTCGTCAGCACGTAGTTGGCGACGTCGAGGACCTGGTGGTCGTCAATTCCGATCACGCCCTGCGTGCCGAGAAGGTTGATGATCATGCCCTGTGCGATCAACAGCCCGGCCAGCGTGACCACGAACGACGGCACGCCGAAGAAGGCGATGATCGATCCCTGCACGGCGCCGATCGCCGCTCCGACCAGGATCGCGAGCCCAATCGCAACGAGGCCTGGGAAGTCGTGGCTGCTGCCGGCCATCTGGAACTCCGCGACGGCGACGCTTGCGATCCCGCTGACGTAGCCGACCGAGAGGTCGATCTCGCCGATCAGCAGCACGAAGACGACACCGACCGCGATCACGGTCACGCCTGCCATCTGGCCGATCAGGTTCGAGAAGTTGACCGCCGAGAAGAAGATGTTCGTCTTCGAGGTGAAGAAGAGCGTGATCGCGACGATCCCGACGATCACCGGGAGGCTGCCGACGTCGCCGCCCTTCAGCGCGTCCCAACGCGCGCGCAGGACCGCGGCGAGGCTGTCCTGGTCGAGGGCCGCGGCTTGAACTTCGGGCGGCGCGGCGGTGCTCACGCAGCTTGGGCGGGAGCACCCGCCGTGATCGCCTGCACGATCTCCTGCTCGGTCGTCGCGTCCCTCTCGTAGACCCCCACGTTCCGGCCGAGACGGAGGACGGTGATCCGGTCGGCAACCTCGAAGACGTCGCTGAGGTTGTGCGAGACGAGCACGACGGCAAGACCTTGCTCGGCGAGGCGCTTGACGAGGTCCAGCACCTGCCGTGTCTGCGCAACGCCGAGCGCCGCGGTGGGCTCGTCGAGAAAAACGACCCGGTTGTTCCACAACACGGCACGAGCGACCGCGACCGATTGCCGCTGGCCGCCGGAGAGCGTCGCCACCGGCTGCCGGACCGACTTGATCGTCGTCACCGCCAGCGATTTCAACGTTTCCGCGGTCCGCTGTTCCATCGGCGCCTCGCGCAGGCGAAAGAGGGGATCGTGGATCTCACGGCCGAGGTACATGTTCTGGACGACGTCGAGGTTGTCCGCGAGGGCGAGATCCTGGTAGACGACCTCGATCCCGAGCTTCGCAGCATCCTTCGGCCCGTGGATCACCACCGGCCGGCCCTCGAAGAAGATCTCTCCGCCGTCGATCGAGTAGATCCCGGCGACGCACTTGATCAGCGTCGACTTCCCGGCGCCGTTGTCTCCAACGAGCGCCATCACCTCGCCGTCCCGAACCTCGAAGTCAACGTCGGTCAGCGCCTCGACAGAGCCGAAGCGCTTGGAGACCCCGCGGAGCTCGAGTGTCGGCGGCGCCGTGCTCACCGGCGGTTTGTATCACGGCCGGGGCGCCCACAGAGGCGCCCCGGCCGGACGAGGTCCTACTTGCAGTACTTCCTGTAGATGCCTTTGCAGACCTGGCCCTTCTTCAAGAAGCCTTCCTTGAAGAGCAGCGTGTAGTTCTTCTTCGTGATCCAGACGGGGGTCAGGATGATCGACCGCATCCCGTTCACCTTCTTGTTCACGCCCGTGACCTTCTGGCCCTTGACGAGTTGGATCGCCACCTTTGCGGCAGTGTTCGCCTCTTTCCGGACCGACTTGTAGACGGTGCCGCTCTGCCAGCCGGCGAGGATGAACTGGACACCGGTGGGCGTCGCGTCCTGCCCCGTGAGCGGGATCTTCTTCAGGCCGTGGGCCTTCAGCGACGCGATCACTGCCCCGGCGAGACCGTCGTTGGCCGCGAGGACACCGTTGATCTTGTTGTTGTTGCGCGCGAGCATCTGGTCGAAGATCTGGCGTCCCTTGATCGGATCCCAGTCGGTGTACTGGTCGCCGGCCTTTGCCTTCTTGAAGACGCCCTTCCTGTACAGGGGCTTGAGGATCGAGTCGTACCCCTTCTTGAACTCAATGGCGTTGTTGTCCTTGACGTCGCCGTTCAGCTCGGCGATCACCGGATGCTTCGAGTACGTCCCCTTCGCCTTCAATCCCGCGATCAACCCCCTGGCCTGGAGCCTGCCCACGCCTGGGTTGTCAAACGAGACGTAGTACGAGGCCTTGCTCCCGACGACCTGGCGGTCGTAATCGATCACCTTCGCCCCGCGGTTGACGGCCAGGTTGGTGATCGCCTTGCCCGACGCGGGATTGAGCTGGTCGAGCAGGATCACCTTGGCGCCCTGGGCGAGGCACTGCTGCGCCTGCGACAGCTGCTTCTGCGGATCGTTGAGCGCATTCAACACGGTGGCCGGAACGTTGGCCTTCTTGAACGCGGCCTTCAGGTACGGCGCGTCGAACAGCGTGTAGCGCGTCGACGACTTCGTGTCCGGCAGCAGTGCGCATGCCTTGATCGACGCGCTCCCGCTGCTCGGTGAGTTGCTACGCGCCGCCGCCGCTGTCGCAATGAGCCCGACCACCGCAAGGGCCACCACGACGGCGAGCGGCCGTCTCCACAATCTTCTTCCAATCACGTTTCCTCCTTCTCTAGACCCCGACGGCGTCTTCGTAGCACGTCATGGCTGCGGTATCAAACCACGCGCCGGGCGGGTCGGAGCGGGTCGACCGGCCCTGCGTCTGACTAATCCGCCTTTGGGTCGCCCACAAGAGCGCGAGCAAAATCGCTTGGATCGAACGGTCGGAGGTCGTCGAGGCTCTCTCCGATCCCGATCAGCTTCACCGGCAAACCGAGCTCGTGCGCGATCGCGATCGCTACCCCACCCTTGGCGGAGCCGTCGAGCTTCGTCAGCACGATGCCGGTCACCTCGACCGCCTGGCCGAACAGGCGCGCCTGCTGGAGGCCGTTCTGCCCGGTGGTCGCGTCGACCACAAGCAACGTCTCGTGCGGTGCGCCCTCGAGCCGCTGCGCCAGCACGCGCCGCACCTTCGCGAGCTCCTCCATCAGGTTCGCCTGGGTATGCAGCCGGCCCGCCGTGTCGACGACGACCACGTCGCGGTCGCGCGACTGCGCCGCGCCGACCGCGTCGAACGCGACCGCCGCCGGGTCGCCGCCCCGCTCCGACCCAACGAAGTCGGCTCCGGCGCGCCGGGCCCAGATCTCGAGCTGCTCCTCCGCGGCTGCCCGGAAGGTGTCCGCGGCGGCCACGACCACCGAGCGGCCGTGCTCGGAGAGCTTCGCCGCGAGTTTTCCGATCGTCGTCGTCTTGCCGGTGCCGTTCACGCCGACGACGAGGATCACGCTCGGGTGCGCGCCCAGCTCCAGCCGCCCTGGCTCCCCCAGCATCTGGGCCACCTCCTCCTGGAGGCCCGCCCCGAGAGCCGCCCCGCCGTCGACGCGCGCCTCGAGCCGCTGGACGAGCTCGGCCGTCGCCGGGACGCCGACGTCCGCTGCGATCAGAGCCTCCTCGAGACGCTCCCACGACGCTGCGTCGCCCGGGTCGAAGGCGGCGACCCCGATCTGCTCGGTCAGCGCGCGGCGGCTCTTGCCTAGCGAGTCGCGCAGACGCGAGAACAGACCTCCGCGCTCCGCCTCGCCCTCCGGCGCGGCGCCGTCCTCACCGAGCAGCTCCGCCCAGCTCCGTGCCATCGCTCCAGCCTAGTCCCAGCCGTCGAGCACGGGGAAGCGCGCGTCGGCCTCGAGGCACGCCGCGGCGAAGAGCGCCACCCCCACGTCGCCGGTGAACAGCGAGTAGCGGCCGCGGCCGTGCTCGGCGCGCGACCGCTCGGCCTGCGCGAGCGCGTGGACCGCGAAACGGCGGGCTCGCTGGAGCCAGCGCTCGTCACCCGTGCGCGCGAACGCCTTCAGGAGCGCGTAGCCGTTCCCGGCCGTGCCGTGGCAGAGCCCTGCTCCCTTCTCGGGGCCGTGAGCTCCGGCGCGCCACGTCAGCTCGGCGCCCCCGAGCAGCAGCTCCTCGTCGAGGTACGGCATCGCGGTCGCGATCATGCCCGGCGCGCCGTGGCACCACTGGAGCCGGATCTCGCCGTCCCTGGGCACGAGGTTCCCTCCCGCCAGCGCAGGCCAGGTCGCGAGCCCGTCCTCGACGACCGCCTCGTCCAGCAACAGAGAGGCAGTCTCACGCTCGAGGCTTTCGTTCCTCTCCCCGGGCCGCTGCAACAGCGCGTGCACGTTTCCGACGAGCCCGTGCACGGGCCCGAGGTAGCGGCACGTCGCTCCGTAGAGCCGCTGCGTCCAGAGGAAGTCTTCGCGGCGAGCCATCAGCGCCTCGGCGCTCTCGCTCCATGCCTGGGCCCAGCGCTCCTCCCCCGTCCATTCATGGATCGCGTGCGCCGCCAGCAGCGTCCCGGGGGAGCCCCACATCAGCTCATCGGCCTCGTTGGCAACGTTGTCGCGCACGCGCTCGAGCAGCGTGTCCGCCAGCTCCGTGCTGGGCGCGAGCCGCCAGGCGACGAGCAGGATCCCGCTCTCGCCGCAGAGCAGCGACGATGCCGGCGTCGAGGGCAGCTCTACCGTGCCGGCCGCCAGATCAGGTTCTGTACGCCAGAGCTCGAGTGCCCGCGCGGCGGCCGCGGCGAGGTCGAGCCGCGTCTCCGCGTGCCCGCGGCGGCGAAGCGCGTCGAGCGCCCACACGACTCCCCCCGCGCCGGCGTAGATGTCCTTCAGCGGGGCTGTCGCCTCCCAGGCATCCCACTCGTTCGCGGGCCAGAGGTTCCCCGGATCGTAAGCGTCGTCGGTGTCCGAGACGATCGCGGCGATGGCGCTGCGCACACGCTCCTCGTCCCACTCCTCGTCCGTGAGCGGCTCGAAGGAATCGGACCGGTAAAGCACTACGCGACGGCCGAGGCCTCGCGCGGCAGGCGCCGCGAGACGACCTGCGAGACGCCGTCACCGCCCATCGTCACCCCGTAGAGCACGTCGGCGGCCTCCATCGTCTTCTTCTGGTGCGTGACGACGATGAACTGCGCGCTCTCCGAGTACCGGCGCAGCAACTCGACGAAGCGGCCTATGTTGGCGTCGTCCAGGGCGGCCTCGACCTCGTCGAGGAGGTAGAACGGGCAGGGGCGCGCGAGGAAGAGCGCGAACAGGAACGAGATTGCGCCCAGAGCCTTCTCGCCGCCCGAGAGGAGGGAGAGCCGCGTCACGCGCTTGCCGACCGGCCGGAGCTCGACCTCGACGCCCGGCTCGCACGCCATGCCGTCCGGCCCGGTTTCATCCGTGAGCCTCAGCCTGCCCTCGCCGCCGGGGAAGAGCGTGGCGGCGACCTCTTCGAAGTGCGAGCTCACCGAGGCGAAGGTGTCGCCGAAGCGCCGCTCCACGGTCTCGGCAAGCTCGGTCCGCAGCTCCTCGAGCTCCTTCAGGCTCGCCTCAAGGTCGGTGCGCTGGTCGACGAGTTCGGTCAGCCGCTCCTTCTCGCGCTCGTACTCCTCCTTCGCGAGCGGGTTGACCTGGCCGAGCGTCTCCCGGCGCCGCTCCAGCCGCTCGATCCTCGCAGCGAGCTCGTCCCGGTCGTCGCCCTCGGCCGGCTCCGCCCCGGTTTCCTCGAGCCGGCGCCGCGCCTCGGCGGCCTCGGCCTCGAGACGTGCCCGCTCGACATCGATGCCGGCGGCGCGCTCGCCCGCCTCCGCCGCCGCTCGCCTGACCTCGACCTCCTCGCCGCCCAGCCTGCGCAGCTCGGCGGCCAGCTCGCCCGCACGCGTGGCGCCCGCGTCGACGCGAGCACGCAGCGGCGCCTCGAACCGGTCCGCCGCGGCTGCCGCCTCGTGCAGCGCCGCGCCAAGCCGCTCTGCCAGCGCGACGAGGGGCCCGCTCGGCACCGGCGGTGCTTCCGCTGGAAGCTCCTCGGCCTTGCGCTCGAGCTCGTCGGCCTCGCGCGCCAGCCCCCGTCGCCGCGCGTCGAGCTGGAGCAGGACCGCTTCCGCGGTCTCGCCCGCGAACCAGAGCTCCCCGCGCTGAGCGTCGAAGCAGTGGCCCTCGCGGGTGACGAGAACTCCGTTCTCCGCGCGCTCGAGATCTGCGGGCTCCGCGAGCCAGACGTCGGCGAGCAGCTCCGCCACGCGCTCACCACCGGGCAGAGCGCGTACGCGGGTCGAGAGCGGTTCTGCGCCCAGGAGCGGCGGCCGCGACGGTCGCTTCTGTTCGCCGCGCGGGGGCACGAGCACGCCGAGATCTCCGAGCCCGGCCCTGCGCGCCCTCTCCACAAGCGCAAGCGCATCGCCGGTGTCGGCGGCCACGAGCGCAGCCGCGCGACCGGCCAGCGCTGCCGCCACCGCCCGCTCGTAGCCGCACTCGACCTCCAGCAACGAGAGCGCCAGCCGCTCGCCCTCCTCCGCGAGCGCCCGCGCGGCAGGCGGCAGGCCTTCGCGCTCGGCCAGCGAGTGCTCGAGCGCCGCCAGCCGCTCCCGAGTGAGACGTGCCTGCTCGCGCAGGGCTTCGCGCTCGGGGTTGCCGCGCGTCCGCGGGAGCAGCGGCTCCGCGCGCAGCCGGTCGGCGAGCTCACGCGCAGCGTCGCGGCGCAGCTCGAGTCGCTCGGCCGCGCTCCTGAGACGATAGAGCGCCGAGCTTGCGCCTTCCCCGCGCCCCGCCGCGGCCGCGAGCTCCTCCTCGACCCGGTTCCGCTCGGCCAGCAGGCCCTCGAGACGCTCTCCCGTGCGTCTTCGCTCGAGCGCTGCCGCCGCTCTCCGCTCCTCCACCTCCCCGAGCCGCTCGTCGACTCCAGCAAGGTCGAGCTCGGCCAGCCGAGCCCGCAGGCCGGCTATCTCACCGCGCAGCTTTTCCGCGCGCTCGGCCGCGGTCGCCTGCAGCGCGAGCGGACGAAGCCGGGCCTTCACCTCGGTTTCCAGGTCGCGTGCCCGCTCGACCTGGATCTGCACGCGCGCGAGCTTCAGCTCGGCCCGGTGCCGTCGCCGCTTGAACTTTCCGAGGCCGGCCGCATCCTCGATTAGCGCGCGCCGCTCCTCGGGCTTGCTCGCGAGGATCTCCTCGACCTTGCCCTGGCTGATCACCGAGCCGTGGCTGCCGCCGAGGCCGACGTCCGCGAGCAGCTCGACGAGGTCGGTGCGGCGCACCGGCGCCCGGTTGACCAGGTACTGACCCTCGCCCCCGCGGTGCAGCCTGCGCGCGACCGAGATCTCCGTGAAGTCCAGCTCGGGCAGCGCGCCGTCCTCGTTGTCGAACAGGAGCTCGACCTCACAGAAGTCCGCAGGCGCGTGGCCGGGCGAGCCGGCGAAGAGCACGTCGTCGGGCTTCTCGGCGCGCAACTCGTTCGGGCTCAGCGAGCCCGAGGCCCAGAGCAGCGCGTCGGCGACGTTCGACTTCCCCGAGCCGTTCGGGCCGACCACGACCGCAACGCCCGGCTCGAGGCGAACCTCGACCGGCTCCGGGAATGATTTGAAGCCGCGCAGCTTGATGGCACGCAGGTGCACGCGCGCCCGAGGCTAGCGGGCGCGGCGGATGTCGCCCCGGTAACAGCAGCCGGCTCCTGGAGCGCTTGGGCCGTACGGGCCGTCCTCAAGGAGGGGGCTCACGGGGGAACCAGGGGTTCCCCCGTGTCCTCTAGCGGGCGTGGCGGATGCCGCCGCGCCCCCCAGCGTCAGTCGTCCTCGACCATCCCCGCGAGGGTCTCGCGCGGAAACTGGTCGGCCATGTCGGCGTGCGCCTCGCGGACATGCTCCTCGGCGTTGTCGAGGACCTCGCTTTCGGTCTCGCCGCGGATCGTCTCGCCGCAGGCGCAGTTGATCACCTTGGCCATCGGAGCCTCCTTCGTCGACGACGCGAGGATGCTACGCCGCGGCCGCAAGGCGGTCGAGCGCCTGCCGCGCGGCGGCCTGCTCGGCGGCCTTCTTCGAGCGACCTGTGCCGACTCCGACCTCCTTGCCGTCGATCATCGCGGCGCACTTGAAGGTGCGGTCGTGAGGCGGCCCCTGCACGTCGAGCACGTTGTAGACGACTTGACGGCCGCGCCGCGCGAGCTCTTCCTGGAGCTCGGTCTTATGGTCGACGTGGGTCGTGAGCGCGTACTCGATGCGCCCATCGAAGGCGGCGACGATCGCCTCGCGGATCGGCTCGAAGCCGTGCTGGAGATAGAGCGCCGCAAGCGAGGCCTCGAGCACCGCCGCGAGGACGTTCCGGTTGCGCGAGAGCCGCTCGAGCTCGTCCGCGGGGGCGAGCTCCCCGCCGCTCTCGGCGAGCAGCTGGCCGAGCCCGAGCTCCCGCGCCACCACCGCGCAGCTCGCGCGCGAGACCACGTGCGAGCGGATCTTCGCCATTCGGCCCTCCGAGAACTCAGGATGGCGGTCGTAGAGGGCGCGCGCGATCGCGAGCTCCAGCACGCTGTCCCCGAGGAACTCGAGCCGCTCGTACGAGGACGTCCGGTCGGGCGCCCAGGAGCTGTGCATGAACACGTTCTCCAGCAGCTCCTCCGGCAGGGCGCCGATGAGCTCTGTGAGCTCCTCTGGACGACCGCCCGGCGCTCGGCTACTGGTGGCTGGAGACGTAGTCGACGGCCTGCCCGACGGTCTGGATCTTCTGCGCGTCCTCGTCCGAGATCTTGATCCCGAACTGGTCCTCCAGCTCCATGATCAGCTCCACGAGATCGAGCGAGTCGGCATCGAGATCCTCCTGGAAGGAAGCGTCCTCCGTGATCTCGTTCTCGTCGACGCCGAGCTGCTCCGTCAGGACTTCCTTGACCCGCTCGAACACTTCCTCTCGCGACGCTGCCATTTCACCTCACTTGCCGGGGGCTTCAGAGCGCGCGGATGCTAACACTCTTTCCGGCAAACGCTGCGCGAGCCTGCCGACGACGTCGTGCTCGACGCCTCGCGCGGCAAGGCGGATCGCGTTCGCGATTGCCAGGGGGGACGAATTGCCGTGCGCGATCACCGCCAGCCCGCGCAGCCCAAGCAGGTATGCGCCGCCGTAGGTGTCGGGATCGAGGCGGCTGCGCATGCCGCGCGCGGCGGGCCTGATCAGGAGGCCGCCGATGCGGCCGCGGCGAGTGGCGACGATCTCCTCCCGCAGCGCATCCAGCACGGTCATGATCGTGCCCTCGAGCAGCTTGAGGACGACGTTGCCGGTGAAGCCGTCGCAGACGACGACGTCGGCCGCACCGAGGAGCAGCGAGCGACTCTCCGTGTTGCCGCCGAAGCGCAGGCCCTCGTCCGCTGCGAGGAGCGCGTGCGCCTCGAGCGTGAGCTGGTTGCCCTTCTCCGGCTCTTCGCCGATCGAGAGCAGCCGCACCTCGGGATCGCGGATCTCCAGGACCTCTTCGGCGAAAACCGCGCCCATATGGGCGAACTGGAGCAGGTGCTCGGGTCGCGCGTCCGCGTTGGCGCCCGAGTCGATCAGCACGGACGGGCCCTTCTTGGCCGGAATCACGACCGCGATCGCCGGCCGCGCGACCGTGGGCAGGCGGCGCAGCTCGAGAAAGCAGGCCGCGAGCATTCCGCCGGTGTTCCCCGCGGAGACCACGGCGTCGGCATTGCCCTCGCCGACCGCGCGGCAGGCGGCGACGAGCGAGCTGTCGGGCTTGGCACGCACGGCCTCGGCCGGCTTCTCGTCCATCGAGATCACCTGCGTCGTCTCGACGAGCTCCAGATCGCCGGTATCGAGTCCGGCAGGGCCGAAGAGGATCGGCTCGATCCCGTCCGCGGCCGCCTCCAGCGCGCCGGCGACGACTTCTTCGGGCGCCCGGTCCCCGCCCATCGCGTCAACGGCGACGCGGGTCATGTTCCTACGGGCTCGGCGTGCGGAGCGGCTCGATCTCGCGACCGGCGTACGTCTTGCAGTTCGGGCACATGCGGTGCGGCAGCTTCGGGCGGCCGCATTGCGGGCACGTGTTCACGCGCGGTGCCTCGAGCCGGTGCGTGGCACGCCGTTTGTCCCGGCGCGACTTCGATGTTTTCTTCTTTGGGACGGCCATCGGCGGGC
>Ga0184605_10000567_pt1 | contig 11061 bp, 7 predicted proteins | sample PLM0_30_coex_FD_132995 | JGI IMG/M metagenome (GOLD analysis project Ga0184605, IMG submission 132995) | Groundwater sediment microbial communities from an aquifer in East River, Colorado, USA - PLM0_30_coex | ecosystem: Environmental > Terrestrial > Soil > Riparian zone | place: USA: East... | reverse complement strand
TGATGGTCGGCGAAATCGGCGGCACCGATGAAGAAGACTGCGCGCGCTGGATCAAGGCCCATATGAAAAAACCGGTAATCGGGTTTATCGCCGGCGTCACCGCGCCTCCCGGCAAGCGCATGGGACATGCGGGCGCGATCATTTCAGGCGGCAAGGGCACGGCTGCAGAGAAGCTCGCGGTGATGGAAGAGTGCGGTATCAAAGTGACACGCAATCCCGCCGAGATGGGCAAGCTGATGAAATCCGTGATGACGTGAGCTCCGCGCGGCACACGCCGCGATTGCACTAATACTGAGACGGGGAATCAAACCTGGTCGTAAAGCGCAAAGCGCTGTGGAGGAGGTGACGTTGAAAGGCGGTACGGGCAAGCGCGTGAGGGCCGGGCCCGGCAAACTGAAGGGTCCTGCTGTCGATCCGCAGGCGCTGGCCGAGGTGCAGGCGCTGCTGGGCAGTGCCTCTCGAGGGCGCGCCCTCATGGTCGAGCATCTGCACAAGATCCAGGACCGATACGGTCACCTTTCTGCGGCTCATCTCGTTGCGCTTGCGCGGGAAATGCGACTCGCCCCCACGGAAGTGTACGAAGTGGCGACGTTCTATCACCACTTCGATGTCGCGAAGGACGGCGTGAACCCTCCTCCGCCACTGACCGTGCGGGTATGCGATTCACTTTCTTGTGAGCTCGCGGGCGGCAGGGCTCTGATCGAAGCCCTGCAGAACGGATTGGGCGCCGGCGTGCGCGTCATTCCAGCACCCTGTGTCGGACGCTGCGAAGAGGCACCGGTGGCCGTCGTTGGACGTAACCCGGTCCTGCGCGCAACACCTGCCGCAGTCAAGTCGCTCGTCAACGCCAACTCAACAGAGTGCCCGGTCGGCGACTACATGGGCTACACACAATATCGGGCGGGCCGCGGCTACGATTTGGCTGCTGAATGCGTTACCGGCCAACGCGATGCCGAAGACATACTCAAGATCATGGAAAGCTCGGGGCTGCGAGGGCTCGGCGGCGCCGGGTTTCCTGCGGGGCGCAAGTGGCGCATCGTTCGCGCCGAGCCGGCCCTACGCTTGATGGCCGTCAACATCGACGAAGGTGAGCCCGGCACGTTCAAGGACCGTTACTACCTCGAGCGCGATCCCCACCGCTTCATCGAAGGCGTATTGATCGCGGCATGGGCGGTCCAGATTGCGGAGGTCTACATCTATCTGCGCGATGAGTATGCCGGCTGTCGGGCGATACTCGAGCGCGAGCTCACCGCGCTTACGCGCGACCCGCCTTGCGAGTTGCCGCGCATCCATCTGCGACGCGGCGCAGGTGCCTACATCTGCGGCGAAGAATCGGCGATGATCGAATCGATCGAAGGCAAGCGCGGCATGCCTCGACTGCGTCCCCCCTATGTCGCGCAGGTCGGGCTGTTCGGACGGCCTACGCTCGAGCACAACATGGAAACGCTTTTCTGGGTGCGCGAGATCATCGAGAAAGGCGCGGATTGGTTTACGTCGCACGGGCGCAATGGCCGCAAAGGATTGCGTTCGTTCTCAGTTTCAGGCCGCGTCAACAAACCCGGTGTACACCTTGCCCCGGCCGGGATTACGGTAAAAGAATTGATTGACGAATATTGCGGCGGCATGCTGCCGGGTCATCACTTCTATGCCTATCTGCCCGGCGGCGCGTCGGGAGGCATATTGCCGGCGAGCCTTGGTGACGTTCCGCTCGATTTCGATACCCTGCATCCTTACGGTTGCTTCATCGGATCGGCAGCCGTGATCATTCTGTCCGACCAGGACACAGCGGTGATGGCAGCACGTAATGTGATGAGGTTCTTTCGCGAGGAATCGTGCGGCCAGTGCACGCCATGCCGCGTGGGCACGGCAAAGGCCGTGAACCTGATGGCCGAGTCGCGCTGGGACGAGGCCTTACTTGAAGAGCTTTCAGCCGCGATGGCCGACGCATCGATATGCGGCCTGGGCCAGGCTGCGCCCAATCCAATTCGCTGCGTCATGAAGTATTTTCCAAACGAGATCAAGTGAATGAGAGAGGACAAATGAAAGAAGAGAGAGGCGAACCGCTCAATGATGTCTCTCCTTTCACCTTTCTCCCATCTCTTCTCATGCTGGAGGGTGGCGAATGACTGCGATGACCAAGGACGAGCTCAAGGCGATGCCGGTCGAGTTCAAGCTGAATGGCAAAGACGTCGTCGCTTACGGCAACGAAACGATCATCCAGACGGCGAAGCGCCTCGGCGTCGACATTCCCCATCTTTGCTACAAGGAAGGCATGCGGCCCGACGGGAACTGCCGCGCGTGCATGGTGGAAGTGAAAGGCGAACGTGTACTGGCCGCGTCCTGTTGCCGTAAGCCCGCGCCGGGAATGGAAGTGACCACGGACAGCCCGCGCACATTGCACTCGCAGAAAATGGTGCTCGAGCTGCTCCTTTGCGACATGCCGCAAGAGCGGCACACGCGCGCGTCCGAGCTCGACTATTGGGCATCTGAGCTTCAAGTCGGAAAGCCGCGCTTTGCACCTCGCCGCAATCCGGCTCCCGATCTTTCGCACTATGCGATTGCCGTCAACCTGGATTCGTGCATCCAGTGCACGCGCTGCGTGCGAGCGTGCCGTGAGGAGCAGGTGAACGACGTCATCGGTTATGCCTATCGAGGTGAGCATTCGAAAATCGTGTTCGATCTCGATGATCCCATGGGCGGTTCGACGTGTGTGGCATGCGGTGAATGTGTGCAGGCGTGTCCGACAGGTGCGCTGATGCCGGCCCGCGACGTCGGGCTTGTGAAGCCGGACAAGCAGGTGAAGTCGGTGTGCCCCTATTGCGGCGTGGGTTGTCAGCTGACCTATAACATCAAGGACAACAAGATCCTGTACGTAGACGGCGCCGACGGTCCTGCGAACGAAGGACGACTTTGCGTCAAAGGACGTTACGGGTTTGATTACGTGCACCACAAGCAGCGGCTGACGAAACCGCTCATCCGCAAGGCGGGTGTTGCGAAACACGCGGACTTCACGATGGACCCCGCGAAGCCCCTGGAATATTTCCGTGAAGCGAGCTGGGAGGAAGCGCTCGATCTCACTGCCGGCCAGCTGAAAGCAATACGCGACAGCCGCGGACCGCGGGCGCTTGCCGGGTTCGGCTCCGCCAAAGGCACGAATGAAGAAGCTTATCTGTTCCAGAAACTCGTGCGCATCGGGTTCGGCTCGAACAACGTCGACCACTGCACGCGACTGTGTCACGCATCGAGCGTAGCAGCCCTGCTCGAAGGCATCGGCTCGGCCGCGGTTTCAAATCAGGTCAACGATGTCATGCGTGCTGAGGTGATCTTCCTGATCGGCGCCAATCCCGTATCGAATCACCCGGTGGCAGCGACGTGGATCAAGAATGCGGCAAAGAACGGCGCAAAACTGATTTATGCCGATCCGCGTCGCTCAGAACTCGCGCGGCACGCTGCGTACTTCCTGCAGTTCAAGCCCGACACGGACGTTGCGCTCTTGAATGCGATGATGCACACGATCGTGCACGAACGTCTGGTGAACGAGGACTTCATCAACAGCCGCACGATCGGCTACGACGAGCTCAAGAAGAACGTCGCAGGCTACAGCCCTGAAGCGATGGCGCCGATCTGCGGTATTCCGGCGGAGACGATCAGGGAAGTCGCGAGACTCTTTGCGACGTCCAAAGGCTCGATGATTCTGTGGGGCATGGGGATTTCGCAACACGTACATGGTACCGACAATGCGCGTTGCCTGATCGCGTTGTGCCTGATGACGGGTCAGGTCGGGCGCCCCGGCACCGGGCTTCATCCGCTGCGCGGCCAGAATAACGTGCAGGGTGCTTCCGATTCCGGTCTCATCCCGATGGTGTTTCCCGATTATCAGCGTGTCGATAACGACGAAGCACGCGCGCGTTTCGAGCGGCTGTGGGGAGCCCCTCTCGATCCGAAACCGGGCCTGACCGTCGTCGAAATCATTCGCGAGATTCTGGACGGCAACATCCGCGGCATGTACATGATGGGTGAAAACCCCGCTATGTCGGACCCGGACGCGCATCACGCCCGGGAAGCGTTGGCACAGCTGGAATTCCTCGCGATGCAGGAGATCTTCCTGACCGAAACCTGCTATCACGCGGACGTCATATTGCCGGCAACGGCGTGGCCGGAGAAGGATGGGACCGTCACCAACACCGACCGCATGGTGCAGATCGGTCGCAAGGCACTGGATGCGCCGGGCGAGGCGAAGCCGGACTTGTGGATTATTCAGGAAATCGCGCGCCGCATAGGACTGCCTTGGAATTATCAGGGACCGGCCGATGTTTTCAATGAAATGCGCCAGGCGATGCCTTCGATCGCGGGCATCACCTGGGAGCGTCTGCAAACGGAGGGCTCAGTCACGTATCCGTGCGAACAGGAGGGGGATCCGGGCGAGCCCGTAGTATTTACGGAGGATTTCCCGACTGCGAGCGGACGCGCGAAATTCGTTCCGGCCGATATCGTTCCGGCGGCAGAGCAGCCCGATGGCGAGTTTCCATTCGTGCTCATCACCGGCCGTCAACTCGAGCATTGGCATACCGGGGCGATGACGCGCCGCGCGGCAGTCCTCGATGCGATCGAGCCCGATCCGACGGCGATGATGCATCCGCTCGACCTCGATGCGATGGGCGCGCGCGCGGGAGACGTCATTACGGTCGAATCACGCCGAGGCATCATCTCGCTCTACGCGCGCGCCGATGACGGTACACCGCGTGGTGCCGTTTTCATCCCGTTCTGTTTTTACGAAGCTGCGGCCAACCTGCTGACCAATCCGGTGCTGGATCCTGTCGGCAAGATCCCCGAGTTCAAGTACTGCGCTGTGAAAGTCATGCGTGGAGGCGAGCTCACGCCCTCGTCGAGTTACGGCGGAGGCAAGGCTCTTGCGGAGCTGAACGCCTGATGCCGGAACTTGACTGCGGTCAAGGCCCTGAACAGGAATGGCGTCATATAGTTTGAGGTCTCGCGCCCGCGTCGCACGCACAAGCACAGGACGATCGCATCACCGCGCATTATCCACCGAAGGAAGCCGCACCCATGCCTTTATCCGATATCGAAATCGCCCAACAGGCGAAGATGCAGCGCATCACCGAGCTGGCGCACAAGCTCGGAATACCGGAAGACGCTCTCGAACCTTACGGCCATTACAAAGCGAAGGTGTCGCTCGATTACGTCGACGGCCTGCAGGGGCGCAAGGATGGCAAGCTCATACTCGTCACCGCAATCAGTCCCACGCCTGCGGGTGAAGGAAAAACGACAACCACGGTAGGACTCGGTGACGCGCTGAACCGCATTGGCAAAAAAGCAGTGATCTGCCTGCGCGAGCCTTCGCTCGGGCCCGTATTCGGCATGAAGGGGGGAGCCGCGGGCGGTGGTTACGCGCAGGTGGTGCCGATGGAAGACATCAATCTCCACTTCACGGGCGACTTCAACGCGATCGCGCTGGCGAACAACCTGCTTGCCGCGGTTCTCGACAATCACATCCATCACGGCAACGAGCTCGGCATCGATGTGCGGCGCATCACTTGGAGGCGCGTCATGGATATGAACGACCGCGCTTTGCGCGAGATCGTTGCGTCGCTCGGGGGCGCGGGCAACGGTTATCCGCGGCAGGATGGTTTCGACATCGTGGTCGCATCGGAAGTCATGGCGATTTTCTGCCTTGCGACATCGCTCAAGGACCTGAAGAACCGGCTCGGAAACATCGTGGTGGGTTATACCCGGGATCAAAAAGCGGTGCGTGCGAAAGATCTCAAGGTGCACGGGGCGATGACGGTTCTGCTGAAGGACGCGTTGAAACCGAATCTCGTTCAGACCCTGGAGAACAATCCAGCGCTCATACATGGCGGCCCCTTCGCCAATATCGCTCACGGCTGCAATTCAGTGATAGCGACCCGAACGGCGCTCAAGCTTGCCGACTACGTGGTGACCGAGGCCGGCTTTGGCGCGGACCTGGGCGCCGAGAAGTTTGTCGACATCAAGTGCCGCAAATCCGGACTGAGACCGGACGCCGTGGTGATCGTTGCCACCGTGCGCGCGCTGAAGTATCACGGCGGCGTGGACGTGAAAGATGTCAGCAAAGAAAATCTTGCCGCGCTGGAGAAGGGCATTGCCAATCTGGAGCGGCACGTAAATAACGTGCGCAATCACTATGGTCTGCCTTGCGTCGTCTCGATTAACCGATTTACTTTCGACACTGACGCGGAGATCGAGCTGCTCAAAAGGAAAATGGCGCATCACGAAGCGCCGGTAATCCTCGCGACGCATTGGGCCGAAGGTGGCAAGGGTGCCGAACAGGTCGCGCGCAAGGTGGTCGAGCTGGTCGAATCCGTCGCCTCGAATTTCAAGTTCGTGTATCAAGATGACCTTCCGCTGTGGGACAATATGAAAACGATCGCGACCAAGATTTATGGGGCAAGCGATGTCACAGCCGACGCGAAAGTGCGTGGCCAGATCAAACGTCTGCAGGACGAAGGTTATGGCCGCTATCCGGTCTGTGTGGCCAAGACGCAGTACTCCTTCTCGACTGATCCTGCATTGCGCGGCGCTCCGTCCGGGCACGTCATCAACGTGCGCGAAGTGCGGTTGGCAGCAGGCGCGGAATTCGTGGTGATGGTGTGCGGCGACATCATGACGATGCCGGGCTTGCCTAAGGTGCCATCGGCGGAAAAGATTGATCTGACCGACGACGGGAAAGTCGTCGGATTGTTTTGATTTGATGAAGCACAACGCAGTTGCGTGCTCAATGGCTCTGACCAGTACGGTCCGGTATCATAGCCGCCTCTCGGCGCACCGCTCGGCACGGAGGACATCCTTCCATGGCTGAAGTAATGACGACCCAGTTCTGGGTCGGGTTGATGACGATCATCTGGGTGAACATCATTCTGTCGGGCGATAACGCGGTGGTGATTGCGCTGGCGGCGCGCTCGCTTCCGGCGCGGCAGCAGAAGAAGGCCGTGTTCTGGGGCGCCGGAGCCGCAGTAGTGATGCGGATCATCCTGACCATCGTCGCGGTCGAGTTGCTGAAGTTTCCCTGGCTCAAGCTGATCGGCGCTGTCCTGCTGTTGTGGATTGCGGTGAAGCTGCTGGTGCCCGAAGAGGAGGGCGGGGACGGCATCGAATCGAGCTCGAATCTGTGGACGGCGATCAAGACGATCCTGATCGCTGACTTGGTGATGAGCTTAGACAATGTGATCGGCGTTGCGGCTGCGGCCAAGGGCAGCATCGTGCTGCTTGTGCTTGGTCTGCTCATCAGTATTCCGCTGGTCATTTTCGGTGCCACCATGCTGATGAAGCTCATGGAACGATGGCCAGTCATCATCACACTGGGGGCGGCGATTCTCGGTTGGGTGGCAGGCGAGATGGCCGCCACGGATCCGGTACTTGCGCAATGGGTCAATGACAATGCGGCGTATTTGCACTGGGTTGCACCCGCGATCGGCGCCGCGTTCGTGGTGATCCTCGGCAAAGCGCTTGCAGCTCGCGCGAAGAAGGAACATAAGACCGTCATTGATCTCGCGCGCGGCGAGCCGAAGGCCTGAACCCGCAAACGACCCGCGAGTCTCACAGGAGCGACGTGATGTTGAAAATGCTGTTGCCGGTGGATGGTTCGGAGTCGTCCATGCGAGCGGTCGAGTTCACGTTGAAGAAACGGGACTGGTACAAGGATCCCGTTGAGATCCATCTCATCAATGTGCAGCCGCCTCTGCCCTTTGGCAGCCGCGTGTCATCCATTCTGGGCCACGACAAAGTCGAGCAGTACCACCGCGACGAAGCAATGGCGGCATTGAAGCCCGCGATGCAAAAGCTCGATGCTGCGGGCGCGAAGTATTTCCACCATATCTGCGTCGGCGACCCGCCTCAGATCATTGCCGAATTCGCGCGCGAAAAAGACTGTGACCAGATCGTCATGGGCGCCCGCGGGCTGGGAACGACCTCGAATCTGCTGCTGGGCTCGGTCGCGATGAAAGTGGTCCATCTAAGCGAGGCGCCGGTGCTGCTCGTGAAGTAGCGCGATTCAACCGGTAAGGAAGTTGCGCGTTGTACACGCAGGGCGGAAATACAGGTCGCAGCCAAAACGGACTGCGTCAACCTTATTGAGGAGGAGTAGATGCAAACCCAACGTAAGACAGTACGCGGCCTCGTGCCGCTGCTCGCAATACTCAGCTTTGCAGTTGTTGTAACTTCCGCTTCGGCCGCACCGTGGGAGCCGACGAAGCCGGTCGAATTCGTCATTCCGGCGGGCACGGGCGGTGGCGCGGACCAAATGGCCCGCTTGATTCAGGGCATCGTGGTCAAGCACAATCTGATGAAACAATCGCTCATCCCGATCAACAAGTCCGCAGGCGCGGGGGCCGAAGGCTTCATCGATGTCAAGGGAGCAAAGGGCGATCCCCATAAAATCATTATTACGCTTTCGAACCTTTTTACCACGCCGCTCGCCAACCCGCTTCCTTTCAGCTACAAGGATCTGACACCGGTTGCGATGCTTGCGCTGGATCAGTTCGTGCTGTGGGTTAACGCCGAGACGCCTTATAAGTCTGCGAGGGAATATCTGGATGCGGTGAAAGCAGCCGGACCCAACAAGTTCAAAATGGGCGGTACGGGTTCCAAACAGGAAGACCAGATCATCACGGTTGCGATCGAAAAAGCCGCGGGTGTAAAGTTCAACTACTTGCCGTTCAAAGGCGGCGGCGATGTCGCGGTGCAGCTGGTTGGCAAGCACGTCGACTCGACGGTCAACAACCCCATCGAAGCAGTTGCGCAATGGCGTGCGGGCAAGCTGCGACCGCTGTGCGTCTTCGACGATACACGCATGCCTTACAAGAACAAGGTCACTGAAGCGATGTCGTGGAACGACATTCCGACGTGCAAGGAATCGGGCGTGCCGACCGACTACGTAATGCTGCGCGGTATTTTCATGCCTCCTGGTGTGTCGAAGGAAGCAGTCGACTTCTATGTTGAGCTCTTCAGGAAAGTACGCGAAACGCCCGAATGGAAGAAATTCATGGAGGACGGCGCGTTCAACCAGACTTTCATGACGGGCGCAGAGTACGCCAAATGGGTCGAGAAAGCCGAGACGCTTCATCGCAGTCTAATGAAAGAGGCCGGTTTCCTCGCCAAACCTTAACGCGAGACCATGAGCGGGGTGGTCCGGCGCTTTTGAACGAATGGGCGCCGGTCCGGTCCGTTCGACTGCGTCCTACTAATGGAACAAGGTAAAAGTACGTCCTCCGGCGCTGAGCCTGCCGTTACGACGCGCACCATGGAAATCGTGGTTGCGCTAGTGCTGCTCCTGATCGGTATCGTAGTCGCGTATGACAGCTATCGTCTGGGCTCGCGCTGGTCCGAAGATGGTCCTGAATCGGGATACTTCCCGTTTTACATCGGTGTAATTATCGCCATCTGCAGCTTGGTCACGCTCGTTCACGCGATCCGCGCCAGGGATGCTGACGCACGTAAATCTTTCGTCGACCGTGAACCGCTGAAGCAGGTCCTTTCGGTCTTGGTGCCCGCTGCGCTTTATGTTCTCGGCATACAAATGATCGGCATTTACGTCGCGTCGGCAGCTTATATCGCATTCTTCATGGTGTGGCTCGGCAAATACGGATGGGTGAGGGCGCTTATCGTCGGCATTGCGACCAGCGTAAGCCTTTTTTTCCTGTTTGAGCTCTGGTTTCAGGTGCCGCTTCCGAAGGGTAGCCTGTATGACCCGCTGAGCTTGATCGGCTACTGACAAGCGATTGAGATCGAGTTGGAAGAGATCAACGCTTTATTCCACGGGTTCGCTGTAGCGCTGACACCGCTCAACATCGGTCTCATGTTCATCGGGGTCGTGCTGGGCGTGATCATCGGTGTGTTGCCCGGACTCGGCGGCGCCAACGGCATCGCGATCCTGTTGCCGCTGACGTTCACGATGTCCCCAACCTCCGCGATCATCATGCTCTCGTGCATTTATTGGGGCGCGCTGTTCGGTGGCGCTATCACTTCGATTTTATTCAACATCCCTGGCGAGCCATGGTCGGTGGCGACCACGTTTGATGGCTATCCGCTGGCGCAGCAGGGCAGGGCCGGAGAGGCGTTGACAGCTTCGTTCACATCATCCTTCATCGGCGCTTTCGTCGCGGTCGTGATGATTACTTTTCTGGCGCCGCTGGTGGCGAAGTTCGCGCTGCAGTTCGGCCCACCAGAGTTTTTCTCAGTCTATTTTCTGACTTTCTGCAGCTTCGTCGGCATGGGCAAAGGTTCTCCGTTCAAGATTCTCGCCGCAATGATGCTTGGTTTCGCGCTTGCGGCCGTCGGCATGGATACCATGACGGGTAGACTGCGGCTCAATTTTGGCTGGACGGAATTGATGCGCGGTTTCGACTTTCTGATCGCCGTGATCGGGCTGTTCGGCATCGGTGAAATACTCCTGTCCATGGAGGAAGGTCTGTCGTTTAGCGGCAAGAGTGCGAAGATCAATCCGAAAATCGTTCTCGAAACCTGGCGCAAGCTGCCGAAGTACTGGCTCACGTCGCTACGAAGCTGCCTCATCGGCTGCTGGATGGGTATCACGCCGGGCGGCGCGACCCCGGCGTCGTTCATGAGTTACGGCGTTGCAAAGCGCATGTCGCGGGATGGCGCAAAGTTCGGTACCGGCCAACTCGAAGGCGTTGTTGCGCCGGAAACCGCTGCGCACGCGGCGGGCACATCGGCATTGTTGCCCATGTTGTCGCTTGGCATACCAGGCTCTCCCACTGCTGCGGTGCTGCTGGGCGGGCTGCTCATCTGGGGATTGCAGCCCGGTCCGCTGCTGTTCGTCGAGCAAAAGGATTTCGTGTGGGGACTCATTGCGAGCATGTATCTCGGTAATCTCGCGGGCCTCATCATTGTGCTTACGTGCGTGCCGCTGTTCGCCGCGATTCTGCGCGTGCCGTTCTCGATCATCGCCCCGATTATTATTGTCATCTGTGCGATCGGCGCTTACACCGTACACAACGCGATGCTGGACATCTGGTTCATGCTCATGTTCGGCGTCATCGGCTATGCGTT
>Ga0184605_10000566_pt1 | contig 11062 bp, 5 predicted proteins | sample PLM0_30_coex_FD_132995 | JGI IMG/M metagenome (GOLD analysis project Ga0184605, IMG submission 132995) | Groundwater sediment microbial communities from an aquifer in East River, Colorado, USA - PLM0_30_coex | ecosystem: Environmental > Terrestrial > Soil > Riparian zone | place: USA: East... | reverse complement strand
ATTGAAAATTACAGCTCAGGATTTCTCTGGCAGCTAATGCGCCGCTGTCCCTACATCATCGATGGACTGCGACGCGCAGGTTTTGTGGGCGGCTGGCTGTAAGCAGGTGTGAGCGATGCGCGGATTCGACTGCGTCACCGTCGGCGTACCCGTCACCGAAATCAAAAGTGAACGAAAGCCAATCGCCATCCGGATCGGTCGAGCCCGATGCGTCGAAGCTAACGGCCAAAGGCGCGACGCCTTCGTGTGGCGTGGGCAGTCGGCGGACTGTTTAGTTTGCACGCGGCATTGCCGAGACTGATTGCCTCAAGTGGGCATTTCAGCGGTTGGGAAGCGACCATAGGAAGCAAGCTTTTCAGTTGCGCGCTGCACTCAAAGCTTTTTCCTGGAATCCGTCGACTATTCAAATAGACCTCAACTCTCATCAAGTTGAAGCCAGTTCGGTCAGTCTGAAGTCCATAGACAGTCTCTCACTCAATTTCGCATCAACGATTAGTTGATTTCACCAAGGCTTTTTCGCAGCTTTCACAATCGAGGCAGCACACAAGCTCGCTGGCATGATGCTCGCTAAAGGAAACGTGCTCGATCTGTGAGCTCAGCTCTTTTCATTCACCACCGTCAACGATAAAGGCCTTCTGCCGGCGAAAGCGGCAGCGGGCACACACTTACCAGCCTAAGTCCCGGCGCGCCGGGATAAGGCAGTGGAAGTTTCCGAAAGACACGCGGAAGACATTCCGCGCGCCGGCTCCTTAGTGTAAGGGTTTCAGGCCGGCCCTTCTGTAATCGCTGACGGTGGTGAGTTGTTTTTGTCAGCCTTAATTTAGTTCTAACGGAGAAAATCGATGAATCGCCCACAAATACTTCATCGCCTGGTAACGCTTTCAATTCTTGCTTCTCTCTGCATAACCTCGCTTTTTCTGGGAAGCACACAAGTGCGCGCAGACGGCGACGGTTATCGATCCGGCAGCGGAAGCGCGATTGACAAGTGTTCGGCTGACCTGCTGAAGATCGCAAATACCAATGGAGCAACGCGCGTTAAAGCGATAGTCCAAACTTCAAGCAACTCCAATCTTTTGGATTCGCTGCTGCAAGAGTATGGCGGAACCGTGCTCGCCACTTTCTCACAGTTGAATGCCAAGCTGGTTGATATATCAGCAGGTTCAGCCCAGGCCCTTGCCTATGAAGACAATGTCTCTTTCATGTCGTTGGATAATGAAGTGGAAAGTTTCGGCCACATCACAACTACAACGGGGGCCCAACAAAGTCGCGCTCAGAAAAACAATCTGGGCCTAAGCTACACTTTGGATGGCTCTAACGTAACAATCGCGATTCTGGATTCCGGCATCGACTCGAATCACAAATCGTTTGCCGGCGGGCTCGCGAGAATAGTGGTCAACAAGGATTTCACCGGTGAAAATCGCACCGACGATCCTTTTGGGCATGGCACGCATGTAGCCGCCGTTGCCGCGGGAAGCGGCACCGCTACAAGTGGCAAATATGAAGGCATCGCTTCCGCTGCGAACTTGGCGAATCTCCGCGTTCTCAACTCGCAAGGCATCGGCAGAGTCTCCGGAATCTTGAAAGCTCTCGATTGGGTGATGGCCAACAAGACGCTCTTCAATATTCGCGTCGTCAACATGAGCCTCGGCGCCCCTGCGTTCACTTCATACAAGTACGATCCGATTTGTAAAGCGGTGCGGAAACTCGTGGACGCCGGAATTGTGGTCGTGGCTGCGGCGGGTAACAATGGAAAACTTACGACCGGGCAAAAGATTTACGGCGCTATTCACTGCCCAGGTAACGAGCCATCAGCTATCACCGTGGGTGCCAGCAATACGTATGGCAGCGATCCGCGAAATGAAGATTCGGTGACTACCTACAGTTCGCGTGGGCCGACTCGCAGTTTTAGACTCGACAGTTCCGGCGTGAAGCACTATGACAATCTAATCAAGCCGGATCTGATTGCGCCGGGTAACAAGATCGTATCAGCTGAGGCGGCGAACAATTATCTCGTTAAGACACACCCCGAACTCGAAACCAACGACTACGCAACGACAAACATGAAGTTGATGTTCATGAGTGGCACATCGGTTTCAGCGCCGGTAGTTTCCGGCACAGCGGCGCTGTTGCTCGAAGCAAATCCCAATCTCACGCCAAACATGGTGAAGATGATTTTGATGTATACCGCACAGCCGCTGGCCGGCTTCAACCCGTTCGAACAGGGCGCGGGCCAGTTGAATGTCGTGGGAGCAGTCGGGGTGGCAAAGATTGTGCGCACCGATCTGCTCGCATTGTTAACACCTGCGGCAGGCTCGCCTCTTCTGACCCAAACGGCTCCGAGCGCGCAGACCACCATCTCTTCTTATGCGTTTCCATGGGCACAGGGACTCGTGCTCAACCACGCGACTATCACCGGCAAGGATTTGCTCAACAAGTATCAGCAGAGTTACGGCAAGGGTTATTTGCTCGGCGCCGGTGTAAACGAAGGCTGGACTACGCAAAGCCTGAACACGAACATGTGGAAAGGCACGTTGTCGCTGGGCAACTATTTGATGAAGAGCGACGGCACGGCGCTGGGCGGCGGGGGAATTTTTTGCGCCAACGGGATCATGCTCTCCGATGGAATCATGCTCTCCGATGGAATCATGCTTTCCGACGGCATTATGCTTTCCGATGGCATTATGCTCTCTGATGGAATCATGCTTTCCGACGGCATTATGTTGAGCGACGGCATCATGCTTTCCGACGGCATCATGTTGTCCGACTACAGCACCGGCGATAACACTGCCAGCATGCATTGAAGCTCGCGGCTGTGAATCGCCGATTTCAGTATTGTTCAAAACCACCGACTAGTTACTAACGGCCAGGGAGCTTCGACGAGGAGGAGCTTCCTGGCCGCAGTGCGTCTTATGACCAACCGCTGGTATATTGACGGCATCATATTTCGTCTTGCCCGCATTTTAAACGGCTTTTTGTTGAGGACTATTGATTGATGCCAAGAATTTCGCTTCCTGTTATACGTTTTCGACTGCTGCTGGTGGGAACAGTTGCGCTGCTGATTTTCGCAGCTCCCAGTCCTACTGCGCGCGCCCAATCGGCCAGCGATGTGGTTATGGTCCTGCCTTTTGAAAATACTTCGAATCGTCCTGAATACAACTGGGTTGGTGAAAGTTTTGCTGACTCGCTCGCAGAGTTGCTCAACAAGCCCGGTTTACTCGTCGTTTCCAGTGACGAGCGCGAACTCGCCTATCAACGCCTGCGACTTCCGGAAACTGTGATCCCTTCGCGCGCTACCGCAATCAAACTGGCGCGTGAAGCCAAAGCTTCGATGATCGTGATTGGCACGTATTCAGTCACACCGGCTGCGGCCGAGCCCAAGCCAGGGGAAGCAAAACCGGAAAAGGATAAATCTTCAGTCGAAGCTTATGTGCAATTGACAGCGCGTGTGATCAAAGTCAACGAAGGCCGGACGCTCGGCGAAATGTTTGACGGCAGTTGGGCCACGCGTCAATTTGATTTTGGTGGTCCATTGACTACGCTGCAAAACATTCAGGGACGGCTCGCTTACCAGATTCTTTATCAACGCGACAAGGCACTTCCCTTCTCGCAAAACCAGTTGGTCCAGGAAGCGACCAAAGTCCCACAGCGCGCGTTTGAAGCCTATGTGAAAGGCGTGCAACTCGGGGAGCGCGACGAGAAGCGCGTGAACTATCTGAAGAACGCTTTGCGCTTTTTTGCCGATGCCAACGGCGGGGCTGTTTATCCGCAGGCTGCTTTCGAGTTGGGCCGCTACTACATGCTCGAGCGTAAATGGAAAGACGCCACCGAATACCTTACGAAGCTACAGAAAAAAGATCCGCATTATGCGGAAGCCGCGTTCTATGCGGCTCTTGGCTACGCGAAACTGGGCGATCTCGGCCACGCTCTGGCAGCGATCGTTCCGCTATCGTCTGATGTGCCGTTAATTGGAATCTACAACAATGCAGGCGCGATTGCTGTGCAGGCTTCGCGCGAAGAAAAGAAAGATGACGAACGCGCGCGGCTGTTGGCGCAAGGTGCTTCTTTTCTTGCGCGCGCGGCCGAATCATCACCTGAAGATCCGCTGGTGCACTTTAACTATGCGCTGGCTTTGTTCCTATCGGGAAAATTTGTAGAAGCCGCGGATCAGCTCAAACCCGTCATCACCGCCAACCCGCGAGATGGTGACGCTTACTTTCTTTATGCGAAGTCGCTGGAGAAAGCCGGCAAAACGGAAATATCAACCGCGGCTGACGATCAGGCCCGACGTTATTTGCCGAGTTATGCGAAATGGCAAACCGAGTGGCAAAAGTCGCAAACGGTCAGCGGAGTTTCGCTACGCATGCGCGACGTGCTGAATCGCGATGATGTTTCCGATCTCATGCGGAAGAACGCGATTGCCGCCAACACCAACCCGAACAGTGGAACGGAAGACTTGCTGGTAAAGGCCCGCGAACTATACCAGTCGGGAAGGGATGATGAGGCGCTGCCTGAACTGCACCGTGTGGTCATGCTCGAGCCAACCAACGCTGAAGCCTATTTGCTCAGCGGCCGCATCAACCAACGGCGCGGCGATCAAGAAGCGGCCATTGCTGCGTTGAAGACTGCAATCTTCTGGGATCCGAAACTCATCGACGCGCACATTTTACTTGGCCGGATATTCCTCGAGCGTGGAGACCGCGGCGAAGCAACGAAGTATGCAACGAGCGCGATGACCATCGACGCCAATAATCAGGAAGCGATTGCACTGCAACGCCAGGTGACGATGGGGAAGAATTAGTTTTGATCTTTCAGTTGGACTCGAAAGCCAAAGGAGGCAATTGTCAGGGATGATAGTCGTCTTTGTTATACTGTGACCTGCTTCGTGATGTCCTCAAAATGATCTTGACCACGCTCATTGCTGTCACCATCGTCGTCGGTCTGCTGCTCGGCGCCCTGGTCGCCGTGCTGTCGCTTCGTAAGCGATTTGCGAATCGCGAGCTGAGACTGATCGGTGAATCGGCACGCGTTGAAACGACACTAACGCCGGAAGGCACGGTAATCGTGGACGGCGAACTGTGGCCGGCACGATCGATTGATAGCCTCGTCATCAGTTCCCAGCGCCGGGTCCGGGTGGTGGGTGTCGACGATCTTTCTCTCCTGGTTGAAGTTTGCGATGGATAGTCTGGCGCGCACGCGAGTAGTTTTCCCTTAAGCCCAATCGCTTACACTTTCCAGAGAAACTTTTGATCTGGCACGCAAGGTGCTCTAAGTATCATCGGCACGCACAGAAGACCCAGTAAAGGTTAAAAGTGCCCCCGCCGCCATCACTTCTCTGAGCGCCGTCTGCCGCTGCGCCAGCCGCCCCCCGAGCAACCCTTCAGTGCTTCCCTCCGAAATATGAACCCGGTCAGCAATGACTGGGTTCTACCTCTTTTGGGCTGCACTATTTAGCGTTTGTCTATTCGCCAATAAAATGCCTTGGCTTTTTGCCACACCCGAATGCCCGCGGGTTGAGTTCAATCTCAGGCCGGACGCCCAATCCCCCGCAGTTTCCACAAAAACTTTCCATGGCACGCCACATGCTCTAGTACAAACCGGCACGCACGGAAGACCCAATGTAAAGGTTGAAAGTGCCCCCGCCGCCATCACTTCTCTGAGCGCCGCCTGCCGCTGCGCCAGCCACCCGCCGAGCAACCCTTCAGTGCTTCCCCCCGAAATTAGAACCCAGCCAGCAATGGCTGGGTTCTCCCGCTTTTAGGACGTCTTATTATTTTTCAGGTTTACGTCGCTACTCACAGTACATACTCTCCCGCCCCTATCAATTTAGCTTTTAGGAATCATTAAGCAGTGTCGGTCAAGCTGCGACGAAATTTGTCACTTTGACGGTGACGTTTTCTGTCGATCTGACTCCTTTTCGCGTCTTTTGCAGAGTCGTAACGGACGAATTTGCAGCCCGCGAAAAATATTTTTCGTAACGGCAGTCCCCATCGCACGGCCGAAGGGTTTCTGACCGCACTCAAAAACGTATGCCCGAAATTCTGCGTTTGCTAAACTCACATCCATGCAGGATGTCGTGTCTAGAGGCCCTTCGTTCGCCACTCAACGTCTTGCTGACACCATCACTCGACTCCGTGAAAGAGCGCCCGCACTCGTCGATTTTGGAGCTGCCACCTTTTCAGCAGTTCTGCTAATTCTTTCTTTTCCTGACTTCAATCTATGGCCACTCGCCTGGTGCGCGCTGGTTCCGCTGCTCCTGGTGATTGGAAACAACCGAGATCGTTGGCGGCCCTTCCTTTTGGGCTGGACATTTGGAACGGTCTTTTTTTACGGTTCGTGCTACTGGCTGACATATTCAATGATTCATACGGGCGGCATCTCGCCCTGGCTTGCGTTTTCGTTGCTGCTTCCCGGGGCAGTCCTGCTGGGCATCTTCCCGGGCCTGTTCGGACTTTCCGTAGCGCGATCCATTCGGAAGTGGGGGGCGCCGGCGGTATTGATTGCTCCTGTTGGCTGGAGTGCGCTGGAATGGTTGCGGCTTGAAGTTACCGGTCAACTTTGGAACGCGATTGGTTATTCGCAGGCCTTCCATCCAATGCTGATTGGTTCGGCGCGCTGGGGCGGTGTTTATGCCGTTGGCGCCTTGATAGTTTTCGTTAATGCAGTGATCGGGTTCGCACTGCTGCGGCGGACTATGCGCGCTCGAGTCGTTTCGGCAAGTGCCGTCATACTCGTCCTGCTATTGGTGCTTGCCTCGAGTATTAAGCCGGAACCACCACCCAAACAAAATAAAGATGCTGTGGTTATAGCAATCCAGCCAAACGTTCCCATGGAACTGGCAAAGTCAAACGACGATATGAAACTGTTAACTGCACGGCATTTCGACATGAGTGAAGCCGCGGTGAAGCAAATCCAAAACGATCTCGAACCTAAGTTAATTATCTGGCCGGAATCGCCGATGAACTTCGGCTATGGCGGCGATGAACAATTGCGTGCAAGGCTCGCTGGTTTTGCTCGGCAACATAACGTCTCGATTCTTCTTAACTCGCAGGAAGCAGCGCCCCACGACGGCATTTACAATTCAGCCGTGCTCATAAATGAACAGGGTAAGCTCGTTGCTCAATATGATAAGATTCGCCTGCTGCCGTTTGGCGAGTATGTTCCGTTGCCCGACTGGGTGCCGGGCGCGGGTTTGATAAGGGCAATCGTCGGTGATTTCACTGCCGGCACGAACTATCGGTTGATGCCGGTGGGAAACCTGCGCGCGGGTGTCTTCATCTGCATCGAGTCGGCTTATCCATCGATCGCGCGCCGCTTCACAAACGAAGGAGCGGACGTGCTAATCAATATTTCGAACGATGGCTATCTCGGGCCGACAGCGGTAATGCGGCAGCACCTCGCGAACGGAGTTTTTCGCGCGGTGGAAAATGGCCGGCCCTTGTTGAGCGTCACAAATACGGGCATTACGGCGTTCATCACACCCGAGGGCGAAGCTAAGGATATGACGGCCGGGTTCAAGTCTGATGTGAGAATTTGGAATTTGTCGCGGCCGCCGGAGCGAACCATGTTTTATACCAGGCACGGCGATATATTTGTTATTAGTTGCGCGGTTCTCAGTTTATTGATTTTTGTTTTCACATTCGTTGGTAGCGCAAGGCGGGCGAGAAATAATTAAGCGGGTTTTTTAATTGGAGGATTAATGATCGAAACGTTATCACTTCAGGAATTACGAACATCTTTTGAAGAACTGCGCCGGAGAGTTGAGCAACTCGGGAGGTTTCTTTGATGTCGCGGCGCGAAAGCAGGAGCTGAACACCATCGTAACGCGGGCTTCAGCACCGGATTTCTGGAATGATCAGGATGCCGCACAGAAGCTCTTGCAGCGGCGCAGCTCGCTGGAGAAAAAGATTGACCGTCAGGAACATTTTGAAGGGCAGCTAAGCGACGCCGGTATTCTTTTTGAGTTCGCGGAAGAAGATGAAGAATCGCTGAAGGAATTGCGTTCATTGGTCGAACGCCTGGAGCACGAAATCAGCGTCGCCGAAACTGAAATGCTGTTAAGCGGCGCGAACGATCAACTGAATGCGATCTGCACGATTCATCCCGGAGCGGGCGGCACAGAATCTCAGGATTGGGCAGAGATGCTTTTACGCATGTACCTGAAGTGGGCCGAGCAGCGCGAATTCAAAACAGAGATCATTGATTATCAACCCGGAGAAGAAGCCGGCTTGAAAGGCGTCACGTTCAGAGTTGAAGGGGAATACGCTTACGGCTTGTTGGCGGCTGAGGCCGGCGTGCATCGCCTGGTGCGCATCTCTCCTTTTGATCAGGCCGCGCGGCGCCACACCTCTTTCGCCTCTCTTTTTGTTTATCCGGAGATCGACGAAAACATCGAAGTGGAAGTCAACGAAAAGGATCTGCGCATCGATACCTATCGCGCCACCGGGGCCGGTGGCCAACACATCAACACTACAGATTCTGCCGTCCGCATCACACACATTCCCACGAACATCGTGGTGCAATGTCAGAACCAGCGTTCGCAACATCAGAACAAAGCCGTCGCCATGCAGGTGTTGCGTTCGCGTCTGTATGAACTAGAACTGGAAAAGCGAAAAGCGGAGACGGCTGAGTTGGAAGCAAACAAGGCGGACATCTCTTTCGGATCGCAAATCAGAAGTTATGTGCTCGCGCCATACCAGCTCGTCAAAGACACGCGCACTAAATTGGAGCGCGGCAATGTTGACGCCGTGCTTGGCGGCGACCTGGATGACTTTATCAAGGCGTATTTGCTCTCCAAGAAGGCAGCATAGTTGGCTTAGGGCCCGACAAACTTCAGCTTGTCGCGGACGCGAAACGACAAACTAAGGTTTATCGGACAGTTAAAATAGAAGATGGCCACTACCGAATTTGAAGAAAAGCCGCGGGTGATTACACCCCGCAACAGCCGCCGCAACGAGATTGTGGCGATTTTGCTGTTCGCGGTTGGTCTGCTGTTGACGTTGTGTTTGGTTTCTGCGGCGTTTTATCCCAGTGATCCTTCCTGGAATTCAGTAGGGCAAACGGCGCCGAGAAATTGGGCGGGCGCCATCGGAGCGAATGTTGCCGCGTTCTTATTTCAATCGATTGGCATCGCTGCCTATTTGCTGCCGGTGTTGTTGTTGGGTGCTGCCTGGAGACGCTTTCGGACCCGCAGCATCCGCGCGCCGTTCAATCGTTTGCTTGGGTTGTTGCTGCTTCTGCTGTCGGCGGCGGCGCTTCTTTCAATCTCCGGCCTTCATCCACTTTTCGATGCGAGTGTGCAACCAGGCGGTTTAGTCGGGACGCTTATTTCAAGTGCACTCGCCAGTGGCCTCAACACGGTCGGCGCCACTATCCTGCTCATCGCAGTTGCTGCGACTGGCTTATTGTTGGCGACCAGCGTTTCATTCGTCAATATCTATGAAAAGCTCGCCAGCTTGCTTGCCGAACGGTTTGCCTTTGTGGGCAAACTGCCGGAACGATTCCGGGCCTGGCGGGAAGTGCGTCGTGAAGAGGCGCGACTGCGAAAAGAAACACGCGCGGCTTTGAAAGCTGAGCACACGGCGGCGCGCGCTGCACTGAAGAGTTCCCCTGATTTAAGTCCCGAACAACGCATTGCGCAGTTCATGGAACCCCCGGCCGTAGGCAACCCAGGGGTCGAGACCATTAACCGCAGTGAAGCTCGCATGGTCCAACAGACGCAGCCGGCTGAACCAAGCGATGAACCTGCGCGCGCGGCCGCCGCCGGCGCGGGAGTCCAGGCAGCGACAGTCGTAGAAGATCGCTCTGGCCGCCGCTCGATCTTTCCGCGCGGTAACGGAAATGCCGCAGTGGAGGAAGAAGAAGACGTTGAGGAGATGGTCAAGGGCGCGTCCGTCTTACGCCCGAAAGGCGAGGCTCCAGCGACCGGCAAACTTCCTTTCGACGCCGATCGCTCGAAACGCGTCTCGTACATCGATTACTCGATGCCGCCGCTCGGGTTTTTGAACGAGGCGCCGCCGCACAGTGAACAGGCTGACACGGAACTGTTAAGTCTCGCCACGCGTCTTGCGGAAAAGTGCAAAGAGTTTAACGTTACCGGCCAAATCAAACATATCTGCCCTGGCCCGGTGGTTACTACTTATGAATTCAAGCCTGATCCCGGTGTTAAGTACTCGCGCGTCGTTTCGCTCGTCGATGATTTATGTTTGGCCTTGAAAGCGGAGTCGATTCGCATTGATCGGATGCCGGGCAAGCCGCACGTTGGTATTGAGGTTCCCAATCCACGACGGGAAACAATTTTCTTGCGAGAGGTTATTAACTCGCGCCACTTTACCGAGTCGCCTTCTAAACTTACGATCGCGCTCGGTAAGACCATAGATGGACTCAACTATGTTACTGACCTGGCAAAGATGCCTCACCTGCTCATCGCTGGCACCACCGGCGCGGGTAAATCTGTTGCCGTCAATGCTCTGATTGTTTCCATTCTTTACCGCGCAAACCCTGATGAAGTTAAATTCATCATGATCGATCCCAAGCGGCTGGAGTTGGGACTCTACGAAGACCTTCCTCACCTCGCCGCGCCCATCATCACCGATCCCAAGCTTGCCTCTCGTTCATTGAAATGGGCGGTATCCGAGATGGAACGACGGTATCGCGATCTCGCCGGCTGGGGCGTGCGCAACATCGATGGTTACAACACCGAGATAATGCACCGCAACCTCGTCAAGGAATATGACGACAAAGGCGAGCCACACAAACCACTTCCTTACATCGTGATCATTATCGATGAGCTGGCCGATCTGATGATGACGTCGGGACGCGAAGTCGAGGAATCCATAACGAGATTGGCGCAAATGGCGCGCGCGGTCGGCATCCATCTGGTGCTGGCAACCCAGCGCCCCTCAGTTGACGTGATTACCGGCTTAATCAAAGCGAACTTCCCGTCACGCATCTCCTTTCGCGTATCTTCCAAGGTCGATTCGCGCACCATCATCGATACTAACGGCGCCGAACATCTGCTCGGGCGTGGCGATATGTTATTTCTGCCGCCAGGGACGTCAAGGCT
>Ga0184605_10000565_pt1 | contig 11070 bp, 12 predicted proteins | sample PLM0_30_coex_FD_132995 | JGI IMG/M metagenome (GOLD analysis project Ga0184605, IMG submission 132995) | Groundwater sediment microbial communities from an aquifer in East River, Colorado, USA - PLM0_30_coex | ecosystem: Environmental > Terrestrial > Soil > Riparian zone | place: USA: East... | reverse complement strand
GTTTTCAAGCCACTCGCCGCCTGATCGATTAGCAACTCGTCTTCGCGAAAACGTTCATATGCATCAAAGCCGGTGATGGCACGAATGCGACGCACTCCGGACGCGATCGATTCATCGCTGGTAATTTTGAACAAGCCAATGTCGCCGGTCGCGCGCACGTGCGTGCCGCCGCAGAGTTCTCGAGAAAATATGTCTTCTTCACCGCCAGCGCCTTTAATAGATAGCACGCGCACCTGCTCGCCATACTTCTCGCCAAACAGCGCCATCGCCCCGGAGCGCATCGCTTCTTCAGTGGCCATCTCGTCTGTTTGCACCGGCTCGTTTCTTAAAATGTGATAGTTGACCAAACGCTCGATCTCTTCGATCTCGTTTTGCGTCAACGGTTGATAATGAGTGAAGTCGAAACGCAAATAATTCGGCGCTACGACAGAGCCTGCTTGCTTCACATGCGTGCCTAATACTTCGCGCAACGCTGCATGCATCAGATGCGTCGCCGTGTGATTGCGTCGCGTAGCATCACGTTTTTCGACCTCGACTTCGGCGGTGACGGTGTCGCCGACTTTCAGCGTGCCTTTTTCAACTTTGACTTTATGAACAATCAAACCATGCACCGGTGAATAAGTGTCAATGACCGACGCAATGAGGTCAGTACCAACTGCGATAGCAAGTGGGCTGGTTAGTCGACCCACATCACCAACCTGACCGCCGCTTTCCGCATAAAACGGAGTATGATCAAGAACGACTTCGCCTTCGTCACTTTCGTTAAGTGATTCAACTTCCGAGCCACCGAACAGCGCGATCACTTTTGCCTCATCAACGCGAGTAGTCTCATAACCTTTGAAATGCGAACGGCGTCCATCTTCAGCCAGCTTGGAATATGTCGAATCGGATTTTGCTTTGCTTTCAGCTTTGTCAGTGCGGCCGGTGTCTTGAAGTTCACGCATAGCCACATCGAACGAGTGATTGAATTGTTCTTCATCAATTGCGCACCCTCGTTCTTCCAAACCGACGCGAATCAGGTCTCTGGGCGTTCCGAACGTATCGTAGAGCTGCGCCAGCATCCGGTAGTTCGGCATCGTTCCCTTCGTGGAAGCAAAGAGTTCATCAAGCTTGCTCAGACCAATAGTTAAGGTCGATCCAAATCGCTCCTCCTCTAACCGCACCATCTTTTCGATGAAGTCACGATGCGTCTCCAGTTCCGGAAACGCTTCGTGCATCTGATCGACGACGAAATTTGTTACCTTGTAGAAGAACAAATCATTCAAGCCGAGCGCATGCCGTCCTTGATAGATGGCGCGGCGCATGATCTTACGCAAGACGTAATTCCGTCCTTCGTTGCCCGGTAGGATTCCATCAGCGATCGAGAAGGCAGCCGCTCTTGCGTGGTCCGCAATCACACGCATAGCAAAACCTTGCTGCGTCTCTGCTTCGTAATGGCGGTCGGCAAGTTTCGCAGTGAACTCAACCACGTTCTTCAGCAGATCTGTTTCGTAGTTTGACTTCACGCCTTGCAGCACGACGGCAAGACGCTCCAGGCCCATGCCGGTATCGACTGAAGGCGCAGGCAGTGGCGTCAAAACGTATTTGCCTGGCTCAACTTCGCTGCGATCAAACTGCATGAATACGAGATTCCAAAGTTCGGTGATTGTGTCACCAGGGCCATTGACGTTAGCGGCGGAGTTTTTCGCATCCTTCGGATCGTCGCCCATGTAGTAATGAATCTCGCTGCATGGACCACATGGACCAGTTTCGCCCATCTGCCAGAAATTATCCTTGCGACCAAAGCGCAGGATGCGTTCTCGCGGCGCGCCAACCTTTTCCCAGAACCTTTCGGCATCTTCGTCCGGCCCGACCTCATCATCACCTTCGAACACGGTGAACCACATGCGCTCCGGGTCGAGCTTGAACTCCTTGAGCAACAGATCCCAGGCAAACTTGATCGCGTCTTCCTTGAAATAATCGCCAAAAGAAAAGTTTCCGAGCATCTCAAAGAATGTTTGATGGCGCGCGGTCTTACCTACTTCGTCCAGATCGTTGTGCTTGCCACCAGCGCGCAGGCATTTTTGCGACGAGCAGGCGCGCACATATTCACGCTTCTCCTGGCCAAGAAATACGTCTTTGAATTGGTTCATGCCGGCGTTGGTGAAGAGCAGCGTTGGATCGTTGGCAGGCAACAAGGGCGAGGAGCGCACACGCGTGTGGCCCTGCCGCTCGAAGTACCGCAAAAACCTTTTGCGAATTTCGTTTCCCGTCATGATCAGAAGTCAGAATTCAGAAATCAGAGGTCAGAAGTCAGAAACGGACAACTGACCACGGGCAACTGACGAAGGTCGAGTTTAGCATGCGGCGTAAAGGCCGGCGAAACATGCCCGAACTCATGGCGCCATTTGGTTTGACAAAGAGAGCGGCAATCAAAGACTTGGAATCGGATGCAATTGTGAGATTGAAGTTTCTCCACTCCTGCTGCCTGGCTGAAGATCCTCATGACATCATTCATCGAGATCGCTCTTTGAAATACGACGCACCTTCTCGCTGACCAGCTCAAACGCAAAGCCCTGGCGCAGCAAATGATCGAAAAGGCTTTTGGCTTCAAGACGCGTCTTCGGTTGGCCGCGCAGACGAATGCGTTTCTCAATGGCGCGGTCAATCAACTCAACTTCCGACGTCTCCGCATAGACCAAATTAAGCGCCTCGTCAGCGACCGCATTCGGAACCTGCTTCGTTTTCAATTCCTGCTGCAAACGCCGGCGGCCAATAGGACGCTGTTTCACTTTCAATGATGCATAACTCAGTGCGAAACGTTCATCGTCGAGATAGCCATATTCTTTTAGTCTCGCAATCACTTCCTCAACCACTTTCTCCGTAACGCCGCGTCCCTGCAAAAGCCGCTCGCGCAACCCGGCGATTGAGCGCGGCTTAGCCGCGAGCAGTTTGGCCGCGCGCCGAAACGTGCGCGAGCGAATCTGTTCGGGACTTGTAGCGTTAACAGTCTCGTCGTCTGATTTCTTAATCGTTCGCCTTCGCACAAATGCATTTAATCACAAAGCAAAGAGCGGGGGTAAACCGCCCTTTCCAACCACGAGATTTTCAAAGTGAATGAATAATCAGTGCTTGCCGCCTTCAAGCTTGTGCTCGCGGACAAGTAACAAAGTCTCCAGGTTGGGAAGGGCGGTTTACCCCCGCTCTTTCGCGTCTGCATCGCTAATTCGGAAGCGGCAATCTAGAATGGCTTTTATGGATGGTGCTTTAATAATAGACAAGCCTGCTGGATTCACCTCGCATGACGTAGTTGCGCGCGCGCGCCATCTGCTTCAAGAACGACGCGTGGGCCATACCGGCACGCTCGATCCATTCGCGACTGGTGTGCTTGTGTTGCTGATCGGTCGCGCCACGCGGCTGGCGCAGTTTCTTAGTGGACTCGAGAAAGAATATGAGGCGGTAATCCGGCTTGGCTATGCGACTGATACTGGCGACATCACGGGTAAGCCGTTAGTCAATTTGGAAGCGCGCAACGCGGACGCGGCCGGATCCAATGTGAAATTCGGTGAGCCTGAGATTGAAGTGGCGCTCGCCAGCTTGCGCGGCGAAATTGATCAAGTGCCGCCAATGTATTCGGCGAAGAAACAACAAGGGCGAAAACTTTACGAGTTAGCTCGGCGCGGAGAAGAAGTTGAAAGACAACCCTTGCGCGTTACGATCCAAAGGTTTGAAACGAATAGAGCGAAGGGCGGTTTGGTAAAAGACAACCTGGATGGCACGTATGACCTTGATGTGCTGGTCGCATGCTCTGCCGGCACCTACGTGCGCACCCTTGCGGAAGATTTTGGCAAACGGTTGGGAACAGGCGCGCATGTGGCGGAATTGCGTCGCACGCGTGTGGGCGCTTTTCAAATTCATCAGGCCATAACGCTGGAACAGTTGCAAGAAAGTGTTGCCGAGGAGTCGCTGGGACAAGTTCTGCTACCGCCGAATGCAGCGCTCGCGCACTTACCTGCGATAGACGTGCACGCGGATGACGTTCGCAGAATTCGTCATGGCGTGAATGTCGAAGTGCAAAAACCAGTCTGGACCAACGGTGAACACGTAAGGCTGCGTGACGAGCATGGCCACCTTGTTGCAATCGCATCATTTGAAGCGGAGAAAAACACACTGCGTCCACGCGTAGTGTTGACCCACGACGAAGCATGAAAAAGCGTTACTGGTTAGGCGGAGTATCGGCGTTTGCCGGCGCGGCAGTGGCGGCCAAGCTTTGGCTGCGCCCACGCGACGTTGAGTGGGCCACCAACCGCGACGTTGTTTTTAATGCCGACTATTCGCGCTTTGCGGAAGTTGATGGCGTGCAAGTGCATTACCAGGAAGCAGGCGACAACAGCGCGTCGCCGTTGTTGCTCATTCATGGTTTTGCTTCATCGAATCTTGTTTGGAGCAAGGTGCTGCTGCAACTTTCCGAAGCGGGATTCCGGGTGATTGCGCCGGATCTGTTGGGCTATGGTTATTCCGGCAAGCCGCGGCATCTCGATTACACCATCGCTTCGCAAGCAAAGATGGTCATAGGCCTGCTTAAGCAACTGGGCATCGCCAACATTCGTTTAGTCGGCAGCTCTTATGGAGGAGCAGTTGCAGCAACCATCGCGCTCGATCATCCTGAGTTGGTTGAAAAATTGGTTTTGGTGGGCGCAGTCACGAATAACAGACCGACGCGATACATGTTGATGCGACTGTTTGGCTCGCCGATCATCGGCGACATACTTTCACCGCTGCTAGTTGGATCGCGCCGTTTGCTGCGCCTGCGCATGAAGCGAGTTTACGACCGGCACGCGTGGGAGCTGGATGAACGAAGAGTGCAGGCGCGCCATCTGCCATTGCGCACGCGCGGCACACATCGCGCGATCATTCGCACGGTGCGGCGTTGGGACGCGGAGCGAATCTCCCGCGATGCGCATCTCCTGGTCCAACCGACGTTAATCATTTGGGGGGATAACGATCGCGAGGTGCCTATCGCAGACGGCGAACGGCTGCAGCAGGAGATTCCGAATTCGCGTTTACTGGTGTTTCGAGAGTGCGGTCACCTGCCGCATGAAGAATATCCGGCGGAGTTTACGAAACTGGTTTCAGAATTCTGTTCGTGAGTGATCGAAATCAGCGAGTTTCTTCTCCAGTCCTTCCTGGCCCCAGTTCATCACTACATTGTGGTTCCAACTGAAGATTGGCCGGGCAATGGGTGCCAGGTAATTCATCCAGCACTTCGTCGTTTCCACTTTCCAGTCGTATCGAGCGATTGTGATCTCGCCTTCCTTAAAAAGCTGCCAGCGGCCGACGCCCTGCAACTCGCCAATCGCGCGACCTTCAATCACAGAAATCGGTTCGACTCGAGTTGTCTCCATTTCAAAAATAAGGCGATAGGGAAGTTTACTTTTCCAGGTGTAGCGATGAACCGCGCCGACCTGATTCGCGTCGCCTTCTCTTAACTTTTCAACCTTCTCAACGCCGCGCCACCAACTCGGCCAGGCTTCAGAGTGAACAATCAGATCCCAAACTTTTTGCTGCGAAGCTTTGAAGCGCCAGATGGTGACGAATTCGTATTGGGCCATTGAATCTGTTTCAAGTTTCAGGTCTCAAGTTTCAAGGTTTAGCGTCAAGGCTGGATTATTTTAGGACCGCGAAGCAGCAGGACTAAGCCTGAAACTTGGAACCTGAAACTTGAAACTAACTCATGTTCAGTGCTTTGCCTACTGCAGGATCGCGGCGGACGCGCCAGATTTTTGAGTCGAGGTAGTAGTGAATAAAGGCGTAGCCCCAGAGAAATGAAATGCCGAGCTGAACGGCAAACGATTGTTCGCTATTCACGCCAGCGCCGCTCTTTAAACTCACGTAGCCGAGAAACTGTCGCGGACCCTGATAAATGATTCCGAAAAGAACTCCAAAGCCGATGTAATAAAGCAGGCGGCGGCTAATTAGTTCGGCGGCCCCGAATTTTTGACGAGGATCCAGGTTTTGTGACGCAACGCCCTCCCTGACGATCTGACTACTGCCCTGAACGACCGGACCGGCATGTTCGACAAACTGAAGTTTGTCGGACGATTTATATTTCTGATTATGAAACCAGATCAGCCGGTGATACTGAAGATTGTGATAAATCGTTAGTATCGCAACGATTGCGATGGGCTTGTTAGGCATTGGCGTCAGCAGCACAATCCAGTGCATCGGTATTGCTGCCGCCAAAAGCAGATACTTGGGAAGGTCGAGCGCTTCGCCCGTTAACAGCCGCTGTCCTTGTCTAATCAGCCAGGCGACAAAAAGAATTATCGTCCCCGCCAGCAGTAGTATTGCCAATCCATTCACGCCGAATCGCAAAGAGGCAGGAACGCGAGTAATGGCTTCAGGATCACGCGCGATGAAAGCAACGAATGGATAGTTGAAAGCAAACAACAGCAGCAGGCGGTCGAGTGCGTTGTCGAGCGGCGCCAGGTCGTTGTTCTTTTTCTTGTACAGCACCATAAAGCCGTAATGCTGTTTTACAAGATGGTAATAAGCCCATAGCGCTGCGAGAAAGAAAAAGACCAAACCCAACCCGGCGAAAACCATGATTGGCCCAACTACAAAGAATAGCAACGAACCCCACAACAAGCGCGCGCGGTCGCGCCGTTCCACGCGATCAAAATAGGTGCGCGAAAAAGTTCCAAAGACGTGCGGCGCATCGATCAGTATGGCCCAAAGCGCCACCATCGGAATCAATGGCAGTACGCCGGCAACATACAAAAGGAGCAGAGCGTAACTGGAAGCAACGGATCCGATAAACCAGACGAGATCGTCGCGCGCAGAAATGATCCAGCGTAGCGAAAGGACGTGAGCACGAGGCTGGGGGAAAACTTCAGCAGTGGCCATGGATCAAAAATAGCTTATGCGAAAGTCAGCGAGAGCGCGGTAATTGTAACACCGCAATGCGCGTCGGAAACATACGTGATCTGGTAAACTATGCCTTCATGCCAAGGATGATTTGGATCGGGCTAGCTGGCTTTGCAGGAACTCTTTTGCGTTACTGGCTATCGGGTGCGGTTGCGAAACGCTATGGCGAAACCTTTCCCTATGGCACGCTCGCAGTGAATGCGTTTGGCTGTTTGCTTGCCGGCGCCTTGTTCCATTTGATGTATGAACGCTTTCTTACCAGCCCAACGGTGCGGAGCATGGTTTTCATCGGTCTTTTGGGCGGGTTTACAACATTTTCTTCGTATGGCCTGCAAACTTTCACGCTGCTTCGCGATGGAGAATTGCTGCTGGCGCTGATTAATATCGCCGCCTCGAATGTTGCCGGTTTGTTTTTAGTCTGGATAGGCTATCGGCTGGCAGGGTTAGTCTGATGAATATTCCGGAAGAAGGTTATCTGCTGCGCATTTTTGTCGGCGAAAGTGATCGTTATGGCCACAAGCCGCTTTATGAAGAAATCGTTTTGAAAGCTCGCGAGGCCGGCCTTGCCGGCGCAACCGTATTGCGCGGCGTGATGGGTTTCGGTCGCAACAGCATTCTTCATACAGCAAAAATTCTGCGGCTGTCCGAGGATTTGCCCATGGTGGTTGAGATTGTTGACAGCCTCGAAAAAGTAAAAGCGTTCATGCCGCAGTTGGATGAGATGATCAAGGACGGCTTGGTTACGCTGGAAGAAGTGAAGGTGATTCACTACAAATCGTCGCGTTAGAAGTTTTGGATATACCGAATGTCAGAAGATCCAACAAAACGATCTTCAGCGCGGCTGTTTCAAGCGCATCCCTGGCATGGCCTGACACCGGGCAACGACGCACCGGAAATGGTCAACGCTTACATCGAAATTGTGCCCACTGACGCGGTTAAGTATGAACTCGACAAGGAGTCCGGACATCTGCACGTCGACCGCCCGCAACGATTTTCTTCAATGTGCCCATCGCTCTATGGCTTCATCCCGCAAACTTTTTGCGGTGACGAGGTTGCGAAGCTTTGCGCCGAGCGGACCGGAGCTGTCGATATCAAAGGCGACGGCGATCCGATGGACATTTGCGTGTTGACGGAAAAGACCTTTGCGCAAGGCAACTTCTTTTTGAATGCAAAACCGATCGGAGGGTTGCGCATGATCGATGGCGAGCAGGCCGACGATAAGATCATTTCGATACTCGAGTCAGACCTTGCTTACGGCCACATTCGCGACATCGGGGAGTGTCCGAAAGCGCTGGTTGATCGGCTGAAGCATTACTTTTTAAGTTACAAACAACTGCCGGGAGATGCGCCGCGCCGGGTCGAGATTGTTGACGTCTATGACGCGGAAGAAGCGCTCGATGTAATTCGTCGCAGCCTGCTTGATTACCAGAACAAGTTTGCGGACTCAGCGAGCCAGGAATAGCAATTGGCAATTTAGTTCATGAAGGCCCCCCGTCCGTAATCGTTTCCTCAATTCCACAACGATGACAAGTCAAAGCCTGACGCGACGAATCGGTCCAACTCGCGAGCGGCAAACTTGAACTTACTTTTGCTTCTGAATGCGAAGCCGAGCCTGGCGTATGCTGGATTTGTTGTTGGCGCTCGGCATCTTCGGCGCTGCAATGTTTGCAGAGCCAGCCGTACCCGAGGTTAATGAAGTGGTTGGTCTGGTCCATCGGGGCGGGTGTCGGGTATCAGGTATCAGGTAGCAGGTGTCGGGTGTCAGCACCTGATACCTGGCACATGACACCTGACACCCGTTTTCTGGCACCTGACATCCGAAACCTCTTCCCCTATCGGCGCCGCGCATCCGGTGTTTCAGTCAGACGCACCGGCACTGAAGTGCGACGCGCATTGCGTACGATTTGTACTTGAACCTGCTCGCCCAGGGCGTGCTTGTTGAGTATGCGATAGAGGCCGTCAGTATTCTCAACTTTTTCATTGTCGATGCCGACAATAACGTCGCCGATCTCAACGTCGCCATTCTCAGTTTGCGTTAGTCCGCGCAAGCCAGCGTTTGCAGCCGGGCCGCCTGGCGCTACTTGCCAAATCAAAACGCCGTCAGAGACCGGCAATTCAACCTGGTTCTTTAACGTTTCAACGTCGCGGGTGGTGATGCCCAGTTTCGGTCTGCGGATTTCACCGGAGCGAACGAGCTCCGGCACGATGCGCTTGGCAATGTTTACTGGAACGGCAAAGCCAACTCCGGCTGACGCACCGGTCGGGGAAAGAATCTGCGAATTGATTCCGATCATGCGGCCGTGCGAATCCAGCAACGGACCACCTGAGTTTCCCGGATTAATGGAAGCGTCCGTCTGAATGGCACCTTCAATAGGCCGCCCATTGCGCGCGCGAATGGGACGCTGCAACCCGCTGATTACTCCAGTCGTCAACGTTCGATCGAGACCAAAGGGGTTGCCGATTGCCAAAACCTTCTGGCCCACTTCGAGCTTGTCCGAATCGCCTAGTGGGACAATGGTCAAAGCTTCCTTAGGCATCTCGATCAATTTGATCACTGCCAGGTCTGTGTCCGGATCGCCACCGACGACTTTTGCGGCGTAGTTCTTTTGACCGCCAAAGCTGACCGCAACTTTCTGCGCGCCTTCAATGACGTGATAGTTGGTAAGAATGTCGCCTTCCTGATCGATGATTGAACCGGAACCCGAACCCTCCTGCGGCTCGACGAATCCGAAGAAATCGCGAGCGTAGGAAGTTGAATGAACGTTGACTACACCGGGCGACAGGGTGCGATAGATTTCAATGTTGTTTTGTTCGTCACTGGCAGATGCCGGATCTGTAATGCCGCTTGGTGACCTTTCGGAATAGGCCGCCCGGGCCGGCTGCAAACGATTCGACAGCCGATCAACGACTGCGATCGTACCCGCAGCAAACAGTCCTGAAATCAAGGCAATCACCAGAATTTGACGTGCTGAAAGTCTATACATGGCTAATTCTCTCTTGCTTATTAAGTTGTTGTTTCGCTAGTTAACACTAGTGTTCTTACGATGCCAAAGCGACGATGGCAGGTTGCGCGATTCACCCTTTCTGGTTGCGAACTTTGCCTAGCGACAAATCTAGGCTTTCCTTATATCGGATGCAAGCCGTAGAAACACGAATACCTGTATCCCAGAGACAAGCATTCTTCTCACGTTCCTAAAGAATTTGCGTTCCTTTTTGATTGGAAGGGTCTGCCAGCCGGAAGATAAAACTTAGACTGAGGAGGCAGCCAACTAGGCGAATATAGCGAAGAAAGTTTTGGGCAGGCTAACGAAATAAGTAAGCACTGTACTGGGGGCGTGCCAGCCGAAAGCCGAAAAACCGGTCGCTACATGAACAAACATCAACACAAAATAGATACCCAGCACTAGTTTCATGCCACGGCGGGCGATCGGAATTTCTGCGCAACGGTAAAGAGTGTAAGCGGCCAGGGCGCCGATGAGGAGTTTGACGGATAAAAAGGAACCTTCGCTGTGATTGAGCAGTCGGGCCATGAAGCCATTTCCTTCGGTGGCGACGTTTAGGCGCACCCAAAGAATGGTCAACTGCGCGTCGAGCCAATTAAGTGCGAATAATAGAATCGCTTTGGAAAGTGCGCCCACCCTTGCTCCTCGGAGAAACGTTGTTAAACTCACCACTCCTTATTTACGTCAGAACCTCCACGACCGAAATGGCCGGGAGGCTCTGTCGTATACGGGAGGAAACGAGACTCGTACCGTGATGCTAACAAGAAACTTCCAATAGGGTTTCCGTTCCCCAAAAAAGGGGCCAACAGCAAATTCCGCAGAGCGAAAAATTTTCCTGAGTTGCCGGCGGCATATTATAAGGTGATTCGGCGTAGAACCAAATCATGGCTCGCCGGCACGTCCAATGACCACATCGATAGCACAAGCGATACTTCAGGGCGCTAACAAACTTCGAAAGGCAGGCGTGCCGGAAGAACGGCGCGAAGCCGGTTCGTTGTTAATGCACGTACTCAATCGCGATCGTACGTACATCCTCGCACATGCCGAAGATCGACTCAGCGACGAACAAGTTGAGAAGTTTATTGGGTCCCTCGACGCGCGTGCTCAGGGTAAGCCATTGCAATACATCACCGGGCGCCAGGAATTTTTTGGACTCGAGTTT
>Ga0184605_10000564_pt1 | contig 11082 bp, 10 predicted proteins | sample PLM0_30_coex_FD_132995 | JGI IMG/M metagenome (GOLD analysis project Ga0184605, IMG submission 132995) | Groundwater sediment microbial communities from an aquifer in East River, Colorado, USA - PLM0_30_coex | ecosystem: Environmental > Terrestrial > Soil > Riparian zone | place: USA: East... | reverse complement strand
TTGAAGCGGGACTATCAGCGGTTTTGAAAATCGCCGTTCCTTGGTGAAGCCGAGTGAAGCTACGGCAGCCCGGTGCCAACGCTCGATTTCGCGATCGAAACGTCCACGACATCGATATAGCCGTTGGCATTTACGTCGGAGCGGAAGTTTGTCCCATCAACCGCGTGACCGACCCCCGACTTGGTTTGGCTGAGGTCGGATGCGTTCATTGTGCCGTTGCCGTTGGTGTCGCCGATGAGAACGCTCATGGGAATCGCGAAATTAGTCGAACCATTCACGCCATTGAGCGTGATCTGAGTGGTCTGGGCATTCGCCACATTGGTCAGTGGCACCGTTACGATGTTTTCGGCGACGATAGATCAACAAGCCTGGGCAGACGGCCCCGATCCTGAGCAGAGCAAGTGTGCTTGGCTCCGGCACAATCGTGATACTGAATGAGGCCTGCTGGATGGGGTTATCGTTGAAATCTTGATCGGTGACTATCGAGGCATGCGGATTAGCGGTCGTCGAGTAGAAGGTGTAAACGCCAGGCGCGGCATTGGTGATCGAAAAATGCATGCGTTCGACGTCATACGTGCCGGGCGGTATTAAGTGTGAACGGATTCGGCGATCCACCCAAATCATGGTCCGTATAGCAGTAGCTGTTGTCACAGCCAACGAACTCAGTTGGCCCCGTGTAGCCAGCATTGAATGGCACGAAATGCTCTTCTGACGTGATGTGGAAAAAACTCTGCGTTCCGGCAACCGTTTCCAGCCACAAGGAGAAACCGTATGCACTATAGCCGGAGTAGGTCAGAAACGCTTCAACGGTGAATGTATCATTCTGATTGAATATCGTCCCGCTGGGGACGAGCGAGAGTGACGTGATATGCTGCGAAGAAGCAGTTCCGGCCGCCATCGTTCCGCAGATGATTGTTGCAACGAGTAATGCTTTCCTCATAAGTGGTTAGGATTTGGCTTGAATTTGCGCGTTAAGCTTCGCTTATAGCCAAAAAGCCAGAAACGCGTCAATACTTTGTTTCGCTTTCCGCGAGGACTTCTCAAGCGACGTATCTCGGGTGTAGAGTCGCGAGATGCGACTGCGCAGAGTCGTCAAGAAGCTGCTGGGGCGACGACGAGGCGAAAAGCCTTCCGAGTTAAGCACTCCTACCATTCATCGGGCAATCCTGGACGCGATCGACAAAGCTGCACCGGACGGTCTGGAGGGCGACTTTCTGGATGTGGGCAGCGGCGCCGGAGAATTGCTGACATTCATTCAGACGCGCTATGGTCTGCGCTCGTTTGCGTGCGATTACACAGACCGATTGATGAAACTTCCCAACCAGCCGGTGGAGATTGTCGATCTTAATTGCGATCCGCTCCCGTATGAGGACAACCGTTTTGCATTAATCACGTGTGCGGAAACGATCGAGCATTTAGAAGATTATCGCGAGACGATTCGCGAGATTTATCGTGTACTAAAGCCGGGCGGTATCGTTGTCATTTCGACGCCAAATATTCTCAGTTTGCGCTCGCGGCTGCGCTATCTCACTTTCGGATTTCCGACCCTTTTCGGGCCGCTCACTGTCGGCGAGCGAAAAGTATACAGTCCGCGCGGGCATATTAATCCCGTTAGCTGGTTCTATCTCGCGCACGCTCTGTTGGAAGCCGGTTTTGCCGACCTTAAGCTTAATGTGGACCGTTATCAGCGCCGGTCACTGATTCCGTTCGTCCTTCTCTGCCTGCCAATTTACCTGGCCGCGGCATATGCCTATCATCGTGAATTGAGGAAGTATCATACGATCCACTCGCAGAACGATTGGGTGGTACGTTTGATCAACTCGCGCGACGTCATGCTCGGCCGCACACTCGTCGTCACAGCGCGAAAGCGGTTATGAATCGGCTTGAACCGGAGTGGGAACTTCTCCCGCCCGAAGAAAAAAAGCGCGCCTCCCTTGAGGCGCTCTTCAAATGGCTTGCCATAATCATGGACGGTTTGCTGCGAGTTCCGGGGACGAAATTCCGCTTTGGCCTTAATCCCCTCATCGATCTCGTGCCAGGAATTGGTGACGTTAGCGCCGCGTTCGTTTCAACGTCCGTGCTGGTTTACGCGGTTACTCGCGGATTGCCGAAGATTCTTCTCGCGCGTATGGCGCTCAATATTCTGATCAATGAAGTAGTCGGTATCGTGCCGGTTCTCGGCTCGGTGTTTGCATTCTGGTTCCGAGCAAACAAGCGCAACTACGAACTGCTCCAACGCCACATCGAACTCCCGAATCGAGCGCGCAAAAGCGATTGGATTTTCGTTCTGGCCGTTCTTGGTCTGTTGATTGGAATTATTTTTGCTGGTCTGCTCGTGACTTTTCTCGTTCTGCAAGCCATCGCAAATCTTCTCGCTAAGAGCTAGCCAACGTCTTCCTGACATGATGCTCGTAGAGACGGTGAATCGTCTCGCGTACATCGACATATTCTTTCGCGAACGCGCTGACATTTTCGTAGCCGAGCCGATTTGCCAGTTTTTGCTGTTCGTTCGGATCGGCCGGAAGCGTTGAAACGCTTTTGTTTTCCCAGCGACGAAGAGCCGATTCGCACCGCCGCAGGAATTCGTAACCGCGCTTCGCGTCCGCGGCTTGGGCAGCCGGCAGGACACCGCGTTCGCGCAATTGCTCCAGCGCGTCATTCCAACTCGGATTCCAGATTCCCGCTTTCATTTGCAGTGCGTGCACCAGAAATTCGGCTTCGATTATTCCTCCTGCGCCGGTTTTGAAGTCCAGGAAATCGCGCCCCGAGCCGCGCTCGTGCCGAATTCTTTCGAGCATGTTGTCGATCTGATGGAAAAGATCGGCGCGCTGGCTGGCTTCTCTCCAGCAACGCTGTGCCATGTCGATGAATTGATCTTGCAGAGGGCTGGTCACGGACCGCGCGCGGGTGAGGGCGTGCAGCTCCCAAAGCTGCGCGCGGCGCTCGTAATAAGATTGATAAGCGGCCAGCGAACAAACCAGCGGACCTTTTTCCCCGTCTGGCCGCAGCCGCGCATCGAGTGTCGGTAAATTTCCTTCGGCACTGGGCTGCGCCGTGGCGACAACAAGATTTTGCGCGGCGCGAATATCCTCCCCAACGAACAAAACATCGAGGTCAGCGCCGTAACTGATCTCGCGCCCGCCAAATTTTCCGAGAGCGATAATCGTCAACTCTTCGCTCCCGAGAAGTTTGTTTACGAAGAGCAGGCAAGCTTCCGCGAGTGCTGAATGTTCGGCCAACAACGCGGCCAGATCGATCAGACCAAGCACATCACGAAGCACAATTCGCAGCAACTGGGCTTGCCGATAAGCGCGGACTCCATCGAGACTCGCGCGAGTGAGATCGAGCGAGGCCAAGCGGCGCAAATGTTCCTCTATCGCGATGCCACGGTCCAAGTTCTCGCTGCGCGTGATTTCCTCGAGAAGCTGCGGCCGGCGAATGAGAAGGTTTCCCGCGAACTGGCTGGCGTCGAAAGTTTTTACCAGCAGCTCGAGTAGCCGGGGATTTGTCACCAGCAACTCGAAGAGCAAACTGCGCAAGCCGTGGGCTTGAACAAACCGGACAAATTGATTGAGAGTTGCGTCCGGGTCCGCGGCTTTCGCAAGCCAGTCGAGCAAGAGCGGACGCAGCTTCCGAAAGATTTGGCGTGTGCGTGGCGCGATATGGAAGCTGACCGAGGCTTGCGCCAAATCGGCCAGCGCCTTGGCGCGTCTTTGATCGCTGAAAATTGCCAGATCAATCGGCTTTGCTTCCGTGGATTTTTCCGAAATGACGCGCTGAAAAATTGAGCGGACATTTCGCATCCGTTTTTGTAGCGCGGCGGTAAATTCTCGGCTCGATGGAAAACTGAGACTAAGCGCGAGTCGTCGCAGCACTGCCGGTTCCTGCGGGATGGTGTGGGTCTGCTGCTCGGCGTCGGTCTGCAAACGATGCTCGACCCGCCGAAGAAACCGATACGCTTCGTCCAGCTTTACGACTTCATCGCGCGGAAGAAGGTCCAATTGATGAAGGGCTCGCAGCGCTTTCAACATGCTCGGTTCTTGCAAGAAGGCGTGGCGCGCGCCGTGAATGAGTTGAAGCGCCTGCACGATAAATTCGATCTCGCGAATGCCACCCGCGCCAAGCTTGACGTTGCGGCCGAGATTCTCCTGTCCCACGATATCGCGCTCGATGCGTCGCTTGATGTTGGCGATCTCGTCGAGCAGATCGGGCGTGGGGCTGCTCGGATAAATGAACGGTTGATGTTGCCGCAAGAATTCGTAGGCCAGCTCGCGGCTGCCGCAGATTCCGCGGGCCTTGATCAACGCCAGCCGCTCCCAAGTTTCGCCAAAGCCGCCGTAGTAATGTTCCATACTTTCCAGCGAGCGGGCCAGCGGACCGGCCGCGCCTTCGGGCCGGAGGCGAAGATCGATGCGAAAAAGCGGGCCTTCCGGATTGCGCGTCAAAAATGTTTCGAGAATTTTTTTTCCAAGCCGGTTAAAGAACTCGTGGTAGGAAAAGTGCGGCGAGAGCTGGCCTTCATCGCTGTAGAAAAAGATAAGATCGACATCGGAGCTGTGATTGAGCTCGCCGCCACCGAGCTTGCCCAGCGCGAGAATGGCAAACTCAGCCTTCGGGGAGCTGTAACGCTGACGCAATTCTGCGTTCCAGTGTTCGAAAACTTCAGTTAGACAGATTTCTGCCAGTTGAGATAACTCGGCAGTTGTTTCTTCGAGTGGCGCGACGTCGGTGAGCTCTCGGAGCGCAATCCGCGCCATCTCGCGACCTTTCCAAAAGCGCAGCGCTCGAAAATTCTCGGCCGCGATTGAATCGCCGGCCAGGGCGCGCAAGTCATTGGCCATTTGCCCGTAGCCGCGACTGGCCAGGCACACATCTGGCTGGCCGAGCCACAAGAGAACTTCGGGATGCCGCACCAATCTCGTCGCGCAGATGCTCGACATCGCGAGGAGATGCAGGAGCGCACCCTCGCCCAGAGGAAATTCTTCAATTACATCGACAATTGGCGGCGCAGCGGGCGGCCAGGCTTCCCTAAGTTGAAGGAGCGTGTTTTCTACCTGGGACGGGTTTAATGAAGCAGCGGCCTTTTCCCGAATCCAACGGCGCTCGCGATCCATCACGCGGAAGATCGCGCGAAATCAACCCAAAGACCAATTGCCGATCTTCGTCGCAACCGGAACAATCTTTGGCTATTCCGATTGTGTTTTGTGCAAAATTTTCTCGCGCGCTTTAAGCAAACTCCGTCGCTCGTTTCTACTCAGGCTCATCAAGCCCCGGCGTGAAATTTTCTCGAGGAGCGGATCGATTTCCTCAGTCATCAACTGCGCGACACTCATCTGCTCATAGCGTTCGGCCTCGGCGCGCTGTTGCCGCAGGAAACGTTGCAGAAACGAGGGCCGCCCGAAACCCAGGAGATGCGCGTAGAGCCATCCGGCCGCGCAACCTCCGAGATAAGCGCTGTGGCTGACTGTGCCGGTGCGCTCAACACAAATCAGCATGAGGGCGAGCGCGACTACACCGTAAGCGAGATGTTTTGCCTTCAAATGCAGCGGCACCATGAAGAATCTGGTCGCAATTAATTCGAGTTCGGGTAGGATAGTGGCATAAGCGACAACAACGGCTGCAACGCCGCCGGACGCGGCCAGCAAAACCGTGTCCGGCGGCATGAGAAAGAGATGGCCGAGTTCGCCGCCGATCGCGCCGGCGAGATAAAGGTAAAGGAAATGTCGCTGACCAAGGATCGATTCGAGGTCGCGGCCGAGGAAATACAGGACGAGCATATTGCCGAGCAGGTGCCATGGGCCATTGTGGAGAAACATGGCGGTGACAAATTGCCAGGCGTAGGCGTCGCGCACACCGCGATCGCTGATGCCGAGGTAATCGCGAACGAACCCGGGTTGATCAGTTTCGAGAAGAAGTTGCGCGGCAAAGACTACCAGGTTTGCGCTGATCAACGTCAATAGAACTATTCGCTGGCGCTGCGTCCAGGGCTGCGTGTCGGACGCGTACTTTCGGCCGGACAGATGCATCGTCCGAGAGTATCGCAACGCCGCCGAATTGTCGATTCTGAATTCGAAAGCTTGCTGCGCGTCCGCTCTTTATGACTGCGGAACGGGGGTGAGGACGCGGAGCGTTCTTTCCCGCACTTGGAACTCAACCGGGCAACTTCCAACCAGCTCGCCGTCTAGCTCCACCGGAACTTCGGAGTCGCTCGTGACGCGCAACCGCCGGGTTTGGAAGTATTCGATCTCGGGGACACGAATCTCGGAACTGAAAACGACGTCCTGGAGATATTTGATGATCTCGAGATAACCAAGCTGTTTGAAGGCGATGACGTCAAATAAGCCATCATCGATGATGGCGTGTTTGAAGAACGGAAACGGCCCGCCGTAAAGACGTCCATTTCCCACTAGGACAAAGGATCCTTCCTCGATGGAACTATCTTCCGATTCAAGGAAAAGGCGTGGCGGCTGCCGCGCCGCAATTTGCGCCGCCGAAATGAGATAGCTGAGTGGGCCGAAATTGCGTTTCAATGTGAGGCTGGTTTCTTTGACGACTTGTGCGTCCAGTCCTACGCCGGCAAGCTGGACGAAGTATTTTCCATTTGCGCTCGGAAGATCGACCAGGCGCGTGTTCTCGCCCTGAATAATGTTCCAGCAAAGTTGGAGATCGTGCGCCGGGAGGCCGAGCTCCGTCGCAAAAACATTCATGGTGCCGATGGGCAAGAGGCCGAGCGCGGCATTGCTCCCGGCCAAACCATTGACCACCTCGTTGATGGTTCCGTCGCCGCCAGCCGCGACAATTTTTTCGAACCCTTCCTCAGCCGCATGCCGCGCCAGCGCCTCCGCTTCGCCGGCACGCGACGTGGCGCATATGACGCAGCCGCGAGCGATCGACTCGACCCGCGCGCGCCAACGTTTCGCTTTCTCACTTCGCGCGGCTGGGTTGAGAATGACGACGGTGTTACTCACAATTGGGACAGGGCTTTGATCTTTTCTTCAAACTGGGGCTGCGTAACGTCTTCCCGTGCGAAGGTTCCGCCGAATTGTGTTGATTGCCTCTGGAGCAGTGATCGTGCTCGGCGCGATTGTTTTGCTCGGCGTGAACTTGTATGTGCAGTCGCAAGGGACACAAGCGAAGATTCAGCAGGAACTTAGCCAGCGTCTCGGCACGACGCTTCACATTCGGGGAGTCAGCGTGACACCGTGGGGCGGTCTTAAACTCAGCGGCATCACAATTCCACAAGTTCCCGCCGCCGGCGCGATGAATTTTCTCGAGGCAAAGACTTTCCAGCTTCGCATTAAGTTTCTGTCACTTTTCTCACGGCGATTGGTGATCAAGGAAGTATCACTGGTCGATGCTAACGTGATCTGGCCGCAAAATGCGGATGGAAAATGGAGATTGCCCGGCTTGTCCGAAGAAGCGGAGGAGCGAGAGCAAGCCTCAGCGGGCCACACCCCCGTGGCTGCGGTGACTTCGCCGCCGGCAACCCCGAAAGCTTTCGGGGCATCTGAGCCGGCAGCCCCAGGGGCGGCGGCGGAGACCACGCCCACCGGTTCCAATGAGAGCGCGGGTCCAACGGCACGGGCGAGCAAAAGCACAAGCAAGTTGTTTGTCCCGGAAATTCGCCGGGTCAATGTGGCCGGCGGTAGTTTCCGTTTTCTAGATCGGTCCGGTGGTGTGGTCGCGATCTTCGACGGCGTGAAATTTCGCTCCAGCGTGCGCAACGCCGTGGCGGTACGAGGCAACGCGCAGGTCAAAAAAGTTTCGCTGCGCGATTGTTTTTTTCTCGAACAACTGCAATCCCCTCTGCATTACGACCCGAAGGAACTGGATCTTTCTCAAATCTCAGCGCAGGCCGGCGGCGGCGAAATCGCGGGTCATTTCACCATGCAGCCGCAAGCGGAGGATTCGCCATTCACCGTCAGCGTAAAGTTTAGCAAGGTGGAGGCCGATCGGATTGTTACGGAAGCGGGCGGCCCGAAGGGAATCGTCCGAGGCAAACTGGAAGGCAACTTCGAAGCAGCGGGCAAAACTGCCGATCCCAATGCGCTCACCGGTGAAGGTGAGATTTTCTTGCGGGACGGCCAAGTGCAGCAATACAGCCTGCTCGTTGCGCTGGGACAGATCTTGCAGATTGAGGAATTAACGCAGCTTCATCTCGAACAAGCAGAGGCGAAATATCATATTACTCCCGGTTTGGTCACGATCGATGAGCTGGTCTTGCGCTCGCCGAACATTCGGCTCTCGGCGTCCGGCACCGTCACGTTCGACGGCAAACTGCGACTCGAATCTCAACTCGCGATCAATGAAAAAATCCGCAGTCAGCTTTTCAAAGCGATTCGCCAAAATTTCCGGCCGATAAATGAGCCCGGATATTTCGCCGTCGATTTTCAGGTCGGCGGTTCAGTTGGTCATCCGAAATCGAATCTGCTGGAGAACTTGGTGGGACGCGATCTCAAGGATCTCGGCGACGTCATTAACAGTTTCCTCGGCGGCGGGAAAAGCGAGCGACCAAAAAAGAAAAAACCCGCCGGAACGCAGCTTGAGGCTCCACCGGCTCCGGTCCCGTCACCATGAGAGTAATCGCCGGTTCAGCCGGCGGAATCCAATTGACCGTTCCGCAGCGTGGCGTTCGGCCGACGATGGATCGAGTGAAAGCGGCGATCTTCTCCAGCTTGGCCGATCAAGTGATCGGCGCGCGAGTTCTCGATCTTTTTGCCGGAAGCGGCGCGCTCGGGATCGAAGCGCTCAGTCGCGGCGCAGTTTCAGCGGCCTTTGTCGAGGAGGATCGACGATCGATCGCGGCGATCGAGAAAAATCTGGCGAAAACAAACCTGAGAGGCCGTGTTCGTCAGCAGGAAGTTTTTGAATTTCTCCGACGTGCCAGTTTCGTCGAACAATTCCGGATCATTTTCGCCGATCCGCCCTACGAAAAAACGAAATCGGGCGAGCGCTTCGCCGAAAAGCTCCTGGCAAATGCAGCGTTGGCCCAATTGCTCGAGCCGGACGGCGTCTTCGTTTTGGAGAAGCGACCGGCTGAGCGCATTCCGGAGATGGAATTGTGGAGCGTCATTCGCGCGAAAACCTACGGGGCGACTGAAGTCTTGTTCTTGCGACATGCGCCATCGGCTCTCCGAATTATGCCGGCTGGGAAATGATTCGTTTTCTTTACAATCTGCTTTGGCCGCTCGGTCTGCTGTTTTTCTTGCCGGGCTATTTAGTGAAGATGTTCCGGCGCGGCAATTACCGGCATAAATTCGGCCAGCGTCTCGGAATTTACGATGTCGATCTTCGCGCGCGGCTCTCCGTGCAAAAATCGACCTGGCTGCACGCGGTCAGCGTGGGCGAAGTCATGATTGCGCTCAAACTCGCGGAAGCGATCAGGGCGCTTCGAGCGGATGCGCGCTTTGTTCTTACCACGACCACGACAACTGGGTTCACTTTTGCAAGCAAAAGCGCTCCGAGTTGGATCGAAGTACTTTACACGCCGCTTGATTTCTGGCCGATCATGCGACGCGCCTTCGCGACGATTCGACCGGCGAAGATCGTTCTCGTCGAAGCGGAAGTTTGGCCGAATCTCGCGGCCGAAGCGCATGCCCGCCGAATCCCGCTCGCGCTTGTCAACGCGCGCTTGTCCCCGCGATCCGAAAAGAGATTTCGCCGGTTTCGATTTTTTGTCGCCCCGACCTTCCGGCTTCTTGATTTGGTCTGCGTGCCAGAGCCGCAGGATGTCGATCGCTGGGCGGCCATCGGCGTTCTCCCAGACCGCGTCCACGTCGTTGGCAGCATCAAGTACGATCCGGAAGATATTCATGTCGATCCAACCGTCCCCGAGGGCGTGCTGCACGACTTGGGAATCGAGCGGAGTCGGCCGGTCATTTTGGGTGGCAGCACTCATGCCGGTGAAGAACGAATCCTGGCCGAGGTTTTTCTCCGCTGGCGTCAGGAGTTTCCGTCTATCTTTTTGGTCATCGCACCGCGACATGCCGAGCGCGCGCCCGAGATTCGGCGGCAACTCGAGCGGCACGGATTGCGCGTTACGCTGCGCAGCCGGCCAACTCCAACTCGCGACCCCTCGCCAGATTGCATGATTCTCGACACCACTGGAGAACTTCGCGACTGGTACGGAGTGGCCGATGCAGTTTTTGTCGGCAAAAGTCTGACTGCACACGGCGGGCAAAATCCAGTCGAAGCCATCGCCGCTGGCAAGCCGATTGTTTTTGGCCCGCACATGGAAAACTTTGCGATGTTGGCGCGTTCGTTGATTGGGCAACGCAGTGCGATCCAAGTTACATCAGCGCCTGAGCTACAAAGAGCAGTTGCCGATCTTTTGCGCGATTCCAGTTTGCGCGAAACGCTCGTGCAGAACGCGCGCATGGTGCTGAGTGGACACCGCGGCGCAACTTCGCGGACGGCGGCGTTGATTGTCGATCTTTGATTACTGGCGCGAATTTCTGGCACAATCTCTCGGGAATTTGCCTTGCGTGCCGCGAAGTCAATTCCGATATTGCCCAGCTTTTTTGACCCTATCGTCTAGAGGCCCAGGACACCGCCCTTTCACGGCGGTAACACGGGTTCGAATCCCGTTAGGGTCGCTTCCCTAGTTGAAGCGACGGCAGGTAGCCGCTGCATAACAGAAATGCATAACAAAGCTGTTCGCGTTCACGGATGTTCGCCGATGTTTGCCGACGTTGAAACGTACGTCCGTTGGCGTCAGCACGGATGTGCCGCTCGCTCAAATTGGCGTGTGCGCTTCGCGCCGGTAAAACTCAACGACTTCTTCGTTAGGCCAGCGCATACGAACGTTACGCTCACGGAAGACCATTGCCCACACGCGATTTGGTCAAGGCGACGTCGGTTGCGGTGAGGGAACCATCGGCGTTCACATCCTCGCGGAAGTTGGAGCCGGTGAGCGCGTGACCAACCTGCGATTTTACCAGCCCAACGTCGGATGCGTTAACGGTCTTGTTCCCGTTCACATCGCCAATTAGAACATTCATGCTCACCGGAGTCGAAGGCAGGACCTGGGAAAATTCATCGGTCACTCCGGTAAGGGTGACGGTGAGTCTCTGAACATCGATG
>Ga0184605_10000563_pt1 | contig 11091 bp, 8 predicted proteins | sample PLM0_30_coex_FD_132995 | JGI IMG/M metagenome (GOLD analysis project Ga0184605, IMG submission 132995) | Groundwater sediment microbial communities from an aquifer in East River, Colorado, USA - PLM0_30_coex | ecosystem: Environmental > Terrestrial > Soil > Riparian zone | place: USA: East... | reverse complement strand
GCCGAGGCGATTGAGTTGTTTGATCAGGGTGGCCATCAATTGGCCATCTGTGATTTGCAACTCCCAGACATAGATGGTCTGGAAGTGATGCGCCACATCAAGGACTCTCACCCTCTCACGGAAGTTATCGTCCTGACAGGCCACGGTTCTGTTCCTAAAGCCGTAGAAGCAAGCAAAGCGGGTGCGTTTGATTTTGTCGAGAAAGACAATTTCGATTTTGAAACGCTCCTCCGACGCATCACCAACGCTCTTAAGCAACGGGAGCTAATCACCGAAAACGCGAACATGCGCAGGCAGCTTTCGACGCGCTCGGAGTATTTCAACATTATCGGCGCCGCTAAACCGATGCAGACTATTTATGAAACGATCGAGTCGGTGGCGAAGTCGGATGCGAACGTCCTGATCGTAGGAGAATCGGGAACGGGTAAGGAATTAATTGCCAACGCGATTCATTATAATTCTTTGCGCGCGCGAAAACCCTTCATCAAAGTTAACTGCGCCGCTTTGCCAAAAGAGTTGATTGAATCGGAACTTTTCGGCCACACCAAAGGCGCTTTCACGGGCGCGCATGCGGATAAAGAAGGGCTGGTGCAGCACGCCGCAGGGGGCTCTCTAATGCTCGATGAAATCGCGGAGATGCCCGTTGAACTTCAACCCAAACTTTTGCGCGTGCTGCAGGAGCGAAGTTACCGCAAGATTGGTTCTGAGAAGACTTACGCGGTGGATTTCCGTCTTATCTCATCCACTAACCGACCGCCCGCCGACGCCATTCGTGATGGTCTTTTGCGTGACGATCTTTTCTATCGCATCTCGACAATTACTATTCACGTACCGCCACTGCGCGACAGAAGTGAAGACATACAGCTTTTGACAGAGCACTTCCTTCACATGTATTCGCAGAAATATGATCGGTCAATCGCCGGCGTCTCCCAGGCCGCGTATCAACGACTTTTTGGGCATGCATGGCCTGGCAACGTAAGAGAGCTGCAAAACGTTATCGAGAGGGCTGTCTTGCTGGCGAAAGGAAATCGCATTGAACCCGTTGATTTGCCATTCGACAATGGCTCGCTTCCGGAAGGGTCGCCCGCCGGCACGGGCTGGGATGTACCCCCAAATATGACGCTGGAAGATATCGAACGGCTGGTAATAGAAAAAACGCTTCAGCGCACCGGCGGTAACAAGCAAGCGGCAGCGAACCTTCTTGGCATCTATCGACCGCGTCTTTACAGTAAGATCAGGAAGTACAATATTGACGTGGCGGGCTTAGTTTCCGCTTGATGTCTTTTACTGAGACTGTCGAACGCCTTGCTCAGAGCAGGACGGTAAATATTGGCGGCGTTAACACCAAAACGTCGGGAATATGATTTCGTCAAATCCTTGTCGATAGCTTGGTGGGAAACTGGCTAACAAAGAACTCCTTATTAGACCTCCTCGGTCGCCGGACCTGGAAATACTCCTATCGATTGAAAAACGATGCTTTCGATCGCATAGGTTCACTGAGCGAGATTTTGAATACCACTTTGATAATCCGTCATCGATCTTCGCAGTTGTCGAGAGCTCGGATGAGATAATCGGTTACATTGCCGGCATCGTTTATCACGCTCCAAAGTCCCGCGTGGCCAAGATTTATTCAATGGCAATTCTGCCCGGGTGGCGAAGACATGGGATTGGATCATCCTTGTTGAAGTATTTCGAAGAGAAGGCGATGAAGAAGGGTTGTAAGTCCCTAACATTAGAGGTAAGAAAGACAAATCGTCCCGCTCTAACTCTCTATCGCCGTTTTGGTTATGAAGTAGAAAAAGTACTGCCAGATTATTATGCGCCCGGTAGTGATGGTCTGCGGATGCGCAAAGTTTTAAATCGCAGTGATGAATAATTCGGATGAGTTGGTTGCAGATTACATTTGGAAACTTCAATCTAATAGAACTTTCGTGCCTTCTTGCGTGGGTGATTCTTTTGTTACCGGCACTGTTCTACCTGGGAACAACCTGGCGAAACCGACGCGATCTCCTGCTTGACCGTCTGGGGCCCGATGCCATTAAGCTGTACTACACACAATTCTTTGCTTCCTCAGCCTCAAAACGAACGCAAAAGCGAGCAGCTCGAGCCGTCCGTCCCGAAAAGGAAAACACTCAAGCTCAGTTCAGAAGGGACTTTGGACGCCTGTATGGAAGAAGGCATTACATTCTGCCACTTCTACTATTAGCGCTCATCTCCGCAATTGGGTTACGAGCCACATCTCAATCCATTCAAGCTTGGCTTGGTTTGCCTATAACCGGCAAGCCCTTCCCCTCGATAGCCATCAGCGCTTTTCTCGGCGGTTATGCGTGGGTTCTTTATGATCAGTTCATAAGATTCAGGACCGGCGACTTCACTGCCCATGACGTGTACGGCGGCATATACCGCTTCTTGATTGCCATTCCGTTAGGAATCAGTCTGAGTTCACTCCTAAAAGACACTGTGGGAGTGGCAGTTGCCTTTTTGTTAGCGGCGTTTCCGACTGCCACATTGTTTACGATTGCCAGGCGGGTCGCCGGTCAGAAGCTTGGACTTGGTGAAAGCCAGGAAGGGGGATCGCTCGAGCTCGAAAAACTGCAATGCGTGAGCCGATCGAATGCAGAGCGTTACGTTGATGAAGGGATCAGTACAATTGCTGAACTAGCATGGGCTGATCCGATCGATCTCACCATCAAAACAAACCGCGAGTTTAACTTCGTCATCGATTCAGTTAGCCAGGCTTTGCTGTGGGTCTACTTTCAAGATGGGGTAAAGAAATTGTACCCCTTATCATTACGCGGCGCTCAAGAGGTCTGCACCTTCCTTAATGATCTCGACTCGGATGAACCAAAGATAAAACATGCTGCCGAGACAAGTCTTAAGCAGGCGGCGGGCTTAATGGAACTGGACAAAGAGAGTTTTCTTTACACATTGCTCACCGTGAAAGATGATCCGTACGCCCAGTTCCTGTTTAAGGTGTGGGCCTGACGCTTTTAGTTGAACCCAATGCAACTAATCAAGACTCCGCCTCTAATTGAAGGTCGTCTACAAAGCATCGACGCTCTCCGAGGCGTGGCGGCGATGGGAGTGGTCCTTTACCACTCCGTGCTTCAGACCACGAACGCGGTCCCTGACAACTTTTTCCGATGGCCGGTGAAACTCGTTCAATTCATCAGCTCGTTTGGCTACATCGGCGTTTTCCTCTTCTTTGTTATTTCGGGGTTTTGTATTCACTTGCAATGGGCCAAGTCGCGGGCTAACCAACAACCGCAATCCATCCAGTTTGGCTCTTTTTGGAAACGCCGCATTCGCCGGCTTTACCCACCCTACCTAATTGCTTTTGCGCTGTTCATGATAATGGCGGCTCTAACGACCGGCATCAATGTCACGCATTTTTTTATCTACGATGTCGTGATGCATCTATTCATGCTTCACAATCTTGACCCTAATACTTGCTATAGCATCAACGGAGTTTTCTGGACGCTCGCAATCGAAGAACAACTCTACCTCGCTTATTTTCTTCTGCTTTTTCTGCGGACGCGATGGGGATGGGGACCGACACTGGCGGTTTGCGCCCTGGCACGGGTGTCATGGTTCCTATTTAGCCATGCAGCCTGGATAGCTGCGGGAAAGGGCATCCCGATCCCCGAGGCGGCAGCTTCCCATTGGTTTACCTGGGCCCTGGGTGCCATAGCCGTGGAAGCAGCATTCGGTTTAATTCGACTGCCAGAATGGTGTCGGAACTTGTGGATTGGCGCCGCCGCTATCGTGGCGGCTTCAGCGACCTCCATTATCCTGCCGGTCACGCAAAAGGACACGTTTGCTCATGATCTGGCTTGGATGTTAATGCATCCGGCGTGGGGGCTCGGCTTCTTTATTGTTGTGAATCGTGCAGTGCGGGCTGAGCATTCATGGCTCTCAAAATTGAGAAGGCCTCGTCTTGTCACGGCCGCGGCAGCAGTCGGAGTGTTTTCCTACTCACTCTACCTTACGCACGAATTGGTTATTATGCAGTCCTGGTGGTTTGTCATAAAGGGATTTCCGCCAATACTAAACTCGCTTCTGGTAGTCATGCCTGCGACCGTTGCTTTTGCCTGGGTGTTTTATAGCTTCTGCGAGAAGCCCTACATGAGAAAGACTGTTAGAAAAGTAGTTCGAACGCCAGAACATCGAGCCGAAGAAGCTGCTCCTGTGTTCGTCGGAAACAGCCCACCGTTGGCTGATGAAGCATGAGTCCCATTTTAAAAGAAGTTACCGGAAAGAACGCAGAGTTCACACAACGGACGCCAGGATTCTTTGCGGAGCTTTGCGAAATCCCCTGGCGCGCATGCCGGTGAATCGTGTTGGGCTAGTCGACCTGATAGGTAGCTACGCTGGTCGGAGTTTCAAAGCACCGCACCTTATAAATCTGTACGCGCTCATCACCCACTTTCGAAGCAACGCGCTCCAGAATATACTTCGCTAAATTCTCGGCTGAAGGTTGTAACTCGACAAATGGATCGAGCTCGTTAATATTTCTATGATCAAGGTATTGGACGACGTCATCCGCCGCTGCTTTTAGCTCGACAAAATCGACGAGCAAGCCGATGTTGTCTAATTCCCTCCCCCGCGCATATATTTCGATCCTGTAGTTGTGGCCGTGAAGGTTCTCACACTTACCCTTATAACCACGCAATTGGTGCGCGCTCGAGAAGTTGCGCTCAATCATCACTTCAAATTGTCCCGCCATGATTAGACTCCAAAGTCTAAAGTGCAACATCTAAAGTCGCAAGCGAGAGCAGACCAAAGAATTAACCGCAACGTACGGAGCTATTCGCAACGGTACGCGAACAAATCTTTGCGGAACTTTGCGATTTCTTGCGTACTTTGCGGTTAGACTTTCATTACCTTGTGGCAGGTGGAATGACCGACTATGTCTTGTAAGTATTAGACCAATGCGGATCGGGCAAAGAATTCCTGCGTAAAGATGTCGCTGAAGTCTTCAATTCGGGAAGTCACTTTACAGGCCGGCAAACTCCGCAAAAACAATCGACCATACGTCTTTGTTCGCAATCGAGGATCGAGAACCGCGAGGACGCCGCGGTCCGTAGTGCTGCGTATCAGTCGTCCCAGACCCTGCTTCAAACTGATGATTGCCTGCGGCACGCTGTACTCAAAGAAGCTCGAGCCTCCTTCGTCTTCAATGTAGCGCTGGCGCGCGGCAACTATGGGATCTGTGGGCACGGCGAACGGCAGCTTGTCGATAATGACGCAAGACAATTGCTCGCCTCGTACGTCAACTCCCTGCCAGAAACTGGAGGTGGCGAACAGTACGGCATTCGGGGTTTGCCGAAATCTTTCGAGTAGCCGTCCTTTCGACGCGCTCCCTTGCAAGAGGCAGGGAAAGTCCAGCTCGGGCATTGCAAGGTCATACAGCGATTGCATTCCAGTCAAACTGGTTGAGAGAACGAAGGCGCGTCCTTCGGTGGCAGTTACGATCTTGATCACTTCGGCCGCAGCGGCTTTGCCCCATTCAGGAGAACGTGGATCCGGCATTTTTGGCGGCAGGTACAAAAGCGCCTGCCTTTGATAATCGAAAGTGGATTCAGCAATCAGATCGTCCGCTGAATCCAGGCCCAGACGCTCGCGGATAAACGAAAAGTTGCTGGCGCTGGAAAGCGTTGCTGAGGTCAACACAACCGTATCGACTTTATTGAAAAGTTTGTCTTCCAGTAATCCGGAAACATCAATCGGCGAGGCACGAAGGAAAATTCCTCGGCCACGTCGTTCTTTCCAGTAAACAAACTTCTTGTCCTGGCCGCTAACAATGAACTGTAAATCGAATTTTGTTTGTCTGATTCGCCGTACCAGGTTCTCAACTTCAGGCGGCTTGTCTTTGAGCGCGTCAAGGGTTGTTTCCAATCTGGCCAACGCCCCGTCCAGCGCTATGTATCGGTCGCCGAGTGGAGTTGGTTTAATTTCCCCATCCTCGTCCCTCCGCGCAAAACTGCCGGGAATGATTGGAAAGCGTCCTTCCTCGCCACGGCCTTCGCGGAAACCCATCCAAAAATCATCAGCAAAGCGCATTACGCGAGCTGACGTTTTAGTTATCTCGCGATCCGCGGCCGCATCCTCGTAAGGAACGGCACCAACGTCGCGTATTAGATCTTCGAGCTGATACGTCGATACCTGCGCGCCGAAATACTCGGAAGCGACATCTTCGATCAGGTGGGCTTCATCAAGAATTACAGCCGAATAGTCCGGCAACACACTCCCATACATGCTGTTCCGCAATGCCAGATCCGCAAAAAACAAGTGGTGATTGACAACTACAATGTCGGCATCCTGCGCGCAGTCACGCATCCGGGTGATGAAACACGCATCGAAGTCGGTACATTTCTGGCCCAGGCAAGTTTCTGACCGCGCATCTAAGTGACGCCAGAACGAAAGAGATTCAGGCAGGTTTGACAGTTCCGCGCGATCACCTGTTTTGGACGACTTGGACCACTGGATTACTTCGTCGAAGTAATCCACTTCATCAAGGCCATCAAGCACGGGAGAACTTTCTGCACGTCCCAGCCGGTGAAGGCAGAGGTAGTTGTTTCGCCCCTTCATGTAGGCGGCTTTGAAGCTTTTTGGCAGCACGCTCTGGAGGAATGGAATATCCTTCTCCATTAACTGTTCCTGGAGGTTCTTTGTGCCCGTAGAAATGATGACGCGGCCACGGCCGCCAAGAGCGGCAGCGACGGCGGGCACTAAATAGGCCAGCGTCTTGCCGGTGCCAGTGCCGGCTTCAACGATCAAATGCCTGCGTTCTTCAAAGGCGCGCATCACCGCCCGCGCCATATCAATTTGGCCGGGACGGTGTTCGTATTCAGGATGAGCCTGAGCGATTAAGCCCTCAGGCCCGAAGATTTCGTTCATGGCGGGGGTCAGGGCTGACGGCGGTTTAACGATAACTTTTTAGATTCTACCTCGCTGTCTCTGTTCTTAAGTTTAATGACAATATTGATAAGTCCCAGTTCTTCGTCAGTACTGAAGTCAGCGTCACGATCTTTATCGATCAACTCGAAGCGGCCCAATTTGTTCAACTCGTCGATACTTTCTTCGAAAAGACGCTGGTTAAAAACGTCGCCTGCGCGGATTCGCAACAGCCCGAGCAATTCCTCACCAGGGATACTACTTCCCTGGAAATTGATCGAGTGAACTCTGAACCGTCGGCCCTCTTCGATTGTTACTTTGAAATCAACTACGCCTTCGTTTGCGCCATTGGTAGCTGCTTTGAACTCGGGGTCGGCTTCCGCTGTAAATTGGACGTGACCAAGCTCGCCGTAGACTCTCTTGAGATCCTCAAATAACCATTTGCCGATTTCTTCGCCATCGACCAGGTCTCCTTGTCGAAGGCTGAGCATCGCTCTCACTTTCTCTGGCGCGATAGCTTCTGCTCCTTCGATCTTGATTTCCCCAAGACGATACAGAACACCCTCCTCGACAGGAATGATCAGAATGAGACCACGTCGATCGAACTCCTTTGTTGGCTGGCCAAACCTCGCCTGTAGATAGCCTCGGCTTCTTATGAAGTTTATTAATTCGCGCGTGCAAAATTCGGAGGTATTGAAATCGTAACCGCCCTGCGCCTTCGGGTAGCTAGCGAGGCACTCTTCCATCTTCGATGACAATTCTTGAGATGAGAAGCTTCTGTTGCCTTCAAACCGGAGTTCTGCTAGCGGGACACGTTCACCTTCATAAACCAGAAAAACGAGAGTTCCAGCTACTTCATCCTCGCGAGTATCGACGATAGCATGAAAGTAACCGCGTACTTCCAGCAATTCCTTGAGTAGGGCGACAGCTTTGGCAAGAACTTCGGATCCCGACACTTGTGTTCGTGGTAGGCCAATCAGTCGTTCGCGGAACTCCGTAACCAAGTCCACTTCCTTGAGAGCATGCAAACCTTGAAACTCGATGCGTATTGGCTTATGAGTGAGCGAATTAGCGGCTGAGTCTTCCGCCCTACACCCTTTTCCCTCTAAGCGCTTTTGATTGAGACTGCCTCCCTCAACCGATGGCTTGTCCGGCGCTGGCTGGCGTCGCTTCAAAGTGGGCCGACCAGGCGCAACGTCTGCAACGCATCGCTCTTCTCCAATGAATACAGGGGAGTTAATTTGGGCCTGCGCGGACGAGACTTCGGCTCTCATCAAGACCAGCACAACAATGAAGAATGACAAACGCTTCATAGGGCAATTTCTGGCGAAGCTTAGTTCTTAAAATCTCTAACTGGCGCCGATCGCCTCCCGTTCAGACGCGCGTCCCTTCAGGCGCTTCGCATACAGTGGAAAGCGAGCGCTCAGCTCAGCAACTCCCTGCCTCACCTTGCCGCGCACTTCTTCGGATTCCGGAGCATGAATAATCTCGGCAATTAAGCGTCCTATCTCCTGCATCTCGGCTTCTTTCATTCCTCGTGTAGTCACAGCCGGCGTACCGATGCGCAAACCTGAGGCGACGAAAGGCTTATTCTGATCAAAAGGAATTGTGTTCTTGTTCACGGTAATATTCGCAGCTTCAAGCGCCTTTTCAGCGACTTTGCCAGTTATGCCTTTGCCGTCCATCCAAACATCAACCAGCATAAGATGATTGTCAGTGCCGCCGGAAACCAAACGCAGTCCCTGCTCCTGTAACTCACTCGCCAGCGCTTTTGCATTCGCGAGAATCTGTCGCTGATATTCCTTGAAATCATCGCGAAGTGCTTCACCAAATGCCACTGCCTTTGCGGCGATGATGTGCACGAGGGGACCGCCTTGTACGCCGGGAAACAACTTTCGATCGATTTCTTTCGCGTGCTCTTCTTTGCAAAGGATCAGTCCACCACGTGGGCCACGAAGGGTCTTGTGCGTTGTTGTGGTTACGTAGTCAGCGTGAGGCACAGGCGAAGGGTGAAGATTCGCGGCAATGGGACCAGCAATATGCGCGATGTCAGCAAACATCCGGGCGCCTACGCTTTTTGAAATCTCGCCGATGCGTTCGAAATCTATAATGCGCGGATAAGCTGAGGCGCCGCAGACGATCAGTTTCGGCTTGTACTCTTCCGCGATGCGCTGCAATTCGTCGTAATCAATCTGCTCCGTTTCGCGCGAGACGCCATAATCTGCAACTTTGTAACTGATGCCGGAGAAATTCATCGGATGGCCATTAGTGAGATGGCCGCCGTGCTAAAGGTTCATACCCAAAATCTGATCGCCATACTGAATGGCGGCAAGGTAAACCGCCATGTTGGCCTGCGCGCCACTGTGGGGTTGCACATTGGCGTGCTCAGCGCCGAATAATTCTTTGGCGCGATCAATCGCCGCCTGCTCAACCACATCCGTCCACTCACACCCTCCGTAGTAACGCTTTTTCGGGTAGCCTTCGGCGTACTTGTTCGTAAATACGGATCCCGCGGCCTCCAGGACAGCTTCGCTTACAAAGTTTTCAGATGCAATTAGTTCGAGGCCATTCGCCTGACGGGCGACTTCGTTGTCAATTGCTTGCGAGATCAAGGGATCAACTTGGGCCAGCGATGCGTTTCTTGGATCGGTCATTCCGTATACCCTTCGATAGCTAAAGAGGAAGCATTGAAGCAGGAGGCCTTGCAGTTAGGAAGCGAGGCTTGCCCCGCCAAGGTCGAGTGCACTTCAACGCGCGGGGGCTAAACCCCCCTTCCCAACCATGAGCTTTCCTTGTTGACTCACTCTGCGTGGGTTTGCGCCTGTGTAGCTGATTCTATCGCTCTAATTTTCTCAACGCGGTCGGCGTGGTGGCCGCCCTCAAAGTCGGCGCTAAACCACGCTCGCACGATTGCCGGAATTTCTCCAGGGGGTGTAGTTCGCGCGCCGATCGCCAAAACGTTTGCGTCGTTATGTTGACGCGCCAGTCGAGCTGTCTCTTCAGACCAGGCGACAGCCGCGCGCACTCCGGGAACCTTGTTGGCCGTTATAGCCATGCCAGTCCCTGAGCCGCAAACAAGTAGCCCCTGATCGGCGCCACCAGTGGCGACTTGCTCAGCAACCTTGCGTGCGTAGTCGGGGTAATCAACAGATTCTTCGGAGACCGTTCCGAGGTCATCAAACTCCAGCCCTAAGTCTGTCAGCAAGGGCTTCAATCGTTCCTTTTCGGTGTAGCCCGCATGATCGCTCGCTAAGGCAATTTTCATTACGAATTCTCCGCCGATGACGAGAGTGCAGACGCCGATGGTACATCACGCTACGAGTGCTCGCAATGAAGTAGGACCCGACAGTTGCCTGTCTTTCGAGTGCGACGACTGGAGAGTCCCGGCGTGGCTGCCCGCGCGGGAATCCCTATCACCGCTCTGAAAAGCGCTGACAAGTCAGCACACTCCAAATCACGTGTAGTGGGTCAGTTTCGATGACAGTGTCCGATAAACTTCAGTTTGTCGCAGCGCAACGACAAGCTAAAGCTTATCGGACATCAAACCGACCCACTACCAAATCATGTCCTGCATTGCGTTGCTTACCAGTGCTAAGCGAGAATGGCGAGTCAATTTTATCTAATGAGATTTAACTTCTCTAATAAGGTGTCGTCTTTTGAAAACTATGCGTTGGTCACAATACTTCATACCTACACTTCGCCAGGATCCCGCAGACGCTGAAGTCGTTTCTCATAAACTCTTGCTGCGAGCCGGTCTTATTCGTCAGCTGGGCTCGGGAATCTATTCCTATCTGCCAATGGCCCAGCGAGTGGCGTTAAAGATTATGCAGATTCTGCGCGACGAAATGAATCGCGTCGGCGGGCAGGAGTTTTATTTGCCGGCCCTGCATCCGGCTGAAGTTTGGAAAGAGTCCGGTCGTTGGGATGCGATAGGCGAAGACATGTTTCGCCTCAAAGATCGCAAAGGTGCGGATATGTGTCTGGGCATGACGCACGAAGAAATCTTTACCACGATCGCGCGCAATGAAGTGCGCTCTTACAAACAATTGCCGCAAGTTTGGTATCAGATTCAGGTGAAATTTCGCGACGAGGCGCGTCCGAAGTCGGGACTAATGCGCCTGCGCACCTTCATCATGAAGGATGCCTACTCGTTTGACGTCGACAAGGCTGGACTCGACAAGTCTTTTATCGATC
>Ga0184605_10000560_pt1 | contig 11111 bp, 10 predicted proteins | sample PLM0_30_coex_FD_132995 | JGI IMG/M metagenome (GOLD analysis project Ga0184605, IMG submission 132995) | Groundwater sediment microbial communities from an aquifer in East River, Colorado, USA - PLM0_30_coex | ecosystem: Environmental > Terrestrial > Soil > Riparian zone | place: USA: East... | reverse complement strand
TTCTCACGATCTGTTCGAACACCGCACCAAAGGCGATCTCTGGGACAGATTGCGTGGCAAATATCTGGTCCCGCGCAGGGAGCTTAGCCGGACAAAGATTATTCTGCTCGCGCGGGACCCGCGCGATTGTTTCGTTTCTCTCTACCTGCAAATAACAAGGCGAGATCCGAATGCGCCAGTCGAACTGAGGCAAAAGACTGTCAGCGAGATGCTGCGCGATAAAAGATTCGGCGTCCGTGCCATCATAAACACGATGAACGATTGGATGGCTGAGTTCTCCAAGCGCGACAATTTCACTCTTATTCGATATGAAACTCTCCGCGCCGCGCCGGAAGAACATTTCCGAGACTTACTTGCGGTGCTAGGCGAATCCACACCTGACATGACGATGTTCCAGGAGGCGCTCGAGTTTTCTCGATTCGAGAATATGCAAAAGCTGGAAGCGGCCGGTGCTTTCGATTCGAAAATCCTGCACCCCGGCGACGTACGCGATCCCGAATCGTTCAAGGTACGCCGCGGAAAGGTGGGAGGATACCGGGAATATCTTTCTGTTGAGGATCAGCAATACGCCGCCGATGCGTTAGCGAACCTTGATGTTGGATTTGGCTACTGATTTGGGCTAGAGCGCGACGGTAGGGACGGCGCTTCGTTGCCGACCGCTGGCTCATCGGCGCGCAGAGGACTGCGCGCCCTACCGCATTCAGACGCAGCGTTGACTCGCCGCACGAGCGCGTCATTAGGCAATCCTCATGTTCTGCCGGTTCCCCAACGGCGATGCAAAAAACGTTCCCACGGCGAGAATAAAATTTTGTCCGCCAGCAAACCGATGACGACGATCACGAGCATGATGCCGATTACCTGGTCCATCGCGTTTAATTCCCGGCCGTAATGAAGCAGATGGCCGAGACCAAACCCAGTTAGGATCGTAACATAAATTTCCGCGGCCATTAGTGAGCGCCAGGCAAACGCCCAGCCCTGCTTCATTCCGCTTATCAAATACGGCAGTGATGCCGGCAAAATGACGTACATCCAGCGATGGAGTGGGCCCGAGCCCATTGTGCGGGCCGCGCGGGCAAAGATCGGTGGGATCGTGCGCACGCCGGTGTCGGTCGCGATCACGACCGACCAGACCGTTCCCATGATTACAACAAAGAGCATCGCGCCTTCAGTCTGTCCGAACCAGAGCAACGCCAGAGGGACCCAGCAAACGCTTGGCAATGTTTGCAGGCCAAGCGCTAGCACGCCAACCGTGTCTTCGGCGAATTTCAAAGATGCAGTCAGGAGCCCGAGGGGGAGTCCGATGGCAAGACCAATAAAATATCCGACGAGCAACCGTCTCAAGGTAACCGTCGACGCGCTCAAGAGGCTGCCATCGCGCGCCGCGCTGACGAGATAGTCCACAACATTGCGCGGAGAAGGCAGCAAGACCGGCGACCAAATTTTTGCATTCACCAGGGCCGCCCAAATCGCGACCAGCGCGACGAAAAACAAAACAGCGAGCAACGTTCTCCTCATTCCACACTCGCTACCGGCTCCGGTGCCAGGTAACCTTTCAGTGCTGCGGTTAATTGCGACGCGTGCTGGGCGATTTCGATGCTGTTAAAATCGCGCGGCCGCGGCAGGTCCACTTCAAAAATCTCGCGAACACGTCCCGGCGTGGGCGACATGATCACTACTCGATCCGCGAGGCATGCTGCCTCACGCACATTGTGAGTGACGAAGATGATCGTTTTGCGGCGTTTTTGCCAGATCTGTTGGATGTCGCCGTAGAGTTGCTCGCGTGTCATGGCATCCAGCGCAGCGAACGGTTCGTCCATCAACAGCACCCGCGGGTTCGGTGCCAAAGCTCGAGCGAGCGCCACGCGCTGTTTCATGCCGCCAGAGAGCTCGTGCACGTTGGCTTCCATGAATTTTTCGAGGCCGACCAGATGAAGAAAGAATTTTGCGACCTCCCGCCGCTCGCGATTGCGCAAACCCGGTTTCAATTTCAAACCGAACATGACGTTGCCGAACGCATTGAGCCACGGAAACAACGCTGATTCCTGAAACATGACGAGCCGATGCCGCCCCGGCGTCAGCACCGGCTGATTGTCCGCCAGCACCCGACCTCGGTCCGGTTTTTCCAAACCGGCGATGATATCGAGCAAGGTTGACTTTCCGCACCCGCTCGGGCCGACGATCACGACGAATTCACCTTCCGCGACTTCCAGCGAAATGTCATCCAGCGCTTGCACGGTCTGCCGCTTTTGCCGGAACGATTTGGAGACATGATCCACGACGAGCTTCGCTGGCGGCGGACCCTGCAGCTCTTCTTGCAGTGACATCAGGGATTTTCGAAAAGCTTGGAAAGATCAGGCGCGGTCTTGATGAAACCCGCCTTGACCGAGTTCTGCATGAATTTTTCCACCGCCACGCGGGGCGTTTCCGCCGTGAACACGATGCGTTTCCATGCCGCATCGATCAGTTGTGGGCTCATGTCGCTCTTTGTTTCTGCAAGCAACTCGGTTTTGACTAACCGCTGGGCTTCCTCCGGATTTTTAATGATCCAGTCAGTCAGCTCTGCATTCGCTTGGGCAAATTTCTTCGCCAGATCGCGTTTTTCATTCAGGAACTTCACGCTCGAGACCAACACCGTTGTAGCGACATCCTTTTCTTCAACGAGGACTTTACCCGATGCTTCCTGCTCGAGGCGAGTTACCCAAGGTTCGACAGTCCAAACTCCGTCTATTCGCTTCGCCTTGAAAAGACCTAGCTGATCTGGATTTTGTGTTGGAATCACCTGTGCGTCCCCGCCGAGTTGGGTGATCTTTAGTCCACCGTCTGTGAGCCATGCCCGGCACGAAATGTCCTGCGTATTTCCTAATTGCGGCGTGGCGATTTTTTTGCCTCGAAAATCGGCGGCTGCTTTCAAGTTTTGATCCGGCTGAACAACCAAACCCGCGCCGCCATTGGCCGCGCCAGCGATCAACCGAATCTCTTGCCCATTGGATTTGGTATAAGCATTGAGGGCCGGCCCGGGACCGACATAGGTCAGATCAATCGAATTCGCGAAAATTGCCTCCATCGCGCTCGGCCCGGCGTTGTAAACGAACCAGTCGATTTTGGTTCCTAGTCCAAGCCGTTGTTCGAACCAACCCTTACCTTCGCGGGAGAGCGCGTGTGCAACCACGCCTTGCGCGTGCGTGATGTTCGGAAAATGGCCAACGCGAATCTTCGTTTCGGCAAAAGAGAAAGCCGCTGCTGCAAACAACAGCGAGATCGATAAAAAAAATTTGGAGATTTTCATTGTGTGAGTGTCGATCTTTTCGATGGGTCGGCGGAATAATCAAGCGCCGAAACAAATACCGATTAAGTTTATCGCAGCGGCCGACCGACGAGGATCCCGCTGTCCGAGCGGTAGCGATAAAGATATTTGGAAAGCTCCTGGTCCACGATGACACGGCCGTAATTGCTCGGAGAGGAAGCGTGCATGAAGTGCAAGACGCCGTCACTTGTGCGCAATGCCAAGCCGACGTGTGCCGTGGAGTAAACCCCACTTCTGTCACGCGAGATTATTCCGATGATGTCGCCACTGCGCAGTTTCGATTCAATTCCTGCGACTTTGCTTTTCGGAATTTCATAGAGCGGCCGCGATGAGACATTAGCTTCCATGCGCGCGAGTGGTCCGAGCAGCGAGCGGTTGGCGGCGAGATATCGGTAATGCCGCCATCCGGCGCTCATCTCTCGCGCGGAGTGGGGGACGCTCTGTCCGCCCAGATCGCGGGTCAGATCTTGTACCAAACCTCGCCGGTCATTATCGTAAAGCCAATCTTCCAGGTAATGCAGACGCGAAAGATATTCACCCGTGCATTCGCCACCGCGATAGCGGTCCAGCTCGATGTAATGCAACATTCGCTCCGGAGTCCAATTCGACTCCGGCTCATTCAGCATCCGAGCGAAACCGAGCGCGATTTCGAAAAAGGTCCAGCAATCCATGCCCTGAAAATTGACGGAAGGCGACTCGATCCGATTGTCGATTTCCAAAGTGAAATGCTTATAGCGTGTTCCCACCAATGCTTGTCCAACTGCCGCGGTTCGTTCCCCGATCGGCAGAGCCTTCCAATTTCCTGCCTTGGCCTTTGCAACGAGTCGGTTGAACTGGTCCTGCCCCTTGAAAACCGTTTTAAATGGCAATTGCGACGCGGATGCTAACGCTGCCGAACAGATCAAACAGAGTAGGACTAGGGCTCTCGAACTTCGCATGACGCGGACAACTCAACGCGGAATTCTGCTGTGATCAACTTTCCAGTAGCGGCAGGCTCGCCACGGCGAGTCCGTCCTGTGGCGGACGTTCCGGTTGGCAGTACCGCAAAAGATTTTGCTTCGCTGTACCGGGAATCATATCGTGGTGGCGTTGTGCCAATTCGTTTTCAAAAGAAAAGCCGGCGAAACGTTGTTCGCCAACCATCGCAAGATGGCGCCACGACGAAACGTTCTACGCGCGTCCGGCTGCGCCCGCGAGCTGACTGGCACAAACGCAATTTTCTTACCAGTGTTTTGATCCCGTCGCTTTTCGTTAAGCGCTCCGCTGGTCCGGCGGCTCCGCAGTTCCCGAAAATCCGCGAAGGCGAGATCTGCATCACCTGGATCGGTCATGCCTCATTTCTGATTCAAACCCACGAGGTCAATATCTTGATTGACCCGATCTGGTCGAAATGGCTCAAGGTAATCAAGCGGTTGAAACAACCTGGCTTCGAAATTCATCATTTGCCTTCCATTGATTTTGTCCTGGTGACGCATGCGCATTTCGATCATCTCGACCGGCGCACGCTGCGACGCGTTGCGGCCGATCAACCGATTGTTGTGCCGATGGGCGTAGGCAACCTCGTGCATGATCTCGGCTTCCATATTGTCCATGAGCTCGATTATTGGCAGACGGTCGAGCTTGGACCGCTCAAAATTTCGCTCACTCCGTGTCACCACTGGGGCGCCCGTTTCCTCGCCGACCGGCATCGTGATTTCGGCGGATTTGTGATCGCTGCGAATGGCCGCACGATTTTTCACTGCGGCGACAGCGCTTACTTTCCCGGCTTCAAGGAAATCGGCGACCGCCACAATATCGAGATCGCGTTGCTTCCCATCGGCGCTTACGAAGCCCCCACCGGCCGCGAAGTTCATATGAATCCTGAGGAAGCGGTGAAGGCGTTTATCGAGCTAGGTGCGGAGACTTTGATCCCGATGCATTACGGGACGTTCCGCCTCGGCTTTGAACCGCTCCACGAGCCACCGCAACGTCTGCTCGCAGCCGCTCGCCAGCATGGCGTCGAGGAGAAAGTTCTCGTCATGATCGAGGGAAAACCGGTGGTGTTATGAAGAAGAAAACGCTCAACGCCCAACGTCGAACGCCGAATATTGAATTCGGAGCGTGGCGTGTTGCTGAGGGTTCTGACGGACAGTACAAGTCCAAGCGCAAGCCGGTGTACGATCTTGAAGACAGGCTGCTGGAGTTTGCGGCAAGAATTGTCGAACTCACGGAATCATTGCCAAATACACGAGGTGGAAATCACATAGCAGGACAGCTGTTGCGATGCGGCACATCTTCTTTTTCCAACCACGGGGAAGTTGAAGCGGCAGAGTCGCGTCGAGATTTCCTGCACAAACTGCGTATTTGTCTCAAAGAACTGCGCGAGACAAAACGCTGGCTGCGACTCGTAAGTCGCGTGAAAAAACTCGGCCCATCTGCGAACCTCGTAAGCCATTTGAATGAAGTCGAAGAGCTGATCCGGATTTTCGTAGCTAGTATCCGAACAGCTGAGAAAAACGCCAAATGATGCGCGACCCTTCCGAGTTGGATGTTGGGCGTTGGACGTTGGGCGTTGGACGTTTGCTGTCTTAAATGTCCGAGTCGCGCTCCCCGCGTTCGGACCTTCTTGGCTCGGCAGCGGCTGGGCTACTCGTCGTCTTTTTTTGTCTCATTCTTCTCTGGCACGACCCGCTCCTCTTCTGGAATGACGACTATGAATTGTCGATCTTGCCTGTATTCGCCGATATGGCGCGCAGCTGGTGGGAGGGGCATTGGCCAATCCTGAGTCCTTATTCGTGGGTGTGCGGCAATCTTGCCGGCGAATTTCAGTACGGAGTGCTTTCGGTTTTTGTGAATGCCGTCATCATAGTCGTCTGGAAATTTCCGTTAGCATTTCCACAGCAAGCGGCCGCTGTGTCTATCACGCACCTTTTTGTTCTGGCGATCGGCGCATTTTTACTCGCGCGTGACCGTCGATTTTCGATTCCGTTATCCATCTTTGTCGCGCTCGTCGCGTCTTTAAGTGGCTGGATCATCTGCTGGGGCGCGACCGATTGGTTCGGCGCACTTGGTGCATTCACGTGGCTGCCGTGGGCTTGGTGGGGAGCGGAACGTGCTCTGGATCCGCGACGCACCAAATGGCGATTCCTCTGGCCGGCGCCGTTCGTTTACCTGCTCATTACAGGCGGTTTTCCTTACACGGTTTTGATGTTGCTGCTGTTGATCGGCTGGCTCGCGATCAAGTTCGCCAAGACGAATCCGTCCTTTGGCGGATCGTCATTCCAAACGCGGGGCATCTTCTCGATCTTGCCGATGCTTTTTGGTGTCGCACTGGGCTTCGGCCTTTCCGCGCCAGCGTGGCTTGCGATTCTCGATCTCGTTCAAGGTTCAGCGCGCGAACTGCAGCCGCCGTCCGCGCACTGGCAATGGCTCGTTCCACCAGCGGCATTGCCGGGGTTAATCCTTCCCTCGTGGACCGTGAACTGGACCGATTTTTCCTCCCGCAATATTTCGCATACGGCAACCGAGTTAGTATGCGGGTTGGTCGCTCCGGTAGCGGTCATTGCCGGCTTCATTTGGCGCGGGCGCATTTTCGTTAGACGACTCAAATGGGAATTAATCCTGCTTCTGATCGTGCTGTTGCTTTGCATGATTCCGACAGCTGGACTTTTTCGTTGGAGCTTTCGGTGGCTGCCGTTTTTGCATTTGGTTCTCGCCATTTGCGCGGCAGAAGCGCTGCAATCTTTTCAAGATTCGCGAAGACCGTGGTCAGCGATGCCGGCTACCGCAGCACTGGCTTTGGTGATTTCGACCGCGATTGCAATTTCGATCTTCCATACAGGCGGGAAGTACTCATTTCCGTCAGTTTGGATTCTTATCGGACTCGCTGCGCTCTGGTTCCTATTAGAATTTTTATTACCGCATCCCGGATTACGTGAGTGGGCACCCGCGGCGATCACGTTTCTCGCATTGCTCGCAACATATCTCTGTGTTCCGACGAACTGCGGGGTTCCGAAATACAATTTTTCCCAGGAACTGCTTAAACCCGCGCCGCTCGATCCAGCGCGACTTTATCTCAGCATCTATCCCTGGGCGGAGGTCACTTATTGCGTGTCAAATAAACCGCAGCCGGTTGGCCAAGTTCTGCGACCAGGCAGCACAGCGATGTGGGCTGGATTGCATTTCATTAACGGCTATAGCCCAATTCGGCCTGCCGGCGTAGCCCGGGAATTCGCAACGTCAATTCACGGTGAAATCAATCCGGAGGTGGGAAGTTATTTGCTCAATCACCAGGCTGGAAAGGATGGTGAATTGGCTTTGTTGGGCGTGGATGGACTTGTTGTCGCGCGAGAAGTAGATCTCACGCCGCACCCAAGTTCCGAATGGGAACCGGTTCTTTCAACAGATGAAGGACGAGTCTTTCATCGGCTCGGCTCGCCCTTAGCGCGCGTGCGCTCAGTCACCTCAATCGGTTCGCGGCCTACCGAACGATTTGCACCGGCGACGATTTCACAAATCAACGATTCCCGAAATTATGTGGAAGCAAACGTTGATGTCCCGAGCGGCGATAGGCCTGCGTTGCTCACTTTTTCACGGCCATATTTCCGCGGATACGAAGCGCGACTGAGCAATCAAAAACTCGCCGTTAGCTCTTATCGCGGATTATTTCCGATCCTTGAGGTTCCACCCGGCGCAAATGGACGGCTGATGCTCATCTACAGGCCACGTTGGCTAATCTGCGGAGGCGCTGTAGCCGTAATCTGCATATTTGTGATAGTTTTGAGTTGTCTTGCTGCCATTAAACGCCGGACGTAATTGCGCGCAGTTAAATCCTTGTTTGAGGCCCCATTGTTTCCAAGCCGACGATATCCATTGAAGTTGCGGCCGCACATAGAAGATGACCGAGACTTCAAACTGGTTGTCGAGCCGTGCGCATAGCTCAGCCATTCCTGGATTCGCCAGATGGTACGTGCAGTTCGATGCAAATCAACGCGATCGACCTAGACTAGTCTTCATGCGCCGAATTGTGAGTGCAGCGACGACACTCCTTATGCTGATGATAATCATCGCGGCGTTCATCGGCGGCCAGTTCGCGGAACGCCAGGCACAGCGACACTCAAGCCTCCGGTCTAACTCCAGTGATCAGGCATCCATAGCAAATGTTGCGAGTGCCTCATTCGGAGAGTCATGGGGAATTATGCGTAGAGCTTCACGCGAGCAGCGATCGGCATGGGGGCGTGAACTTGAGCAACTGCCACCCGGAACGCGAAGGAATGCAGCGATCGAAAGCTTCTACAAGATTTGGATCGAACTCGACCCAACTCAAGCTGTCCGCGGCGTAGAAACAATCCGCGACAAACGATTACAAGCCCTCGCATTTAGGGCAGTAGCTGACGCTGCTACGGACTCTGCTCTTTCGGCTGTTGCGCAACTTGAGTTCCGGCTTGGGTACCGACCGACCGAATTCGGTCCGTCTTCTGTTCTGGGTCGATGGGCCACGGCAGATCCTGAAGCAGTCGCGCATTTTCTCGAAACTCATCCGAACAGAGGCAGTGCTCGTTTTTTCGACGTCGCTTACAGCTGGGCGCACACGGAGCCGCAAAAAGCCGGTGAATGGGTGACGAGCCTGAAGCTGCCGCCACTGCACGATCCTCAATTCCCCCGCATGCACGATCGACGGCGGCTCGATGCGACGAGAGGTCTATTGTTGGCTTGGTTAGAAAACGACAGGCGCGATGCAGCTGCGTTTGCCGCAACACATGCCACCGATCCTGACGTGAAGGAAGCTCTTGGTGAATTGGCGCAAGCGCTCTTCATAAAATCACGCGAGGAGATGACAACTTTTATCCAATCACTCCCTGATGAAGCAGCTCAACGCGCTGCCTTAAGCGCACTGCTGGAGGACGTGAGCGGGGTAATTAGAATCAGCGAGGGAGGAGACGAGGAGGAACCCGAAGATCCGGAAATCGCTTGCAAAGAAATAGCGCTGTGGCTCGTGACTTTGCCTGCAAAGCTGTGGATGGACCACGTTGGCGAAATATTTGAATGCTGGGAAGCCGCCGAGCCGTCGCGCGCGGAGGAGTGGCTTCGCGCGCTGCCTGCCGATGTGCGATCAAAGGCGATCGCTGATTACTGCACGTCTGCATCCGCCGAAAAAGCGGCTCGATTGCTTGGATTGTTGGCTCTGATTAACGATACCGGTCTCCGGAATGATCTTTTGCAGAAGTTTGTCGACAAATTAGGTCACGATCCTTCCGAGGCACGCGAAAAAATCGCGGCGCTGCCGCTTAGCCAGGAACAAAAGCAGATGCTCATAAACCGGGTCCGCGACCGTCGATGAAACGCAACATACTCATCGTTACAGCGCTGTTAGCTTTTTGTTTAGGCGCGTATTTTTCCGGGCGGGCGTACGAACGCTCCGACTAGCCGTCGCCACTTCGGTGCGGTCGCCGGCTTCGGCGGCTAGTCCCGTAGCCGCGCAGGCTGATTTCGGGAACGTTTTTTATCACGACATTGCGAAAATTCCTTTTGCTGATCTTTACGAGACTTTACGCAGCGTGCCGGCACAGGTACGCAGCCACTGGCTCGCCGAGATTGAACAAGCGTCCGAGGGCCCCCGTAAGATCGCAGCACTCTGCGGATTTTTACGTGCCCTTGTTCAAATCGATCCTGTGGAAGCAGGTGATCTGGTAGTTCACCTCAAGAGACACCGCTCGCCTGCCATGGACGCGATGATTTCTGCGGCGCTCCCATCTGCGATGCCACAGCTCGTCAACATGTTGCTGAAATTGCCGCCCGAGGTTCGCAATTATGCGCTTACCGATCATCTTGCGATCGTGATCGATGAATGGGCGCAAATTGATCCCCACGCCGTCACGCGGTTTTTTGATGTGCACAAAGAAATTCCGATTCAGGAGTACAGCGCTTCCTTTCTGAAAAATTGGGCTGGCATTGACGCGCAAGCAGCTTGGAAGTGGTTAGAGGCACAGTCGAAAAATGTTTCCCCTTTTTCCGTCGAGTCGTGGTTGACCGGCTGGTTTGACGCCGATCCCGAGGCTGCCACCAACTACGCCCTTACGCACGTGCAGGAGGAGAAGCTCCACTCGGCTATCGAGGCCCTCGTGCCTGAATTGTTTCAGCAGGATAAACGAAAGGCGCAGAATTTTGTCGACCGGCTGCCGACGAAGGAATTGCGTCAGGGCGCGCTCACTAGAATTGCGGATCTCGGGTCGCCTTTGTCATTGAACGAATGGCCTGCGCCAGATGCCGCCTCCTTCATCGTGCAGTTTCCTCCCACCGAATGGCCAGAGAACTTATCGAACGTAATCGGCCGATGGCGAGATGTGGCTGCCTCGGAATTAGTCGGTTGGATCGCGCAGCTACCGCCTGAAGCACGGAACAACGTTATCGAGCGATTTCCGGCGCCGAGTTCGTTTGAACCCGAGTATGATTTTCTGCCCCTGCTGGAACTTAGTGATTCAAGCGTTCGTTCAAAGCTGCTCCGGCAGATGGTGCAGCGGCTCGGATCGGAGACGCAATCGGCGCCAAAAGAAGCGTTCGCGAGGCTAAGACTTTCTCCGGAACAGAAAGCGGAGCTTGCCGCGTTCCTTCCAGAAGCTCCTACACCGTGAGCTAAAGTCTGTTCGGATTCTCCAGCCATTCGATCACGCGTTTGAGCAAGCGACCAGCGCCGCCGCCGTCGAGGCTGCGATGATCAAAGCTCAGTGTGATCTGGGCTTCCGTCTTAGGAACAAATTCCTTTTTCTCCTCATCCCATGATGGGACTTTTTTCCCAGCTCCGAGACCGAGCAGCAATGTCTGGTCTGGC
>Ga0184605_10000559_pt1 | contig 11124 bp, 8 predicted proteins | sample PLM0_30_coex_FD_132995 | JGI IMG/M metagenome (GOLD analysis project Ga0184605, IMG submission 132995) | Groundwater sediment microbial communities from an aquifer in East River, Colorado, USA - PLM0_30_coex | ecosystem: Environmental > Terrestrial > Soil > Riparian zone | place: USA: East... | reverse complement strand
TCGATGCCTGGACTCCCAACCCGTATGCCTCTGTCGCCATCGTCAAGGCGGTTTCGTAGTCCCCGGCCCAATACGACATGATCGACCTCGTCGAATACATGCGTGCGAATGACGCGTCGCGGCGCTCCTTCGGCCAGCGTGCTTCCGCCCGCTCCCATGTCGCGAACGCTGCGGGCAGATCGCCGCCCATCGCCTCTGCCTCTGACCGGGCCGCGAGCGCACGCCCTTCGAGCTCGTCGTCGTCCAGCGTCGCCGCGATCTCCGCGGCCGCGGAGCTGTTCTCGGCAACGTGCTTCGCATCCGCGACCCAGTACGCGGCCTTGGCCCGTGCGAGATGCGCCAGCCCCAGGTTCCGTCCCTCCGCCTCGACGAGTAGCCACTCGAGGTCTCCTTCGATCGCGTCGGTGAACCGCGCGGCGTCGATCATCGTCGACGCTCTCGCGAGGCGAGCCGCCACGAACGCGTCATGGTCGCCGACTCGTTCGAGGAGCTCGATCGCGTCGGAGTACAGCGCGATCGCCTGGTCCTTGGCCCATGCTCGGGACGCGACGTCGGCCGCCATCATCAGGTATGTCGCCGCCTTGACGTCGTCGCCCGCCTCCCGGAAGTGGTGCGCGAGGATCGAGGCGGACTGCCGGACCCGGTCGCCGGCCGCTCCCTCGATGAACTCCGCGATCGTGCGATGGCGCTCGCGTCGAGCGGCGCGAGAGAGGGTGGCGTAGGCGACCTCACGCGTCAGCACGTGCTTGAAGATGAACTCGCGGTCGTTCGGCACGCTCGACGCGGGCTGGCGGCGGATCAGGTCCCTCGCCTCGAGGAAGTCCAGGGCGGTATCGAGTCCGCTCTCGCCCCCCGTGATCGCCGCCAGCGGCCCGAGCCAGAAGATGCGGCCGATCGCCGCCGCGTCCTGCAGCACCCGTCGCTCCTTCGGAGGCAAGCCGTCCAGGCGGGCGGCGATGATGGCTTGGACGGTCGAGGGGAGATCCGACGCAAGACCCGGGGCTCGCTCGGCGACCGATGCCGCGAGCTCCTCGAGGAACAAGGGGTTCCCTCCGCCGGTGTGGACGAGCCGATCCGCGAGCGCCGCGCCTGAGCTCGACGCTTCGAGGAGCGACCCGGCGAGCTCCCGAGCATCCGCGTCTGCCAGGGGGTCGAGTGGGATGGCGGTGTATCGGGTCAACCCGCCTCCCCAGTTGGGGCGCGTGTCGAGGAGCTCCGGCCTCGCCAGGGTGATCAGGAACACGGGAACGTCCCGGAGCCGAGTCGCGAGCGAGTCGAGGAGCTCCAGCAGGGCGGGCTCCGCCCAGTGGATGTCTTCGAAGAAGAGGACGGTCGGCCCGCGGGTTCCCAGTGCCTCGACGAAGCGCCGGACGGAGTAGAAGAGCAGCTGCTTGTCGGGCGCGCCCTCGTCCGAGAGACCCAACAGCACCGCGAGGTGGGCGGATACTTCGGCGGCTTCGTCGGCAGCGAAGAGCGTCGCGATCGTGTCGTCCAGCTTCTTTCGGGCGGTGGCCGATGGATCGGTCTCGTACACCCCGGCGAGTTGCAGCACCTGTTGACCGAAGGCCCCGAATCCGGTCGTCTCCCCGTACGGACGGCAGCGCCCCTTCAAGAACACGCCGTCGGCCTCCAACGTCGGCTGAAGCTCCCTCAAGAGGCGACTCTTCCCGATCCCCGGCGCACCGATGACGGTGACGATCTGGGGTCGACGGTCGGCACGGACCTTGTCCCAGAGTGTGGAGAGGAGCTGGAGCTCCCGCGCTCTGCCGATCATCGGCGCGAGCTCGGGCCGCTCCTGCTCCGAGCGACTTCCGTGGACCCGCCAGATCGGGATGGGCTCCGCCTTCCCCTTCACCGTGACGGCGTCCAGCGCCTCGTACTCGAAAGCCTCCCGTGTGGCGAGGAAAGTCCGCCGCCCGACGACGACTCCGCCGACCGGCGCGATCTGTTGCAGACGAGACGCGGTGTTCATCACATCTCCGGTCGCGATCGCTTCGCCCCGTTCCGCCGAGCTCCCCAGCGACACGACCGCCTCGCCGGTGTCCACGGCGACCCGGACCGCGAGCGCGAGCCCGGGATCTTGTTCGTTCAGCTGCTCGATCGCTTCCACGACCTGGATCGCGGCCCGCACGGCTCGCGCCGGGTCGTCCTCATGGGAGGTCGGGGCGCCGAAGACGCCCACGACGGCGTCTCCGATGAACTTCTCGACGGTGCCGCCGAAGGCCTCGATCTCATCTCTCAACCGCGCGTGATACGGGCGGAGCCGTGCCTGGATGTCCTCGGGGTCGGCGGCATCGGCGGCCGCCGTGGAGCCGACGAGGTCGGCGAAGAGCACGGATACGACCTTCCGCTCCTCCCCCTGGAGCTCGGTCGCGAGCTGTTCGTCGGTGATCGTCTCCGTGAGCGAAGCGCCACAGGTGCCACAGAATCGTGCATCGACCGAGTTCGAGGCGCCGCAGGCAGGGCATCGCTCCCCGAGCGCGGACCCGCACGACGTGCAGTACCGCTGGTCGGCGGCGTTCATCGCGGAGCACGATGGGCAGATCGATCCCGCCACGGTGCGGTGAGTGTAGCCCTCGACCTCGATGGAGGCCGACCCTCGTATCCTGGCCGCGTGGCATATCTCATCGCGGTCGTTGCAGGCTTCGTGTTCGGGGCCGTTGACCAGTTCCTGGGGACCATCCACTTCGGCCCGTGGGGTTGGACGGTGAGCGGCATGTCGGCTCCGTGGCTCATCCTGCCCTTCCTGGCTGGTATGACTCAGGAACGCCGACGGCGCGCGATGACATCAGGCCTCGTCGCGACGTTGGCGGCGCTGGCGGGCTACTTCGCGATGAGCAACAGCCCGATGGAAGGTGCGCCGATCGACCGCTTCTTCGATCGGGTCGTCACGATGGTCAGCACGGGCTACAACCCTCTATGGATCGTGGGGGGCCTCGTGACCGGACCGTTGTACGGGTTCCTCGGCCACCGCTGGCGCGTCGCGCGGTCGTGGATGAGCGCGGCGCTCGTCACATCCGTGCTCTGCCTCGAGCCGTTGGCGCGGAAGTTCGCGGGGATGCTTTCGGGTTCGCCCGTGGTATGGGGAGCCGAGGTCGTGATCGGAACCGTCCTCGCCGTGATGTTCGCGTTCATGATCGCGATGTCTCGTCGCGCACGCGAGACCGTTCCCCCGACCGCCTAGAACGAAGGAAAGCATGGCCAAGCTGATCTACACGGCGATCATGTCGCTCGACGGCTACGTCGCGGACGAAGACGGCAACTTCGATTGGGCCGAACCGGACCCGGAGGTGCACGCCTTCGTCAATCACCTCGAGCGGCCGATCGGCACCTATCTGTACGGGCGCCGGCTCTACGAGGTGATGGTCGCGTGGGAGACCATCGACGACCAGCAGCCCTTCATCCGGGACTATGCGGAGATCTGGAGGGCGGCCGACAAGATCGTGTATTCCCGGAGCCTGGGGACCACGTCCAGCGAACGGACGCGGATCGAGCGGAACTTCGACCCCGACGCGGTCCGGGCGATGAGGACTTCGGCGGATCGTGATATCAGCGTCGGCGGCCCCACCCTGGCCGCGGAGGCGCTCCGGGCCGGGCTGGTCGACGAGATCCGCTTGATCCTCGCACCCGTGGTCGTGGGCGGCGGCACGCGGGCGCTGCCGGATGACGTTCGGTTGGATCTCGAACTGCTCGACGAACGCCGATTCGACAACGGGACGGTCTACGTCCGCCACCGCACGACGAACCGCTAGCGGCGCGAGCGCATCTGTTCGATCTCGTCCAGATGTTCCCGCCGGTGGTCGGCGCGCAGCGGGTTGATGTAGAGACCTCTGCGCTCGTTCTCGGCGAGCAACTCATCGGAGAGCGCGGCGACGCGAGCGTCGGCGTCAGTGGCGGCGGCCAGGGCGACCTCAGCGGCGATCCGTGGCGACAGCGCCAAGGCCATCGGTTTCGCAGCGTCGTTGATCCAGTCCACCTCCTCCTCCTCGTAGCTGCCGGGCGAGTCCGGCGGCGTTCCCTTCCCGTCGGGTCCCCAGAGATCGACGAGCGTCGTGACCCGCTGGTCCCAGAACGCCAGATGCGCCAGGACGCCGGCCACCGTCCAATCGGCCGGCATCGGCTCGGCGAGCTCGTTGTCGCTCATCGATCCGACGAGGTCTCGCATGCGCGTCAGTTGGGCTTCATTCTCCGCGACGTACGACCGATCAGCTGGCATGGTGCGCACCGTAGCAAACACGTCACACGGTGATGACGATCTTCCCTTGCGCCTGTCCCGTCTCCAGGTACCGGATGGCCTCGGGCGCCTCGCGTAGCGGGAACGTCCTGTCGATCACCGGCCTGACCTTCCGGGCTTCGAGGAGCTCCTTCAACACGACAAGGCGATCTCCCGGGTCCTTGGCGCCGCGGAAGGGATGCAGGTGATCCACGAACGGCGAGATCACCATCAGCTTGAAGAAGCGCCCGAGGCTTCCGAACCAACGGTGTCCGGAGCCTCCGTACTGGTCGTGCCCGATCAGTACGTACATGCCCTCGGGGGTGAGGGCGCGTCTGAGGTCCGACCACGGATGGTTCCCCGCGATGTCGAGGACGAGGTCGTAGCGCACGCCACTCAAGGTGAAATCCTCCTGCGCGTAGTCGACGACCCGGTCCGCGCCGATCGAGCTGAGCATGCCGAGCTTCCCGGAGGAGTCCACGGCGGTCACGTCCGCTCCGTATGCCTTCGCGAGCTGGACAGCCATCGTCCCCACGCCCCCGCCCGCGCCGTTGATCAAGACCTTCTGTCCCGGCTGGACCCGTCCTTCATCGCGGACGCCCTGGACCGCGATCTGTCCGGACGTGAGGACGGCCGCCGCATGATCGAACGTGAGGTTGGGCGGCTTCCGTTCGAGCCTCGCTTCGGGAACGGCCGCGTACTCGGCGTAGGTCCCGCCGTTCCCCCACAGGTTTGCGCCCACGCTTTGACCGAAGACCTCATCGCCCGGATGGAAACGCGTGGCATTCCTTCCCACCGATTCGACGATCCCCGCCAGATCGGTGCCGGGGACCGGGTTCTTCGGTCTGCGCAGCCCGGATCCCATGATGCGGAGCACGAAAGGCACGCCCCGCATGGCGTGCCACACATCTGGATGGACGGACGTCGCGCGAACCCGGACCAGCACCTCGTCATCCTTCGCTGTCGGCCTCTCTATCTCCCGGAGCTCGAGGACGTCCGTCGAGCCGTACCGGTCCTGGACGATCGCTTGCATCGTGCCCATTCACTGCTCGCGAAGAGGTCGAAGCGCCAGTCGCACGAAGCCTCCCCGTCGCGAAGGGAGCTCGTTGAGCTTCACCAGGAGCGAGAGATCCACTGCGCCCCATCGCTCGATCTCTGCGACGTTCCGGTCGAACATGTCGCTCTGCTCGATCACAGCGCGGAAGTCTACGGTCCCCCTCACCGACGCTCGCTACACTGTCGCGATGACGACGGTGCTCCTGTTCCATCATGCGCAAGGGCAGACGAAGGGGTTCCTCGCCTTCGCCGACGAACTGCGGGAGGCCGGCCATACGGTTCACACGCCGGACCTCTACGACGGCAAGACGTTCGACGATATCGATGAGGGTGTCGCCCACGCCGGGAAGGTGGTCGGCTTCGACGAGATCCTGAGTCATGGGACGGCGGCGGCGACAGACCTGCCGGCAGACATCGTCTACGCGGGCTTCTCTCTCGGTGTCATGCCCGCGCAGTCGCTGGCGCAGACGCGCTCGGGGGCGAGAGGAGCGATCCTCTACTCGGCAGCCATGCCGGCGTCCGAGTTCGGGGGCTCGTGGCCCGAGGGTGTGCCGCTCCAGATCCACATGATGGATGCCGACCCATGGGCGGAGGAGGACCGGCCGGCGGCCGAGGCGTTGGTCGAAGAGGTCGAGGACGCGGAGTTGTTCATCTACCCCGGTTCCGGCCACCTGTTCGCCGACTCGAGTCTCGGCGACTACGACGAGCAGGCAGCCGGTCTGTTGAAGGAGCGCACGCTCGCCTTCCTTCACCGCGTCGGCTAGTCCCCGGCACCCGCCACGCTCAGCCAACCTATGATGTCTCGGTGATCCATTGGCTGCGAGCGAAGCTTCGCCGGCGAATGACGCGTTCCGACCCAGAGAGCGTGCGGCGAGCTCGCGACGATTCCAACCGCGACAACTGGAAGCTCTGGAAGCTCCGCACGCCCCCGACTCCGAGGCGCTAGCTATCTTCGGAAGTCGGTCGATGTGCACGATTCGGACCATAGGGAGGGTCGATGGCGGCGACACTCGGCACCACGACGTACGCGGGTTTCTGGCGACGTTTCGTAGCGTGGTTCCTCGACGGCTTGCTCTTGAGCGTGGTCACGCTCCCGTTCACCCTTCAGTTCGGAGGCGACGCCGCCGCAGAAGCCGCACGAGCCTCCGCGGCCGGCACCATCTCCACCGTGGTCGGGTGGCTCTATCACGCGTTGATGGAGAGCTCCGCGAAGCAGGCGACGGTCGGGAAGATGGCGCTCGGCATCATCGTGACCGACCTGGAAGGCCGCAGGATCGGATTCGGGCGGGCGACCGGCCGATACTTCGCCAAGATCCTCTCCGCCCTTATCCTCGGGATCGGGTTCCTGATGGCAGCCTTCACCGAGCGGAAGCAGGCGCTCCACGACATGGTCGCCAGCACGTTGGTCGTCAAGGGAGAGGCTCCGTCTCAGGCTCGATCCTCCTCTGTACCTGTTCCACCGCTCCCGCCTCCTCCGCCGACGTACGGGGGCTAGATCCCCGTCGACTGGACCGGCCATGAAGATGACCGGACCACCGCTCCCCTTCGCGACGCCGGCCGAGTGGCGTGCCTGGCTCGAGCAGAACCACGCCACCAAGGAGGACGCGTGGCTGATGATCTACAAGAAGCATTCGGGGACACCGTCCGTCACCTTGCAGGAGGCGATGCAAGAGGCGATCTGCTTCGGGTGGATCGACAGCAGCATGCAGCCGATCGACGGAGAGCGGTACGCGCTCCGCTTCACGCCTCGACGGAAGACGAGCAACTGGTCCGAACGCAACAAGGGATGGGCCGCGACGCTCATCGAGGAAGGGCGGATGACCGAGGCCGGTCTCGCGAGGATCGAGGAAGCCAAGCGGAACGGCCGATGGGACAGGTCTACCCACCCAGACGTCGCACGAGGACAGGATGACTGAGAACGACCCTCCGACGCTTGGACCCGGTGCGGGGCCCCTGGTGGTCTCGGAGACCGACCCGCGCTACTTCACGGTGGCTACGGAGTCACGGTCGTGGTCGCGGTCGCCCTGTTGTTCGCGGTCACTGGATCCGGCGGTGAGGTCGCCGCTACGTCGACGGTATTCGAGATGACTCCCTTCGAAGTTGGTTTCACGACGATCGTGACGGTGGCCGTCCCGCCGGCCGCCAGGTTCCCGAGGCTGCACGTCACCAGCCGTTTGGCCGGCTTGATCGTGCAGGTCCCCTGACTTGAGGCGACCGAACCGAAGCCGGCGTTCTTGGGAAGCGTGTCGTTCAGGGACACACCGATCGCCGCCTGCGGTCCCTTGTTCGAAACGCCGATCGTGTACGTGAGGTTCTGGCCCACGTGGGCCGGGTCCGGTGCGTCCGTCTTGGTCACCTCGAGGTCCGCCACGTCGGGGACGAGATCGAGGTTGAAGCTGCGGGTCGCGTCGGCCTCGGTGTAGAGGAAGTCCCCGACCGGCGCGCCCGGCGCTGTGGGACTCCTGCCGAAGGTGAGTGCGGTGACGTTGTACAGGATCTCTCCCTTGATCGGCCGGCCCGCCCCGAATCCTCCCTCGATCGGCACGGTGATCGTGATCGTGCGTCCGGCCAAGGAGCCAGTGGCCGTCTCCTCTGCCGGGTACAGGACGACCTTGCATTCCTGGGGGTTGCGGGTGAAGCAGCCGTCTCCCGGAGCCCCGGTGACCGGGGCTGCGGAGTCTCCACTGCCCGCAAAGAAGGTCGGCGCCGCGCCGCCGGTCGACTCGGCTCCGACGTAGAAGATCCGATAGGCCTCTTCCCCGCCTTCACCGATGGAAGCTGCCTGGAATCTCGTGAGCCACACGCCGGAGGTTTCGCCGGGCGGAGGTGCAAGGGACGAGAGGTTGTTCAGTGTCATCTGCACCTGGAGCGTCGCCGGATCGGGTCTGCTCACATTCAGGTTCGTGAAGTCGTACTGCCGCAGGTTGGCGCCGCTGCCACCAGGGGCGTAATGCGGCACCCGCGCGTCGCCGGTGGGATCGGCGACCGGCGGCGTCGGGGCCGCCTTCCCGAGGGTCGTCCCCAGCGCCGTGGGACCCGAGAGTTGCCGTGCCTCGAACAGGTGCGCGCCGTGGTGCTGGCTGCTCACGTCGTTGTAGACGATGCGGATCGCCCCGTCGTCGGGGTCGAGGGAGAAGCCGAAGTAATCGGCCATCGTCCGGTCCCCCGTGCCCGTGCAGGCGATCCCGCTGTTGCAGATCTGTCCGTAGTAGATGGGATGATCAGCGAACCGTTGCTGCGCGAAGGTAGGGCTCGGCGACGTCGCGTTGCCGATGAGCGAGACGTAGCCGAACCACGGGAACTGCGTGGCCGCCTTGCGGTCGTCGAACCACGAAGGCATCGTGTCGGAGTCCTCGTGGGAAGGGCTGCCGAGCCAAGCCACCACGACCTTGCCCGCCGCGCCCGCCTGGACCCAGGCGAACTCGTTCGAGTTGGTATCGCCGCCGTTCACCTGGACCGCCGGGCTCCAGGTCTGCCCGTGATCGGTGGAAGACGAGTAGTAGACGTTGTGATCCACCTCGTCGATCCACACGCCGTAGACATTGCCGACCCGATCGACCGCCACCCCCGGGAACAGGTCGCCGGCCGCGCCCGTCCCCGGAGACGCCGGGAGCGCGACGTTCGTGTAGACGATCCCGGTGCGCTGCCCCGGGTTGACGTGCCCGATGCTCATCCGGATGTGGTCTCCGTCGAGGCATGGGTAGTACAGGTAGCGACCGACCGGGTCGAACCGGAGCTGACCACAGGTCGTGTCGGCGGCCACCGGGAGAGGAGCCCCGGCCGAGGAATCGGTGAAGACGAGTCCGCCCACGGGATCAGCGGGCCCGAGGGAGCCGGGAGTCGAGAAGATCCGGACACCGGCCGCCACGTTGCGGAACGCCAGGAACACGGTGTTGTCCGCCGCCGACGAAGAGGAGCCGTTGTCGAGCGCGTACCACTGACGGTCCACACCCGGCGTCGGCACGCAGGCGGTGTTGCGTCGCCAGCTGTTCCCGGCATCGTTGCTCACCGCGCAATCGATGTTGACCAGCGCCTCCAGGTCGGTGAAGTACGCGGTTCCCTGGTCGTCGACGACGATGTCGGTGTCGCCGCCGCCCGGACCGATATCGGGTCGGAGCGCGATCGGGCTCACGATGTTGTACTGATCCCCGCCATCGACGGACCGGTGCACGAAGGACTGCTGCGTCGTCGTCCCCCACGGGCCGGACTCCCAATACGCGCTGTTGCCGGGACCGGAAGCCCCTGGATGGATGAAGTTCAACGGCTCACCCTCGGTTCGCTGTGCATCCACCACGGTCGAGGGGCCGAAGCCGAGACCCCCGGTCGACCTCGGGGGGTTGGGCGCCTGTCCCCCGTCCACGGACTCGAAGGTGGCCATCCCGTCCGCGCCCTCGTCGGTCACCAAGAACGGAACGACGCGGACCTCGTAGGTCCCCGATGGGCTCTGGAGGAACACCTCTTCCTGGTTCACGCTCCCGCCCGACCGCTGGACCACCGCCCCGTCCTTGTAGACGTACATGTCGAAGTCGTCCTCGGCGCTCGCCCACGCGATCTTCACGCGCACGCCGCCCGTGTGGGTGTCCCAGTAGCTCGGGAGCACGTCCACCGTGAGGAAGAAGTGGTCGCAGACGAGGTCGAGCGGGTCGGCCTCGGGAGGACATCCCGCCCCGCCGGCCGCCGGATCGGCGACCGCCGCCGCCGCGTAGTGGTGTCCGACCCAGCTCACCGAAGATCCCGACGGGGGAGCGACTGAACCCGATCGAGGCGTCGCCGCTGAGCCCGGTGCAACCATCGCGCCGGCGAAGACGAGCGCGGCGATCGCGACCAACGCGCTCGACCGACGGCGGTGGGATCCGAAGTGTCCGGGACGGTCCGACATCAGGTCTCCTCCTCCTGGAAGGCGTGGTAGAGCCGGCGGGGGGGTACCCAGGTTCGCCACGGAGCAAACATCGGTCGTCTTACGGAGCGAGCGAGGTTCCGAGCCGTTCCTCGAGGATCTTCCGTGACTCCGCGGCGTCCGCGGCTTCGGCGATCGCGACGCCGACCGCCTCGCGGCACGCTTCCTGCGTGAGCCTCCGAAGCGCGTCCTTCACCTCCGGGATGGCGACCTTCGTCATCGAGAGTTCATCCACGCCGAGACCGACGAGCGCCCCGGCGACCGTCGGGTCGCCGGCGGCCTCTCCGCAGACTCCGACCCAGGCGTCGTTCGCATGCGCGGCGCCGACGACGCTGCCGATCAGCGCGAGGACGTCGGGCTCGAGGACGTCGCCGATGTCGGCCACGGCCCCGTTGAGCCGGTCAACCGCGAACAGGTACTGGATCAGGTCGTTCGTGCCGATCGAGAAGAAGTCGGCGTGCCGCGCCAGCCGGGCCGCGCCGATAGCAGCCGAAGGAACTTCGATCATCACGCCGACCTCGATCTCCTTCGCGTCGATACCTTCCTCTGCCGCGACCATCCGCAAGGTCTCGCGCGCCGCCTCGAGCTCGCTCACCGAGGCGACGAGCGGGAACATGATCGCGAGGAGGCCGGCATCCTCGTCGGCCACCTCCGCGCGCGCGCGCACGAGCGCGCGAAGCTGGTCGAGGAAGAGATCCGGTCGCGCGAGACTCAGCCGGATGCCTCGGAAGCCGAGCGCAGGATTCTCCTCGGGCTCGCGATCCACGAAGGGCAGGGGCTTGTCGGCTCCGGCGTCGAGTGTGCGGAACACGACCCGGTGGCCGGGGAACCCGCGGAGGATGTCGGCGTAGACCTTGGTCTGCTCCTCGACGGTGGGCGCGGTCACACGTCCCAGGAACAGGAACTCGGTTCGCACGAGGCCGCTCCCCTCCCCGCCCGCCTCGATCGCGGCGGGGAT
>Ga0184605_10000557_pt1 | contig 11143 bp, 7 predicted proteins | sample PLM0_30_coex_FD_132995 | JGI IMG/M metagenome (GOLD analysis project Ga0184605, IMG submission 132995) | Groundwater sediment microbial communities from an aquifer in East River, Colorado, USA - PLM0_30_coex | ecosystem: Environmental > Terrestrial > Soil > Riparian zone | place: USA: East... | reverse complement strand
CGACGATCTTTCCAAGGGGTACGTCAACCTCGAGTCAGACGCGCCGGTCGAGTTCATTAAGGCGGACCTGCGAGACCCAGCCGAGACCGAACGCGTCTTCGTGGGCACCGATGTATGCTTCCACCTCGCTGCCAAGATCGGCGGCATCAAATACTTTCACGATTACCCCGCCACGATCCTCGATGAGAACAACCTGATGCTTTCCAGCGTCTTCCGCGCGGCCGTGAAGCACGGCACGAAGATCGTCTACATCTCCTCCTCGATGGTGTTCGAGCGTACGAGCATTTTCCCCTCGCCCGAAGACGCGGTCTTTGAGTCCCCGCCTCCCGTAACGCACTATGGCTTCTCGAAGCTCGTCGGCGAGTACTATTGTCGCGCCTTCAACGAAGAGTATGGCGTCCGCTACACGATCTGTCGCCCCTTCAATGCCTACGGGCCCGGCGAGCACCCCGAGGACGAACCCGGTATCGCTCACGTGATCCCAGACCTCGCGCGCAAGGTGTTGAGCGGGGACTATCCGCTCGAGATAATGGGCTCCGGCAAGCAGCAACGCTGCTTCACCTACATCGAGGACATCGCGGACGGCATCGTCACGGCAGGCCTGCACCCGAAGTCAGAGAACGACGACTTCAACATAGGCGAAGATACGCCGACGACCGTCGAGCAGCTTGCCCGCCGGATATGGGAGCTGTGCGGTCGCACCGAGCCTTTTCAGCTCGCGCATGAGCCAGCCCTGGAGCACGACATACAGCGCCGCATTCCAGACATCAGCAAGACGGCGCGCGTGCTCGGCTGGCGCCCCAGGATATCGCTGGATGAGGGGCTACGCCGCACGATCGACTGGCTTAGCACTTCGGTGCCCGCCGGCTAGCGGGGGAGAAGTTGGGACAGACCGAGCCTTACTCGCTGAGCGACCTGTACGAGCATAGGTTCAGCGCCGCTGAAAGGGAACGCAAGACAGCGCTCTGGAAGGTGCTCTGCGATTCGTTCTTTCAGAGATACGTGCGAGCTTCTGACATTGTGGTCGATCTGGGCGCCGGGTACTGCGAATTCATCAACAATATCCGCTGCGCCAGGAAGTACGCGGTCGATCTCAGCGAGGACACGCAGACGGCAGCGGCGGACGACGTAACCGTTGTTCTGAAGCCCGCAACAGACTTGTCGGGCTTCGAAGCGCAAACCATCGACGCCGTCTTCGCGAGCAACCTATTCGAGCACCTACGGACGAAGGACGAGCTGATGGCAGTCCTGCGAGAGGTCCACCGCATCTTGAAGCCCGGCGGGCGGTTGTTGGTCCTCCAACCGAACATACACTACGCTTATCGCGAATACTGGGACTACCTGGACCACCATCTGCCGCTAACCCACCTTAGCCTCGAGGAAGCTTTAAACATCGTGGGCCTCACCGTTCGCCAAATGCGGCCGAGGTTCCTGCCGTATTCATTCAAGAGCCGCCTTCCGCAATCACCATTCTTGCTCAAAATGTACCTTGCCGCCGGTCCTCTTCACCTCATATTCGGCAAGCAGCTGTTCCTGGTGGCCGAGAAGTAATCTCAAAGAGCCGCCTTCTCGTCTTCCTCCTCAACACCAGAATCCTCCCGCAGCATCTCGAGCGAGAGCCCGGCAGTGCGCAGGCAAAAGGCCCCGATGATGATCATCGTGGCGAGAATGGTGGCGTGTAGCACTAGCGCATACGCCGTGGCAACTGGAGAAGCGACCCCGGAAAAGACAAGCGTCTCGCGCACAAAGAACTCGAAGGGGCCGAGGCCGCCCTGTGACGAGGGGATTGAGACGCTAAGGTTCGCGGCCGCCGTTACCAAGAGGTAGGTACCGAACCCTTCTTTAATGCCGAACGCCTCCCCCACTATCGCATAGACTACGGCGACGCTCAGCCAGAACGCTGCCGTCGTCAGAAGGGCCGCGAGAATCCCGCCAGGAGTCCGCAGAGCCCTGGTGCCGGTCAGGAAAGACCTCAGCCAGCGCCGCAGACGAGAGCGAAAGCGGACTGGTCCACGGTCGATCACCCGCGTACCGAACGAGAGTGAGCGCTCGGGGTGCAGCGCGATGAATATCAGGAGCGCGGTCGCAAGGCCGAAGAGGATGGTGCCGCCGACCACCAGTTGCCACAGCCGGCTGCTGGAATCAACGACTGCCACGAAGATCAAAAGCATGAAAGTGAGGGCGAGTCCGTCGAGCGCCCGCTCCACGACCAGCGTGCCGAGCGCGGCCATGCGGCCAACGCCTTCGCGGCGATTCACGACAAGTGCGCGTAGCACTTCGCCTGCCCGCAAAGGCACGAGACTGTTCGCCAGGTGGCCCACGAAGACGACCGGGTACAAGCGGTGCGCCGGGACATCGGCCAGCGGCCTGAGCAGGTAGCGCCAGCGAAGCGCCTGGAACCAGACGGCAAAGGCGAACACAAGCGCAGCGGCTGGCAGGTATGCGAAATTCGCTTCACCAAGCGCATCGGCCGTAGCGTCCAGGTCTGTCCGCAGTAGAACGAGCGCGAGCAGGACGGCAGCGACGACGAGACCGAGGACAGTTCTGGCCCAGACCGATCTCGTCAGGTACCCCATCGATTGCTCCCATCTTACAGCCGCTCAGCCCGGACTCGACTGCGAAGCAAATGCAAGGCTGCTTTGGTACAGCCGACGCTTGCCTTCCGCGCTGAACTGCGCAGGCTGTATCATTCGTAATAACGTATAGTCCACCCGCTCAAAGGAAACGAATGACCGTTGAGCGAAAAGTCTGGCGGCGACCCGGCGCTGGCGTGTGGTTGAAGTCATCCAGAGTAATCGGCTGACTTGCCGTGCCAACCCGGCAACGGACACGCCTCCAAATCATGCTGTTCATGACTCTGCGAATGAGGGATAAGGCCGAAGCACTGCCGCTTGCTGCTCTGTCGATGAAAGTGCTCGTCCAAGAAGCTGGATCATCTGAGCCATTTCGGCCATACGCGCATATCATCGATCGGAGGATCAGGTGACAGCTCGCGACGAAGCGCGCCCGCGGCCGGATGCATTAGCACTCACTGAGACACTGCGGAAATATTTAGGGCGTTTAGCCACGCCACGCGGGCGCGCGCTCGCCCTCACATTCCTCGTCTTCTTCGTTACGCTTCTTGTCTATTACTTGACGAGGGGCCTAACTGCTGTAGCCAATAACCCCATCCGTTTGGCGGACGCCTTTCTTCACGGCAGGTTGGACATCGCCAACGGTGCGGAACTGAAAGGATACCTCGATTACGCCTTCTACGAGGGGAAGTACTACGTTCTCGAGCCGCCGGCAATGGCATTCGTCGTCCTTCCCGGCGTGATCCTGTTTGGATTAGACCTGAATCAGACACTCGTCTCACTTGTAATAGGGAGCCTCGCTGTGGCTGCCATCTACCGACTGATGTCGGGGCTCACCGATAAGGTCTCCGTGCAAATTTGGCTAACGGCGCTCTTCGGCTTTGGCACGGTTTTCTGGTGGACAGCGACACAGGGGGGCATCTGGTACTTTGCCCACGCGCTTTCAGTCCTCTTTCTGGTCGTCGCCATCCACGAGACTTTGATCAGCAAGCGGCCGTTGTCCGCTGGTTTCTTCCTGGGCGCATCGTACCTGGCGCGACTTCCGGTCATACTGTCGTTTCCCTTCTTCTTAATCATGTTCTCGGACCAGTGGTTGCGAAAGCCTTCCAGCGGGAAGTCGCTCCGGGAATCGCTCGGAGTCGGACCCGGAGCGCTTTTCGCATCACTCAGGGAAAGCATTAGTCTGCGACCACTTATTCTCCTCTGCGCAGGCGTTGGGATCCCCGTCGTCTTTAGCTTCGTATACAACTATCTCCGCTTTGAGGACCCTTTGAACAGTGGCTACGCCGTATGGGCTGACTTTCAAGGGCCAAGGGACATCTTGCAGGCGGACCCATGCTTGTCACGAACCCCAACCGGGTTATGCCTGTTCGCACCTGAGTACGCAACACGAAACATACCCGTTTTCTTCCAGGCGGTTCCCGTCTTTACGGTAGGGCAGGGTGCGGCCGTAGCAAGTGCGCCTTATGTCTATCCTTCATGGTCAGGCATGGCGTTTTGGGCCACCACGCCGGCTTTCCTTTATGCTCTTTTCGCCGGTATTAGGAACAGGGTAGTGATAGTTGTAGGTGCAGTCGCCATTGCCGCCAGCATCCTTATCCTGATCTTCGCGGCAAGAGGCCTGGGATGGTTCGGCTTTGCATATGATGCAGGTTTCCACTACCGGTTGCGATTCTCGGACGTCACAGACTTCCTCTACGACCTGACCATTTATCCGTTTCTCCTGCTGATCGCCTACGTCCTGCTGACCGGGATCCCAAACGCCCTCGTGCGAAGGGCGTGGTTCATCTTCGGTGTCGTTCTGCTGTTCTTTGCGATAACCGGGCCGCCGCTGCTGACCTACGCCGTGCTGCTCTGGTTCGGGGCAGGAGCTGTGACGTCGATATTCTACAAATTAAGCAGTGGAACGGCGGACAAGCTGGTCTTAGCGTGCTGGTCCGCGATCATTCCCATCGCCATCGTCCACTTCATATACCCGATCACGGGCTGGCCGATGTTTGGATTCCGGTACGTCCTTGACTACGCCCCGTTCTTACTCTTGCTGACCTGGGTCGGAATGAGAGACCAGATCAAGTGGCATCAGATGCTTCTCATTACGGCAAGCATCATCGTCAGTGGCGCAGGTGTCTTGTGGATCAACATCTTCGACTCCAGAGACGTCTTTTTCGAGCCAGGTACTGACATTCGTTGGGTAAACTGGTAACTGCCGCCACAAGGCCGCAATCGTGTCCTAGGCCTAATTCCAAGTGGTCTTAAGGCGCCCAAGGACTCAGAGTCGTTGAGGCTTTCGCGCGGCGCCAGCCCGCGTCTGCCACCAGATCACGAAGAGCCCCGTGAAATGGCGGAAACCGATGCCCGGTAACTTCGAGAGGTGATAGACCTTCGTTTCCCCTGCCGCTCTGGGCCGGTGCGTGATCGGCAGGTCGGTTATCCTGTAACCCTTGCGGTGAACACGAGCGACAAATTCCCACCAGAAACCTTCCCGAAAAACACCCAATTCGTCAACGACTGAGCTGGCGACCTCCTTCTTGATGAGGAGGAAGGGACAGCTGGGGTCTCGCACAGGGACCCGGAAGAGCAGTTGATAAACTGACGCGAAGCTCTGTGACATGACCCGTCGCATGAGCGAGTCAGAGCGGTTCACTCGCCGCCCCATGACCACATCATACCCCCCCTCGTCACGCTTGGCCTGGAGCGCCCAATAGTCCGAGGGCAGGCACTGGCCATCGGAGTCAAGGAAGAGTATCCACGGCGCGGCGGAGCGCTTAAAGGCGTCTCGGACTGCCAGGGAATACCCCTTACGCGCTGGACTGGTGATCAGTTCCATCGGGAACTCGTGAGAAAGGTTTGCGAGGATCTCGCGAGTGTCGTCGACGCTGCCGTCCTCCGAGATTACAAATTGGTACCGCAAGCGCGGCGATAGCTCGGCGTCGATTTCCTTGATTGTATTGGCAATGCTTTCAGCCTCGTTGTGAACGGGCAACACGACGCTGAGGTCGGCCTGGGATTCTCGTGTCATGTAGGGGGGACCTAAGCTATCGTTTCCACCGGCGCCGGCCGGGCATCCGCGAACCATTGAATTGTTCGCTTGAGCCCCTCTCTCAGATCTACCTTTGGTGTCCAGCCGAGCAGATCATGGGCACGTTGAATGTCGAGAGCTCGCGTCACCACGCCGGTCGGCTTGGACGCGTCAAAGAATATCTCGCGGGGCTTGAAGTCAACGATGTCCATGATCATCGCCACGACATCTTTGATCTTGTAGCGCTTAGAGGTTCCCAAATTGACCGGCGTGCCGTCATTGATGCGTTCGGCCGCGAGAATTGTGCCGTCGACAATGTCGCTGACATGGGTAAAGTCCCGGTCCTCCTCGCCCGTCCCCCAGACGAGGTAGGGATCCTGCCGTTCCACCCCCCTGCGTATCAAGGCTACGATCGCGTGCGTATCATCCTCTCGCTCACCATAGGCGGTGACGTACCGAACGATTGAGCCGTTTAGGCCATACTGCTGGTGAAATGCGAGTAATTGCAATTCTCCCATGAGCTTCGCCCAGCCGTATTCCCGGTCGGCATTACCGAACTCATCTTTGAATGCCTCATCTTCCGTGAGCAGATGCGTGGAGCCATAGTCTGTCTGCAGCGATACCGGATATACACAGGCGGAGCTGGCATACGATACATGCCTGACGCCCGCACGAGCACTTTCGGCAATCACGTTGTAGTCTACAGAGAAGTTGCCACAGCAATCTGCGGGGTGGGTGTCGATGTAGCCTCGCCCGCCGATGGTTGCCGCTAAATGGAATACGACCTCTTGACCCTGCACCGCCCTTCGGGCCGCTGAAATATCTTGCAGATCACCCACAATCAGCCGGTGTTTGCCAGCATGCATCACGGCCGACTCGTCGCCGTCTTCAGGCTTAAGCCCATGGTCACTCCATACATCGTAGAGATAGCCATGTCCCGCTTTCGATAGATTGTCAGCTACCGTCACCGTCGCTCCGAGAGACATGAGCTTATCGACCAAGTGACTCCCGATAAAGCCAGCTCCTCCTGTAACCAGCACAGGCCTTCCTTGCCACATGCTCATCCGAAATTCCTCCTTTGCTACAACCGTTCCTCAGAGGGCAGCCCGGCCGGAACGAGGGCTGACTGTGGCTCTCTTCTTAGCCTTAGCAACTCTCGTACCGATATTACGGTTGCCTGAAGCCCGAGCAAGCCGTAACCGGTCGTTAGTATAAGGATTAACCCATGTGATACTACAGCTGCCGCAAGCACCTTTTCGTCGGGCTTGACACCGAGGGCGGAAAAGGCGACCAGCCAGACCGCCTGGTATGTGCCGATATAGCCGGGAGGTGCGGGCAGGCCCTGTGACACCGCCACGATCATCAACCCGCCGACCAGGACCGCCGCTTCAAGGTCCAGGCCAACGGCACGGAACGCGAAGTAAGCAGCCAAGGCATTAAACAACCAGATGACCAGTGTGCAGGAGAATAGCAGCAGCTGGGTTGCGAGACTGGATCTGAGTACAGCTGCGCCGGCCAGGAGCGAGTCTATTGCCGTGGAGATCCGCTCACCGAGATGATTTGGTAACGGTAGCCTCTCGGTGAAGGCGGCGCATAACGAAGTTACGCGCTCCCTCTTCCGAGCTAGTATGAAGATCGTGGCAAGAAGAAATGTCGTTACACCTGCGATACTCGTACCGACAAGCCAAAGCCAGCCTTTTACGGAAGTGCCCCCAACGCCGAGGATGGCAAAACTGACCAGGCCAATCGTCGCCAACCCCCAAAAGTCAAGCAGGCGCTCAAGCATTACCGTCGATACGCCGGAAGCGAAGGAAGTACCTCTCCGCGTTCGAAGCAGCCAGGGCTTCGCCAACTCCCCAAGTCCGGGAGCCGCGTTATTGGCCAAGTAGCCAATTGACGATGTCCAAAAGACAAACGGATACGGGTGCTTCCTGCCAAGGATGAGGTACCAGCGAGCAGCCCTAATGAAGTAGAAGGCGCTAAGCGCGATTGCCCCGGCTAGCACCCAAGTGAAATCGGCGGCTCCCAATTCATGAGCGATGGCATTTCGGTCCACGCGCAATAACAGAACAACGATCGCTGCAACACCGACTAGCGAGAGGAGCAGATAGCGCCATAGCCGACCACGATGCTTCTCAACCGGCGCATCGGAGGTCGCTTCTGACAGGTCTTCTCGATTCGGTAAAGGAAAGCTTTGCCGCATCTAATCCGTGTCCGACCGGTACTCCTGGCTCTGGCAAGTCGAAGCGCCTTGAAGTGCCTTTCTTGTGAGTAACCGTCGCCTCAGGATACCCTAGAGAAACAATTGTCTCATATGATCGTGACGGAGTCTACGCCTTATCATTTGGAGACTAGCCAGAAGGTGAAGGTGCGATAATCTCGGGTCGGGCAGACCTCCGAAAAATCCGGTTGCCTCAGGCCGAAGCGGGTGACTATCAACGACCATCTAGGGAGCGCCGCATCCGGACGTCCCTGGCGAAGGTCTGGCATAGGCCCGCATTAGCAGGGACTGGGCGCTGGCTTGCGCTCTCAACCCTGTTTGCTTTAGCCGCGATCGTACAAACCTGGCCCCTCGTGCTCCATCTGCGAGGCGAAATAGTCGATTGGCTCTACTTTCCGTTCGATGAATGGTATTACATCTGGAGCCTGTGGTGGATCAAGCACTCTCTTATCGAGCTTCATCAAAGCCCATATGACACGAACTTCTTGCTTTATCCGCAGGGCGCTGATCTGCACCTTCAGCTGATTACGGTCAGCGGCATACTTTCGATCCCCCCTCAGCTCGTGACCGGGAACCTGATTCTGTCGGCAAACCTTGTCGCGCTTGGCTCTGTTGTCCTCTCCGGTCTCACAATGTACGCGCTATCTTATCGAATAACCCGCAACCACGTTGCCGCCTTCGTCTCCGGGTACATTTTTGCCTTCTGTCCCTTTGTCTTGATGCATTTCACCGCCCACTGGAATATTTCGGCCACATGGCCGCTTCCACTGCTGGCACTGTTCCTAGTCCGGTTTGAAGAAACGCGGCGCCTTCGCGAGGCGGTCTTCGCCGGCATCTGCGGCGCGATCCTAACGTATAACTGGGTTGAGTATGCGGTCGATGGCGCGGTGCTGGTTGGGCTCTTCGTTGCGTTCTGGTTGCTAACATCCTTGCTCAGCCGGAGTTGGACGCTCGCTGGCCGATACTGCCTCGGTTTCGCGATTATCGTCTTCGTCTGGTCCGCCGTGGCCTCTCCCATCTTGATACCAGGCTTGCAGGAGGTCTCAGATGAGGGCATCTATCCTTCCGGAGGTGACGAGTATTTCTCCGGGGACCTACTGGCGTTCGTCACGCCAAGCCCGCTATGGGGCGACGGAGACCACTTTATCTTTCCCCAGGGACCGCACCTCTCGACCGGGAGCGAGGAGGGGACCGCATTTCTAGGCTTCGTCCCTTTGCTCCTGGCGGGGCTCGCCTTCTTTGGTTTGCGGCGGAAACCCCGTCAGGTCCTTTTCTGGACCGCCGTCTTCTTGGTCTTCGCCATACTATCTCTTGGACCGTATCTCTACATTGATCAAAGCAAAGACTTCACTCTTTTCGGTCTCTCTTTCTCTGTTCCCTTGCCGTACCAAATATATGACAAGCTCCCTGCCCTAAGCTCGAGAAGAATCCCTGCTCGCATGATCATCATCGGCATAATGGCCCTTAGCGTGCTCGCCGGTATAGGTTTTATTCTCCTGTTATCATGGGTCGCCAGGCACGACAAGAAGATGCTGCTTCGCGCAGCAGCACCACTCATCACAGCGGCAGTCGTGGGAGTAACCATGTACGTTGGTGCCGGCGAATACGGCCTGGACGAGGCGGCCGCTTTGCGTTTAGGAGGAGCGCTGTCGTTCGTGTCGCTCGCAGCCGTTTGTTTGGCGGTCCTGGTGGTGCCCTTGCGGCTCGGTCCCGCGGCCAGAGGAGCGTATAGGCCGCTGGTGCCGCTGCTTGCTCTGCTCATTGCGGGCCTCGTGGTGTTCGAGTACTGGAACCCGCCCGTTCATCTCGCCCCTCTGGCTACGCCTGCTGTTCTAAGCGATATCGCAGATGAACCCGGCGATTTCACCGTCGTCGACGCCCCGCTCGGTCGCCGCACGGGTTTTACTTATACGGGCCATGATTTCGGCGGGCCATTGGCCAACTACTACCAGACACTGTACGCGAAACGCTCTTTTGGCGGGTACGTGTCTCGCGTGAAGAGTGAGGGGTTTGCCTGGATCCACGAGCAGCCGGGCCTTCGTTATCTCGCCTGCCCTCAATGCCCGGAGCTTCCTGCCCAGGATGATTTGATTCCGGAGCGGGTCAGGTCCGTCTTTCACGACAATCGGATTAGATATGTCATTGTTCACAAGCTGGATCCTCGCGGGTTCCCCATGGGATGGGTCGGCGAAAGGGAAATTACCGGCATGGACTCGTATCTACGTAGCGTTGCCGGAATGACCCAGATTTATTCCGATAACAGCCTAGCTGTCTATCGCAATCCCAGCGTACAAGGCTAAGCGGTCGATTGCGGAACATTCAGTGAGCTCGCATGCATCATACCGTTGCGGTATGGAGCATAGATTTGTATCATAGGTGCCCCGCTGGGAAGCATGAAAAGATTCGCTTACTTTTTCCACGCTTTCGGCCTGATGCTCGCCGTTACGATTGTGGCTGTTGCGTGCGGTGGTGGTGACGGAGGTAAAAAGGAAGAGCCAAACCCCTTCGGTCTGAGATCCGAGTTCTTCGCCCCAGCCAACAACCCGGACGCGATAGCCTTCGCGCCCGACGGCCGCCTCTTTATTGCGGACCACTGGGCGGGCACCATTCGCGTGGCCGGCCAGGATGGCCAGTTGGTGGCGGACCCCTGGGCCACCGTGCCCAATATCGCTGCCAACCTCTATTGGGGACTCACAGGGCTCGCAATTGATCCTGACTTCAAGACTAACGGCTACGTATACGCGTTCTATACGGAACTGATCGAAGCAGGGGCTCAGCCCATCGGCAAGCCGGTCGTCGTCCGGTTCACTGAACGAGAAGGTAAAGGCAGTGACCTGCAGGTTATCGTGAGTGACTTGCCGCCGGCGGGTCCTTTCAACGCCATTGGGAGCATCCACTTCGGTCCGGATGGATTCCTATATCTGACGCTTGGTGACTATGGCAACCCAGAGCAGCCCGGGCCTTTAGGGCAGCAACTTCCACAGGACCTCGGTTCGCCCATTGGTAAGGTCCTGCGCGTCAACAAGGAAGATGGATCGGCGCCGGCGGACAACCCCTTCGTCAGCCAGCCCGGAGCCAACCCGCGCATTTTCGCCTACGGCTTCCGTGAAGCGTTTGATTTTGCCTTCCATCCCAACACTGGGAAGATGTACGGGACCGACAACGGGGGGCGCACCTGCGAAGAGGTTAACATCATCGAAAAAGGCGCCGACTACGGCTGGCCGAGGACCGGGCAATCGCAGTTCGATTGCGCTGCGATTCCGCAGACATCGCCGGTATTTCTGCTGGCCAAGGAGGGTTTGCGTCCAAATGATCTTGACTCAACCGTGG